>Ga0102832_1001388_pt1 | contig 19215 bp, 15 predicted proteins | sample EBPBio282013_DNA_FD_88942 | JGI IMG/M metagenome (GOLD analysis project Ga0102832, IMG submission 88942) | Wastewater treatment Type I Accumulibacter community from EBPR Bioreactor in Madison, WI, USA - Reactor 2_5/28/2013_ DNA (Illumina Assembly) | ecosystem: Engineered > Bioreactor > EBPR >...
GAATTGTGCCCCTCACAAGGGCACAAACACGTCGGGCTGACAGGATTTGAATCTGCGACCCCTTGACCCCCAGTCAAGTGCGCTACCAAGCTGCGCCACAGCCCGTTCTTCAGTTGTGCGGGCCAAGTTGGCCCGGCTGGACACTGTACTACGAATCCGAGGGGCCTCGCGCACGCCCTGTTCCGGCTGGGCCTGACGCATCTCGCGGTTCTTCAGCGGGCGGGAAGACGTCGGCGTAGCGTGTGCCCCAGGAGGCATCATGGTCACCATCGCTCAGGCCGCCAACGAGTTCCTTTCCTGCCGCCGGATCGCGGTCACCGGCGTCTCCCGCACCCCCGGCAGCCACGGCAGCAACGTCGTGTACGACCGTCTGGTCGAGCGCGGCTACGAGGCCTTCGCGGTCAATCCCAACGCCACTGAGATCGCCGGACAGCCGGCCTATCCCTCGCTCTCGGCGATTCCGGACGGAGTCGACGCGGTCGTGATCGGAACGGCGCCCGGCCGCGCCCTCGACACGATGAAGGAGGCCGTCGAGCTCGGCATCGGCCAGGTCTGGCTGCACCGCTCGATCGACGCCGGCAGCGTCTCGGCGGACGCCGTCGCCTACGGCCGCGAGCACGGCGTCCGGGTGATCGACGGCGGCTGCCCGCTCATGTTCGACCCGGCCTCCGACGGCGGGCACAAGGTCATGTGCCGCCTGCTCACCTGGTTCGGGAAGGTGCCTCGCCAGGTCGCGTAGAGCCGGCCTTTTGTCAGTGCCTCCCGACACACTGGAACCATGATCGAGTTGGTGGAGCGGGAGGCGCCGGCTGTCGTCCGGCTGCGGCAGGTGCACGCCCTGCGCGCGGCGTTGGACGCCGCCGAGGCACAGGCCATCCTCGATCTCGCACGCGAAGCCGACTGGGACGAGAACGCCGAGTTCGACGTCGTGGGCACTCGCCCGATCCGGATCGGCGCCGACGGCACTCGTCTGGTCGATGAGCACCTTCCGCTGGAGGTCGCGGCGGCGGCCGGCACCAACGTCGAAGCCGCGGTCTGGCTGACCCGGGACATCGTGAACCTGCACGCTCGCCATCCGAACGCCTGGCGGGCGGTGCAGACCGGTCAGCTGCCGTTGTGGCGAGCCCGCCGATTCGCCGAACACGCGGCAACCCTCCGGCTTTCCGCCGAACAGGCCCGGGCGGCTGATGAACAGCTCGGCCCGGCGATCGGGCGCGTCGGCTGGAAACGGCTGTGGTGGCTCTACCGCGCAGCCGTCATGAAAGAGGCCCCCGACCGCATGCGTGAGCTGGCGGAGCAAGCCGCAGCGGAGCGGTACATCCGCATGAACCCGACCGTGGACGATCCGGCCTGCAGCTACCTCGCCGGGCGCCTCGACACCGGCGATGCGGTGGCGCTCAGCGCACTGCTGGACGACCTCGCCGATGCGCTGCCCGAAACCGGCGAGAGCGGCTCCAGGGATGCTCTGCGGGCCCGCGCAGTGGGCATCCTCTCCGACCCCAGGGAGGCCATCGCCCTCTTGGAGCAGCAGACGGGCCAGGCCCAGTCCACTCGGCGGCGCAATCGACGACCGGCGACCCGGGTCTACGTCCACATCTCGGAGCATGACCTTCGCCCTGGCGGGGTCGGCCGCGTCGAAGGGCTCGGACCGCTGCTGGCCGATCAGCTCGGCCAACTCGCCGGCGCGAGCCCGATCCGGCTCACGCCGGTGGTGCACGTGAACGGCACCGAGACCGTCGTGGATGGGTACGAGGTGCCGGGTGCCATCCGAACCGAGGTGCTCTTCCGCGACCGCTACGAGGTCTTTCCCTACAGCAGCCGGGACGCCCGGCGAGCCGACCTGGACCACACCGAGGCCTACCGTCCCGGCGTGAGAGGCCAGACCCGCGCCTCCAACCTCGGTCCGCTGACCAGACGATCCCATCGAGGTAAGACCCATGGCGGCTGGAGACTGTGGCAGCCTCACCCGGGGGTCTTCTGGTGGCGGTCGCCTCGCAACCAGCTCTATCGCGTCGCGGCCGACGGAACCCTGAACCTCACCATCGACGATCCCGGTGGCGGTACGAGCGCCGCCGAGCAACTGATGTTGTGGGAGGTCGACCGCCGGGTCGCCGACCGCATCGAGGACGAGTGAGGCCACTCACACCGGGTGATTGGCGACGAGCCGACGCTGCGGATCCACGCGCTCACGCACCAGGGTGAGTCGCTGCCAGGAATCCGGGCGATAACCGGACGCGACGTCCACGAGGTTGTCGTCGAAGTTGAGGAACCGCCGGCTGCTGGCCCAGGGCATCAGCGCGGTGACTGCCTTCGTCGCGTCCGCGAATCCGGCGGCGGCGATCTCCGGCGTCGGCGCGATGCCCAGGAAGAAGCCGATGTAGGCACCCGGCAGGCAGGCCAGCGCCGCGTCGGCTGGGCGTCCGACCGCTCCTCCGAGGTGCCGGATCTCCGCCGCCAGCAGGCTGCTGCCCGATTCCGGTCCGGCAGCGGCCAGCAGGGCGTCCACCGCAGCGGCCGGCAGTTCGCGCAGCACGAGCGAGTTGGATACCGACGGCGTGGGACCTTCGGGGTCCATGTGCATGCGGGTCAGCGCGGGTGCGGGCACGCGTCCGAAGGTGTCCAGCTCGGGGCCCAGCTCCCGTAGCCCGGCGAGTAGCTCGGCGGCCCGCTCGTCGGACGCGAGGATGGCACCGTCGACGATGACCAGCTTCCGACCGCTCAGGAACGGCGGCAACTCGGGCATCGGGGGAAAGCTCATGAGGCGCAGCGACGTGGTCACCGTGTCCGGCACGGTCTGCGTCCACTCCGCCCAGCGGTGGGTGACCTCGGCCGCCCGCTCGCCGGGCCACAACAGCATGCCGGCGTAGGCATCGGGAATCGGCAGTAGATCGAACTCCAGCGCCGTCACGATGCCGAAGCTGCCACCGCCGCCCTTCACGGCCCAGAACAGGTCCGGATCGTGCTCGGCGTCGGTGCGCACCGACTCTCCGTCGGCGAGCACCAGTTCGACCGCGCGTAGGTGATGCGCGGCCAGGCCGTGCTGGCGGGCGTACCAGGACAGTCCGCCGCCCAGGGTGTAGCCGGCCACCGCCACGTCGGGCGACGATCCGTGCAGCGCCGTCAGGCCGTGGGGTGCGGCGGCCTCGATCACGTCCTGCCACAGGGTGCCGCCCAGCACGCGGGCGAGTCGGCGCTCCGGATCGATGCTCACTCCGGTGAACTCGTTCAGCCGGACCAGCACCACGTCGGAGAGATCCGCGCGGGCGAATGCACCGGCGCCGTGCCCGCTGCTCTGCGGGGCGATCCGCAAGCCCGCGGCGACGGCCGCGCGAACGACCTCGACGACCTCCTCGGCGCTGTGCGGGACGGCCACCGCTGCCGGGCGCTGGTCCACGTGGACTGCCCAGGGTGTCCGGGCGGCGTCGTAGCCGGGCGCCCCGGGCAGATGGACCCGGCCCTGGCAGAGGCCGAGCAAGCCGGTGACGTCCGTGGTCTGCGTGAGGGTTTCGGGCTGGTAGCTGGGCATCGATCGTTCCTCTCGTGCGGGTCGGTGACAGCTCAACCGTGTCCCAGCGCGCGACCCGCGACCATCCCCTGCGGCAGGGAAGCTCCGGCACCGCTCCCCTGTGGCGAGCCGCCCCCCAGAGATCTGGGATTCCGCTATCCGCCCTTGCGGACGCACAATAGCTGTCATGCCCAGTGGACTGCTGGCCGAGCGAGTGCGGCGCGACATCGAGGTGGTCTCCCGCGCGGGCCTCGATCTCGACACCTTCCTCACCGAGACGTTGCTCTCGCTGCAGCGCGCCGTGCCGTTCGTTGCCGTCTGCTTCGGCACCGTCGACCCGGCCACCCAGTTGCTCACCGGCACCCGCAAGTACGGCGACCTCGCCGGCCGCGACGAACGCGATCACGACTGGGGGCTGCTGGAGTACGGCGGCTGGGAGGCGACGACCTTCACCCGGCTGGCGAGCGAGGGAATCCCGTCCGCCGGCGTCCACGACCGCACTTCGGGACACATCGCCGACTCGCCCCGAATGCGCGAGCTGATCCGTCCCGCCTACGGCTACGGGGACGAGCTGCGCACCCTGTGTCTCGACCAGGGCCACCTGTGGGGTGCCGCGGCGCTGTTCCGGGCAGTCGACGACCGGCCCTTCGACGCCGCCGAGATCGCCTTCATGGCATCACTGGCGCCCGCCCTGGGAGCCGGCGTCCGCGGCGGGCTGCTCGCCTCGCTGGCGGCCATGGCGCCCCACGAATCCCCGATGGGGCCGGGGGTCATGATCATCGGCGCGGACGACACCATCGTCCAGGTCAACCCCGGCGCCGACCGCTGGCTCGACGAACTGGCCCAGGGCGGTACCGGGACGGCTCCCACTGGCGTCATCGCATCGCTGGTGGGCGCGGCTCGCCGCTACGCCAGGGGCGAGTGGCCGAGCCCGCCACGCTCCCGGATCCGGACCGCCAAAGGCCTGTGGCTCGTCCTGCACGCCACCCCGCTCAGTGCCCGCAACGACGTCCAGGGGGAGGTCGTGGTGACCCTCGAGGAGGCTCGTCCGCCGGAGGTGGTCCCCCTGGTCGTGGCGGCCTTCGGGCTCACCAATCGGGAGCGCGACGTGGTCGCGCTGATCCTGCAGGGCCTGGACACCAAGGAGATCAGCGCCCACCTCCACCTTTCGGCCTGGACGGTGCAGGATCACCTGAAGGCGATCTTCGAGAAGGCCGGCGTCCGCAGCCGCCGCGAACTGATCGCCCGGGTGTACTTCGATCAGTACGTTCCCCGGCTCGGCGCGGGCGTCGCGCCGGACGGCTGGTTCGCGGCCTGACCGGCTAGCGGTTCTTGCGCTTCTCGCGAGCGCGCACCTCGACCTTCACCGGCGTGCCACGGAAGCCGAAGTCCTCCCGCAGCCGGCGCTGGACGAAGCGGATGTACTGCGGGTCGAACGGCCCGGACGTGAACAGCGCGAAGGTGGGCGGGCAGGCGTGCGCCTGCGTCCCGAACAGGATGCGCGACTGCTTGCCGCCGCGCACCGGATGCGGGTGGGCGGCCGCCAGGCGGCCCAGGAAGGCGTTCAGCTTGCCGGTGGAGATCCGGGTCTCCCAGCCCTCAAGCGCCTCCTCGATCGCCCGGGAGAGGCGGTCGACATTGCGCCCGGTCAGCGCTGAGATGTTCACGCTGGGAGCCCAGGCGAAGGTCGAGATGTCCTGCTCGATCTCCCGGTTCAGGTAGTGGCGACGCTCCTCGTCGGTCAGATCCCACTTGTTGTAGGCGATCACCAGCGCCTTGCCGGCCTCCTCGACCATGCTCAGCACCTTCAGATCCTGGTCGCTGATCGTCTCGGCGGCATCCAGCACCACCACGCACACCTCGGCCCGCTCGATGGCTCCCTGGGTGCGCAGCGAGGCGTAGTACTCGTGGCCGGAGGCCTCCTTCACCCGGCGGCGCAGACCCGCGGTGTCGATGAAGCGGTACAGCACTCCCCCGACCTCGACCAGCTCGTCGACCGGATCGACCGTCGTGCCGGCAACATTGTCGACGACCGCCCGCTGCGCCCCGGCCAGCTTGTTCAGCAGCGAGGACTTGCCGACATTGGGACGACCGACGATCGCCACCCGGCGCGGGCCGCCCACTTCCGGCTCGCCCGCCCGCGGCGCCTCGGGAAGCACCGCCAGCAGGGCGTCCAGCAGGTCGCCCGTGCCGCGGCCGTGCAGCGCGGAGACCGGCCAGGGTTCGCCCAGCCCCAGGTTCCACATCGTCGCCGCGTCGGCCTCGCTGCGCGCGTCGTCCACCTTGTTGGCTGCCAGTACGACCGGCTTGCGCGAGCGCCGCAGCACCCCCACCACCGCCTCGTCGACATCCTGGGTACCCACCGTCGCGTCCACGACGAAGAGCACCGCGTCCGCCGCGGCTATCGCCAACTCGGCCTGTTCGGCGATCTGCGCGGCCATGCCGACCGCGTCCGGAGCCCAGCCACCGGTGTCCACCACGACGAACTCGCGACCGTTCCACTCCGCGTCGTAGGAGACCCGGTCACGGGTCACGCCGGGCAGATCCTGCACCACGGCCTCGCGGCGGCCGATGATCCGGTTGACCAGCATCGACTTGCCGACGTTCGGCCGTCCGACGACGGCGACCACGGGCTTGTCGAGCGTCTCTCCGGTGAGTTCGGTCATCGCCGGCCCGCCAACTCGACCACCTGGTCGATGGTCTCCTCCAGGGTCAGGTAGGTGCCGTCCAGGTGCACCACGCCGTCCGCCGCCGTGGTGAAGTTCACCAGCGTGGAGTCGTCGCGATCCCGGCGGAGCACCTGATCGGCCAGCGCGGCGGCATCCACCTCGCCACCGAGATCCAGGTTGCGGCGCGCCATCCGGACCTCCGGATCGGCGGTCAGCAGCACCCGCAGGTCCGCATCCGGGGCGACCACCGTCGTGATGTCACGTCCCTCCGCGACGATGCCGCCCGGCGTCGCGTCGATGATGGCCCGTTGCCGCGCCACCAGTTCCGCCCGGCATTCCGGAACGGTCGACACCGCGCTCACCTTCGTCGAGATCTCCTGCCCGCGGATCCGCTCGGTGACGTCAACGCCGTTCACCCGCACCCACTGATCCGCGGGGTCGGTGCTGATCTCCACCTCGGCTCCCAGGGTCGCGGCGATCACGCCGGCGGTGTCCGACGGGTCGACCCCGGAATCCAGGAAGGCGCAGGTCACGGCGCGGTACATCGCGCCGGTGTCCAGGTAGCCCAGGCCGAGCCGCTGGGCCACGCCTCGCGACGTGGACGACTTGCCTGAGCCGCTGGGCCCGTCTATGGCGATCACCAGCCGTTGTGTCATGACACTCCTCGATCGTCTACAAAGTTGCTTCGGGTTCGCGCACGGTCCAGCCGGCGCCGATCATCGCGTTCCGCAGGTCCGCCGCCCGCTCCGGGCTGACCTGCACGGAGAGATAGCCCACCTCCCGATCGGCGTCGTGGTGGATCGACAGGTCCTCGACGTTGACGCCGGCCCGCTCGATGTCGGCGAACAGCCTCGCCAGCGCACCCGGCTCGTCCGGGATCTCCACCACCACGTGGGCATAGTCGACCGCCGCCAGGCCGTGCTTACCCGGCAGCGCGCGGGTGCCCTCGCGGCCCCGCTCCAGCAGGTCGGCGACCTGATCGTCGTCGTCCAGCGCGGCCGTCCATTCAGCCAGATCGGCCTGCAGCGCGGCCAGTTCGATCCGCACCGCCTCCTTGTTGGCGGTGATGATCTGGCGCCACAGCTGGGGATCCGAACCGGCCACCCGCGTCACATCCCGGACGCCCTGGCCGGCCAGCCTCAGGTGCTCGGCCGGTACCTCGTTGAGTCGCCCGGCCATCAGCACGGAGACCAGGTGCGGCAGATGCGAGACCTGGGCGACCGCCTCGTCGTGATGCGCAGCCCCCATCGTCACCCGGCGGGCGCCCGTCAGCCTGGCCAGCTCCTGCACGTCAAGGACGGCGTGCGCCGACGAGGTGTCGTGCGGGGTGACCACCCAGGTGCGGTCGATGAACAGATCGGCGCTGGCAGTGAGCGGGCCGACCCGCTGTGAGCCGGCCATCGGATGCGACCCGACGTAGCGCGAGAGATCCAGGCCGGCGGCGCGCAGTTCCGCCAGGATCGTGCCCTTCACGGAGCCGACATCGGTGACGGTGGCGTTCGGGTAGGTGCGCAGCGCGTTCGCGATCACCTTCGCGAGGGCGGACGGCGGCACCGCCACCACGACCAGCCGGACAGCGGCCGGATCCGGCTTGCGGATCGAACCGGCCCCCCGCGATGCGGCAACCCGGGCATGGCTGGAGACCTTGTCGGCGACATGGACGGCCACCCCGGCGCGGGTGAGCGCACAGCCCACCGACGCTCCGACAAGACCGGCGCCGATCACCAGGGTCGGCGACAGGTCGATCGCGATCATCGTGGGTGGTTCCTTCTGCTCAGTGGGCCAACGGCCCGACTGCACAGCCTACGCGAGAGGGTCAGTCCTGGGCGAAAGCGGGGCGGGGCCCGGCGTAGTCGGGACCGTAGGCGCCGGGCGCCGGACGGCGCCGCCGCAGCGGAGCCGTGGTGCCATGCGCCAGCCGGCGGGCGAAGATCAGGAAGCCGGTGTGACCGGAGGTGCCGTGCCCGGGCCGGATCGCCAGCCCCTCGGCGTGCCATTCCCGCGCCGAGTACTCCCGGCCGACCGGTTCGGTGAAGCCGCCGTGGACGCGCAGGCTGTCCATCGTCCGTCCCAGTTGCGTGGTGGTGGCCACGTAGCAGCACAGGATGCCGCCCGGTTCCAGCACTTCGGCGACCGCGTCGATGCACTCCCAGGGAGCCAGCATGTCCAGCACCGCCCGGTCGATCGGCTCCGGTCCGATCGACTCCACCAGATCGCCCTCGCGCAGTTCCCACGCGGGGTGCGGCGCACCGAAGAAGGTCTCGACGTTGCGTCGCGCGATGGCGGCGAAGTCGGGGCGCCGCTCGTAGGAGTACAGCCTGCCGCCTCTGCCGATGGCCCGCAGGATGTGCATGCTGAGCGCACCCGAGCCCGCGCCGGCTTCCAGTACCCGGGCACCGGGGAAGATGTCGGTCTGCACCAGGATGTGCGCGGCATCCTTCGGGTACACGACCGTCGCCCCGCGCGGCATGGTGACGGTGAACTCCTCCAGGAGCGGACGGAAGGCCGTGTACGCCACGCCGCCGTGGGACTTCACCACGGCGCCGTCGGATCCGCCGATCAGGTCGTCGTGGCTGATCCCGCCCTTGGTGGTGTGGAAGACGCCGCCGGGTGCCAGCACGACCGAGTGTCGCCGTCCCTTCGGATCGGTCAGCACCACCCGCTCGCCGGCCACCAGCGCTCCGGTCCGCACCCCGCTCAGTTCAGCCACGCCGCAATCCCCACAATCCCAGTTGTCCCGAACTGCCGAACGGCAGCCCCGCCAGGGTGACCCCCCGGCCCAGCATCACGATTCCATCGCCCTGCGACACCGGCAGCACTGTCAGGTCGGCAGCGGCCTGCTTCTGCAGCTCGCCCAGCGCCACCACCCGGGCGTCGCCGGTCGTCGTCCGCGCCCGCTGGTTCAGCTCCGCCAGCTTGTCCGCGCTGCCCGGCAGCGGGTCGTCCAGGTAGAGCTGCAGCCAGCCGTTGGTGGTCGGCACCCAGGCCGGGAAGTCGGTCAGCACCAGATCGGCGTCGCCGGAGGTGACCAGCCGTACGCTCACCCGGTCGAGCTCCTCGATCCGGCTGCGCAACAGACTGGCCAGATCGGCGTGACCGGGGGCGGACGGCGAGTAGGCGAGCTTCAGCGTCACCCGCTTGCCCTCGATCTCCGGAAGCTCGGGCTTGCCGCCGACCGGGAAGCTGGCCAGGTGTCCCTCGACGCCGACCGGCACCAGCGACGCCAGAGTCCGATCGGGCTGCAGAGCCTGGGCGATCCCGGCACGCAGCGCGGCATTCGGCCGATAGCGGGAATCCGGCGACCACGCCAGCCGGGTCACCCGGGAGCCGTCCATCGGCCAGCGGACGAAGCCCTGCGCTGTGGTGCCGTCCGGGTTCGCTGCGATCTCGGCCTCCAGCCGGTCCACGGCGGCCGGTTCGAGGGTGCGCCAGACCACGTCGGTGGTGCCGTCGGCGATGGCGGTCTCCGCCGCCACCGAATCGGCCAACCGCTCCAGCCGGATCCGGTCCAGCACGCCGGCAAGCGGTCCGACGTACTCCAGGTAGCGCGCGAACACCACCTGGTCGGCGTCGATGGCGGTCACCTGGTAGGGCCCCGAGCCGACCGGCATCTCCTCGAGCGGGAGCCCGCTGTCCGGGTCGAAGGTCTCCTCGTCGACGATCGACGTCGCCAGCGACGCCAGGGCGTAGCCGAACCGGTTGTCGGCGTAGGAGAGGTAGAACCGGATCGTCAGCTCATCCGGAGTCGAGATCCGGATCAGCGCGTCCAGGAGCTTCACCGCGGTGCCGGCGGTGTCGAGCCGCAGGGCACGCTGGATGCTGAACCGGACATCGGAGGAGGTCAGCTCGTCCCCGTTGTGGAACAGCAGCCCGGCGGGCAGCAGGCACTCGTAGACGGTCTCGGAGCTGAAGTAGCAGTCGGTGGCGGCGTCCGGCTTCAGTTCCCCGGTGTCGGACTGGACGTACATCAGCCGCTGGTAGACATTGGTGCCGATCAGCGCGTCGGTATCGGCCCTGGCCAGCGCGGGATCTGCCGTGCCGATCGGCCCGGAGGTCGAGACCGTGAACTCCCGCGCCGTCGTTGTCGGGCTCGGCGTGGGGACGGGCGGTGGCGGCGGCTCCACCGGCGAGGTACAGCTCGCCAGAGCCAGCAACGCCCCGAGGGCGGCCAGGCTCCTAGCGCGCATTGAAGTACTTCGCTTCCGGGTGATGGACGACGAGCGCGTCGGTCGACTGCTCGGGGTGCAGCTGCAACTCCTCGGAGAGCACCACGCCGATCCGCTCCGGCTCCAGCAGCCGCACCAGTTCCACGCGCTGCTCCAGTTCGGGGCAGGCGGGGTAACCGAAGCTGTAGCGGGAGCCGCGGTAGTCCTGGTCGCGGATCATCGCGTCCAGGTCGCCGTCGCCGATCAGCCCGAGATCGGAGCGCACCCGGCCGTGCCACATCTCCGCCAGCGCCTCGGTGAGCTGCACCGACAAGCCGTGCAGTTCCAGGTAGTCGCGGTAGGAGTTCGTCGCGAACAGCTTGGCTGTCGCCTGCGCCACCCGCGCGCCCATCGTGACCAGCTGGAAGGCGATCACGTCCGGACCGCGTTCGGCGGCCTCGGTGGCATCCCGGAAGAAGTCGGCTAGGCAGAGCCGACGCTCGCGGCGCTGCCGCGGGAAGGTGAACCGGGCCACCTCGCGTCCGGGCTCGTCGGGGGCACCGACGATCAGGGTGTTTCCCTCGCTGTGGCAGGGCCAGTAACCGTAGGTCACCGCGAACTCGGCGAGGCCCTCGGTGTGGATCCGGTCCAGCCACATCCGCAGCCGGGGCAGGCCCTCGGCCTCCACCAGTTCGTCGTAGCTGGCACCGTCGCGGGCCCCGCGCAGCCCCCACTGACCCATGAAGGTGGCGCGGTGGTCGAGCCACTGGGCCACGTCGGCGAGCTTGATGCCCTTGACCACCCGGCTGCCCCAGAACGGCGGGGTGGGCACGTCCACGTCGCGGGCGACATCGGAACGAGTGGTGTCGTCCAGGCTCGGCCCGTCCGTCTCGGACGCCCGTGGGCGGGCGGCCACCCGGCGTTCCCGGGGTGCCGGCAACGCCTCGGACTCGCCTCGCTTCACCGCCATCACCGCATCCATCAGGTTCAGGCCGTCGAAGGCGTCGCGGGCGTAGCGCACCTCCCCCTCGAACATGGTGTTGAGATCCTGTTCGACATAGGCCCTTGTCAACGCCGCTCCGCCGAGCAGAACCGGGGTCTGCACCAGCCCACGGGCGTTGAGCTCCTGCAGGTTGTCGCGCATCACCACCGTCGACTTCACCAGCAGCCCGGACATGCCAATGGCATCGGCATTGTGGGCGATCGCCGCCTCGATGATGGTGCCGACCGGCTGCTTGATGCCCAGGTTGACGACCGTGTAGCCGTTGTTGGTCAGGATGATGTCGACCAGGTTCTTGCCGATGTCGTGAACGTCGCCCTTCACCGTGGCGAGCACGATGGTGCCCTTGCCCTCGCTGTCGCTCTTCTCCATGTGCGGTTCCAGGTAGGCCACCGACTTCTTCATCACCTCCGCCGAAGCCAGGACGAAAGGCAGCTGCATCTGGCCGGAGCCGAAGAGCTCACCAACGGTCTTCATGCCGGCCAGCAGGTCGGAGTTGACGATGTCGAGCGCCGGACGGTCGGCCAGCGCGGTGTCCAGATCCTCGTAGAGGCCCTTGTCGTCGGCGTCCACGATGCGGCGCTGCAGGCGTTCCCCCAGCGGCAGCGCCGCGAGTTCGGCCGCCCGCGCCTCCTTGGCGCCGGCGGTGGTGACCCCCTCGAACAGCTCCAGGAACCGGGTCAGCGGGTCGTAGCCCTCGCGGCGCCGGTCGTAGACCATGTCGAGGGCGACCTCGCGCTGCTCGTCGGGGATCCGGGCCATCGGCAGGATCCGGGACGGATGGACGATGGCCGAGGTGAGGCCGGCCTCGACGCACTCGTGCAGGAAGACCGAGTTGAGGACGGCGCGGGCCGCCGGGTTGAGGCCGAAGCTGACGTTCGAGACCCCCAGGGTGGTCTGCACGTCGGGGTAGCGGGCGCGGATCTCACGGATCGCCTCGATGGTTTCGACGGCGTCCCGGCGGGTCTCCTCCTGACCGGTGGCGATCGGGAAGGTGAGGCAGTCCACGATGATGTCGGAGGTCGCCATGCCGTACTCGTCGACCAGGGTGCGGATGAGCCGCTCGGCGATCCGGACCTTCCACTCGGCGGTGCGGGCCTGGCCCTCCTCGTCGATGGTCAGTGCCACGACGGCGGCGCCGTGCTCGGCGACGATCGGCATCACCGTCCGGAACCGGGAGCCGGGGGCGTCACCGTCCTCGAAGTTCACCGAGTTCACGATCGCCCGCCCGGCGATCGCCTCCAGGCCCGCCTGGACGACCGGCGGCTCGGTGGAGTCGATCATGACCGGCAGCGGCACGGCCGTGTTGACCCGGAACGCCAGTTCCTTCATGTCGGCCACGCCGTCGCGTCCGACGTAGTCGACGCAGAGGTCGAGCAGGTGGGCGCCCTCGCGGGACTGTCCCTTGGCGATGTCGAGGCAGGTGTTCCAGTCGCCGGCGAGCATGGCCTCCCGGAAGGCCTTGGAGCCGTTGGCGTTGGTGCGTTCGCCGACGCTGAGGTAGCTGGTGTCCTGCCGCAGCGGCACGTCGGAGTACAGGCTCGACACCGTCGCGATCTCGCGCACCGGGCGCTCGGCGATGGGACGCCCGGCGACCGCCTCGGCGAGTTGCCGGATGTGCTCGGGGGTCGTCCCGCAGCAGCCGCCGACCAGACTCAGCCCGAACTCGCCGACGTACTGCCGCAGCGCGTCCGCCAGCCCCTCGGGGCCGAGCGGGTAGCGGGCGCCGTCCGAGGTCAGTTCGGGCAGGCCGGCGTTGGGCATGCAGCCCACCCCGATCTGGGCGAACCGCGACAGGTGCCGCAGGTGCTCGCTCATCTCGGCCGGGCCGGTCGAGCAGTTCAGGCCGAGCACGTCGATGCCCAGCGGCTGCAGCGCGGCCAGCGCCGCCCCGATCTCGGAACCCAGCAGCATGGCCCCGTTCGTCTCGATCGAGACGTTGACCAGGATCGGAAGGCTCACGCCGAGCGCAACCGCAGCCCGGCGCGCGCCGACGACGGCGGCCTTGGCCTGCAGCAGATCCTGACAGGTCTCGATCTGGACGCCGTCGATGCCGCCGGCGATCATCGCCTCGGCCTGCACCTGGTAGGCGTCGCGCAGCGCGGCGTAGCCCACGTGGCCCAGGCTCGGCAGCTTGGTTCCCGGGCCGATGCTGCCCAGGACGAACCGGGGACGGTCGGGAGTGCCGGCGGCGTCCGCGGCCGCTCGGGCCAGCCGGGCACCCGCACCGGCCAGTTCGGCGATCCGGTCGGAGATGTCGTACTCCCCCAGCGCAGCCAGGTTCGCGCCGAAGGTGTTGGTCTCGATGCAGTCGGCTCCCGCGGCCAGGTACTCGGCGTGGATCGCGGTCACCACGTCGGGCCGGGTGACGTTCAGTACCTCGTTGCAGCCCTCCAGGCCCTGGAAGTCGTCCAGCGAGATGTCGAACCCCTGCAGCATCGTCCCCATCGCACCGTCGGCAACCAGGACGCGGTCGGCCAGGGCAGTGCGGAGGTCAGTCATGGGGCGAAGTCTACGAGGCGTCCGAGTGGGGCAGCACTACAGTGGGCCCATGGCAAGACTCGGGCTCAAGGATCTGCGCAATCCGGCAGTGGTGGCCGCCTTCGGCGGCTGGAGCGATGCCGGCGACGCCGCCAGCGGCGTGATCGATCACCTCGCTGACACCTATGCCGCGCGGCTGGAGTTCTCCTTCGATCCCGAGGATTTCTACGACTTCCAGGTCAACCGGCCCACCGCCAGGCTGCTGTCGCCGACCGAGCGGGTGATCGAGTGGCCCACCACCGAGGTGCTGGTGGCGGCGCTGCCGGAGCGCGATCTGGTGCTGATCGGCGGCCCGGAGCCGAACTATCGCTGGCGGGAGTACTGCAACCGCCTGATGTCGATGCTGCGCACGGTGCGGCCCCGGATCGTCGTGACGCTGGGATCGATGCTGACCGATGCGCCGCACTCCCGGCCGGTGCCGATCTCGACCTCGGCCAGCGATTCCGAGCTGGCCCGGGAACTCGGCTTCGAGCTGCCCAGCTACGAGGGCCCGACCGGAATCGCGGGCGTCCTGAGCCAGGAGTGCGAGGGTGCCGGCATCCCGGTCGCGTCGCTGTGGGCCTCGGTGCCCCACTATGTCGCCGAGCCGCCCAGCCCCAAGGCCACCCTGGCGCTGCTGGCCCAGTTGGAGGACGTACTGAACACTCCGCTGGATTCCGGCGAGCTCAGCGAGGCAGCAGCCGCCTGGGAGACGCAGGTCAACGAACTGGTGGCCGACGATCCGGACATCTCGGGCTACATCGCGGCCCTGGAATCGCGCCGGGACGAGGAGATGCCGCCACCGACCGGCGACGCCATCGCCGCCGAGTTCGAGCGCTACCTGCGCCGCCGGGATCGGCGAGGCTAATTCGGCCGGACGGCCCGCGCCTGCTCGGCCAGGGCGCGCACCACGGCGTCCGGGTCGTCGGCGGAGTAGACCGCGGAACCGGCGACGAAGGTGTCAGCTCCGGCCTCGGCGCAGCGTTCGATGGTCTGCGCGGACACGCCGCCGTCCACCTGCAGCCAGAGTTCCTTGCCGAGCTTGTCGAGCAGCGCCCGGGTGCGGGCGATCTTGGGCAGGACGATGTCGAGGAAGGCCTGGCCGCCGAAGCCGGGCTCGACCGTCATCAGCAGCACCATGTCGAGTTCGGGCAACAGGTCGGCGTAGGGCTCGATGGCGGTGGCCGGACGCAGCCCCATCGCGGCGCGCGCGCCAAGGCTGCGCAGTTCCCGGGCGAGCCGGACGGGCGCATTCGAGGCCTCGATGTGGAAGGTGACCGACTCGCACCCGGCATCGGCGTAGGCCGGTGCCCAGCGGTCGACCTCCGCGATCATGAGGTGGACATCCATCGGCATCGCGATGTGGCGCCGCAGGCTCTCGATCACCGGCAGGCCCAGGGTCAGATTGGGGACGAACCGGTTGTCCATCACGTCGAGGTGGACGAGATCCGCGCTGGGGATCCGCGCCACCTCGTCGGCGAGCTTGGACAGGTCGGAGTTCAGGATGCTTGGCGTGATGCGGGTACCCATGGGGGTCACATTAGCGAGGTTCGCGCATCCTCGAATCGGGTTCGCCGTTCATCCAGCTCCAGTGTCGGTTGGGTCACCACCGCCTCAGCGCTGTTCGCGGCGGCGAACTCGTCGGCCCAGCCGGCGGACTCGGCCGCGATCACCGCCGCTCCGAAGGAGGAGTCGCGGTCGGCGAAGGAGACCGGGCGGCCGAAAGCCGAGGCGATCAGGCCACGCCAGCGCTCGCTGCGGCCCCCGCCGCCGCCCAGGCGCAGTTCGTCCCCGCCCTTCACGCCGAGCGACTCGGCGAGCCGCGCCAACTCGAAGGCGACGCCCTCCATCACCGCGTAGGCCAGGTGTTCCCGGGTGTGATGGGCCTGCAATCCCACGAAGGCACCCGGCACTCGCCTGCCGTCCGACAGTGAGTCCCGGTGGCCCTGCAGATAGGGCAGGAACAGGGGTGAGTCATCCGGGCCGGCCTGGCTCGAGGTCAGTGCCGGCACCTCCGTCCCGGTCACCGACGCCAGCCAGGCCAACGACAGGCCGGCCGCGTGAGTCGAGTCGAGGGCCAGCCAGAGCCCCTCGTAGGAGTGCCGGAAGCACCCAGGTTGCGGCTGTGCCAGGGCGGCGAAGACCACTCCCGAGGTTCCCAGCGAGAGCCCGACCTGACCGGGCCGGGTCACGCCCAGCGCCACCGCCTGCGTCGCCTGGTCGCCGCCCCCACCGGTGACGGGAACACCGGACAGGAGTTCGAGAAGCGGTGGGGATCCCGCATCGCCGCGGACGGTGCCGCTCACCGCGTGCGAGGGCGCCACCGACGGGAGAACCCCCGGGTCGAGCTGGATCGCGTCCATGACGGTCTGGGACCAGGTGTCGCTCCGGATGTCGAACAGGCCGGTCCCGGAGGCATCGGCGGGCTCGGTGGTCGCGCCGGCTCCGAGCCGCCGCCGGATCTCGTCCTTGGGATTGAGCACCAGGGCGAGCTTGGCCGCCGCCTCGGGACGGTGTCGCCGCAACCACATCAGATGGGCGATGGTGAAGGCCGGCATCGGCACGTTGCCGGTGATGTCGGCGAACGAGGGCACCCGCTCCATCAGTTCGCGGCATTCGGCCACCGCCCGCTTGTCGGCCCAGAGCATCGCCGGATGGACCACTTCTCCGGTTGTTCCCAGCAGCACGCTGGTGTGCATCTGCCCGGTCAGCCCGATGATGGTGGTCTCCGGGGAGATGCGCGCGCCGTTGTCGATCAGATCGCCCAGCAGCCCGCTGGTTGCCGGGACCATCGCCGACCACCAGTCGTCGGGATTCTGCTCGGCCGCCCCGTCGAAGGGCATGGCCGTCGAGTAGGGCGCAGAGGACGCCGTGCGCACCCGTCCCGACTCCGTGATCGCGGTGACCTTCACCGAACTGGTGCCGACGTCGATCCCGAGCGCGACACGGCCGGTCGCTCTCACCACAGGGTGTACCCACCGTCGATGACGATCACGGAACCGGTCATGAACGACGAGGCCTCCGATGCCAGGTAGAGCGCCGTCGGGGCGATCTCGTCCACGGAGCCGTAGCGCTGCATGGGTACCTCGTCGCGCCAGTAGTGCGCGTAGTCCTCGTACTCGGTCGAGGCGATCTCGGTCTTCACGTAGCCCGGGGCGATCGCATTCACCCGCACCCCGGAGGTCGCCCATTCCGCTGCCAGCGAGCGCGTCAGGTGGTGGACCGCCGCCTTCGAGATGCCGTACGGGGAGTGCCACTGCGGGCGATTGACGATCAGCCCGGACATCGAACCGATGTTGATGATCGATCCGCTTCGGTTCTTCGTCATGGTTCGGCCGAAGATCTGGCTCGCCCGCCACACCCCGTCCAGGTTCACGTCGAGGAGCCGGCGCCACTCGGAGTCGTCGAGCTCCAGGGCATCGGCATGGAACCCGATCCCGGCGTTGTTCACCAGCACATCGACGGTGCCGAACCGCGAGACGACCTCGTCGTGCATCGCCTGGAGGCTGGGACGACTGGCCACATCGGTGGTGACGGCGATCGCCCGGCCACCGCCCGCGGCGATCTCGGCGACAGCGGCGGCCGATCTCTCGGCATCCCGGGCCGCGATCACCACCTGCGCACCGGCCTCGGCAAAGCCCGTGGCGATCCCCTGGCCGATGCCCCGATTTCCTCCGGTGACGACCGCGACCTTTCCGGCCAGCGAGAACCTGTCCAGAATCGTCATGGCCCCTCCTTCCCTATGGTCAAAACTCAGCTGCCGGGTCCGGCCTTCAGCGCCGAAGGCAACTCCGAGCCGGCCAGCGCGCCCGTCATCACCGCCACCACATCCCGCATCGAGGCCATCGCCGGATCGACGACGGCCTCGCGCCGGCCGAGCCGGTGGATGTGGATCCGATCGGCCACCTGGAACACCTCGGGCATGCTGTGGCTGATGAGCACGACCGGCAGGCCGCGGGCCTTGACCCGCAGGATCAGGTCGAGCACCTGCCCGGTCTCGCGGACGCCCAGGGCGGCGGTCGGTTCGTCCATGATCACGACGTTCGTCGCCCAGGCCGCCGCCCGCGCGACGGCGACCGCCTGACGCTGCCCACCGGAGAGGGTCTCCACACGCTGGGTGATGGATTGCACACGGATCCCCAGCTCTTCCATGTGGTCGGCTGCCTCCTTGCGCATCGCAGCCTTGTCCAGGCCGCGCAGCAACCCACCACGCCAGCCCGGTCGGCGACGTTCGCGTCCCAGGAACATGTTGGCGGCGATATCCAGTTCCGGGCAGACCGCCAGCTCCTGGTAGACCGTCTCGATGCCGGCGAGCCGGGCATCGAGTGGGTTCTTGAAGTGGACCCGCTGCCCCTTCAGGAAGACCGTGCCCTCATCCGGCGCCAGCGCTCCGGTGATCGCCTTGATCAGGCTCGACTTGCCTGCTCCGTTGTCGCCGATCACCGCCAGCACCTCATTGGCGCACAGCTGGAAGTCGGCATCGGCGATGGCGGTGACGTGCCCGTACTTCTTCTTCAGTCCCTTGGCGTAGAGGACGACCTCGTCCGTGGTCTCGGGAACGGACGGATGGACAGCGGCGTCGGTCACTATCGGTCCTTCCGTCGAATGATCTGGTCGACCAGCACGGCCACCACGACCAGCGCTCCGGTGGCGATCTGCTGGTAGAGGGAGTTGATGCCGGCCTGCGTGAGACCGTTCTGCAGCACCACCACGATGAGCGTGCCGATCAGCGTTCCGACGACACCGCCCCGGCCGCCGAAGAGGCTGGTACCGCCGATCACGACGGCGGTGATGCTGTCCAGGTTCGCCGTCTGGTAGGCGCTCGGATCCGCGATCGGCGTTCGGCCCATGGCGAGCCAGGCGCCCACCGCGTAGACCAGACCCGCCACCACGTACACCGAGAACAGCACCCGGTCGACCTTGATGCCGTTGAGCTTCGCGGCATTCGGCGAGTCGCCGACCGCGTACACGTGGGTACCCCACGCCGTCCGTCCCAGCGCGTAGGCGAACCCCGCCGTGAGCGCGAGCCACGTCACCACGCCCCAGCTGACGGTGAACCCGGCCACGGAGAAGCCCTGCCCCATCACGGTAAGCAGGCCGCGTTCGACCGGCAGGCCGGCATGCAGGGTGTCGGGGTCCGGTGTTCCGTCGGCGTCTACGTTGTCGAACATCACCACGCGGCCGCGGCGCGGGGCGATGCGCACGCCGAGCAGCGGGAAGTCGGTTTCGCCGCCGGCGGCGACGTCGCTCAGGTAGGCGAACACCGTGCGCAGGCGTTGGCCCGGCGCATCGGCGGCGAGTTCGGCCGGGTCGCGCAGGTAGTCGCGGTGCGGACGGTATTCCTCGCCGCGCGCGTAGCGCAGCACGGCCAGCGGT
>Ga0102832_1001391_pt1 | contig 19162 bp, 19 predicted proteins | sample EBPBio282013_DNA_FD_88942 | JGI IMG/M metagenome (GOLD analysis project Ga0102832, IMG submission 88942) | Wastewater treatment Type I Accumulibacter community from EBPR Bioreactor in Madison, WI, USA - Reactor 2_5/28/2013_ DNA (Illumina Assembly) | ecosystem: Engineered > Bioreactor > EBPR >...
CGGCCGTGGCGTTGGCGCAGGCCCCGACCCAAGACCCGCCGGCGGCGGCGCTGCAGGCGCGCTGCGCGCAGCTGGTCGCCTACTGGGACCGCTATGCCGGTAGCAAGGGCGAGGGCGGCGGCAGCATGGACATGCCGCGCAAGTCCGCCGTCGCCGACTGCGCCGCCGGCCGTCCCGAGGCCGGGATCCGGACCCTCGAGGACCTGTTGCGGCGCAATGGCTACACCGTCCCGCCGCCGCCCTGACCGGGCGGCGACGCGACAGGGACCTCAGCGCGGGGTGACGGCGCGGGCGATCTTGCGGAACAGGCCGGCGACCGCCTCGCCGCGCAGGCGCAGGGCCTCCTGGGCGTAGCGCTGGCGTTCGTCGTGGCTGGGGTAGGTGATCGAGAACATGGAACCCTCCAAGGTTGGAAATTACTTAATTCCTTCCATTGATGAGGTTTAGCCGCAGAGTTTGACGAACACTCGTGAATGGTATTCACTAATGGCGCAATGATCGAACACGCGCCCGAAATGGCCGCCTTTGTCCGGGTGGTCGACCTGCATGGCTTCTCGGCCGCCGCGCCGACCCTCGGCCTCAGCCCGTCGGCGGTCAGCAAGCTGGTGACCCGGCTGGAGACCCGGCTGGGGGTGCGGCTGCTGCAGCGCACGACCCGCGCCCTCCACCTCACCGCCGAGGGCGAGGTCTTCTACACGGCGGCGCGGCGACTGGTCGGCGAGCTGGAGGCGCTGGAGAGCATGATCGCCGGCCGCAGCGGCACGCCGAGCGGCGTGCTGCGGGTCACCACCTCGCTCGCCTTCTCGACCCACCAGCTGGCGCCGGTGCTGTCGGAATTCCTCGATCGCCACCCGATGCTGAGCGTCGAGCTGCTGCCGACCGACCGCGTCGTCGACATGGTCGAGGAGGGCATCGACATCGCGATCCGCATCGGCCGGCTGGCCGACACCAGTTTCATGGCGCGCAAGATCGGCGAGGACAAACGCCTGGTCTGCGCCTCGCCGGCCTACCTCGCGCGCCACGGCACGCCGCGCCGGCCCGAGGACCTGGCGCGCCACAACTGCCTGGTGGCGCGCGATCGCACCCACCTCAACAAGTGGCCGTTCAAGGTCGACGGCAAGGTCGTCGAGGTCGAGGTCGGCGGTCGCGCCGCCGTCACCGAGGGCGAGACGCAGATGCAGCTCGCGCTGCAGGGCGTCGGCATCGTGCGGGTCACCCGGCTGACGCTGGCCCAGGCGGTGCGCGAGGGCCGGCTGGTGCCGCTCCTGCAGGAATTCTCGGCCGAGGAGCCGGTCGCCATCCACGCCGTCTACCCGCACCGCCGCCACCTCGCGCCCAAGGTGCCGGCCTTCGTGAATTTCCTGATCGAGAAGTTCACGCCACCGCCGTGGGAGATTTAGGCTACAGTCGGCCCCGACAAGAAGCCGAATTCGGGAGACGGAGGAGACATGAACCGCGACATCGAGATCTTCGTGCAGGCCTTCTGGGTCAAGTGCCGGGACGTCATCCGGCCGGAACTCGATCGCGTGATCCACGAGCTGGAAGCCAAGGGCCACGTCGCCCACGTCTCGACCCAGGAATACGATCCCGCCGTCGCCCAGGGACTGGCCGGCGACAACCCGACGCTGACCCTGACGCTGCATCCCAACAAGGCGCCGACCGGCCGCACGCTGAAGTTCCGCGGCGACGTTGCGCGCAAGGGTCTCGACGTGGTCGGCCCGGCCGGCCCGCTGCGCCACTACGCCCAGATGTCCGACGTCGACGACGCGGCGGCGCGCCGCGACATCGCCGAGGGCGTCGCCGCCCTGCTCAAGGGCTGACCCCAACCGACCGGAGGATGCCATGGCCGACGCCATCGACGACCTGTTCCGCCGCTTCGGCAAGGCCTTCAACAAGGCCGACGTCGAGGAGATCGCGGCCTGCGTGACCGAGGACTTCGAGTGGCGCCTGAACGCCGGCGGCTCGCCGGGCGGCGCGGTGCTGAAGGGCAAGGAGGCGCTGCGCGCCCACTTCGCCGACAAGAGCAAGGCGCACCGCGAGGCGCGCTACTCCGAAGCGCGCATCCATCGCGCCGGCGACAAGCTGTTCGGCACCTTCCGCGTCACCGGCATCGACCATGCCGGCCAGCCGTTCGACCGCTACGGTATCGACCTCTACGAGGTGCGCGACGGCAAGATCGCGCTGAAGGACAGCTACCTGAAAGCCGATTGATGGCCAACGACACCGTTCTCTGGGAGATCGACCGGCGCGGCGTCGCGACGGTCACGCTGAACCGGCCGACCGTCAACAACGCCTACAACGGCGACCTGCTGCAGGGCCTGCATGACGCGATGGACGCGCTGGGCCGCGAGGCTTCCTTGCGCGTCGTCGTGCTGCGCGGCAACGGCAAGCATTTCCAGGCCGGCGCCGACCTCGCCTGGATCAACGGAGTCGCCGCGCAGTCGCCGGCCGAGAACGAGCGCGCCAGCCGCGTCACCGCCGAGGCGATCCGCCGGCTCGACACCTGCCCGGTGCCGACGCTGGCGCTGGTCCAGGGCGGCTGCTTCGGCGGCGGTACCGGCGTCGCGGCGGCGTGCGACGTCGTCGTCGCCTCGACCGACGCGCTGTTCTCGATCAGCGAGACGCGCTGGGGCCTGATGGCCGGCATCATCCTGCCGCAGCTCTGCCAGGCGATCGGCCTGCGCCAGGTGCGGCGCTACGCGCTGACCGGCGAGCGCTTCGGCGCCGAGGAAGCGCGCCGCATCGGCCTGGTTCACGAGGTCGTCCCGGTCGGTGGCCTGGCCGAGGCCGGGGCGAAGATCGTCGACGCGATCCTGATGAACGCGCCGGCCGCCACCACCGCGACCAAGCTGCGCTCGCTCGCCTCGGCCCAAGCCTTCGTCGACGACGGCCTGCTGCGCGACCTGATCGACGAGCACGCCCGCACCCGGCAACAGGCCGAGGCGAAGGAAGGCCTCGCGAGCTTCAAGGAAAAGCGCAAGCCGGCCTGGTATCCTGAATAGCTGAAAGGTCCCTCGCTGCGCTCGGGATGACAGGCCTTTCCTTGTCATCCCGAGCGCAGCGAGGGACCTTTCATTTCAGGAACAACCGCACGGCCTCGCGGTACATCGCGTAGACCGGCGCGACCGACGCGATCTCCATCCACTCGTCGGCGGCGTGCATGTTGCCGAAGGTGACGCCCGGCGCGCAGACCGTCGGCACGCCGTGCGATGCCAGCAGGTTGCCGATGTTCGAGGGGCCGCAGGCTTCCGCCACGAAGGGCCGGCCGAACGCCCGTGTGGCGGCAGCCGCAAAAGCCATCACCACCGGTGCGTCGTCGGGCACGACGTAGGCCGGCCACGTATCGACCGTCTCCAGCGTCGCGCCGTCGACCAGCGGTTCGATCCAGCGGCGCGCCGCCGCGGCATCGAAGGGTCGCGTCAGGCGGATGTCGACATGCGCCACGGCGCGATCGGGCACGACGCTGAAGCCCTCGCCGCCCTCGAGGCGCGTGAGCGTCGCCGCCGGGCCGAACGGGAAGGCAGGATCGGCGGGCCCGGGGAACGCGGCCGACGCGAGGCGCAGCGCGAACGCCGCCGCCCGGGTCAGCGCGTTGTCGCCGCGCCGAGCGGCATCACCGGAGTGGGCCGCAATGCCGTGGAACGTCGCGCGCAGGCGCAGGAAGCCGCGGCTGCCGGCGACCAGCGCGTCGTTGCCGGGATAGCCCAGCGACGCCGCGTCGGGTGGCTTCGCCACCGCGGCGAGGTAGGCGCGCACGCCGCCGAAGCGGCCGGTGTGCTCGTCGGCGTCGAACAGGACGTGCAGCGCGCCGCGGGACAGTCCCTCGCGCGCCACGTCGCGCGCGACGTGGGCGAGGATCGCGACGCCCGCCTTGGAGTCGCCGGCCCCGCGACCGTGCAGGCGGCCGTCGCGCACCACGCCCGAGAACGGCGCGGCGCTCCAGGTCGCGGGATCGCCGGCCGGCGCGGTGTCGATGCAGGCGTCGAGGCAAAGCGTCGGGCCGGGCGCAGCGCCCGCGATCTCGACCAGCACAGCCACCGGCCGGCCCGACGGGTCGGCCAGCAGGCGTGGGGCGAGGCCGTTGTCCTGCAGCCAGTCGTGCGCGAGGGCCAGCACCGGCTGCGGCGCATCGATGCCGGCGCAGGACGGCGTGGCGACCAGCCGCGAGGCCAGCGCCACGATGCTGTCGACCACGCGGTCTTGCGTCACCTACTCCGCCGCGTGCTTCTGGCCGGCCTGCTTCTGGGCCGTTCGGTCGGGCGTCAGGCTGTAGGTCGTGAAGGTCTTGTTCAGCGCCGGCATCGGGCAGGCCTCGAGCCGGCCCTCGGTCGGGCGCATCAGGATCATCGCCGCCGTCGCGGTGACGACACCGCGCGTGTTGGGCCGCGGCGGGCGGCAGACCGACCACGGCGCGTTCCAATCGTCGAAGAAGGCATGACGCAAGTCGTCGAGCGTGAGCTTGCCGCGCTTCGGCACCAGCCGGTCGCGTACCCGCTTGTCGCGATAGATCGAGCACGGCGTCTCGGCCAGCCCGGTGTCCTTCACCCGGGCGCGCGCCGACTCGGCGATCCAGTGGTTGGCGTGCACGTAGATGCCGCGATCCGGCGCCAGCCAGAAGGTCTCGTCGGGCGCGCACTCGAAGCCGAAGGCTTCCTGGCCGTGGCTGACCGCCATGTGGTTGGAGCCGAGCTTGGGCGTCGCCACGATGGTCTGCACCGCGTTCGCCAGCGTGACGCTCTCCAGCACCTTGCGCCGGATGAAGGGCAGCGGCACGCCGGGGCCGCGGCGATAGTCGCGGTCGCATTCCAGCGCGTTGGCGGTGAGGCCGATGCCGGCCGCGTTGAGGCCGGAACGGGCGAGCCCGCCCGCCTCGGTGAAGGTCAGGATGTCGGGCCCGTCGTCGCGCCGGATGCGCAGCACCACGCCGGTCTCGGCGCACTCCGCCCGCCAGTCCCAGTTCTGGCCATGCAGCAGCACGCCGTCGATGCTGGCCTCGGGCAGCGCCAGCGCCGCCGTGCAGCCGTCAGGCGCGCTGGCGGCCAGCGCCTTGGCGCGCGCCGCCGCTACCATCTCGGTGCGGGCATTCATCAGCACGACCGCGGCGAACGGCTCGCCCGAGCCCTCGGCGATGCCGCGCATCTCCTCGACGTAGGCCGGGTCGAAGGCCTCGATCGACGGCACCAGCGCCTCGGCCCGCTGTTCCAGCTCGGCCCAGTCGACGCCGCTCCTGAGCAGCGACTCGGCATACATCTTCGCGCCGCGCCGCAGCCGGTCGGCGGCGGCCTGGCCATGCTGGCGACCGCGCTCGCGCGGCGCTCCCTCGAGATCGATCAGCGGGAACGGCGCGTAGGCGGTCATGGGCGAAGGCTCCTAGGGGTGGCCGAGCAGGGCCTGGCGGAAGCGGTCCTTGAGATGCGCACCATCCTGCGGCGGCATCACGAATTCCAGCTTTTCCACCATCACCTTGACCAGCCGGAAGACCGGGCCCTTCTTGGTGCGCGCGTCCTTCACCAGCTGCGCCACCTCGCTCGCCTCGCGCACCGTGGCGCTGTCGGCGAGGCCACAGCCCCTGGCGATCGTGGCGAGGTCGGCGCCGGCGCCCGACTCGGTCGGGCCGTTGTTGCGCGGGCTGGTGTGCGAGGCCTGGTTGCCGGTCTCGCCGTACTTCTCGTTGTCGAGCACGACGATCGCCAGGTTCTCCGGCTGCTGCGTCGCCACGGTGGCGAGCGAGCCGAGGTTCATCATGGTGTCGGCGTCGCCGGTGATCACCAGCACGCGCTTGGCCGGCTGGGCCAGCGCGAGGCCGAGGCCCATGCCGATCGGCGCGCCCATGGCGCCCCACAGCGGCATGTTGAGCGGGCGGTCGCCCGCCTCGGTGATGTCCCAGTTCGACGAGCCGAGGCCGGCGATCACCAGCAGGTCGTCGTTCGCCCCCTCGAGGAGCTTCTTCACCAGCGGCCGGCGCTGCAGGGTGGGCTTGCTCATTTGGCGGTCTTCTTTCCGAAATCCTTGATGCCGATCAGCTTCTGGCGCAGCAGCACGGCGACCGACTGGCCGCCGTTGAAGGCGGCGCGCGCCGCGGCGTCGACGGTCGCGCGGACCTCGTCGGCGCTGTCGACCGAGTAGACCAGCACGCCCATCGCCTCGAGCACCTTGGGCGTGCCCTGGCCCATCGGGTACTGCCACGAGTTGAACTCGCCCCACTCGCCGCGCATCGTGATCAGCGTCAGGAACGGGAAGCGCAGCGTCTTGGTGAGGCCGAGCAGGTTCACCGTGTTGCCGACGCCCGAGCTCTGCATCAGCAGCACCGAGCGCTGGCCGCCCAGCCACGCGCCGGCGGCGAGCGCGATGCCCTCCTCCTCGGTGGTGAGTGGCACGGTGCGGACCGAGTTCGAGCGCTGGCAGTGCTCGATCAGCCGCCCGTGGCCGGCATCCGGCACGTGGTAGACCTGCTTGATGTCGTGAGCCTGCAGGACCTCGAAGATCTGGTCCCGCCACTCGGGCGCTGTCGCGGCGTTCATGTCCGTCCCTGGTGAGAGTGCGGCCCGAGCCTAGCCGGACGAGCTATTCAATTCGAATACAGTTACCTTGGAGCAGCTATAACGATATTGTATGGCGCCATGGAACTGGCGCAGCTCAGGACCCTCGTCCACGTCGCCGAGCTGGGCAGCCTCAGCAAGGCGGCCGACCGGCTCCGCGTCGCCCAGCCGGCGCTCAGCCGCCAGGTCCGCCTGCTCGAGCAAGAGCTGGGGGCGGCGCTGTTCGCCCGGCACGGGCGGGGCATGGTGCTCACCGAGACCGGCCGCCGGGTCCTCGACCATGCCCGGCGCGTGATGGCCGAGCTGGAGGCGCTGCGCACGGCGGCCTCGGAACAGGACGGCTCGTTGCGCGGCCGCATCGCCATCGGCTTGCCGCCGACCGTCGCCGACATCATCTCCGAGCCGCTGGTCGCCGCCTTCGGCCGGTCGCACCCGCACGCCGAACTGCGCCTGGTCGGCGCCTACACCGGCTACCTGCTCGACGGCCTGCACCAGGGCGAGCTCGATGTCGGCGTGCTCTACGACCCGCACACCGCGCGCTCGCTGCGCTCGCGGCCGCTGCTGCTCGAGAAGCTGTTCCTGATCGGGCCGCCGTCCGACGCCAAGCCGACCGGCCGACCCGTGCGCTTCGCCGCCCTGCAGGACAAGCGCCTGCTGCTGCCCAGCCAGCGCCATGGCCTGCGGATCATCCTGGAGAAATGCGCCGCCGAGGCCGGCATCGCGCTCGACGTCGCGGTCGAGACGGACTCCTACGCGACGCTGAAGGACCTGGTGCGCAACGGCCATGGCTGGACCATCCTGCCGCTCGCCCCGATCCACGACGACCTGCGCGAGGGCCGGCTGGTCGCCCAGCCGCTGGTGGCGCCGGCGCCGGTTCGCCGGCTCGTCCTGTCTTTCCCGGCGGATCGAACGCCGTCGCGGCTCGCGCTGTTCGCCGGCGAAACGATCGCCTGGACCATCGCCGACCTGGTGGCGCGCGGTGTCTGGCCCGGCGAGATGCTGGGAGCCTAGAGGGTCGGCGTCAGAACGGCTTGAGCACCACGAGGAACACGATGCCGATCATCAGGAGCGTCGGCACCTCGTTCCAGTAGCGGTAGGTGCGGGCCGGCCGCGTGTTGCGATCGGCCTCGAAGTCCTTGCGCCAGCGCGCGTAGACGTGGTGCACGCCGCTCAGCACGAAGACCAGCAGCAGCTTGGCGTGGAACCACGGCGCCAGCCACCAGTTGCCCTGCCACGCCAGCAGCAGGCCGAACACCCAGACCGCGATCATCGCCGGGTTCATGATGGCGCGCAGCAGGCGGCGCTCCATCACCTTGAAGGTCTCGCTCTGCGGCGTCCCCGGCCCGGCCTCGGCGTGGTAGACGAACAGGCGCGGCAGGTAGAGCAGCCCGGCCATCCAGGCGATCACCGCCACGATGTGCAGCGCCTTCAGGATTTCATAGAGCATGGCGCACCAGGCGGGCGAGACCGGCGATGAAGTGCGGGTGCGTGCCGACCGTGGGAACGCGCACGTAGGTGTGCACGCCCTTCTCCTCGGCGAGCTCGCGGTACTCGATGTCGAGTTCGACCAGCGTCTCGGAATGCTCCGACACGAAGGACAACGGGTAGAGCACGATGCCCTTGCCATCGCGGGCGGCGCGCTCGATCTCGGCCTCGGTCGATGGCCCGATCCACTTCAGCGGCCCGACGCGGCTCTGGTAGCACACCGACCAGTCGAGCCCGCCGATCGCGCCGGCGATCGCGCCGGCCGTCTGCTCGACCTGCTTCTGGTAGGGATCGCCGGCCTTGATGACGCGCTCGGGCAGGCCGTGCGCCGAGAACAGCACGCGGGTCGGTCCCTCGCCAGCCTGGGCCAGGCCCTCGTTCACCAGGGCGACCGAGGCCGCGATGAAGCCCGGCTCGAGCGGGTAGTCGGCGATCTCCGACGTCGGCACCTTGAAGTGCGCCAGTTCCTTCCACGCCTGGAACGACGAGGCCGTCGTCGCCGTCGAGTATTGCGGGTAGAGCGGCAGCAGCACGATACGATCCGGCGCGAAACGCTCGACCGACTTCACGACCGCCGGCGTCATCGGGTGCCAGTAGCGCATGCAGACATAGCCGCGGAACTCGTGGCGTTCGCCGCCATCGTTGGCCAGCGCTTCCTCGAGCGCGCGGGCCTGCGCCTCGGTCTGGCCGAGGATCGGCGACGAGCCGCCGATCTGGGCGTAGATGCCCTGGGCCTTGGGCGCGCGACGCCGCGCGATGAAGCGGGCGAGCGGACCGCGCACGAACGACGGCACGCGCAGGATCGCGGGATCGCCGAACAGGTTGCGCAGGAACGGCTCGACAGCCTCCAGCGAATCGGGCCCGCCGAGGTTGAACAGGATGATGGCGACCTTCAAGACAAGATACTCACGCTGCCGAAGGCTTCCAGTTGCGCACGATCTCGACCAGCCGCGCGACGTTGTCGGGCGGCGTCTGCGGCACCACGCCATGCCCGAGGTTGAACACGAACGAGCCGTGGCCGAGCTTGTCGAGGATGCGGGTCGCCTCGCGCTCCAGCGCCGGGCCGCCGGCCACCAGCATGATTGGATCGAGGTTGCCCTGCAGGCAGATCTGCGGCTGCAGCTCGCGCGACGCCCAGTGCGCGCCGAGGCTGGTGTCGATCGACAGCACGTCGAACGCATCGGGCCGGCGATACATCAGCGCCGCCGGTCCGACGGCGCGCGGGAAGGCGATCACCGGGATCTTCGGATGGCGCGCCTTCAGCGCGTGGGCGATGCGCACCATCGGCTGCAGCGACCAGCTGAACAGCTGCTCCTCCGGCAGCACGCCGGCCCACGAGTCGAACAGCTGCACGGCATCGACACCGGCGTCGACCTGGGCCGACAGGTGATCGACCACGGCATCGACCAGCAGGTCGATCAGCAGGCCGAACGATTCGGGATGGCTGTAGGCCCAGGTCTTCACCTTGGCGAAGTCCTTGCTGCTGCCGCCCTCGATCATGTAGCAGGCGAGCGTGAACGGCGCGCCGGCGAAGCCCAGCAGCGCGGTCTCCTTCGGCAGCGCCGCGCGGGTCAGCCGGATCGCCTCGTAGACCGGCGCCAGCTTCTCGGGCAGCCGGCCCCGCGACAGCTTTCCGAAGTCGGCGGGATCGGTGAGCGCCTCGAGCTTGGGACCCTCGCCCTGCTCGAACCAGGTGCGCTGGCCGAGCGCGTCGGGCACCACGAGGATGTCGGAGAAGATGATGGCCGCGTCGAAGCCGTAGCGGCGGATCGGCTGCAGCGTCACCTCGACCGCCTTGTCGGGCGTGTAGCAGAACTCGAGGAACGACGAGGTCGTGGCGCGGACCGCCCGGTACTCCGGCAGGTAGCGCCCGGCCTGGCGCATCAGCCAGATCGGTGGCGTGGCGAAGCGTTGCCCGGCCACGGTTTTCAGGAACTTGCTCTCGCTCACGCGTTCGTCCTCATGCCTTTCCTCTTACTCTTTCATAGAAGGTAGTAGGAGTCGTAGGGGGTGTGGCACATGGGGATGCGCCCTTTTGGATCGGCATCCCCAAGCGGCTGTGGATCGGCCGGCATCGATTCCACGGCCTTTTCCGGGGAGATTCACGATTCGCAGGGTGTTCCTCCCGGACTGTCCGCAGGGGATCGCGAGGGGCATGGACCGGGCGAGTCGGGACCCGAATCCGGGGCGGTCCGGCGAACCGTTGGCCTGTCCCCGATTCGCCCGTCGCAATCCCGCGTTTCTCCCCGGGGCCCTGTGGGGTAAACAGGGGCGTGGCCAACCGCAATTTCCACGTTCACCTGGTGTCCGACTCGACCGGCGAGACGGTGTCGAGCGTCGCGCGGGCCTGCCTCGTGCAGTACGAGGGCGTGTTCGTGCAGGAGCATGTCTGGTCACTGGTCCGCACCAAGGGCCAGATGGAAAAGGTGATGCAGTCGGTCGAGCGCGACCGTGGCCCGGTCCTTTATACGCTGGTCGACCCGGATTTGCGCGACCTCGTGCGCGATCATTGCCGGCGCCTGCAACTGCCCTGCGTCGGCGTGCTCGACCAGGTGATGAGCGTGCTGGCCGTCCATTTCCATTCGAAGAGTGAGCAGTGGCCGGGCCGCCAGCACCAGCTCGACGAAGGCTACTTCGACCGCATCGACGCGATGCACTACACGCTGGCGCACGACGATGGCCAGTCGACGCACGACCTCGATGACGCCGACGTCGTGCTGGTCGGGCCGTCGCGGACGTCCAAGACGCCGACCTGCGTCTACCTCGCCAACCGCGGCGTGCGGGCGGCCAACGTGCCGCTGGTGCCGGGCGTCGATCCGCCGGCCGAGCTCGAATCGGCGCGTCGTCCGTTGGTCGTCGGGCTGATCACCGATCCCGAGCGGCTGGTCCAGATCCGGGTCAACCGGTTGCGCCTGCTCCAGGAAAGCACCGAGAGCGACTACACCGACATGGACCAGGTCCAGGGCGAGATCCAGGAAGCCCGCCGGCTCTATGCCCGGCGCAAGTGGGCGACGATCGACGTCACGCGGCGGTCGATCGAGGAGACCGCGGCGGCGATCATGCAGATGCTGCAGGTGCGCCGCGAGCAGAGGCTGCAGGCCGGCTAGGCCTTTCCGACCGGACCCTTCCAGGGAGGCGACGATGATGGTTCGTCCTTGCCATCTCTTATTTGCACTTGGTATGACTTTTGCAGTGCGGACGGTACTGGCGGCGGGACCGATCGAGGTCACGCGCGGCCAGGACGCGATGGTGTTCGGTAACTGCGTGCCGAGCCTCGTGGTCGAGAACCGGTCGTCCCAGGTCGTCGACTTCCTGCAGGTCGATGTCGCGGTGACGCTGGAGAACGGCCAGGAGCGCACGGTCGAACTGAAGTCGGCCTATCGCGAGGGCGTGCTCTACCCGATCCAACCCGGAGGGACGGCGACCTTGAAGCAGCATCTCGATACCTCGAAGGCGCTCGGCGTCGCCTGTGGCGACCTGCGTAGCCGCCGCGTCGTCGGCACCGTCTGCGAAGCCGCGGGCGGCGTGTCCTGCGTTCCCGCCGTCTCGGTCCAGCCCTGATGCGCCGTCGCACGGTTCTCGCCGCGGGTGGCGCGTCGCTGCTCGCGGCCCCGGCGCTGTCGTCGCGCGCCCGCGCCCAGGCCTTCCCCAGCCGTCCGCTCAAGATGGTCGTGCCCTACCCGCCGGGCGGCGGCACCGACGGGCTCGGCCGCATCACCGCCGAGCGCCTGTCCGAAAAACTTGGCCAGCCGATCGTCGTCCAGAACATCGGCGGCGCCTCGAGCACGGTCGGCTCGGAAACGGTCCGGCGGTCCGATCCGGACGGCTACACGCTGCTGTTCAACGCCAGCCTGTTCGTGCTGGGCAAGACGGTGGTGCCGACCTGCCCATACGATCCGCAGACCGACTTCCGCGCCATCGCCCAGGCCGGCGAGGCGCCGCTGGTGCTGTTGGTCAACAACAACGTGCCGGGCACCGACTACGCCTCGACCATGGCGGCGATCGCGAAGGAGCCGAAGAAGTACTTCTTCGCGCTGTCGTCCGGCGGCTCAGCCGGCCACATCGCGACCCTGGCCTTCCTCAAGCGCACCGGCCTGCCGCTCGACACGATCCTGTACAAGGGCACGGCGCCGGCCAACGCCGACCTGGTGGCCGGCAACGTGCAGCTGTTCATGGACCCGTGGACGGCGCTGCTGCCGCTGGCGACCTCGGGCCGGGCGCGCGGCCTGTTCGTGACCTCGAAGGAGCGCACGTCGCTGGCGCCGTCGATCCCGACCAGCGACGAGGTCGGTCTCAAGGGCTTCAACATCAGCTCGTGGTACGGCGTGTGGGCGCCGAAGGACACGCCGGATCCCGTGGTCAACCGTCTCGCCGCGGCGATGGCGGAGGTCTCAAAGGACCCCGCCTTCATCGCCAAGACCACGTCGCTCGGCATCGTGCCGACCGCGCGCGGTCCCAAGGAGTTCGCCGCCTTCATCAAGACCGAGGTCGAGACCAACACCGCCCTGCTGGTCGAATCGGGCTTCAAGCCGGAATAGTGAAAGGTCCCTCGCTGCGCTCGGGATGACAGTCTTTCTTGTCATCCCGAGCGCAGCGAGGGACCCTTCTACTCTGCCGCCTTGGTCACCGGGTCGAAGCGGGCGTCGAAGTCACGGATCGAGCTCTCGACGGTGGCGGCGACCTGCTTCAGCTTTTCCTGGTTCACGACCTTCAGGCCGAACAGGTCCTTGACGTAGAAAACGTCGACCGCGCGCTCGCCGTAGGTCGTGATGTGCGCCGAGGTGATCTGCAGGTTGAGCCGCGTCAGCGCCCGCGTGACGATGTGCAGGAAGCCCGGCCGGTCGCGGCCATTGACCTCGATCACGGTAAAGGTGTCCGAGGCGTTGTTATCGATCAGCACGCGCGGCTCGACCGTGAAGACGCGGTCGCGCTTGGGATACGAGGCCCGCTGGCTGTCGAGCTCGCGCTGGATGTCGAGGCGGTTGGACAGCGCGATCTCGACGCGCGCGGCGAGGCGGGCCAGACGCTGCGGGCCGTCGAACGGCTTGCCGTCGAGGTCCTGGATCCAGAACGTGTCGAGCGCCATGCCGTTGGCCAGGGTGAAGATCTTGGCGTCGACGATGTTGGCGCCGCTGATCGCCATGGCGCCGGCAAGGCGGGCGAACAGGCCGTGCGTGTCGAGCGTGTAGATCGTGACCTCGGTGACCGAGCGCTCGGTGTCGACGCGGTGCTCGATCGCCAGCGGCTGGCGGTCGGTCTCGGCGCGCCGCACCAGCTCGGCCTGGCGGGCCAGCGTGTCGGGATCGAATGACAGCCAGTAGGGCGCGTAGCCGCGCGCGAAGTGTTCCTCGCGATCGGCGTCGCTCCAGCTCGCCAGCCGGCGCGCCACCTCGGACTGGATATGCTTGATGCGCTCGCCGCGGCCGCCCGACAGCGTGCCGCCCGACAGGACCTGCTCGGTGGCGTAGTAGAGCTGGCGCAGCAGCGCCGCCTTCCAGCCGTTCCAGACGTTGGGCCCGACCGCGCGGATGTCGCACACCGTGAGAACCAGCAGCAGGCGCAGCCGCTCCGGCGACTGCACCAGCGCGGCGAAGGTCTCGATGGTCTTGGGATCCATCAGGTCGCGCTGGAAGGCGGTCGCCGACATGCCGAGATGGTAGCGCACCAGCCACGACACGGTTTCGGTCTCGGCGGCGCTGAGGCCGAGCCGCGGGCCGAGCTGCAGCGCGACGTCGGCGCCCAGCACCGAGTGATCGCCGCCGCGGCCCTTGGCGATGTCGTGCAGCAGCACCGACAGGTAGAGCACCGGCCGCGACAGGATCTTGTGCACGACGTCGGAGGCCAGCGGATGGTCTTCCTTGAGGCTGCCGTTCTCGATGCGCGCCAGGATGCCGATCGCCCGGATGGTGTGCTCGTCGACCGTGTAGGTGTGATACATGTCGTGCTGCGTCTGCGCGACGACACGGCCGAAGTCGGGAATGAAGCGGCCGAACACGCCGGCCTCGTTGAGGCGCCTGAGCGTGGTCTCGGGATCGTGCCGCGACGTCATCATCTGCATGAACAGGCGATTGGCCTCGGGATCGTTGCGCAGCCGGTCGACCAGCCGGATGTTCTGCGTCACCAGGCGCAGCGTCGCCGGGTGGATGTCGAGGTCGTTCTCCTGCGCCACCGCGAACAGCCGCAGGATGGCGACCGGATCGGTGGCGAAGCTGTCCGGCGCGGCGACGGCGAGACGTTCGCCGTCGAGCCGGAAACCGTCGAGCTCGCGCGGCCGCAGGCTCTGCCACAGCGCGGCCAGGCGCGGCTTGCGGCGGCGGCTGTCCTCCAGCGCGGCGACGAAGATGCGCGTCAGGTCGCCGACCGTCTTGGCGTGCAGGTAGTAGTGCTTGGTGAAGCGCTCGACGCCGCGGCTGCCGGGCCGGTCCTGGTAGCCCAGCCGCGCCGCGATCTCGCGTTGCAGCTCGAACGACAGGCGGTCGTCGGGACGGCCGGTCAGGTAATGGATGTGGCAGCGCACGGTCGTCAGGAAGCGCTCGGCGCGCTCGAAGTGGCGCGCCTCCTCGCGGGTCAGCACGCCCTTGGCGACCAGCTCGGCCGGCTCGTGCACGCGGTAGAGGTACTCGGCGATCCAGAACAGCAGGTGGAGGTCGCGCAAGCCCCCCTTGCCTTCCTTGACGTTGGGCTCGACGACGTAGCGCGAGTCGCCCATGCGCTGGTGGCGCTGGTCGCGCTCCTGCAGCTTGGCCTCGACGAAGTCGCGGCCGTCACCCGACAGGAACTGCTGGGCGAAGCCCTTCGTCATCTCGTCGAACAGCGCGCGGTCGCCCCACACGTAGCGCGCCTCGAGCAGCGCGGTGCGGATCGTCTGGTCGCGCTCGGCGTAGCGCAGGGTTTCCTCGACCGTGCGGGTGGCGTGCCCGACCTTCAGGCCGAGGTCCCACAGCAGGTAGAGCATGTACTCGACGATCTGCTCGCCGCGCGGCGTCTGCTTGTAGGGACGCAGGAACAGCAGATCGATGTCACTGAGCGGCGCCAGCCCGCCGCGGCCGTAGCCGCCGGTCGCCACCACGCCCAGCCGCTCGGCGGCGCTGGGGTTGGCGGCCGGGAAGATGCGCTGCTCGGCGAAGTCGAAGATTACCCGGATCAGCTGGTCCATCAGGAAGGAATGCGCCGCCAGCACCTGCTCGCCGTCGTTGCGCAGCGGGCCGGGCTCCTCGAAGCGGCGGCGGATCTCGGCCCGGCCATGGGCCAGGGCGTCGCGGAACAGGGTGAGCACGGCGGCGCGCGGCGGCTCGTTGCCGGCCGGCACGTCCTCGACCAGGCGGGCCAGCGCCTCTTCCAGCGCGCGACGCCGCACGATGGCGCGGCGCTCGGGGATCTGATCGTAGGGCTTGGCCATGGCGCGCGGATACTACAGCCCCCCGGCCGCGTAAAACAGGCGCGCCGCGCAGGGGCTTTCGGCTATCCTGCCGCCATGTCCGTGCGACTTGTCCTGGCCGGCCTCGCGCTGCTGCTCGCGGCGGCGCCGGCGATGGCCCAGACCCGCCCCGCCACCCCTGCGCCCCCGCCGCCGGCGGCCGCGCCGGCCGGGCCCCAGATCGACCTCAACTCGGCCAGCCGCGACGACCTGATGACGCTGGACGGGATCGGCGAGGTGCGCGCCGAGGCGATCATCCGGGCCCGCCCGTTCAAGGCCAAGACCGAGCTGGTCGAGCGCCGGCTGATCCCCGAGGCGGTCTACGACAGGATCGCCGACCGGGTGATCGCGCGGCCGCCGCCCGGCGCCGTGCCCGCGCCGGCGACCCGCCCTCCGGCCGGGCAGCCGCGCCGCACCTGATGCAGCGCGACACGATCTACGCGCTGGCGACGCCGACGCCGTCGCGTGGCCAGCCCGGCGCGATCTCGGTGATCCGCCTGAGCGGCCAGAGGGCTGCCGAGGCACTGGTCTTCCTCACCGAGCGCAAGGCCTTCGAGCGCGGCCACTCGGCCCGCGACCCGGCCCTGCCGCCGCCGCGCCACATGGCGGTGCGGCCGGTGCTCGACCCGCTGAGCGGCGAGGCGATCGACCGCGGCCTGGTCGTCTGGTTCGAGGCGCCCTTCACCGAGACCGGCGAGACCATGGCCGAGCTCCACCTGCACGGCGGCCGCGCGGTCGTGGCGGGCGCGCTGGCGGCGATCGGCAAGCTGGGCTTCTGCCGGCCGGCCGAACCGGGCGAGTTCACCCGCCGCGCCTTCCTGAATGGTCGGATGGACCTGACGGCGGCGGAAGGCGTGGCGGACCTGATCGCCGCCGAGACCGAGGCGCAGCGACGCCAGGCGCTGCGGCAGGCCGATGGCGCGCTCGCTGCGCTGACGGGCGGGTGGGCCATGCGACTGACCCGGCTGCTGGCGCATCAGGAAGCGGCGATCGAGTTCGCCGAGGATGATCTGCCGACCGATCTGGGGGACCAGGCACGGGCAGGGGCCGCGGCCCTGCGCCGCGAGATCGAGGCACATCTGGCCGATGGCGGGCGCGGCGAAAGGCTGCGCGAGGGGCTTCGGGTCGCGATCCTGGGCGCGCCCAATGCGGGGAAATCGTCACTGCTGAATGCGTTGGCGGGGCGGGAGGCGGCGATCGTTTCCGCCCGGGCCGGGACGACGCGCGATGTGGTGGAGGTGCGGCTCGACCTGGGTGGCGTGCCGGTGACGCTGGCCGATACCGCCGGGCTGCGGGAGGCGAGGGACGAGATCGAGCAGGAGGGCATCCGCCGGGCCCGGCGACGGGCAGAGGAGGCGGATCTCGTACTCGCAGTCTTCGCCGCCGACGTGGCCCCGGATGCCGAGACGCTGGCCTGGGTGAAGCCCGGCACGCTGGTGCTGGCGAACAAGGTCGATCTGGCGCCCGGGCCTGCGGCGATCCATGGCGAGGCGCCGCTGGCGATCTCGGCCCGTAGCGGGGCGGGGCTCGATGAGTTGCGGGCGCGCTTGACGGAGGCCGCCGCGCGGCTCGCCGGCACCGGCGATGCGGCGCTGCTGACCCGCCCGCGTCACCGGGCCGCCTTGACCGAGGCAGCGGCCTGGCTGACCGAAGCCGAGGCGGCGATGCTGCCGGAACTGGTGTCCGAGGCCCTGCGGGCTGCCCTTCGGGCATTGGGCCGCCTGACCGGCCAGGTCGGAGTCGAGGACCTCCTCGACATCGTCTTCCGCGACTTCTGCATCGGGAAGTGACCCTCACCGGGGCGGAATGCCAAAAGAAGGAGGGGGTGCGGGGGAGTTCTCTCCCCCGTTCCTGCTTGCTGCCTTATATCCCGCCCCATGGACCAGTTCTTCGATGTCATCGTCGTCGGTGGCGGCCACGCCGGCTGCGAGGCGGCAGCGGTCGCCGCGCGCTGCGGCGCGCGGACCCTGCTGCTGACGCACAAGGTCGAGACGCTCGGCGAGATGTCCTGCAACCCCGCCATCGGCGGCGTCGGCAAGGGCCATCTGGTGCGGGAGGTGGATGCGCTGGACGGCATCATGGCGCGTGCCGCCGATGCCGCGGCCATCCATGTGAAGATGCTGAACCGGTCCAAGGGACCGGCCGTGCGCGGGCCGCGCGCCCAGGCGGATCGCAAGCTGTATCGGGCGGCGGTGCGTGGGTTGCTCGAGGCGCAGCCGGGCCTGACCATCCTGGCCGGCGCGGCGGAGGGGATCGAGACCGCCGCCGATGGCGGAATCGCCGCGGTGCTGACGGGCGATGGACGGCGCTTCGGCTGCGGCGCGCTGGTGGTGACGACCGGGACCTTCCTGCGCGGCGAGATCCATATCGGGGAGAAGCGCATCCCGGCCGGGCGGGTCGGCGATGCGCCGGCGATCGGGCTGGCGCTGGCCTTCGACCGGCTGGGCCTGCCGCTGGCGCGGCTCAAGACCGGCACGCCGCCACGGCTGGACGGCCGGACCATCGCCTGGGATGCGCTGGAAGCCCAGCCCGGGGACAACCCGCCGGAGCCTCTGTCGTGGATGACGGAGCGCATCACCAACCGCCAGGTGGCCTGCGGCATCACCGAGACGACGCCGGCGACGCATGCGCTGATCCGGGCGAACCTGCATCAGAGCGCGGTGTATGGCGGCCGCATCCAGGGGGTCGGCCCGCGCTATTGCCCGTCCATCGAGGACAAGGTCGTTCGCTTCGCGGAGCGCGAACGCCACCAGGTGTTCCTGGAGCCCGAGGGGCTGGACGACGACACGGTCTATCCGAACGGCATCTCGACCAGCCTGCCGGAGGATGTGCAGGCGGCGATGATCGCGACGATGCCCGGGCTCGAACGGGCGCGCATCCTGCGCCCGGGCTACGCGATCGAATATGACCATGTGGACCCGCGCGCCCTGACCCCCGCGCTGGAGGTCCGGTCGGTGCCGCGGCTGTTCCTTGCCGGCCAGATCAACGGGACGACGGGATATGAGGAAGCCGCGGCGCAGGGGCTGATGGCGGGGCTGAATGCGGCGGCGCGGGCTGCGGGCGGCGTGCCGGACCGGGTGCTGACGCGGGGCGAGGCCTATATCGGCGTGCTGGTCGATGACCTGGTGCTGCACGGCGTGTCCGAGCCGTATCGCATGCTGACGGCGCGGGCCGAGCATCGCCTGGCGCTGCGGGCCGACAATGCCGGGCTGCGGCTGACCGAGGCGGGCATGGCGTGGGGCTGCGTGGGGCCGGAGCGCGCCGCGCGGCATCGCGCCTTCGCGGCGGCGGCGGCCGATGCGCTGGCGCGTGCGCGGTCGGATGGCGCGACGCCTGCCGCACTCGCCGCCGGCGGCATCGCGGTCAACCAGGATGGCAAGCGGCGCTCGGTGCTGGAGGTGCTGGCCCTGCCGGGCATCGATACCGCGCTGATCGATGGCGCCTTTCCCTGGCTGCGCGATCTCTCGCCCGCCCTGCGCGCGCAGTTGGAGGCGGAAGCCCTCTACGCCCCCTATCTGCGGCGGCAGGAGGCGGAGATGCGGCTGCTGGAGCGCGAGGAACGCACGCGCATCCCCGAAGGGCTCGACTTCACGGCCATCCCGGGACTCTCCTCGGAGATGCGGCAGAGGTTGACCGCCGCGCGCCCGGCCACGCTCGGTTCCGCGGGCCGGCTGCCGGGCGTCACGCCGGCGGCCATCGCCGCGCTGGCGGTGGCCCTGCG
>Ga0102832_1001392_pt1 | contig 19157 bp, 21 predicted proteins | sample EBPBio282013_DNA_FD_88942 | JGI IMG/M metagenome (GOLD analysis project Ga0102832, IMG submission 88942) | Wastewater treatment Type I Accumulibacter community from EBPR Bioreactor in Madison, WI, USA - Reactor 2_5/28/2013_ DNA (Illumina Assembly) | ecosystem: Engineered > Bioreactor > EBPR >...
ACCCCAACCCCAACCCCAACCCCTTTACAAAATTTTCAATTAAAATATTAAATCAAATTCCCTTTATTTTAATTGAAAAATTTACAATCTATTTTAAAAAATTAAGAAAATAACAGTTATAAATAAAAAATATTTTCTATTATTGATCGCTCATTCTTCTTGAACTTATTGCTCTTCTTCCATAACTTTGTACTATTCAGCACCTTATTCTTCTTTTACTTGTTTTTTGCCCTTTCCAATTTTTACCAATTTAGCAACGTAGAAACCATCCATATTGTGAACATGAGGATAAATTCTTCTTGTCTTTTTCAAGTCTACATGGAATCTCTTCTCAACAAATTTAGTCAAACCTTCCTCTCCGACTTCAATTCCACATTCAACAATTTTTACAAATCTTCTCTTCAAGGCATAGTTTACAACCTCTTCATTTTCTAATGGAGAAACAGAACATGTTGAGTAAACAACTGTGCCGTTGACTTTGCATGAATCAATAGCTGCCAACAAAAGTTCTTTTTGTAAATGAGAATTCTTGTAAATATCGATCATTTGTCTTGTGGCTTTGATTGAAGGATCTTTTGAAATGATACCCAAACCTGTGCATGGAGCATCCAACAAAATTCTATCAAAAGTGCTTGGGAAAATTGAAGCGAATTTTCTACCATCTCTGCAAGTGACTGCAGTATTGGTGACTCCCAAACGATACAAGTTGAATTGCAAGGCTCTAAGTCTTTCCTTTTTCAAGTCGTTGGCGAAAAGTGAACCTGTGTTTTTCATAAGTTGAGCAATGTAAGTAGTTTTTCCACCTGGAGCTGAAGCCATATCAAGAATTTTTTCATATGGTTGTGGATCAAGGGCGACAACTGGTAAGAATGATGAGGCACTTTGAAGCATATAATGTCCAGCAAGATATTCGGGTGTGGCACCGATTGGGACTTTAGTTTCATAGATTTTGATACCGACATTACTCCAGTCAGCAAGAGGATCAAGATTAACACCTCTTTGGATAAGAGATTGAGCGAGTTATTTTCTTCTGGTTTTGAGTGTGTTAGTTCTGATGGTGAGTGGTCTTTGAGTTTCATTGGCCTCAAAGAATTGGATAAGTTCAGAGGGATTGAGGAAATCAAGGAAATGATTAATAAGTTAAAAGTTATACCCATAATATTGATGAATAAGATTCTTAAGATCTTCAAGATGTTCCTTTCTACTTCTACCACCACCCAACTTACCAACATTCATCAAAATTTGAATAGTTTATTGTATTTTAAGTGAAATAACACTAATATCAACAGGTTACTTATCACCTGGAAGCTCAATACCATCCTATTGTTCTTACTCCATTTGTTATTATTATTGGTTTTATTATTCGTCGCCAGCTTATTGTTATAGTTATTGGTCCTCTTAGTCATCAGAGTCGTGTTATTATTATTATTCTTCGCCCTCGCCAAATTATCCGTCTTATTCCTATTCGCCTTACATCATCTATTATTCGTCTTATTCATCACCTTACATTTCTTATTCTTCATCATCTTCTTATTGGTCATCTTCAAGGTCTTAGTGTTACTCGTATTCTTCACTTTCACCTGATCCGTTTGAGGCTTCAGAATCGTTGATTTATTATGAGTGCTATTAAGCGCTATTGCCGCCCAAGGCAGCGAATGCGTCTTCGTCCATACCTTCAGGAACGATTTTGAATAATGGGTTGCCCTTAATAACTTCAGCAGCGTCATTGTCACCATTAAAAGCTCCTTTTTTCTTCATATTTGGCTGTCTGCCACCAACAAATTGCTTATTAATTTGTTTGGTCTTTTTATTAGTCTTTTCAGTCCATTCACTGGCGCTTCTTTGATCCCTACTTCCACCTCTTTTTTCTTGTGATTGTGGTCTACCTTTTTGGAAATCTTTATTGCCCTTAGTTTTTTCAAACTTATTCTATTGTCTACCATTTTTGCTAGGTCTTGATTGAGATCTTTCTTTTTTATTTTGCAATATTCTCTCAACCTTTGCCAATTATTTTTTATTTTGAGCACTTCTTTGCTTACCTTTACCACTTGGCTTTTTATCTTGCTTACCTTTACCCTTTTGACCTCTACCCATTTTTTAGATATGATTTTTTGGGATGTTGAAATGTTTTTATTATATTTTCACAGAATACTATTTTTGCTTATAAACTTTATATCAATTTATCGATTTCACAAAAGTTTAAAATTTAACATTAATCAAAGTTTTAATTAATATAAAGATCGTTTTTTAGCATAAGAAAAATTTCAATTAATATCATGCATAAATTTAAGTGCGATTCATCGATATTTTCCTCTTAATTGATGATCATCTCGCTCAACGTGTCTCTGAATAAACTAATGTTCGAGTGCATCTTAAGCGAACATTCTTTCCTATGGATCCTTGACTAGTAACTTGCTGATGAAATCTATGGCCTAAGCTGATAACTCTTCTGGTAACTTAAGTTCGCTGGTATCTGCTTTGATAATTTTTTGCATTGTCTGCTTTCTGCTTACATGATAAAACGGAGCCTTTCCTACGAGTAATTCATAGCATAAAACGCCAAGACACCACAAATCCATCGTAATACCATACTCCTTACCCTCCAAAACTTAAGGAGGAGCATAATCTATTGTTCCGCATAAAGTAGTTCGACGATTTTAACATATAGCTGCCCATCCAAAATCACAAAGTTTACATACACCCTAAATAAATAAAAATATTTACGTTTGACATCACAATATTTTAAGGTTTAATGTCTCGATGTGCTACCTAACGGTCATGCATGTATCTTATTGCATGAAGGACATCATCCATTCTTTGACTTGTTATCTTTTCATCAAAATGTTTTTACTTTTCTTTTTTCATTTTACTAAACAAAGTTCCTTCTTCCATAAATTCCAAAATTAAGTAAATATTTTCAGAGTCATCAAAATATCCATAAAGCTTAAGAATATTTGGATGTTGGAGGAAAAGCTGCATTTTCATTTCCATAGTAAATTGATTTTAAAGTTTATGTGCTTTGATTACAGCCTTTTTGACCTTTTTAAGAGCAACCAAAAGCCCAGTCAATTTATGAATAGCCATAGAAACAGCACCGAATCTACCTTAGCCTAGATTTTTAATAATGATGAAATCTTCAAGTGTAGGAGGTCGTATGGATTCTTTTTTCACTTATCTAAGTGTAAGGAATCTCATTGATGACTCTATGGAACTGGTTGGACTTCCATATTTAGTAGATGTTTCATCCGACTTTTATAATTTGTGAGATTGTGGCGTCGTATATAAAAGTTTATTCTTTTTAACAAAGGTGTATGGAGATTCAGCCTCACCATAATCCTTGTTTTTTTATGGGGTTTTAGGTTGTTCAATACTTGAGGAAAAATGAATCTGTTTTGAAGAATTCCACATTTTATCGTTTTTATAAAGTACTGAATTCTGATCCCGCGAGTATTAATTGATTTCTTTAAGAGATTTTATCCTCACATCTCTGCTGGATGTATTCGTTGATGGCTCATAATTACTGTACTTTTTTTATGTGTCGTAATTGTAGTTATCGAATGTCGCATTGTGGTGAAAATCATTTTTTAGTCTACTTTGGCGAGGCTCAAAATATTTGTAAGACTTTCCCAATAAATCATTAAGAGTTGTTCTTTGATCAGTTGTATGTCTTAAAGATTCCGTGAAACTTGACGTAGTCCTGTCCGTCTTGATATTGTAATCATTATTTCGGACTGAGCTGACATCAATAGTCTCACGAAGTTTATTATCAAAAGTTTTCGGTTGGTAAGAGTTCCTTTATGTCTTGAAACATAAGTCTGGAACTTCGTACTTTTTTGACCAAGTGTAATTACTCATATGTTCAAATAATTAATTTATTGATGAGTTTTTCAACCATTACATTTTTCCAAAATTCCAAAATTGAAGAATCTAAAACAAAATTCATTTTCTACATACATTACGATAGTTCATTCAGTCAAATATAAATTTTAGAATTTGGATTGAATTCAAAAAAGAAAAAAAAATATTTGTAATTTCTTGTAAATATCTTTTTCGATTAATACAAATATAAATTTAACAAAATAGTAGATCAAAACATCATAAGTTTCATTCTAAAGTCAGATTCTGGAAGATTATGTAAGAGTATATGATATTCATTAACTTAATTAAAAAAAAGACTTTGAATATAGCTTTAATAAGCCAATGTAAAGAATTAAAGAAATTTATTTGTAAATTAAATGTTTAAAATATAATTCAAACTTCATCAGATCATTTTTCTTCGACTTGTTCATCTTCTGGTTTAGATGGTTTAGCAAGGAAGTTGAAAAGACTGGCAGGGATAAGAAGTTTAAAGAAGAATCCAGCAAAGATTGACAATGATCCCAATCCAAGACAGATTAAGTGTTCTTGTTGAGTTAATGGAACAGTCTTCAATGATTGTCCACCGAATTCAATACAAAGCATTTGAATGGCAACTGTCAAAACAAGAATAACCAAGAATAATGGGTTGTTGAAGAAGTTCTTGAATACGTTCAATTCGTTTGATTTCAATTTTCTAGCATTGACTTCATTGAAGATTTGTAACAAAACGAAAACGTTGAAGAACATTGAGTAATGTTTTCCTGATTGATCATTCCATTCGTGATGTTTAAGTCCAATTGATGATTGATAGCCGAAGATTTCAGGTCCTGAGATTAATAAAATATTTACCTTTGAAAAGGATGGTTCCCAAAATGATAATTTGAAGGATTCCTTGAGTGATAATGTTTTTCCACATTTCAACAGTAATCAAAGATTCAAATCTTGAGTATGGTTTTCTCTTAAGGAGTTCATCACTTGGTGGTTAGGTAGCCAAAGCCAATGAGGCCAAAGTATCCATGATCAAGTTAACCCACAACATTTGAATTGGGTTAAGTGGAGATTCTTTAAGAATAGCAGCTCCTGAGAAAGCCATAACCAAAGCACACATGTTAACGGTAAGTTGGAATTGTAAGAATTTTCTGATTGAGTCGAAAATGTTTCTTCCCCATTTCATAGCAGTAACGATTGATTTGAAGTTGTCATCAAGTAAAATAATACCTGAAGCTTCTTTAGCGATTTCTGTTCCAGTAATACCCATGGCAAAACCGATATCGGCTTTTTTAAGAGCTGGAGCATCGTTAGTTCCATCACCAGTCATAGCGACAACATGATGGAGTTTCTTAAGTCCTGTAGCCATCAAATATTTATCAGTTGGTGATGATCTGGCCAAAACCTTAAGTTGAGCAGCTACTTTTTTGAATTTTTACATGTCTCCAACAGTTTCGTTTTCTTGACCAGGGTTAATAAGTCCTCCAACATATTCTCTGAATTAAGCACCAGTCATAACGGTGAGGTCTCCTGGAGTTGGTTTCCAATCTTGTGGAAGAATACCAGCTTATTTAGCAATGGCTTTAGCAGTTTCTGGATTGTCACCAGTGATCATTCTGACAACGACACCAGCTTCGTGGCATTGAGCAACAGCGTGAGGAATTTCATCTCTTAATGGATCTTTAATACCAACCATACCAATAATGGTCAAGTTCTTGGCAATGTTTTCAACATCTTCGTTTTCATCACATCCATCAACTTCTCTGTAGGCAAGAAGTAAAGTTCTGAAAGTGGCTTGAGCGAATTCATTGAGTTTGGCATTAAGGGTGTTCTTGTAAGCTTCAGTAATAGGAACAACTTTTCCTTCAGTATTAATGAATGAAGAGCATCTCTTAAGGACAAAATCTGGGGCACCTTTGGTGAAAGCATAGAATTTTCCTTTTTCTTTTGAGACAGTGGTCATACATTTGGTTTCAGAAGCGAATGGGAAAATTTTAACGATATTTTCTTTATTTCTGAGTTCTTTATAGTTGTATCCAAGTTCATAGGCCATTTCTAAGAGGGCACATTCAGTTTTGTTACCGATTTGGTTGCTTCTTAAAATAGTTTTATCAGCGTTAAGGATAAATTCTGGATTGGCATTTGAGTTTTGAGCAGAAGATACACTCAATAACCAAGCGGTTTGTTCGTCAAGGCATTCTTTGTTGATTTTAGTGATAGTTTGTTCTTTGGTGAAAATACTTTTAACAGCCATGATATTTTTAGTCAAAGTACCAGTTTTATCTGAGCAAATGTTATCAGCACCACCCATAGTTTAACAAGCTTGAAGATATCTAACCAAGTTGTTTTCATCTTTCATTTTTCCGACACTGTAAGCCAAGGCAATAGTAACAGCCAATGGAAGACCTTCAGGGACAGCAACGACAATGATACTGACAGCGACGATGAAAGCATCTACTAATTCGTGAAGAGTAGCAAGAGTGAATAAACTTCCTACAAAATCTCCAGATTGGAAGGCTCCATAAAGGATATGACCCAACATACAAACGAAGGTAGCTCCAGCTGAATACATACCAACATGACCGATTTGTTCGGCTAAAATTGTTAATTTTTGTTGAAGTGGGGTTTCTTAATCTTCTTTTTGTAAAACAGTTTTGAGTTTTCCGTATTGGGAATAAACTCCTGTAGCTAAAACTAACATAGCACCTGTTCCTTCATTGATCTTTGATCCAGAAATCAAGAAGCTGTTACCCTTTTGTTGGGTGCTTCCAGCAGCAAACTTTTTAATTCCATCGGGTTCACCAGTCATAGCTGATTCATCAGCAATGATGTTGTGGCTTTCAACAACTAAACCATCGACTGAAATAATTTCACCAGTTTCGACCAATTGAATATCACCAACAACGATATCGTAAACTGAAATGTGAACGACTTCTCCGTTTCTAATGACGTTAACAAACTTTCTTTCAGCAACTTCATTGAGCTTTTTGAATTGTTGTTCTTTAACCCAGTTATTTCCAGAGGTGACTGAAACGATAATTGCGATGGCTAACAAGATTGAGGTTCCTTCATACCATCCGTGTTCAAGACCTTCGGTGGCGATACCAAGAACTAAGGAGACTACAGCAGCAACGCATAAGACTCTTAACATTTCATCTTCGAAATTTTCTAAGATCTAATTTTCAATATAAAAGATACCATTTCCCAAAGTGATTTGCTAGGTTTGACAATGGGATCATTTCTACCATAAACTCTGGCTCTTTCTGTTTCGACTTCATTAGAATCGCTTCTTCCTTTCTATTTATAAGAAATGGAAATACTTTGACAGAAGTGGATAAACTTTTTTATAGACCTTGGATTCCTCCTTGTTTCGCTACGAATTCAGCAGATCGTCCGTCTCTGATCCAATCTTGGTCAAATAGTTTTCTATTTTTGTTTGAAAGAGGTACGTAAACTACTCGGCGCTAATAGAGAACATATATCTTAAAATTTATTAAAAATCTTGGAGAATTTAAAAATCTTAACTAAATAATACGACAACTAATAAAAAGCGGTTATAAGCTTCATTCTAAATTTCTCCATATCTCAAAATTTAACTAAAAAGTCTTTATCCTTATCAATCTAGAATATCTTTGCAACTTTCTTTACCCATATTTACAAATTTCATTATTTTTTAGAATGTTTATTACGTGTTGATAAGAGTTTTAAATGATTGATTATTAAAAAAGAGTAATATTCAAATTACTGGAAATATTAACTTTTTTAAATTAAAGTTTTACTTTTTTATATTTTGTTTTAAATTTATCAAGATTTAATTACCTCATCATTTTAATTTAAGGAAAATCTTTATCATGCTTAAAATTTAACTACTGTCAATAAATTAAAAAAAACACGTTTTTAATTTCGATTTTTAATAAAATTGAACCAAATCGAAAAATTTACTTACAAAAATGTCGACCAAAAAACTTAAGACCAATCAGGATTAACAAATTAAAGCGTTAGTAGAAAAAGAAAAGAGATAAAAAGCCGCTGTCTAAGAATACAAGAATAAAATACGACCCTTTGTAAGATTTTTGAAGAAAAAATAACTGCGCTTCAACCATGCACGTGTAGGCAACAGTCGTGTTGAGTATTTCCGAACAGACGAGTTCGAGAAAATATTATCATCAAACACAACATAAATATAATCAAACGAAGACATAAAGACAATAGTAAAGCAAATTCGTGAAGAGCTAATTTATTTCAAGCGGCCATCACATCTAAAAGCCAAATACCCAGATATGTTAGAACCTGTTGCACCTGATAGCACATAGAAGAAGTACGCTTGTTTCAGATTTGACACGACTTAATCTAAAAAGTGGATGATGTTTGGTATAATATTTTTGGTTCTTTCATTGGTATTGTTTCCTATTTGGCCATTTTAACTGAAATATGGGATTTGGCTCATTTCTTTCTACCTCTTAATTTTCTTAATCAGCTTAATTGTAATTCGGCTTGTAATTTATTTGATCTGTGTGACGTTCGGCTACAATGTGTGGATATTCCCGAATTTGTTTGGTGATCAAGGATTTATGGATAGTTTCAAACCGATATTTTATTATGAAAAATGGTAAAAAAATTGGTACAATACTTTAATTCGAGTCTTTGTCATAAGTTCAATCGTCGCTTATGGCTGTTACATTTACTTGAATCCAGCAGCCTTCTTTGGTAATATTTTGATTTTATTAAAATAGAGAGTATTCAAGCTACAAAATAGACGGCGAGGGACATTCATGACTGGGGCGTATAAAAGATAAAGAATGAGAAGAACTTTTCACAACGTGCCATAACAAATTTATAACACATTCTCAATGAAACGGCTGACCTTTAAGATTCAACAAACTCTCAATACACAAGTTTCAACTAAACCGAAGGTAGTTAATTGTGATTTTTTGTACTATTTATTTCAACAATTACAATAGATTTTCATTTTTTTTGGAGAATGAAATAATTTAACGTAACTTAGACCATATAATAAATAAATTTAGTAAAAAGTAAAAAATGCCATGTATGTACACATACATTTATTTATGATTTTCAAATTTAATAATTATTGATATGTCATACAGAAATCATTTCTTCTTATCGAACTTGATCAAAATAGCAGACATGTTATCCATTCCGTATTCGCTATTGGCACCATCTTTAGCAACTAAATCATCAAGCAATTCTTATAAAATATCACCGAGAACTTTATTAGAATCGACTCTCTTTTTCATCCATTTTATCATCTCATCGGAAGTTTTTACCTCCCAAATTCCATCACATCCTATAATTACAAATTATATATTTTCATTTTTTATCTTTGATATGTCTGGGTTTGCTGTTATCATCTGTTACTCTGGGGTTAATCTTGTGTTCTGTTTGTATTATAAATCTCCCAATGCTCTTGATAAATTCAAGTTTCCATTCACTCGACCAAAAGAAACCTCACCTCCGGCTTTTCTAATTCTGTCCAGCTCAATTTTATCCTCAGGTTTGTGATCCTTTGACATTTCTTTGGTTGCTCCATTAATGCAAGCTACACCTCTAGAGTCACCAGCATTAGCAACATAAATAAACTCAGGTGTAACCAGCCATACATTAGCAGTACATCCAGCATGAGATTACTCCTCATAAGTTGGACCATTACCTATTTCTTTAAGTTACTTTTGAATATCCTTGATTTATTTTTTCCCTTTTTATTATCTCAACAATTCGTCCATTTTTAAGAAAGTCTCCTTTAAAGCTAATTAATAATGTCCTTTCTTGAAATTAGAATTCGCCTAAAGTGATTGAACAAAATGTCTTTAAACAAAAGTTGAGACTTCAGCTCCTGAAATAACCCAATATTTACCTCCGTGTCCGTCAAATACAGCAAAAAGCGAGGACTTTTTGTCCGAAAGTGGAGAGACTGCAATATGAGCATCTTCCATATAATTTCTCCAACCTAGATTAAAAAGGTTTCATACCACACATGTGAGAGACAGCATAAGTAAGCCCAACACCTACCTTATTAATAGTGTGTTTATTATTATCAGGAGTTGATCTGAATGAACCCATTCTTTATCAGTTGAAGATATATATAAATATTCTGTAATTTATAAATTCCTCATTAAAAATTCACCTTTTAATTCTTTATAAATTGCAATGCTAAATTTATTTTTTTCATGTTAATTAAGAAATTCTATAGTTTTCTTTTTAGATCGAAATAAAAAAATGGCAAATCATAATTTTGGTTTAAATTCATTCGCAAATAGTTCCTTTCAAAGTCAAAAAGATAAGCGACATCAGTAAAGTAATGATAAAGCTTGTTAAAATTGTGTTTTTGTCAAATTTTAAGTTTACTGAATATTATGATTTTGAACTTTTTTAAGGTTCTGATTTTTTAGTGACAAGTAACTCATTTATTTATTTAATTTTCTGATTTTATTTGGCCATCTGTTAGATTCGTTGTTATTTTTCTCGTAAATCTTGAAGTAAAGCCTATTTTTGACGTCTCATTTATTGTTAGTCGATCTTTTTCTCTAAAAATTCCACATTTTCATGAAGAACTGAGACCTAATTCTGAATTAACTCCAAACTGCCTTTAATTTCATTTAAGTCGGATAATTGCTCTTCAGATTGTGGATTTTTATGTTGATTTCTTAAAGGGCTTCTTGATAAAATTTCAGAGCCTAAATTTATGATTATAGGTGAAGAACATTTTCTTTTACTTTTACTTCGACCGTAATTTATCATAACAGGGCTTTAAGCTTAAGATTCTTCAGAGCTTTCTGTTACTGACTTTACATTAAGATGTCTTTTACTGTTTGTATATTTTGAGTATTTTGGGTTCGGTGTTTGTTAAGGCGATAAAACACTTTGTTCATACCCTTCTTAAGATTGAGTATTTTTTTATTTATTGACGAGATTAAATAGTATTTCATACTTTTTCTAAAACTCTTCACGTTTTTTCTTTTCTTTTACAAGTTAATTGACTATCATATCAAGTTTTTAGTTATCTTTGTTACTGGTGTCATTGGTATAAAAAGATTGGTTTGTTTCAAAGAGACTTCTTTTCATATCGACCATAGGTTTGTTAAGAGAGGTGAAGGTGCTTTTTGTAAGATCTTTGTCTCTGCTTTCAATTTTCGTTCGAGCACTGGTTTTATCATCAATATGAATCGAGCGAACTTCATCTTTTTAAAGCATTTTGATTGGATTATTTGCTAAAGATGATACTGAAAAAGAATAATTCAATGAAGTCTATTTTTTGGCATTTAAAGATGGAGGCTGAGCTGGAATTTCTTTAAGTTCGTTAGGGACGAACTTAACTGAGCTTACCTCAACAGGATCCATGATTTAGAGTTTGTGCAATTTATAGGGCAGTATTTGATTACACCTTGCTGAAATAGGGATCTAACTAATAATCGGTAGGTGATCAACCTTAACATTGTCAATCTTGACATACCCTCTATCATTGCATTGATAGTATTCGTTTAACTGACTTTTCATCCTCTTAATAAAAATATTATCCGATTTGCAGAACAAATTATATAAGTTAACTCTATTATTTATCAAACAAATTATGATAAATTCGATAGAAATTGTCAGATTAATATTTTGTATTACATTTTTGTTTCATGAAATTGTAAGTATTAAAGAAAGAGAGATTAGATTAACTTACAAAAAAATATACAATCATTCAGCTTTGGTTGGCTTTTTGGCTTTGGGTTTAGCTTTGGCTTTCTCTTTTGTTATCTTCTTAGTCTTCTTGACTTTGACTTCTTGTTACTATTGGACAGGTTCTTATTATTGTTGAGTTGCCTTTGATTTTTTAGCTTATTTTCTCTTTTTTCTCTTTTCAGCCTTTGTAGCTTGTTGAGCTGAGGCTTTTAAGAAAGTTCCTTCCTTAACTCTTTGGGCTGAAGGGAATCCGAATGATCTTGCCAAATCATCAAGATTGATAAGCTCGGTTCTGAAAATCTTTTTAAGAAGATTTGCTCTGAAGAAGTTAATAAATTCTCCATAAGCGTAAAATGCGGCTCTGTTCATATCGTAACTTTGGTCGACAAAGTCTCTAATTTTGTCATTTATTCCTACAAACTTATTTGGGGAGTAAGCAGTTTAAGAAATATCCAAACCATTAATTTTTTTAGAAATCATATTTACATACTTTTTATTCTCTTCCAATAAGGTTAAAATGACAGAATGATTTTGGCTTTATCCTCTGTTTAAGACATCTTGAAGGTCTTAGAATTTAGTTGGTGCAGTTAAAATGACTACAACAGTACCTGCTTGGAAGTCTCTTGTTTTATATTCTTCAAATGTTACAGGATGAACATTTTTGTAATTGCTGTTGATATTAAGCATTTCAAAAAATTGTTTCCCCTTTTCTCCAGGACAGATCAATACGATTGGGTTATTTCTACGATGTGAAAGCGAATATGGAATTTCAGCAATATGATTTTCCTTGATCAATACATAACTTAATTTCACCATTTTAGATTTTATAAATTATTATAAACTAACTTAATCTTTTAATTAGAAGTATTTCTGAATATCTTTTTTTTATCAATCAAATATTTTTAATTAAGTGTAATTTTTAATTATTATCAGTAAAATTATTGAAATACTTTATAAGTAAAATTAATGATAAATTAAAAAATTATTTGAAGAAATGATAAATAAGATCGAGTTATCATTTTCAAGGAGTGATTCTTTTAGGGTCTCTTGGGAAAAGAGAGGCATTTCTGATGTTCTTTAAGCCGCAGAACAACATGACAACTCTTTCAAGTCCGATTCCTCCTCCACCGTGTGGATAAGCTCCGTATTTGAAACAGTCAATATAATCTTTAATTGTTTCTGGCTCAATTCCTTTAGCAATGGCTCTTTCTCTAAGGACAACTGGGTCATGGATTCTTTGAGCACCACTCAAAATTTCTTCTCCTCTCATGAAGAAATCGTAAGAGCAAGTGAATCTTGGATCATCTTCACAAACTGTGGTATAGAAAGGTCTGGCTTCAATTGGATATCTGTGAAGCATATAGAAATCAGTGTCGTATTTTTGTCTCACTAAAAATTAGATAAAATTTTACCGAATTCACCAAGTTTTCTTTCAACTTCAGTGCTAAGATCTTCATTGACTGGCCATTCGATTCCGTTTTCTTTCAACAAGGCAATACCTTATTCAAAAGTCAATTTAACAACTGGATATTTGCATTTGAATGGTTCAAATTCGAATTGTTCGTTAATGGCTTTAAGTTCTCTTTCATATCTCTTGGATAATTGTTCAAACATGTATGGGAAAAGTTCGCCAAAGAAGTCTAAAAGTTCAAAGTAATGTTCTTTGATAGCCATTTCGATATCCAAACCAACAAACTCGCACATATGTCTGTGGGTGAATGAATTTTCAGCTCTGAAAACTGGACCGATTTCAAAAACTTTTTGGAAATCTCCCATAACACACATTTGTTTATAAAGTTGTGGGGATTGAGCTAAACAAGCCTTTTTACCGAAATATCCGAGTTGGAAGACGTTGGCTCCACCTTCAGATGAACCTCCGATCAACTTTGGAGTATGAATTTCAACGAAATCTTGGTTCAAAAGATATTCTCTGAAAACTTGACAAACACCTGATTGGAGTCTGAAAATGGCATGCTTTGCAGTTGTTCTAAGATCAATAATTCTGTTGTCGAGTCTGGTTTTCATCTTAACGATTGGTTGTTATTTAGATTCTTCTTTGACTTACTTTTTCTATCTTTTTTGTTTTTTATCCTTTTTACCTTATTTACCTTCTTTACCTTATTATTCTTTTGGTTGTTCTTTTACTTCAACTGGCTTAGTTTCTTATTCATCTTATTCGTTATCGAATTAGTTTGATGTTACTTTTCTGCTTGCGTCAGAAATTTGGAGAGGAAGTCTTCCATCAGCTCTGTTTACAACGAAAAACTTGAGAATTTCGAGTTCAACTTGTTGAGTACAACTTTCGATTGGTTTTTATGGGACTTTAACTCTTCCTGTTAAGTCAACAATACTTTCGTTAGAAACTCCAGCCATGTATTTAATCATTTATTTTGGCATATTGTCACCTTTGAAGGCAACAGCTTGAACAGTAGCATATCCTTCTCTGAGAACGATAAAGCAATTGTTTCCCTTTGATCTGATGTTATGGATTCTGGCTCTGACAAGGACTTCTTGGTCTTTAAGGGTGTCATTAAGTTAATGAACTTCAGTCCACTTTCTTCCTGAAATGAAAAGGGATTTAAGGAAAGGATAGTCTCCGTATTGATCGACCTTATAGTCAATGATTCTGGGTCCTTCGTTTTGTTCCATATGACAAAAATATCTTGTTGATTTAATTATTAGTTTCTTATTTAAAAAGGTTGATATAAACCTGCGTATCATGCTGAATTAATATTTTAATTAAATATAAAAGAAAATATAATTTATTAAGAATTTTGTTAATTTCTATTGATCCACTAAAATAATTTTAAAGAAACAAAAAACAAACTCATGAAGTAACATTTACAGAAATTACTGGAATAAATGATTCTTAATAAATTTAATAATTAATTATTTGTGAATTCAAGTCTATTTAAAGTTGATAATTTAATTTGGTTCGAATTTAAGTCTAAAAGAAATGTTTAAACTCAGAAGAAAGTACATCGATCCAGCAAGTATTTATTCCATTAATCAAGATTAAAAGTAATTTGTTGAGTTTAAGTATAAAGGAGGAACTGACTCCATTACTTATGAGTACATTTGGGGGCCATTTGCTGAGTATCTTCTGAACTTTGTCCCACTCTGGGTTGCACCGAACCTCATTACTTTTACTTCTCTTATAATGATGTCTCTCGTTCATTTAATCTTCATGTTTTTGGGATCCAATGAAAACGGAGTCGCAAACTGGAAGCTGATCATGATGGCCGCTTCCATTTTTGTCTACCAAAATCTTGATAACCTCGATGGAAAACAGGCAAGAAGAACACGTAAATTTTACCTTTATTAAGGAACCGGAAGTCCTTTGGGAATGCTTTTTGATCATGGAGTTGATTCATTGGTCTCTTTCATGATTACACTGCAAATCTTGGAAATCATCAGAATGAGAAATTTTAACATTATCATTTTTGTTGTGTTTCTTTTTATCATGGCTGTATTCTTTTCAGCTCTTTGGAATCAGTATAGCACTGGAGTCTTCAAACTTGGAAGAATCAATCCCGTTGATGAAGGACTTCCAGCATATGCTCTTGGGTCATTATTATTTTTGTTCATTTCTAGCTAAGGATTCGATGAATTTCACATTTTCGCTCCATTAAATCAAGAGATTGTCTCATTATTGGGGGTAGTTTTGGTCGTTTTGTTGATTTCTATGAACAAAGACATCTTCAAAAATGCTATAAGATAAAAAAAGGATGTTCTTCAAGCATTATCTCTTTTGATCATCACAGGATTAGTTCTGATTTTCGTCCACTTAATCGACGAGGATACATACTTTAAAAGAAATGGACTTCAAGTATATTACTCTTTGTTGTTTTTCTGGTCTCGCAATATGATAGAAATTCAACTTTATTACGTATCAGGTCAAAAATTCAAAGTTTACAATCGTGGCACAAATATTTTCATGTTCACTTTTGTCGGATACTTAATTTATGGAAAAGCCTTGGCATTAATTGGAGTTTCAACATAATTATATTTTTGGATTACTCTTGCTATTAATGCCATTGTCTTCTTTGAATTTGTCCTTAATGTCTTCAAACAAGCAAGCCAAATTTTAAACATTAATGTTCTTACTATTAAACAAAAAGACTCATGATTTAATATACTCATTTATGTTATTTAATTTTAATTTAATACACCTTTTTATAATATTTAGACAAAAAATTAATTATTGAGCCATATAAAACAGTTTGTTAGATTAAAATTTTTATTCAAAAATTATTAACGTTTAAGAATTATTATGAAAAAATTGGCTGCTCAAAAGGCCCAAGTAACTGGAGACATCCCACCTCCCAGATTTGGTCACACTTTCACAATGGTCTCATAAGACAAAGCTGTCTTATTCGGAGGCGCAGTTTCCATCGCAGGTATACCCAATATTTATTAAGGCAAATTTGTCATAACGAACGAAACTTATCTTTTTGATTTCACACTTATGAAATGGAAAAAACTTAATTTCAGACAATAATTTATCCCATCTGAAAGAGCTGCTCATACTGCAGTAAAAGTATCAGACATGCAAATGATCATCTATGGAGGCGCTGCATCTGGCAGTCAAGGTCTTCTTAAAGATGAACTTTATATTTTAGATCTTAGAAAATAGTAACTTTTTGTCTAATATCAGACCAACTTGGAAAATAATTGAAATAACCAAATAAAGTATGACTCCAGGGCAAAGATATGGTCACACTATGGTCTTTAACAAACCCTACTTAGTTGTATTTGGTGGAAATTCAGGCAACAGAGCATAAAATGATGTTTGGTTACTGAATATCAATAAAGGTCCTTTCCAATGGCAAAAATACGAATTTCAAAACAAAGTATGCCCTGCACCCAGAGTCTACCATAGCGCAGCTATCTGTGAATAAGGTTCAGCTCAAGGAATGATGGTAGTTTATGGAGGAAGAAGATAAACAAAAAAAGACCAAAAAAGTTCCCAAAGAGATTCAAATGGATGTGCATTGAATGACGTGTGGGGATTGAGAAAACACAGAGATGGTAGCTGGGATTGGGTTACACCACCAAAATCATAGGCATATACACCTATTGGAAGATATCAACACTTGGTAACATTCATGGGTAGCAAACTGGTTATTATTGGTGGAAGATCAAACCAACCTTAATAAATCGTCGATATGGTCTAAATCTATGACACATAAACTTCTTAATGGACAAGAGCCAGCAGTATCAGTCGATACAGACATGCGATTGCCTTGTACAATAAAAATCAATTGTTTGTCCATGGCGGTTTCTAACCAGAATTAGCATCTCAACCTTTGGATTCAATGTCAGTTATTGATCTTTTACAATTGTCAGTTAAGCAACAACCTCCATTTAACAAGAAATAAAATAACGTTTATATGGAAAATTCTCTTCAGTCAAACTTGGCTCAGAGAATTCAAAGCCAAAGAAAAGAGCTTCGATAAATTGGTGATTCGTAAAGAAATATGTCAAGTAACTCCAGAGTTCGATGTGATAAACTGAATAGAAGCAAGTTAGAAAGAGGTGAAAGAGATTTGACACCTTCTAGAATTATCAACTCTTCTAAAAACATTCGACTCAGCAACCAAGTTGTCGTTGCTAAAGGAGATAATAACCAAATTCAAATCCAAAGAATGAATGTCAATTAATTGATGGAAGAAAGCAAAAAGCTTACTTCCATCCAATAAGACAGCCAAGTCTGTGATTTGACTGTTCTTGAGCTCGTAGAAAGCATCATAGCTATTTTGATGCCTCAACAATCAAGTCAACTTAAGAATTTCACCCTTTTCCCTTTCAAAAAAGATAAAATCATTAGACTTTGCCAAGAAGTTTCAAAAATCTTAGCTTAATAAACTTCTTTAATCGGAGCCCGTTCACCAACAAAAATTTTTGGTAGCATTTATGGAAGATTCCAAGACTTATTAAACATTTTCTAAAACTTCGGATATCCAGATGAAAAATAAATGTAAACCGTTTAATATGTCTTTTTGGGAAATTATGTTGATAAAGGATTCAACTCATTAGAAACCATATGTCTTTTAATGGCGCTCAAGATAAAGTACCCAGATCACATTCAACTTTTGAGAGGAAAGCATGAAGATATCAATGTCAATAGAATCTGTGGTTTTGGTTAAGAATGTTCAATCAGACTTGGAGAAAATATTAATGACCCTTCAAGCTGTTTCAATTACATTAATTCTGTCTTTGAGCTGATGCCTCTTGCTGTCGCTATTGAGGACAAGTATCTTTGTGTAAACAATGGTATTGGGTCAATTCCTGATTTAGTTGCGATTAAAGACATTCCTCGTCCAACTAAAGTCAAAGAAAATCAATAAGTAATGGATTTGTTGTGGTCTGAAGATTAAGGTTCAAAGGAACTAAGTTATACCAGTGTAAAATGCACATAAGATGAAATTGAACAGTTTTTAGACAGAAATGGTCTCGAAACAATCATTACTACAAAGGATGGTCTTCCAAATGGATTCTAAGATGATAGAATGCTTTCTATTTCCTCAATTCCAAACTTTGGAAACTCGAATAATAAAGGCTGTATTTTGAAAATCACTAAAGAGCTTTAAATTGCACCATGTATTGTAGCTTCAGGCAATACTAAAAAGACCCCATGGCTGAATGAACTAAATACAAAAGTTAATATTGGAATGACTTAAAACTAAATAAACTTCAGAAAGAATATGTTCGAAGTTTATTGAAAACAAATTTTTTGAATTAATTGATGGTTTACTTTTTAATTTATTTTTTAAAATTGATAAAAAAAGATTGGTCATAAGTAATAATTTTTTTTATAATAATGACAGCACATCTCAACCAAATGTCTGGATTCAGTTCTCTTTGGACCACTGAATCAAAATACATAATTGATTTCGAAAGAGGTTTGGTCACACATTCAAAATTCTTAACTAAAGGTCAGTTTAACAGATGGCTTGGTGACAAATTGCCAGCTCAAAGACCATAATTTAACGCAAGACAAGCATTCCAATACTACAGCAAGTATTTGATGGCAGAAAGATTTTTGCTTTTATTGAAAAACGCTCATAACAACGAAATCTCAAAATTATCTTTCCAAGCCAGTCCATCTTATATTCAAAACCATCGTGATGTTTATGAAAAAATCGAAAATCAATTGATTTATCCAATCGTCCAAATGCCATACGGAGGTTTTGTAAGAAGCAAACTTGAAAGAGACAACCTCGTTAAGTATGTAGAAAAGATTCAAGAAAAAGTCAACAATTATGGAATGAATTTTTGGGACAAGGTCATTCCAGGTGATGTTGCCGAAAGAACTTACGATTCTCTTAAAGAAATTGCTTTCAGACAAAGACAAGCACCAGTCAACGCCTCCAGTGAGTCAGCCGAATAATGATCTGATTCTATATTTTAATCAACAGTTATTCTTCATTCATATCAAAAAATAACAAACTGTCAATGAATATTCACTTTATGTATAAAATTTATAAAAAGATAAATTGGATAAATAAAATTTCTAACCCCCGAAAGATAGTTTATATGTATGAATCAACTATAAATACTTTTTGTTGAGCTTAAGGTTGGAATCAAGATTTTGGATTGAATTTTTTTCTTATAAATTTAAA
>Ga0102832_1001394_pt1 | contig 19087 bp, 22 predicted proteins | sample EBPBio282013_DNA_FD_88942 | JGI IMG/M metagenome (GOLD analysis project Ga0102832, IMG submission 88942) | Wastewater treatment Type I Accumulibacter community from EBPR Bioreactor in Madison, WI, USA - Reactor 2_5/28/2013_ DNA (Illumina Assembly) | ecosystem: Engineered > Bioreactor > EBPR >...
TGCCGATGGCGGGCAGTAGCAGCATGGCTGTGCTGAACACCGTCCACGTCCTTCCCCCGAACACCATGACGACAAAGGAATAGACCAGCCGCAGCGTGGCCCCGGAGAGAGCGGGCAGGGCCGCGAGCCAGAACAATTGATCGGTCGTGTAGGTGAAGCCGGCAGCTGGAAGGCTTACGACCACGGCGCTCCAGACCATCCAGATGGCGAAAGCCAATAGCAGCGCCGGGATGGAGATCCAGAGATTGCGCCGCGCGATGCGGTGGCCATCCTTGTCCCAAAAGGCTTGATCCTCGGGATCCCACACCGTGAGCGCGTGATTGACCTCGAGACCAGGAAGGAGACGCCGCGTCTCCGGTGCTACGTGAACGCCACTCTCCATCTTGAGGATGGCAAAATGCATCCAGGTCAGGTTGACAACGACGACCAGGAACAGAAGCGCGAAACATGCCGTCCAGATGCCTAGCAGATCATTCATGACCCCGAAGGTGATCGGCAGGATGAAGCCGCCGAGGCCGCCCATGAGTCCGACCAGACCGCCCACCGCGCCGATATGGTTGGGATAGTAGTGCGGAATATGTTTGTAGACGGCGGCCATGCCCAGAGCCATCGCCGAGCCCAGAACGATGGTGAGGAAGGCAAAGGTGGCTTCGCTGATCTCGAGTGAGAACGCCATCGGCGCCTCGATCCCTCGTACGACGAAGTTCGTGGCAGGAAAGGACAGAATGAAGGTGCAGAGCACCGAGACACCGAACGACCAATACATCACGCGGCGTGCGCCGATACGGTCGGACAGCCAACCGCCAACCGCACGCATTAAGCTCGCCGGCAGCGTGAACAGTGTGGTCAGGATACCGGCGGTGACGAGATCGAGGCCGTACGCGCCCATGTAGTAACGCGGCAGCCAGAGCGAGAGCGCAACGAAGCCGCCGAATACAAAGAAGTAGTAGATCGAGAACCGCCAGACCTGGACATGCGCGAGCGGCGCCAGTTGCTCGGATAGCGGATGGGGCTGCGCGCCGGCTTGCTTTCTGACCGCCGTCGCCGGGTCCTCCTGGCTGAAGAGCCAGAAGACCGCTGCAACGATGATAAGCGCGATCGCGTAGATCTGTGTGAGCTCGCGCCAGCCATAGGCGTTGAGAATGAACGGCGCGGCAAAGCTCGTGAGCGCGGCGCCGAGATTGCCGATGCCGAAGAGGCCGAGCGCCATGCCCTGACGCTCCTGAGGATACCAACGGGAGACATAGGCAACGCCGACAGCAAAGGAACCGCCCGCGATGCCGACGGCAAGGGCCGCGAGCAGCATCATCTCGTAGGTTTGGGCGAAGGAGAGAAGAGCCGCCGCCAAGGCTGTCGCCAGCATGAGCTTGATGAAGATCCGCCGCCCGCCAAAACGGTCCGACAGCATGCCGAGGAGGATGCGGACGAGAGAGCCCGAGAGGATCGGAGTCGCGATGAGGATCGCGAACTCAGTATCGAGAAGCTTCAGCTCCCGTTTGATCTCGACGCCCGTGATGGAGAACAGGGTCCAGATGGCGAAGCATCCGGCAAAGGCGAAGGTGCTGAGGCCAAGGGCGCGCCATTGCTGGCCCCTGGTGATTGGCGATTGAGCTGGCACGCGTTTGTCCCCTCTTTGCTTCGCTTACGCCGCGCCTTGTCTGAGGCGTTCCGTCATAACAAAAACCAGTCATGGCTGCCGGCGGCGGCGCCAAAGACCGTGATCAATCCCAAGGTCAGAAAAATCCAGTCCGCCCGGTGCAGCCAGGCAAAGGCGGCGTCAGGGGTTGAACTCGCCCAGCGCTCGAAGTGGCGATGAAGAATGAAAGGTTCGCCGATAAAAAGTAGAAGCAAGAAGATCGCCCACACGCCGACCATAGCGTCCATCTACCAGAAGGCCGGGCCGGCGAAGCGATCCCAAAGATCGAGTACGGCGGTCATATAGAAGCCGGTCGCGCCGACCAGAAGGACGGCCGCGCGCGCCTGCCAGACAAACCGGCGCTCGATGGCGTGAAACGCTTTGACTCTGTCGGGGCCGAGGTCGCCGCGGCGAACAGCCACCAGAGCCACCGTTGTGGCCATCGACACCCCGCCGATCCAGATCACCACCCCCAGAATATGTAACGTGCGCGCTAGCGTAGATCCGTCGACCATTCCACCCCTCCCGCCGGCCGCTCACCATCCCTAGCGGAGCGAGCAATAACGGCATTGCACCGGCGCAATCGAGCCTGCGACAAACCTCGCCGATCGGGCGTAAAAATGTCGTTGAGCGGTATCAACACCCTCCCGATTTATATATGCCATCATGCGTACAGACCCGTAAATACCTTACTGAATCCGGCAAACTTTCAACGCTTGGACCTGTTTGCGGACATGCTGAAGGGCGCGCGGGGCCAGTCGAAAGCTCAACAACAATATAGCGCTACATCAACCTGCCAAATGAAGATATGGAGTAGCTTTTCACGCCTATAAAGACGGTCATTGTCGCGCGGACTCGTCATTGGCGCGCTGTCAATACGGTTGTAGAACGGAGCGGCGATCCTTTACTTCTCGCACATGAGCTATGCCTTCAATCGCCATCCGTGACGGCGCGCGCATGTTTTCGTCCTCGATCGCGCCGCCAAGTTCAACCACGCCTTTCGTGACCGCGACCGTAGTGGCCCAAGGGCTCGTTCCAGGCAGAGCCCAGAGAACCTCAAACACCTGGTATCGCACCATGTCGTCATGCCTGTCTGTGGGTGCGCCGACTCCTTCGGGCCTGAGCAGGAGCGCGCGTAAGATGTCGCTGCGTGAAATGATTCCAACGAGAGCGTCGTGACGCATGACGAGCACACGCCGTATATGGTTATGTTTGAGGGTTCGAACGATATCGGCGAGGCAGGTGTCTTCCGTGACCGTGACGACGGCTGGGGTCATGATCTGGCGCGCGCTCTCGCCATCGAGCCTCAGGTCAGAAGCGGCGTTCTGCGTATCGGCGAGGTCCTCAAGGCGTCGCGCGCGCCGGCCCTCGGTGCCCAGTTCGTTACGGTGCAGCAGGTCACCCTCGCTCACGATCCCGACGACCTGTTTACCATCGAGCACGGGAACCGCGCTTACGCGCTTCTCCACGAGGATACGGGCAATCTCATGGGCGCTGGTGTTCGGTTCAATCGTTATGAGTGACGTGCTCATGATGTCCCTTGCGTGAATCGCGCGAGGGGCCGATGGAGCGCGGCTATTGGATTTCAAGTTTGCTTCACCGGTGTTCATGAGCATCTCCCTCAGCCAGCGGAGATAGCGACACAAAAAGCCAATTTCAAAGGCTAGAGCCCAGAGGCGGTATCGTCATTGATCTAGATCAATGCGGTGCGTTGCGCTGAGAAAACAAGGGGTATTCCGCATTGACTGGCGTCTACCGGATGACTGCTTGGTTACGAGTTGCGTGTGCGCATTCTCACGGGTGTGGGCGCGCAAACTTCTTTAAGGCTTCTCCATGTCGGAAGAACGTTTGAGAGCGTGGCAATGCGCAAGCTGCGCATGACAAGCCTTTTGTGGCGTCCTAGCCCTTTCTGCGAACTCCGTGCGTGAGGGGCGGCCAGGTGTGCCGAGTCTTGATCGGGCGCGTTCATTGGAGAAATCGTTCTTAGACTCCGCCGTGTCTCCAACAAATCGTACACGCCAGCCAGTTTGTGCCATCAATATTCATCGCGCACGAGCCGCATATGCCCTCGCGGCAGGGGCGACGGAAGGTGAGCGTGGAGTCGATCTCGTCCTTGATTTTGATTTGCACGTCCAGGACCATCGGCCCGCAGGTATCGAGATCGACCGTGTAGGTGTCGATGTGAGGTGATGTATCCGAGGCGGGATCATACCGATAAATCTCAAATGTCTTGACGCGCGCCGCACCTGCGGGCACAGGCCATGTCATGCCGCGTGTGACTCGCGAAGCGGGAGGCACGCCCAAGTTACTAGGCACCGGGAACCGCTTTAAGATCGTTCCGCGCGGCACTTCATCGGAGGATCGAAAAATCAACTTTTTTCCTTTCATTCCAACGAGAGCCGTAGAGACGCATTGGCGCAGTAACATTGTTCAGTTAGATGACTTAGTCGCGCTAATAGTTTTCAATAGCCGATCAAGGGAGTTGTTAAGCGGCTTACGTTCGGCGTTGCGCTTATGGACTAGGCGCGCAACGGCAATATCGTCCATGGCTTTGCTCAAGAGGTGATGGCGGGTAAGATTTTACATCTTTCGCACGAGGTGTCCCTATGGCAATCCCGCGCTATGCTTCCCCGGACGCGTGGCCGCTTCTCTCCGCCGGCTTCCGGCCGTTTTTCCTGTGCGCCGGTGTGTGGGCCTGCGTTGCTATGGCTCTCTGGATGCCGCTCCTTTCCGGCACGCTCCAGTTGCGGTCACTGTTCGATCCCGTAGCTTGGCACTTCCACGAAATGGTGTTCGGCTTTGTGTCTGCCGCCATTGCCGGTTTTCTGCTAACCGCCATCCCCAACTGGACCGGACGCCTGCCCCTTCAAGGCTGGCCCCTCGGCGGGCTGGTCCTCGTGTGGCTCCTCGGCCGGATCAGTGTCGCCTTTTCGGCCACGACCGGCGGTGGGTTCGCCGCGGTGGCCGACATGTCGTTCCTCGTGGTGTTCGGTGCCGTTGTCGGCCGCGAGATCATTGCGGGACGGACCTGGCGAAACCTTCCGGTACTGGTCGCCCTCGGGCTGCTGATCGCGGCCAACGCCATGAGTCACGCGGGCGCTCTGGGACACACCGATTGGGGCGCTGTTGGAAAGCGGCTCGCGGTTGCGGTCATCATCATGCTGATCTCGCTGATCGGGGGACGCATCATCCCGAGTTTTACAGGGAACTGGCTGCGGCGTCGGGGCGCGGAAGACCTGCCTGTGGCCTTCGATCGCTTTGATATCGCCGTGCTGACGGTGAGCGGATTCGCGCTGGCGACTTGGGTGATCTTCGACCTCACAGCCATCGTGGGCGTATTGCTTCTCGTCGCGGCGGTCGCGCACGCCGCCCGGCTCGCCCGCTGGCGCGGGTCGGCGACGTGGGCGGAACCTCTCGTCTGGATACTGCACATCGGTTACGCGTGGCTTCCGCTGGGCTTGCTCCTCTTAGGCGGCTCTGCTTGGTCGCCGCATGTGACGACCAGCGCCCTTCATGCGCTCACGGTCGGCGGAATGGGCACGATGATTCTCGCGGTGATGACGCGGGCGAGCCTGGGTCACACCGGCGCAGCGCTGACGGCCGATCGCGGCACGCTCATCGTCTATCTTCTGGTCTTGGTCGCAGCGGCGGCACGCCTGTTCGCGCCGTTTGTGGCGGAGCACTATATGGTGATTTTGCATGTGACGGCGGGCGCATGGATCGCGGCTTTTGCCCTTTTCACCGCGCTCTATCTGCCGCGGTATATTCGCAAGTGATGCGCGTTAGTCCACGATGGATGCGACAAATCCCAGCGGGTGACGGGCAAGTGCGACCGAGACGATGAACCCGTACACTCCGAGGGCAGCGATCCAGCACGCGAGGCGAACGGATCGCACGGGCGCGCGCCAATAGGCGACATAGCCCAGTACGATATAGATAACGAGCAGCACGACTTTCGCGGTCAGCCAGCCGTGGACGAAAGGATACTGTTGGACAACGGTCGTCAACATCAGGGCGGTCGTCAGGAGCGCGGTATCGATGGTGTAAGCGGTCATCCGCACCGGCCAGCGCCGGGGCCAGCGGTGTCCCGCAAAGAGGCCGAGGCCGCGCAGGAAAAAGAGCGCGCCGCTGGCCGCGATGGCGGCAATGTGCGTGAGCCAGATCTCGGGATAGAACTCGATCATGACCATGTGCGCGACATAAACCGGGACATTCACGCGCCGATCACTGGGATCGGTTTGCCCGCATCCCCATCTCGCGCGCTACTCCTTCTGTCGTTTCGGAAAGAGCCACAGGCCGGCGATAGACACCGTGAGGATCAGTGCGCCGATCGCGAAGATCGTATCGCCCTGGACACGCATTTGGCCCTGGAGACCCGCCTGCTGTTCCGCATTCAGTTGCGCATAGGTGTCGGCACCGAAGTCGCGGCGCGCCCACTGGTCGAGGATCGCCATGAGCTCGCGATGCGCCCAGTCCGCGCTCCAGTCCGGCGCCACGTAGCCGCCATGCCCCCAGATGGAGCCGAGCTGCATCCCGCCCATCGACTGCCGGACCTGGCGGCCAATTTCGATGCCGGCCTTGGTGTCGATCGTCGCGCCATCTTGCGACACAACCTTTTCGGGCATGGGTGGCGCGTGTTGATAGATTTGCGTGCGGGTCCAGAGGAGGACGCCGAAGAACGCCACCAGCAAGGTAATCAGCGCAATCCAAAGCGTCCGCGTGCTGCTCATGTGCGTCTCCCAAGTTGGGGCCCCAGCATGTAGCCTAGCGCGGTTTCCCGAGGCTGCCTAACTTGGCGCGAGTTAACGGCATCGTTCGAGGACGCACACAGGGGCCGTCAGGAATCGATTGGCGTGACCGGGTTGGTTTCCGGGGCGGGTGTGCGAATATGCTTCCGGATTGATAGGTGGCGGCGCGTCACCGCGCCAACATTCATTGCGTTGTCACAGGAGGAGGTGCCCATGGCTATCCATCATGCCGAAGCTGGCGAGGTCGTAGACCTCCGGCCGCTTGGCGGGAAGCTCAAGGAGACAAAAACGACGGCGATCACCAAAGCGGATCACTTCGAAGCCATCCGGCTCATCGTCCCGGCCGGCGCGAGCATCGACCCACACGCCGTTGCTGGCGATCTGACGCTGCTGTGTTTGGAAGGGCGCATCAAGCTTGGCCTGACAATGCGCGAGATCGAACTGGTGGCCGGAGAATGGCTTTATCTCACCGGCGGCGAGACCCACTCCGTTAAGGGTCTTGAGGACTCGTCCTTGCTTCTGACCATTCTCTTGAAGCGCTGACGGTGCAAACGCGCCTATTCGAACGCATCGCAGCAATGCTCTCGTGATCCGGCATCGCTGGGCGCATCCGTTTTGAAACACAGCGTCTTACGTCAGGCAGAACTTCTGCAGTGGCTTACTGGGGAGAAAGAGATCCGCGAAGATATGTTTTGACGCGATGCCGCCGAGGAAGGCTTTCCGCCGCATCACATTGACCAGATCCGGCGCTTGCAGGGCCCCGTGAAAGAGCTGGATCTCCCCGCGGTGGCCGCAGCCCAGGGCCTGCTTGGCAATGCCGATGAGCGGGGCAAGGCCTGACCCGGTGCCCGTCGAGGTGATGGCATCATCCGAGCCCTCTTCGGGAACATGGCAGCAGGTCCCGGCCGGGCCGCGGAGCGTTAAGGAATGTCCGTCCGCCAGCAATCGAATATGCAGCTCGATATGGCCGTCGACGGCGGCTTGAGCTCGAGCTGAAGAACGTTGTGATTGAGTATGACTTTTGACACGGCGATCGCCAGACAATCGATGCCGGCATTGTCCGGGAGGTCGATGACCACATTGCTGGCCGGTTTGAGCTGACACGCCAGGAACATGCCCTGTTTTTGCAGCGTGGGCTTCAGACCCTTTTGCGCCTCCGGCTGCATGCTGCCTTCAGACATCTGCATCAAACATGCTGGCAGACGCCGGGCCGGCAGCAATGGGGCACGCTGATACACAATCGAGTATTGATTCCCGGCGGAGTTCGTGGCGAAGACAACGTCAGCGTCCGTGCATGCAACGGGCTGGGACGCTGCGGTACTTGGGGGGCCTTCGCGCTCCGGCCCGTTGTTCAACATCAACAGCAACAATCGGGGGCCGATCTCTCAAGTTAAATCTGGTCCGAAGAAACAGGGCAGGTCATGACTTCAGACGACTCAAAAAATTTCCGCGTCGTAAGCCTACGGGAGCGTTCTCACGACCCGAAGGCCCATTCCACTGACGATATTGTCTGGTCCGTCCTTATAACGGTAGGCTGAACGCAGCACTTCGGGAATATCGTACCAGGACCCACCACGACTGACACGCTCACAGGCAGCGTACTCAGAAGCCGCGCTGCCATCGACGGGAGCACCAGCGTAACTTTCATGGAAACAATCCTGTACCCACTCCCAAACATTGCCGTACATGTCGTGTAAACCAAATTTGTTAGCCGATTTTTCACCCACGGGATGAGTCGCCATATTGGAATTTCCGTCGAACCAACCATGGTCACTAAGTTGCGCGTGGTCCTCTCCGAACTCATAGGTGGTTGTGCTACCCGCGCGGACGGCATATTCCCATTCGGCTTCCGTCGGCAATCGATATGGCCTGCCGGTTTTTCCGCTTAGTTTCTCAACGAAGGTTTTTGCGGCATTCCACGAGACATTCTCGACTGGCAGGATCGCCTCTTTATTCGAGCTCGGATTGCTACCCATCACAGCTTCCCACTGTGACTGGGTTACTTCAAACTTACCGAGTGCGAAGGGTTTGAGCGTCACCTGACGCTGGGGCCTCTCGTTAGCATGCGCCTGTTCCCGTGTATTTTCCGAAGTTCCCATGAGAAATTCACCGCCCGGAATGACGATCATTTCAGGGCATTCCGCGCAATCCTTGAAGGTTACGCCGGGTTCCTGTGCTTCAACGAAAGTGGGATTCACGAATAAAAGGAGCGACAAGATCGCTCCATTTCCAAACGTACGAGTGCTCTTCATGGCCCCTCCCGAACTGCAATATGAGACTCAGCAAACGATCAATTGGGGCACGCTGTGCAGCCAGAGGTCATTGATGGGGATCAATTTATTGCAGATGAATGGTGGCTCTCCATAAACGTGGGCATCACGGGGAGCAGGTCGTGATGCTCTACACGCAGGCGTTCGCACTTTTATAGTTGAAGCATTTTGTTGTCTCATTGTCGCATGGAGCGATGTGAAGATGGTCGAGGATGAATTTGGCAACAACTGCCGGCTGGTTCAGCGGCAGCTTTGGCAGATCTGATTTGAAATTCTGGTCCATGCATGCCACAGCAATAATAGAGCTGTCTCCGTTCTGTGATATGGGAACTACCGCTGCGTCGAGGACGACCTCAATCTTGGGATGGGCATGATGTTTGTATCCCTCAACGATGACCAAGTCCGTGGGAGCTAGCAGCGCGAGAAGTTGCTCCAGATTCGCTTCCTTTTCCTCCCGCGCTTCATGTATCAGAGCCCACCGCATTTTTGATGCGACAATAACTTCCTGAGCGCCCGCAGCTCTATGGCGATAGCTGTCCTTACCAAAATGGTCGATATCGAAGTCATGATGGGCGTGCTTGATTGTGGACACCCTAAGTCCCATCGACACCCAACCCTCAACAAGCTTTTCGATGAGAGTCGTTTTACCGTTGTTTTTCCAGCCGATGATGCCGATGATCTTCATTTCTACTCCAACCAGAATGGTGAGAATCTAAATTTAGAAGCCCACATCACATGCCGTGCAATAGTAATAGTCTGAATTGGCATTCGGATGGCCAACTTCTTACCCCCTTCAGGCTGGCGCCCGGGAGTGGTGTGCGCCTGTAAGAAAGTAAGGCTAAAAATGGGTGGCCCTATTTTCACTGTGTACGGTGGCACTGACTCCTGCCACGAGCGATGCACCGATTCCAGAGTTGCCGAATGCCGAGTTAGTAACGCTCAGAGTTCGACTGATCGCGTGGGAAAGTTCTGGTCATTGCGATGATAGCGACGGCCATGTGCGAGCAGCGCTAAGTCGCGCGAGAGATAGTAGATTATATTTCCCCGGGGTCGAGATTCCCGCCCCTTTGGCCATCCATGCCGCGACCCACATGACAGATCTTATTGAACCGTGAGAGAGGTTCCGCGCATCTTGACGGAGTTGAGGGCGCTGTCATTGATGTTCGTCAAGTCACCACCATATCCTGTTAGGATACCGTGCATGTTGTTTGGTTAACTCCGTCGAGGCGGCGAAACTCTCAGGAAGGTACGGGTGCAAGTACTGGTGCGCGGGTATCGTTCGCGCAATGAATTTGCTCAAGCAAGCTACACTACAGGGGCATATCAAGGCGCCTGCCGATGCCGCATTACCGCGACGATGTTTGCGGATTCAGTGCACGGGCTTCGATGCAGCCGATGATTATACCTCTATGCATGCCCCACCCCGCGTATTGTTCGACCTCTTTCTCAAAGGACTTGAAGTGAACAGATGACGTTGCCATTCCCGATGAGCCGCCGAGCCTGGACATTACTGGCCGTGCTGGTGCCGCTGCTGCTGCTGTTTGCATGGGTCGCCTTCCGGTCCGGTCCGCTGGCCCCAATCAATGTGACCGTCGCGAAAGTAGAAGAACGCCGCATTACCCCGGCCATGTTCGGAATTGGAACTGTGGAGGCGCGTTACACTCAGAGGGTTGGGCCGACCGCTGCGGGCCGGGTGACTATGGTGGCCGTGGACGTGGGAGATATTGTAGACGCAGGACAATTATTGGCGCAGATCGACCCCATCGACCTCGACCAGCGGATCGATGCTGCGGCGGGCGGCACAGCGCGGTCAGCCGCCCTAGAACAGGCTGCCGCGGCTCAAATTTCTGATGCCAGCGCACGGGTCGCTCTCGCCCGATCAGTAGTTGCCCGGACAGAACAGTTGAAGCAGGGCGGCTGGGTCACCGATGCGCTTGTCGATCAACGCCGTCAGGAACTGGCCGCTGCACAGGCGGGGCTTGCTGCCGCTCAGGCCAATCGTAGTGCCGCTGCAATGGATAGCGGACGACTGAGCGCGGAGCGCGCTGCGCTGATCCAACAACGAGCTAACCTGCGTCTTGTCGCACCGCATGCCGGACTCGTGGTGCGCAGGGCTGCCGAGCCGGGCACGACCGTGGTTGCAGGACAGGCGGTAGTCGAAATTATCGATCCGTCGCAGTTGTGGATCAACGTGCGTTTCGACCAAACGCAGTCGGCAGGTCTGGCACCTGGCCAAGTGGCGCGGATTGTTCTGCGGTCAAGGCCGGATACGCCACTATCGGGGACAATTGAGCGCGTCGAACCGATGGCAGATGCTCTGACGGAAGAAGTGCTAGCGAAGGCCAGATTTACGTTTCCCGGTAGCCCGCCGTCGATTGGCGAGCTCGCTGAAGTAACTGTGGCGTTGCCCACACAGGCGCTATCGCTGGCCATTCCTAATGCTGCCGTCCACCTGATCGACGGAGATGTCGGTGTTTGGGTGATCCGTGATGGTGATCTCGCCTTCACGCCCGTCGTGCTGGGCGCGCAGGATCTAGATGGCTGGGTGCACGTGGTGAGTGGTCTCACCAAAGAACAGCAAATCGTGAACCACAGCGCGAGGGCGCTGTCGGCCAGCAGCCGGTTCAACATTGTCGATACGCTGCCATGATCAGCCTAGCGGGGCGCGATATCCTTCATAGCTGGGGAAAATTCGTGCTCACCGGCGCGGGGTTAGGCTTGTTGATCGGCGTCACCTTGTCTATGGCCGGAGTTTATCGCGGCATGGTCGACGATGCGCAGGCCTTGCTCGACAATAGCCGGGCCGACCTGTGGGTTGTGCAGAAGGACACGCTTGGGCCCTATGCCGAACCATCTAGCCTGCCCGAAGATAGTGAGCGCCCAATCCGGGGTATGCGCGGCGTTGCCCAGGCGGCTGGCGTCACTTACCTCACGATGCAGATTGCTCATGGTGACGCCGACGTTCGGGTGATGGTCGTCGGGGCAGAAATGGGTGAGCCAGGATTACCCGGCCAACCCACTCATCTGATCTCCGGGCGGCAGATCGTGCGTGGACATTATGAAGCTGTGGCCGATTTGAAGACCGGCTTTGCCGTCGGAGACCGAGTCAAGGTGCGCCGCAATTCCTACACCATCGTCGGTCTGACCAGCCGGATGGTGTCATCGGGCGGCGATCCGATGCTGTTCCTGTCGCTGAAGGACGCACAGGCTGCGCAGTTCCAGAAGGACAGCGATGCCATCGTGCGCCAGCGAGCGCGCACGGCTGCCAATCCACAATTGAACCCGCCGGGGAATCCCGCGGTGGCGCAAGCGGTAAACGCCGTCCAGTCGGGCAACACCAACGTTAATGCCGTTCTGGTATCTATCGCGCGGGACGCAGACCCTGACGCCGTGGCCGCCACCATCCGCCGCTGGCAACGCCTGACCGTCTATACCCGCGCGGAGATGGAAGAAATTCTGGTTGAAAAACTGATTGCCAATTCGGCCAAGCAGATCGCGATGTTTTTGGTCATCCTATCGATTGTGAGTGCGGCTATCGTTGCTTTCATCATCTACACCATGACCATCGGAAAAATCCGTGAAATTGCCGTGCTGAAGCTGATCGGCACGCGCAACCGCACGATCTCGTGGATGATTCTGCAACAGGCGCTGGGGTTGGGGCTGATCGGCTTTATCGTCGGTAAGATCGCAGCCAGCCTGTGGGCGCCCTTCTTTCCAAAGTATGTCCTGCTGCTCCCAGCAGATTCAGCCTTGGGCTTCGTGGCAGTGATGCTCATCTGCACGTTGGCGAGCGTCCTGGCCATCCAGGCCGCAATCAAAGTCGATCCGGCGGAGGCCATCGGTGGCTGAAGGCATCACGCTTGAAAATGTCGTTAAGACCTACGGCAAAGGCGAGACGGCTGTCCATGCCCTGCGCGGAGTCGACATGGCAGTGGCCAAGGGTGAAGTGGTGGGGCTGATCGGACCATCGGGCTCGGGCAAAAGCACCTTGCTCAAATGTCTCGGGGCCGTGATCGAGCCGACGTCAGGCAAGATGACGATCGGCGACCGCTGTATTTACGACAATGGTTGGAAAGTTCGCGATTTGCGCGCGCTGCGCCGCGATATGATCGGCTTCATCTTTCAGGCACCCTATCTGATACCGTTTCTTGATGTGACCGACAATGTTGCGTTGTTGCCTATGCTGGCCCGAAAGCCTAATGCAGTGGCCCGCAAGCAAGCGCGTGACCTTCTCGATGCGCTCGGTGTCGGCCATCGTGCCGCCGCCATGCCTTCGCAGCTGTCCGGCGGGGAGCAGCAACGCGTAGCCATTGCCCGCGCGCTGATCAACCGTCCGCCGGTGATCCTCGCCGATGAACCCACCGCGCCGCTGGATGGTCAGCGCGCGGTGGCGGTGGCCGGGTTACTGAACGACATGGCCCGGCAGTTTGATACCGCGATCATCATCGTCACCCATGACGAAAAAATCATACCGACCTTCAAACGGCTCTACAATATTCGTGATGGCCGGACGGTTGAAGATGTGACCGCCCCCAACGCGTAGGGGAGCGACGCCCCTCTCGGAGTCCAGTCAACTGTGACGTTGGCTGCCTGCGCATCGTTGACGGATTTTGCTTTCGCGCGGGTCCAAGAGCTTCTGACAGTACGCAATCCGCGCAAGACCAAGCCTCGGGTGGTACGGCGGTATCCGACCGACTATCGCAGCCTCTTTCCGACGAAAGCTGATCGAGCGGCGTTTACGACGGCGCTTTCACCGTTCCATCGCTCCGGGGAATGTGAGTGGGCGTGGGTACGGGACCGCCGAGCTCGCCCGTGTTAGTTCCTGGCGGTGGCGCAGGATCTGCGCCCGGTTGGCACATCGGGGAGTCGGCAGCGCGCTCAGCTTTTAGGAATGCGATCACGTCAGAGCGGTCGTTCTCGTCGAACATCCCAGCGAAACCCATCTTGGTGCCAGGAAAATTCATTATGGGGAAAGTGAGAAAGTCGTGCAGGTGCGAATCATCCCACACGAAATTCGCTTCGCGTAACGTGTCCGAATAGACGAACCCCTCGATTGATCCGGCCTTGCGTCCCAACACGCCACAATGCGGCGGCCCCATCAGAATCCGCTGCGCGGCGTGACATCCGGCGCACTCTTTATAGAGAATTGCACCACGTGCGGCGTCGGCGGCCCCTGCTGGGGAGGCAAGTGCAAGCGCGGCTAGGATGACTGTGAAATGGGCGACACGAAATCCAGACATGGGGCGTACTATCCCTTTGGCAGGAAGCCTTTTATGACGGCGGAAACGGGTACCATTTCTCGGCCTTGCGCGACAGACTGGAGAACTACGTACGTGTTTTCCGCAGGTTTTCGCGGCGGGGCATGAGCTGTATGGGAATCAGACACAATAGCTGGGGGAAACATGCGCCTATCATTCGCTGGAATTCTGGCCCTCGTGAGTAGTCTGTTCGCGGTCTCCGCCGCCCATGCGGAGCAGCGCAAATTCGAAATGGACATTCAGGAGGTGGAACTCACGGTCGCGCCAGGATTCAAGGCGAAGGTCTGGGCGTTCAACGGACAAGTGCCTGGGCCGCTGATCCATGTGAAGGAAGGCGACGACGTCCAGGTCATTGTGCACAATCGAAGCACTCAGGCCCACACCGTGCACTGGCATGGCGTCTATCAGTTTAAGAGCTGGGGCTCCGACGGCACTCCGAACGTCACTCAAAAAAACATCCTGCCAGGCGAAAGTCATACCTACCGCTTCGTGGCCGAAAAGGCGGGTAGTCTTTGGTATCACTGCCATACCAACGTCGCTGAACATCTCGGTCTGCGCGGCATGTTCGGGCCGCTGATTATTGAGCCGAAGAAGCTCACTAAGATTGAGCGCGAAGTCACGAAGGATGCAGTGCTCATGTTTTCCGGTTGGAATGACCGAGTTGCTCAGAAGCTGGGCGAGGGAATCAAACCAGGTGAGCCCCTTCACTATTTCTCCATCAACGGGAAGTCGATGCCACTAAACCAGCCGATCCGTGTGAAGACCGGCGACGTCGTTCGGCTTCGGCTCTACGCCGCCACTATTCCTGTGGCATTCCATCTGCACGGCCACGATTTTCTCGTCACCCACAAGGATGGCACCCCACTCGATCGCCCTTACGCGGCGGACGTGATCGGTATGCAACCCGGTGAGCGGATTGATGCAATCGTGCGGATGAATAACCCTGGCATCTGGGCAAGTCACGACCACATCGATGATCACACGACCAACAATGGCCAGGAACATGGCGGCTCAATGCTGACGGTGGAATACGACGAGATCGAGAGGCCTAGTTTTTACATGTGGAAGAACCTTAACTTCAAACCGGACTTTTATATGATTGAATCGATGGCCAAGCCATTCGGCCTCCATAATATTGAAGTCCTACAAGGCTCAACGACGGCCCCAGGTTCAGTGGTGTCGCCTGCCGAAGGCCATAATCATCAGTAGCTGGTCCCGGATCAGAAACCCTGACGGTCCACAATTTCTAACCAACACGCTGTGCCAGGCCATGACAATCAAGTCTAGCTGGCATCCTACCGAGCGTCACGGACACTCCGTTGGTTCTGCAAAAAGTGGGCGACTCGCTCTAGATACCACCACAATGACAAGGGCCTGACGAAGCGGCTCGTAACAATTTTCACTAAGCGGAGCAATCAATGTCCAATACTCCCCACACGCTTTCGGAAGAGTTTCCTGGTCAAATGGAGGCCATTCACAATCTCAAAATCTCCGACACGCGGTTCGCTAGACTCCTCCAAGAATATGATGAAGTGAATGATCAGATTCATCGTGCAGAAACAAAAATTGCCCCCATCGAGCAACTAGCCGAAAGCGAGCTGCGCAAGCGACGCCTTCAGATCAAGGATTCGATAGCGCACGCACTTTCGCGCTGAGACTCTTTAGGTCAACCAAGCCAACCACCACATTTTCCGCCGTTCGCAATTTCATAATGTATGGCGTGCCGTAGGTGATAAAGCTGGGCGCTATTGGTTAACGATAATTCCGTTCGAGTTTTAATCCGTGGGCCGAGAAGGACATACGTGGGCACTTGGTTTTGTTGACTAATATGGCCCGGTAAACTGCCCCTACTTCGAATCTACCGCTATGCGCTCATCAGTCTCATACTCATCCCGCACCATCACTCGCGCGTGCTCACTAGGAATTCCGGTGCTTCGAGCATCGGCGGTTAAACACACAACGGCAATCTCGTAAACATTGCAAATCTTTGCTCGCGCATTAGTAAGGCGCCCCTTACAATTACCGCGCGGGGAGGCGAGTACCATGTCATTGAGCACCCATTTGAAGATTCTAATGGCGGTGATCGCGGTCGTCGCAATCGCCGGTGCGCTATACATTGCCCATTTGCGCTCCGAACTACTTGAGGCCCAACAACGAGCGTCTGTATTTCAGCGTGAAGTAACGAACCTAAGGGTGACAATAACGCGGTTGGAGGGGGAGCGAACCACCGCCACAAATGAGCGCGATGCAATGCAATCGCAAATTTCCGAATCAAGCGCGCAACTGGCAAAACTGTCCAATGGCCAAGAGAAAGCTCGTGACTCATTGATCAATGAACTTTCAGCCCTGCGCGCGCGCGCGGATTTTCAAACCAAAGTTTCGGGCTGGTGGCGTGATCTCTTCGACTACACAAAGACGTTCAATCGTGGAGACCGTTCATCGATGGATACCGCCGCATCTAAGTGACGCCGTCTGCAGGCGCGGACGTAACAATTTGATCAACTTCTGTAATGCGGTTCACCCTCAGCACTTCAGGCTTCCGGCGATCCAATGTTGGTGAGTAAACCAAACCAGAACGAATTCTCCTCATAAACGAGGGGATCACGGGGAGCAGGTCACAAGACTTGAGTTGCGCTCCCAACGCACCTCCCTCCACTTGCACACATCGAGGATGCTGGCGATTGATGAGATAGTTTCGGGAATCCGGTCATGCCGCGCGAGCGGTTATTTGGTTTCGCGCTTCGCCATCGACGAAGCCGTCGAGCGAATCAAGGACGACACGATCAACGACTAAATCTATGACCCGAAGCCGGCCCGGTTTGTCTTACGGGCAAAAAAACTGCCTTACTAGGCGGGCGCTTATCGGCCGCACCGGCTCAGAGACACGTTACGACAGAAGATAGGCGACATAGCCAAGATATCCGCCCAAGAGGGTGAGGCCTTCGAGTCTCGTTACGCGAACGCCGGTGCTAGCGAAGATAAACAAGAGCACGCTGCTCCCGATCAACGCGGTCCAATCTATCGTCCCAATGTCGTTGGGTATGGCGATCGGTTGGATCATTGCGGTAAGACCGAGGATGCCCAAAATATTGTAGATGTTGGAGCCCACGATGCTCCCGAACGCGACGTCGGCGCGGCCCTTCAGTGCCGCGGCAAGGGTCGCCACCAGTTCGGGCAGCGATGTACCAATAGCAATGATCGTGAGGCCAATCACTGTTTCGGAAACGCCGGCCGCGCGTGCTGTTGTTATTGCGCCTCGAACAAGAATATCGGCGCCGAAAATGAGCAGGCCCAACCCACCCAATCCAATCACCACCAACAACCAAAGCGCTTGCGGCGCAGGGTCATGCATGTGCGATTCCCCAATGTGCACGTCTGCGGCCGTTCCCCCCTTTCTCTCCAGCCACCATACTGCGCCTATGTATACGACGAGCAGGGTCACGATCAGCACGCCAAGCCAGCGCGTAAGTTCACCGAAGGCTAATGCTAGACCGGCGAGGAGCACGGAAACAGCGATAGCGATCATGCCGTCACGGCCAATTGCTCCGGGACTTACAGAGACCGGGCGAATGAGCACGACTAGCGCGAAGATTAGCAGCACATTGGCAATGTTGGAGCCCAGCACGTTGCCAATGGCGATGCCTGGTGATCCGAGCAGCGCAGCGTCAATGCTGGTGATCAGCTCCGGGCTTGATGTGCCGAATCCGACAAGAGTCAAGCCGATAAGGAGCTCAGAGAGTCCCAAGCGGCGCGCAAGCCCGACGGCGCCCCTAATAACGCCTTCGCCGCCCAGTGCGAGCAGCGCAAGGCCCGCGACAATCTGTAACGCTGCTTCCATTATTCCGCTCTCCAGAACGGGTTAGCTTTGGGCGGCGGTGCGAGGCCGTATCCGAAACGCTACAGCCGCAAACAACAGCGAAAGAGATGATCCGATAAGCACGCCAAGCCGGGCGGCAGCCTCGCCAGCCTCGTCTCCGGCGAACGCCAAGCCGCCGATGAACAGACTCATGGTGAAGCCAATGCCACAGAGACAGCCGACGCTGAGCACATCCGCTCGTGTGAACGGCAATTGTGTGCGCGTGATCATTGCAGCGCTTATTGTGAAGGATGCAACACCAAGAGGCTTGCCGAGTGCTAATGCCAGCGTGATCGCCGCCGACATCCCGCCCGCGATTTGTTCAAAGCCTAAGCCACTAAACGATACGCCCGCCGCGCAAAAAGCGAAAATTGGGAGTACGACAAAAGCGGAGACCGGGTGAAGGTAGTGTTCGAGCTGGCCGAGCAGTGTCTCTTCAGATTGCGCCTTGCGCGGCGGCACGATCATAGCCGCTGCGACTGCCATGACCGAACTGTGCACGCCAGCCTCAACGGCGAGCCCCCACGTTATGAGACCGGCGAGAGGATAGAGCCAGATCGGCAGCGCCCAAAGCTTGCCTGCGAAGTAAAGCCGCCAAGCAAGGCTATGGCGGCTAGCAGCGGTAAGTATGCGAGATTGCTTGTAAACAAGACGGCGATCAGCACGATGGCGAGCAGATCGTCCACTACGGCGAGCGTCAGCAGGAAAAGGCGAAGCCGCGGGTCAGCGTGCGGCGCGAGAATGGCAAGCGCCGCCAGCGCGAAGGCGATGTCGGTGGCGACAGGAACGGGCCAGCCACGCGAATCAATGTCGCCCGCTAGGAGCGTGTAGATCAGGATGGGCGCAATCGCCCCGCCAAGAGCGGCGGCGACCGGCAACAGCACAGACTTTGGATCTGAAAGCTCGCCGACGGTCAGCTCGCGCTTTAACTCAAGGCCAATGACATAGAAGAAGACCGCCATGAGGCCGTCCTTGACCCAGTCCTTCAACGTCGCCTCGTGCCGCCAAAGGCCCGTATCGAGAGCGAGTGGCGTCTTCAGGAGATCAAAGTAGTTTCCATCCAGAGGCGAGTTCGCGACGAACAAAGCTGCGATCGCGGCGAACGCGAGCAGCATGCCGCCCCCGGCCTCCGTCTTGAGGAACTTCAAAACCACGCTGCTCATTAGTACTAATTCCAAGTATCGAAACGACGGTGGAGGCTCGTGAATGAGCCATTGTCCCAAGGCAATATGAAGACATCATATCAACTGCTGAAGCATCACCGCGCGATCGGAATGCTGCGGGGAAACCGGCGGCTACTTCAGCGATGACGCCAAAGT
>Ga0102832_1001395_pt1 | contig 19043 bp, 22 predicted proteins | sample EBPBio282013_DNA_FD_88942 | JGI IMG/M metagenome (GOLD analysis project Ga0102832, IMG submission 88942) | Wastewater treatment Type I Accumulibacter community from EBPR Bioreactor in Madison, WI, USA - Reactor 2_5/28/2013_ DNA (Illumina Assembly) | ecosystem: Engineered > Bioreactor > EBPR >...
GCCGGCAGGCCGGCGCGGGGTTGCGCGACGCGCTGCTCGAGGCCGGCTCGATCCGCTTCAAGCCGATCTTCCTGACGGCGGTGGCGGCGATGATCGGCGCGGCCTTCATCATGACCGACCCGATCTTCCAGGGCCTCGCGATCTCGATGGTGTTCGGGCTCGCCTCGTCGACGGCGTTGACCGTGCTGGTCATTCCGGCGATCTACGTCCTGATGCGCGACGACGGCCGCGCGGCAAGGGACTAGTCGATCAGCTCGTCGGCCGCGACCAGCACGGTCGGCGGCAGGACGATGCCCAGCGCCCGGGCAACGCCCTGGTTGATCGCGAGGTCGAACTTGGCGGCCTGCTCGATCGGCAGGTCGCCGGGCCGGGCGCCGCGCAGGATGCGGTCGGCGTACTCGGCGGCTCGACGCATCAGGTCGATGTAGTTGGGCCCGTACGACATCAGCGCCCCGCCTTCGAACAGCGAGCGCGCGGCCCACGCCGCGGCGATCTTCGACTGCAGGGCGAACGCGTTGATGCGGCGGAAATTCTGCCCCAGCATCGGGTCGGCGCAGACGTTCATCGCGTCGACGGTCCGGAGCGCGGCCAGCGCGCCATCGATCTCCCCGGGATCGCGCGGCTGCTGCAGCACCACCTCGAGGCCGGCCGCGAGCGCGGCCGCCCGGGCCTTTTCCATTTCCCATACGGCGCCCTGCGCGGTCGGATTGACGATGATGCCCAGCCGCCGCATCGACGGCATCATCTCGCGCAGCAGCCCGACCCGCTTGTCGGCCACCACCGACTGCAGGTTGTCGATGCCGGTGATATTGCCGCCTGGCCGAGTCAGGCTGGAGACGAGGCCGGTGGCGACCGGGTCGGCGATCAGGGCGAGGAGGATCGGGATGGTCGAGGTCGCCTGCTTGGCCGCTTGGGCAGCCGGCGTGCCCGACGTCACGATCATGTCGACCTTGCGTGCGACCAGGTCGGCGGCGAGCGCCGCCGCGCGCTCGTTGTTGCCTTGCACGTCGCGCGGCAGGAAGGTCAGCGTCGACCCCTCCTTCCAGCCGAGCTCGGCCATCCGGCCGAGGAAGGCGTCGATCCAGGCCTTGTCCGCGGCGAGGGTGGAGCCGACCAGGAAGCCGACGGTGACGGGACGCGGCGCCGTCTGCGCCCGAACGGAAAACGCGGAAATCGCCGGGGCAAGTCCGGCCAGGCACAGGGTACGCCGCCTCATCCTTCCTGCTTGCCACAGGGCGCCCGGGCGGGCCAGCGAACTCAGGCGTAGGTCGCGGTCACCTGGCCAAATGGACCGAAGTCGGCGACGTAGGTCTCGCCGGCGCGCGGCCGCAGCATGCCGGTCAGCGTGCCGGTGCTGATCACCTGCCCAGCCTTCATCCCGACGCCGGTGCGCGACAGTTCGTTGGCCAACCACGTGAGCGGCACCAGCGGGTGATCGAGCGCCTCGGCCGCCGTGCCGCTTCGGCGCACGACGCCGTTGCACGAGAGATGAACCTGCTGCCCCGCGATGTCGCGCTCGCGCCAGTCCTCGATCGCCGGCCCGACGCACAGCGTGCCGCCGCCCGCCCCGTCAGCCAGCACCGCGGCCAGCGGCGGGAAGCGGTCGTCGTGGACGAAGCGGCACTCGGCCAGCTCGATGCCCGGATGCAGCGAGGCCACCGCGGCGTCGACCTCCTCGAGCGTGTAGGGCGCGGCACGCGGCGGCAGGTCGATGCCGAGCCGCGCCATGTACTCGACCTCGGGGATCGGGCTGCACTGGCGCGCGTGCGCGACCGTGACCGGCGACGGCCGGACATGGCCGGCATAGACGCGGCCGTAGATCGGCGCGTCGGTCCGGAGCTGGCGCTGCATCTCGGCCTTGGCCGCCGCGATCTTCCAGCCCGCCACCGCGAGGCCGAGTTCCCCGGCGACCAGGCCGGCGACGCGGTAGGCGGCGTCGCGGTCGACCGGCACCAGCGCCGGGTCGAGCCCGCTCTGCTGCCTTGCGTCGCGGCGCAAGCCAGCCAGCAGCCGCGCGAGATCGCGCTCGGCCGCGCTCACCACGCGCGCTTGGCGACGGGTTCGCCCTTCGCCTTGTTGTACTTGTCGATCTCGCTCATCACCGCCTGCGCCGATTCCGCGCCGGCGGTCTCGTGCTTGGCGGCGGCGTCGTCGTAGCTCGCCACGCGCAGCGTGTTGGCGTTGCGCTGGAAGTGCGGGTGGACGTAGCGCGCCATCAGCTCGTAGCCGCGCTTGGTCGCCTCCCAGTCGGCCCAGTTGTGGGCCAGCAGCAGGACCGCGCCGAAGCCGCCGGCCGAGCCCTGCCACAGCCGCTCGAAGTGGCGGATGCAGTCGTCGGGCGTGCCGATGCAGGCGATGCCGTTGCTGGTCAGGTACTCGACCGGGTCGCCGATGCCGGGCGGGATGATCGGGAAGGTCGCGACGTCGGTGAAGTAGCGGCAGAAGTCGGCCAGGCCGTACGCGACGTCGGCGCGGGCCTTCTCGCGCGTCTCGGCGACGTGGGCGAAGGTCACGATGCGCCACTTCGAGCGGTCCGGCGTCTTGCCGGCCTTGGCCGCCGCCTCCTCGTGGATCGCCCAGTTCTTGGCGTGCGCCTGCAACGCCTCGTCCGAGGTGCCGCCGATCGACAGCATGCCGATGCCGTGCTTGCCCGACGCCACCGCGCCGACCGGCGAGCGCGAGCAGGCGACCGCCATCTCCATGCCGCCGGGGCTGTAGGGCTTGAGCTGCAGCTGCGCCTGGTTGAGCGTGAACCAGTCGGTCTTCTGCGTGACCGTGCCGCCGTGCATCATCTCGACGATGCAGTCGAGCGACTCGGCCATGCGGCGGCGCTGGTCGGCGGCCTTCAGCCCGATCTTGTCGGCGTCGTAGATCAGCGAGCCCGGCCCGACGCCGAACATCGCGCGGCCGCGCGTCATGTGATCGAGCTGCATCATGCGCGACGACAGGGTGAACGGGTGGTGATAGGGCAGCGACACCACGCCGGTGCCAAGCCGGATGTTGCGCGTGCGCACCGCCGCGGCGGCGATGAACATCTCGGGGCAGGCGATGATCTCGAAGCCGCCCGAGTGGTGCTCGCCGATCCAGGCCTCGTGGTAGTTCAGCCGGTCGAGGTGCTCGACCAGTTCCATGTCGCGCTCGAGCGCCAGCGTCGGGTTCTCGCCCAGCGCGTGGAAGGGAGCGAGGAAGATGCCGGTGCGCAGGTAACGGTCGTGCATGGAAAGCCTCGAGGATTGGAGAGCGGGGAACGCGGGATCAGACGGTACGGAAGCCGCCGTCGGCCATGACGATGCAGCCGGTGACGTAGGACGCGAGGTCGGAGGCGAGGAAAACCGCCGGGCCGGCGACGTCCTGCGGCTGGCCGGCGCGGCCGAGCGGCGTGTGCCGCATCACCGTCGCCACCATTTCGGGATTGCGGGCGCGCGCCTCGGCGTTGAGCCGGGTCTCGATCAGGCCGGGGCCGATCGCGTTGACCCGCACGCCGTCCGGGCCGAGCTCGGCGGCCAGCGCGCGGGTGAAGCCCAGCACGCCGTGCTTGGAGGTCGTGTAGGCGGCCGAGTTCGGCCAGCTGACATGCACGAACGACTGGATCGAGCCGATGTTGACGATGCGGCCGCGGGTGGCCCGCAGCTGGTCGACGAAGGCGCGGGTGACGTTGAACATGCCGTCGAGGTTGATCGACAGGATGTCGTCCCAGTCGCGCGCCACCGTCTCGGGGTCGGCGAGGAAGGCATTGCGCCGGTTGATGCCGGCGTTGTTCACCAGGATCGAGATCGGCGCGGTCTTCGCGACCTGCGCCGCGACCGCCCGGCAGGCCGCCCGGTCGGTGACGTCGAGCGTGATCGCCGCGGCGGCGCCGCCCGCCCGGGCCACCCGGTCGACCGTCTCCTGCGCGCCCTCGGGGTTGGCGTCGAGCACGATCACGCGGGCGCCCTCGCGGGCATAGGCCTCGGCGATCGCCTGGCCGATGCCGGAGCCGCCGCCGGTCACCGCGGCGACATGCCCGGCGAGAAGTCCCGCCATGTTTTCCTCCGTCTTTTCTTGCCCGCAGTGTTGACCCCCGGCCGCCGGATGCAATACCTCCCGGGCGCGCTCAACGGCCGCAGCAACGTTTCCACCGTCCGGACCTTCGGGATCCGCATGAACAAGATTTCGACGCCCCTCGCCGCCCTGCTTCTCGTCGTCGCCGCCGCCTTCCCCGCCACCGCGCAGGGCGTGGTCGACGGCGACACGATCTCGATCAAGGGCAAGACCTACCGGCTGTACGGCATCGCCGCGCCGGAGGAGGACCAGATCTGCGCCGACGGCTGGCCGGCCGGCTTCGAGGCCGAGGCCTACCTGTCGCGGCTGGTCGAGGGCAAGACGGTGGTCTGCACGCCGGTCGACCAGCCCGACCGGGCCGAGACCGACGCGATCTGCCACGCCGACGGCGTCGATGTCGGCGCCGCCATGGTGACCGGCGGCATGGCGCTGGCCTTCGTGCCGCGCTCGGCCCGCTACATCACGCAGGAAGAGGCCGCCGCCAAGGCCGGCCGCGGCGTCCACCGCCACGGCTGCGTCGCGCCGTGGGAATGGCGCGCCCGGCTCGCGCCGCCGAAGCCCTGAAGGCGCGGCTCAGTACTTGGCCAGGAACTGGCGGATCGGCTCGGTGCCCGGGTTGTTGAACTTGCGGTCCAGCACGATGTCGCGCGAGGTCGCGCCGGCGCCGTAGTAGAGCGCGTTCCAGTCGTTGTCGGGATCGATGTACGAGCCTTCGACCGACATGCCCGCGAACAGGCCCTGCGAGCTGGCGAAGGCCACGATGTCGGCGCCGCCCGCGCCGGTGGTCGCGCCCTCGACGCCGATCCCGACCACGGCCAGCGTCACGCCGGCCTCGGCCCCGAACTTGAACTTCTTGTCGATCACCGCCTGCAGGCCCTTCTCGGTGCGGATGATGAACAGCACCTCCGACACCTTGGCGCCGATCTGGAAGCCGACGCTGCCCGAGCCCATGGCGTAGAAGGCCGGTGGGCTCCAGTCGCGCGTGCCGCGCACCAGCAGCGTGCCGCGGCCGCCGGCCAGGCCGAAGATCAGCCCGCCCTGCACCAGCTCGGGCACGATCAGCACGCCGCGCGAATCCTTCATGACCTTGGCGGCGTCGGGATAGTCCTTGCCGGCGAGGATCTTGCGCGCCGCCTCGAGCGAGGAATCGACCAGCGCCTGCCGCTTGGCATCGGCGCGGGCGGGACCGGCGAACGGCAGCGGCGCGAGGATCGCGGCCGTGCTGCCGGCCAGGAGGCTACGGCGATCGAGCTTCATGTCTCTTGCTCCATTGGGCTTGCGGCCGACGCCGGGGAAGCGTCCTGGATGGCCACAGACCCCTTCAGACTAGCATGAATCGCGTCTGGATTCAGGCCCTTGGCCGCATTGCCTCGGAAAGAACACAAGCCCGTCAGGGGCGGGCGACCGGGCGGTCCTTCATGGTCAGGGGCAGGCCGGCAGCCATCAGGATGACCCGGTCGGCGCGCGCCGCCATGCGCATGTTGAGCCGGCCCTGGGCATCGCGGAAGGCGCGGCCGAGCGGCGTGTCGGGCACGATGCCGAGGCCGACCTCGTTGCTGACCATGACCACCGGCACCCGGACCTCGTCGAGCGCGCGCACGAGGTCGTCTGCCGCCTCGTCGAGGTCGGCGCCGGCATGCATCAGGTTGGACAGCCACAGCGTCAGGCAGTCGACCAGGATCGGCTGGCCGTGACTGGCGGCCGCCTCGACCGCCTCGGCCAGCTTCAGCGGCTCCTCGACCGTGGTCCAGGCGCCGCCGCGGCGCGCGCGGTGGGCCATGATGCGCGTCGCCATCTCGACGTCGCCGGCCTCGGCGGTGGCGATGTAGACCGCCGGTCGCGGCGCGCCGCCATGCAGCGTGCCGGTCGCCAGCTTCTCGGCGTGGGTGCTCTTGCCCGAACGGGCGCCGCCCAGCACCAGCGTCACCGGCGGCAACGGAAAGGTCGTGATGTGTTCCATCGGGTTCCGCGCCGCCGTCAGGCGGCGTTCGCCTCGACCAGCCAGCAGGCGCCCGGCAGGTGAACGCCCTCGGGTCCTTCGTGCGGCGCCAGCAGCGTCGCGACCGCCTGCTTGGCGCGGGCGACGGCATCGGGCGCGGCGCCGGCGAAGGCGCGGGCCAGCGCGCCGAACCGCTCGGTGCTCGCCACCACCTCGGCCACCGAGTCGCCCATCCAGATCGGGCGGTCGATCGGCTCGATGCGCAGGTGATGGAAGCCCGACTCGCGCAGGATGCGCTCGACGCGCGCGCGGTCGCCGAACGAGAACTGGCCGGGATCTTCCGGGCCGGGCCGCGGCAGCGGCGGCAGGAACGGCGCCGCGGCGCGCACCGGCGCGGTGCTCCACGGGTTCTCCGACGCGCTGCGCCACGCCACGAAGACGAGGCGGCCGGTGGGCTTCAGCGCCCGGTGCAGGTTGCGGAAGGCGGCCACCGGCTCGGCGAAGAACATCACGCCGAAGCGCGAGAAGACGAGGTCGTAGGCGGCCTCGCGGAACGGGTGCCGGGCGGCGTCGCCGACCACGAAGGTCGCGTTGTCGAGCCGGTGGGTGCGGGCGGCGTCGACCAGCGTCTCGGAGATGTCGACGCCCAGCACGTGGCCCGACAGGCCGACGCCGTGCGCCAGCACCGCCGTCGTGCCGCCGGTGCCGCAGCCGACGTCGATCGCGTGCTCGCCGTGCCGGACCGCGGCGGCGGCCAGCGCGAGGTCGCCGATGCCGGCGATCGATCGCTGGATGCGCTCGTAGGCAGCCAGCCAGCCGGTGCCGCCCGGGCCGTTCCAGAACGCCGCCTGCTCGGCCGCCAGTTCGGCGGCCGGCTTCCCGGTCGGCTCGGCCGGGCGGCCGCTCATGCCAGCGCCGCGGCGCGGGCGACCACGAGGTCGCGCGGCATGTAGTTCACGAAGGCGACGCGCCAGGCGTGCGCCGGGTCGGCCTGCTCGAAGTGCTCGATCATGGTCAGCGACACGTTGTCGATCTCGAACCGCACCGCCGCCTCGGGATGCAGGTCGAAGGCGTGCGCCAGCGCGGCGCGGATCGTGCCGCCATGCGCCGTCGCGACGATGTCGCGGCCGCGATGTTCCTCGGTCAGCCGGTCGATGCTGCGCACCGTGCGGTCGCGCAGGTCGACGAAGCTCTCGCCGCCCGGCGGCCGGTGCTCCGGCGGTCCCAGCCAGAACAGGTGGTTGTTGGCGTGCTTCTCGGCGATCTCGACGTAGGTCAGGCCCTGCCAGTCGCCGAAATGCTGCTCGGCGAGGTTGGGATCGATGTTGAGCTCGCGCATGTCGGCGCCGTGCAGCGCCAGCTGCTCCGCCGTCTTGCGGGCGCGCAGCAGGTTCGAGGCGTACCACACCGCGCCCTTGGGCAGCAGCTTGGCCTGGTGCTTGAACAGCGCGTGGTTGCTGACGTCGCAATCCTTGTCGAACTGGCCGTAGCAGCGCGCCTCGGGATTCGGCACGGGCGCGTGTCGCACCCACCACCACCGCGTCACCGCACCCGTGATCTTGGCGCCCGTCGCCATCGCGCTTCTCCTCGCTGGAACCGGCTGCCGGTTTAGCCGCTGATCAGCAGCGCCGCCACCACCAGGAAGGCGATTTCGGCCACCTGCTGGACCGCGCCCAGCGTGTCGCCGGTGTAGCCGCCGATCCGCTCGGCGATCCGGCGCGCCGCGACGACGCCGGCCGCGATGGCGGCGACCGGCGCCAGCAGGGCGACGAAGAAGCCCTTGCCCAGCAGCAGCACGAACGCGAGGCCGAGCCCGATCGCCACGGTCGCCCAGGCGTCGTTGTCGGTCGGCTTGCCGACGCGCACGCCCAGCCCGTCCGACTGGGCCGGCCCGAAGGCCAGCAGCGGGTAGGCGATCGCCGCGCGCGACACCGCGTGGGCGGCGATCAGCACGACCAGGCCGGTGCTGCTGCCGAAGCTCGCGAGGCAGCCGACCTTGGCCAGCACCGACAGCGCCAGCGCCAGCACGCCGAACGTGCCGTTGCGGCTGTCGCGCATGATCTCCAGCCGGCGCGGCGTGCCGAGCCCGTGCGGCCCCAGCCCGTCGGCGGTATCGGCCAGCCCGTCCTCGTGCAGGGCGCGTGTGATAAGCACCGCGGTGGCGACCGCCAGCACGGCGGCGAGCCAGCCGGGTCCCAGCGCCTGCACCACCGCGAACACGACACCCGCGGCGAGGCCGACGCCGGCGCCGATCACCGGCAGCACCGGCAGCACGTCGGCCAGCTGCCAGCGCGGCACGCCGACATCGAGGCGCAGGCCGGTGAAGAAGCTGGCCTGCTCGCGCAGGGCCTGGAGCCATTCGTCGAAAGAGGCGGGCCGGGCCGAGGGCGGCGTGCTGGGGCTGGTCATGGTGAGGCAAATATAGGATGGTCCGCGCCCGCCATGAATGCCCAGCCCCCCAAATCCGACGCGCCGACCTTCGACGAGATCCGGCGCATCCTGCGCGCGCTTCCCGCCCCCGACCAGGAGGCCGTCACCAAGGTGGTCGCCCGCCAGGTCGAACTGACCAAGCCGCCGGGCTCGCTCGGCCGCCTCGAGGACCTCGCCGAGTGGCTGGCCGGCTGGCAGGGCCGCGCCCAGCCCAAGGTCGAGCGGCCGCGCGTCGCGGTGTTCGCCGGCAGCCACGGCGTCGCCCGGCGCGGCGTCTCGGCCTACCCGCCCGAGGTCACCGGCCAGATGGTGCAGAACTTCCTGAAGGGCGGCGCGGCGATCAACCAGCTGGCCGGCGCGATCGACGCCGATCTGCGCATCTACGAACTCGACCTCGAGCATCCCGTCGCCGACTTCACCGAGGGCCCGGCGATGGACGAGGCGCGCGCCGCCAACGCCATGGCCTACGGCATGATGGCGGCCGAGCCCGGCATCGACGTGCTGTGCCTGGGCGAGATGGGCATCGGCAACACGACCGCGGCGTCGACGCTGTGCGCCGCGCTGTTCGGCGGCACCGGCGCCGACTGGGCCGGTCCCGGCACCGGCGTGCAGGGTGCGGCCCTGCAGCGCAAGATCGCGACGATCGATGCCGGCCTCGCGCGCCACCGTGACCTCGTCGAGAAGAAGGACGCGCTCGGCCTGCTGGCCGCGGTCGGCGGCGAGGAGTTCGCGGCCATCGCCGGCGCCGTGCTGGCCGCCCGCATGGGCCGCATCCCGGTGCTGCTCGACGGCTTCGCCTGCACCGCCGCGGCCGCCGTGCTCTACGCCCTCGACCGCCGCGCGCTGGCCCATTGCCTGGTCGCGCATCGCTCGGCCGAGCCCGGTCACACCCGGCTGCTCGAGGCGATCGGCCAGAAGCCGCTGCTCGACTTCGGCATGCGGCTGGGCGAGGCCTCGGCCGCCGCGCTGGCCGTGCCGCTGCTCAAGGCGGCCGCGGCCTGCCACAACGGCATGGCGACCTTCGCCGAGGCGGGCGTAAGCTCGAAGGATGGTTAGACGCCGCCTGCTGTTCGCCGCCCCGGCCGCGCTCCTCGCCGCCGGGTCCGCCCTCGCCCACCCGCCGCGCCAGCCCGACGCGGCCGAATCGCAGAGCCTGGTCGAGGAGATCAAGGCGTTCCGCCAGCGCGTCGCGCAGGCGGTGACGGCGAAGGACTTCGCCGCGCTGCGCGCGGTCTACGCCGACGCCTTCACGCACACCACCGGGGCGGGGCAGATCGAGGACAAGGCCGCGCGCATTGCCTCATTGCTCGGCGGCGCACCATCGATCGAGACCGCAGCCGCCCGCGACTTGCGCTACGCCGTCTTCGCTGGGCCAACCGTTGTCGTGAATGGCCGCAGTGCACTGCCCGAAGAGGTGCAGTGGGTCGCGGTCTACGTCACCGGCCGCGACGGCTGGCAAATCGCGACCAGCCAGGTCACGCGCGTTACGGCGTGACCTCGATCACGCCGGGCTTGTCGGCGGCGATGACGCTGCCGATCACCGCGGCGGCGGGCGTGCCGAGCACAGCGTCGCGGCGCGTCAAAAAGAGCGCGACGAGCACGAAAAACGGAATCGTCGCGTCATCCGCAATGAGGAGCGCGTCGACGATCAGTGCACGCCGCGGCGAGTCGGCCACGGGATAAGCAAGGCACCGCCTGCCAGCAGCACGAAAACACCGACCGAAACGCCGATGGCTGTCTTCTTCCCATGGGTCATATCCATCGGCATCAGCGCCGGATTCATACCCATGAACATCACCATAAAGACAGCCATCACAGCCATTTCCATAACCATCATCAGGATCGTGATCACACCAAGATAACTTTGCTGAAGCAGGAGGATCTGCACGCCCACGGCAAGGAATGACACCGCCAACGCATACGTCGCTCGAGCCATGGAGTCCACCACGAACACCAACGCACCCGCGCCGACAGCAACCACAGCAAGCACCCAGAACGTGATGCCGATAAACATGTTTCAACCTTCCCAGAGGACGACCAGAGAAACGACCAGGTCCTGAGCCACGGCAGCGGGGAGCAGGATTACCCATCCGATTTCCATGAACCGATCCGGGCGCGCCAAGGGAATCTTTCGGCGCAGCCACACCAGCACGGCCAACACCGCGACAGTCTTGATCAGCACCCAGGCCCAGCCTGGCAACCACGGCCCTGAGCCCCCACCCAGGAAGAGTGGCACCGAGAACGCAGCCCCGGCGGCAAGGAACATGTATCGGCCGGCCTCGAATACCAGGCGGTCCACCGCCGAAAGCTCGGCTCGTACCCCACCAGCGATGTCCGAAGACAGAGCTGAGGCGAACGGACCCCACACGGAAAATCCAGTCACGCCGATCAAGAAGACAAGAAACGCCACCGGCATCCACACCACAAACCACAGGCCCTCTTGCGCGGCAGCGATGTCCCCGACGGCGAGACTGCCAGCAGCGATTGCTGGGGCCACCAGGGCGAACATCAACGGCAGCTCGTAGGCCATCCCGTGAGCCAGGAATCTGTAGCCCCCTACCAGACTGTGCGTTGAATTCGCTCCCCACCCCATCAGCCACACCAACGCCCAGACCGCTATATCGACGGCGTTGAACCAGACAATACCGACATCGAGATCGAACAGTGTCCACTGGCCCAACGGAATCACCGCGACCATCAAGAACGCACCCATAAACATTCCAGCGCCGCCCACCCGCCACAGCAGGACATCCGCCGCCACGGTCTTGCGCCGACGCTGTCGCAACAGCCGGGCAGTGCCGCTCAAGGGCGCGGACCACCCACCGCTGCCGCCCTGGGCCCGGGCTGACAGGACCGCATCAAGAGCCACCGCGAAGAAAGCCAGACCGAACAAGATGAACGCGGCAAGTACTGCCCACACAGCGGGCACGACCACCACCGTTTCTTCAGGCATGCCGCACCTCCTGGCTGGTCTGGAACGCCCCTGGATTCAAACTTGCTACGGCCAGTCGCACAGTACCCAGCTCCAACCCCGTAATCAGTTTCGGCAACGTCTCCCACGGAACAGCCCCATCCTGCTCTGAAACCAGACTCCCGCCGCCCACCCCGGCCTGGACCCGTTCAACCATCGACAACAACCTGTCATAGGCGTCGCCCCGATAACTTTCCGGCAAGTCATGGTGTTCCAGATCGGACTGATCGAGTACCAGCACCCCCCGTAGAAACCAGCGCAGCAACAAAGATCTCCGAATCTTGCGCTGTAACCGCACGGCGCTGTCCCGGGCAGCAGCCCGATCCCCACGCACTAGAGCGTCTCTAACCACACTGGCCCGGGCAGCCAGGTCATCAGCCCCAGCCAGGGCCAGCAGCGACATGACGTCGTCCGACAGCACGGCAGTTGCCAGGTCAGGCTGGGAGCCATGTGCTCGGCCCCCACCATTGTGTCCCGCAACGACAGCGGTCACTGCATCGACGACAACATCACCCTGAAGAGAACAATGCAGCACCAGTCCGGCCGGCCAGAACGGAAGCACGGGACCGAGCGGCAGGTGCAGTACATCCATCTGAAGGCCGTCCCGGCCCTGTCCACCCTGCGCCAGAGGAATCCCCTCCGGAGCCATGTCCATCCCGTGATGACCGCCGTGACCGCCATGGTCCATCTGACCATGAGTCTCGTGGTCCATATGACCATGGCCTTCGTGACTCGTCTGGTCGTGGCCGCCATGGTCCATATGGCCAAGGCCTTCGTGACTCGTCTGATCGTGGCCGCCATGGTCCATCTGATCATGACTCTCGTGGTTCATCGGGTCGTGGCCGCTATGGTCCATCTGATCATGACACTCATGATCCATCTGATCATGGTCTTCGTGGCCCATCTGCCCATGACCCTTATCGCCCATCTGATCATGGTCTTCGGGAATCTGAGGTCTCTTTGCCCGCTCCTTGGCGTCCGTGCGGTGATACGGGGTGTCGACAAGAAGAGTCGCGGCCTCGTCCAGAGCGGAACCCACCTCTCTGGGTGAGGTCGCGTCGATACGGACCCGGGGGCCGGGCATCTGATCCCACAGACGGTCGACTATTTGTGCGAGATCAAGGCCGGGCACACCACAGACCGCGAGCACGTCCGCATCTGCAGCCGTCGATGCCCGACGCCAACCACGGCGCGACAGTTGTTGTTCGAGTTCCACCCGCGTGAACCAATGGCCCGGGACCTCAACGACGAGGACCCGGGTTGCGCGAACCGCCAGACTCGCAAAAGTCCTGGTCAAGCCCACCGGAAGGCTCCCTCCCGCCAGGCCCACGCCACCGCGACGAGCAGGGCTCCGAGAAACAGAAACATCTCCACCACCGCAGAGACCCCTACCTCGGCTACAACCACCGCCCACGGATACATGAACAACATCTCCACGTCGAAGGCGAGGAAGACGATCGAAGCGAGGTACCAGCGCGCATGGAACCGGGATAGCGCGTGCTCCTGGGGCAACCACCCCGACTGGGCAGGAAGCACAGTCAGTGGTTCAGGCTCCACGCTGAGTGCCCGGTGAAGCGCGTAGAGGAACACTACAGCGAAGATCGCCAGCAGTGCCATGGCTATAATCCCGGAGTACATTACAGTCACCTTTCCCTGTGGTCGAGAAAACGAAATCTGTCACTTGTCATCGGGAGAGGTGAACCTGCGCGAGTCATGCCCAGGTGCACTGGCGTCTGACAATGACCGCGCGTTATCCCCGGAACGATGAAGTCGTGGGTCTCGGCCATGGTGATGCAGATCCCTTCCACGTGATATTTGGGGCGGTTAAGGAAGCTCTGAACAACGCCTCTGTTTCGCGCGACAATAGCGCAACCTGATGTGGATGACGATTCACGCAGCTGACGTTTGGTGACGCCGATGGCATTGGCAAGCGCGAGCGCACGGGCCGGGAGATCTTTCTGGCGGAGATGGAGCACGTGGTGCGGTGAAAGGCGTTGCTGGCGCTGATCGAGCCGCAGTGTCCGCGACGCCATCTATTTCCATCTGGGCGGCCTGGATCTCTATCCGCCGGCCGTACATGCCGGAGAATCGTCCACCTGAAACGGTGAAACGCCAATGGATTGAGCTCATCGTTGACAAAGAAGCTGCGGTAATAGAAGTCAGGTTGCATGGCGAGCCGCGGTCCGGCGCGACGCCAGCCCGATGTAGACCATGACGCTGAGCAAGGCGGCATAGAAGCACCAGACCGAGATGAACCAGCGCGCATACACCAGATAGGTGAACCCCGCCGATGCCAGTGCCAGCACGCCGAACCAGCGGATCACCGGCTGGCTCGACATGCCCAGCCCGACCGTCGTCGCGGCAAGGTACAGCGTCAGCGATATCGGCAGGAAGAAGTGTGGCGATCGGTACGCGAGGTGGCCTCCGGTGGGGACCACCTCGATCGGCGTGGCGACCATGCCGAAGAGCAGGAACAGGGCGCTCAGAAAGCCCGCGACACCAAGCAGCGCCAACACGTGGCGCCGCCACGGCACAGGCTCCAGTGCACGCACCGCCCAGGGGATGAAGACGGGCCAGACCAGGTGGGAGAAGACCGAATAGACCTGTGTTGCCCAGGCGCGCAGGGTGGGTGCGTCCCACGGGTAACTCATCCATACCAGGCCTTCCGTCGCCTGCTGGGCAGCGAACAGGAGCGGGATCAGGGCGAACATGCGTTCGCCGGGCGTGTGCGCGGCCCGCAGCGCAAGCACGCCGATGCCGGTGAGTGCGACGCTGGCGGTGAAACTGGCCGTGGCGGAAAAGCACATGGTGACCTCCTGTCAGCGGGGCGCGACGTAGCCGCCTGGCACGCCGTCGCGGGAAAGGACAAGCTGCCAGAGTTGCGCGTTGCGGCTGCGGAACGCGGCCATGCTGGCGTGCAGGTAATAGCGCCACATGCGGCGGAAACGTTCGTCGTAGCGGGCCGGCAACCGTGACCAGGCAGCTTCGATGTTGCGGCGCCAGGCCTGCAGCGTTCGATCGTAGTCGGCACCGAAGTTGTGCCAATCCTCGTGCACGAACAGACCCTCGCTCGCGGCCGTTATCTGAGCCGCTGAGGGCAGCATCGAATTGGGAAAGATGTAGCGCTCGATCCATGGGTCGGTGCGGTCGGTCGACCGGTTGGTGCCGATCGTGTGCAGCAGCGTGAGGCCATGCGGCCGCAGGCAGCGGTGCACGGTTTCGAAGTAGGCGCGGTAGTTGCGTACGCCCACGTGCTCGAACATGCCGACGGAAAACACTCGGTCGAACTCGCCTCCCACATCGTGGTAGTCCTGCACGCGGATCTCGACGGGAAACCCGGCACAACGCTCGCGCGCGAAGTCCGCCTGCTCCCTGGAGATGGTCAGGCCCACACCGCTGACGCCGTAGTGCTCGGCGAAGTGGCGCAGGGCCTCGCCCCAGCCGCAGCCGATGTCGAGCACACGCATGCCCGGCGCGAGCTGCAGCTTGCGCGCGATCAGGTCGAGCTTGGCGACCTGTGCGGCGTCGAGCTCGGTCGCCTCGCTCCAGTACGCGCAGCTGTAGACCAGGCGCGCGCCGAGCATGGCGCGGTAGAGATCGTTGCCCAGGTCGTAATGGCGCTCGCCGACCTCGAAGGCGCGCCGGCCGCGCTGGCGATTGAACAGCCGCGCACGCAGGGCGTCCCAGCGGTCGGCCCAGCCGATGACGGCCTCATCCAGCCGCGCACGCAGCAGGCGCGTGAGCATCTGGTCCAGCGCCTCGCAGTCCCAGGCGCCATCCATGTAGGCCTCGCCGAGCGCGAGCGAGCCGTTCCGCAGCAGGCGGGGAAACACGCCGGGATCGTGGACGCGCATGTCCCAGGGGCGCGGCCCGTCGACAAGCACGTCGGCGCGTGCAAGGACAGTGGCGACGGCCGCCTGGCCAGGGACCGGACGGCGCGTCGGCGGCGTGGCATGGGGGACGTTGCCGGGCGGCGCAGCGCGGTCGGCAGCAGGAAGAGTGGTCTGGGACATGGTCATCGCTCCTGAGTCGATACGGAAAGTGGAAGCCCGGCCGGTGCACGGCGTCGTGCAAGCGCGAGCATGGCCGCGGCAAGCAGGATCAAGAGGAGGGTGGCCAGCACAATCTTTCCGGCAAGGGTGACGGCGAACGCGAAACCGCCGGCAAGACTGCCAAGCGCCTGGCCGGCACCCGTGAACGAAGCGCGCCACCCCAGGCTGGTGGCCTCGGCGGCCCCCGCGGCTCGGGAGGTCCAGTAGACGAGCGCCGGCTGCAGCACGCCGCCACCTGCCGCCACGAGGACCAGGCCGAGCGCACCCGGCCACCTGCCGCCGAGCCAGGCGAGCAATGCGAGGCCGGCAGCGGTGGCGACAAACGAGGGCGCCACCCAGTTGAATGCGCGCAACGGGTCGTGACGCGGACGGAACACGAGCGACTGGGCGAGCAGCATCACCACGCCGCAGCCGGTGAACATGAAGCCGAGTTCGCGCGCCGACAGACCATCCGCGCCCCCCTGCGTCGCAAGTCCCACTTCATAGACACTCATTGCCGCAGCCGCCAGTGCGGCCAGCAGAAGCAGCACGACGACGTCGCGATGGCGCGTGGGCGAACCCGGACCGGCCACGACGATGGTGGCTGACCCGGTCGCCGGCCGCTGCGCCGCGGCTGCCAGCACGAGCACGGCGGCGCCGACCAGGACCGGGCCGACCAGGCTGTCGTCAGCCGCTACAACGCCGCCCAGGCCCGGGCCGAACAAACTGCCGACCAGCGCGGCGCGGGTCAGGTCCGACAGGCGCTGCGAGCGGTCGCCCTCGCTGCCAGCGGCGCGCGAAGCGGCGGTCTGCAGGGCCGGGAGTGCGGCGCCTGCGAAGATGCCCTGCAGGCCGCGCGCCAACAGCAGCACCGTCGTTTCCGAAGACCAGAGGAGCCGATCATTGCCGCGGCCTGGCCGAGCAGGCTGAAGCGCACGAGCAGGTGTGCCGGGAGTTGTCGACAGACCCGTACCCAGATCGGTGCCGTCACCACCATGGCGGCGCTGTAGACCGCCATCAACTCGGCGATCGCGCGCGCCGGCGAAGGCGACGAAGCCACCACCGTGGGCAGGACGGGCAGCACCACGCCATAGGCGAGCGCGACCGCTGCGCTCGCCGCCAACCCCGGCCGCGCGCTCGCGATGCCGACGGGTTCGCGTCCGGCCATCACGCGATCGCCTCGGCGCGGACGGCTTCCGGCCGCACCGCTTCGCAGAGGGCGTCGATTATCCCATGGCAGGCGCCCGGATCGCGCAACCACGGATGATGGTCGGCATCCAGCGTCACATGGCGCCAGCGCGGGAAACGCGCCGCCAGCTCGGTCACGCGCGCAGGCGGTGCCGTCGCATCACGCAGGCCGTGCACACACGTCACCGGCAGGTCCGGTGGCAGGGCGGCCGCGTCGCCCCGCACGTCGTGCTGGTAGAGGACCTCCCACAGCGACGTGGTGGACGAGGCCATGTTGTGCAGCACCAGGTCGCGTGCGACCTCGGGCGGCACGTTGCGCACCAGATAGGGCAGCCAACGGCCCGCCACGCGACGGGTGACCAGGCACGCGAGCGCGGTCGCCAGCATGTTCGTGTAGATCCAGCCGCCGCGCTGGCTGGCGAACCATTCGATCGCGCCGGAGCGCGAGCCGAAGTCGGGCAGGCTGCACAGGCACAGAGCCTGCACCCGGTCCGGGTATCGGGCGGCCAGGGCGAGCGCCAGCGCCGCACCGAGCGAATGGCCGACGAGGACCCGCGGCGGACCGGCTTCGAGAGTGCGTGCGAGCGCGTCGACGTGTCGCTCGACCGTGTAGCGGCACCAGGGCCGGGGCGAGCGCCCGAACCCATAGAGATCGACCAGCTCGGTCTGCGCCTGCCGGAACACCGGTGCCACCGGCGTCGCGGTCCAGTAGCGCGTGGTGCCACCGAGGCCCGGCAGGAACGTCACCCGGAGCGGCCCCCGACCGAGTGACTCCATGTGCAGGCGCTCGGGTCGATCGGGATGTGCCGGGTCGGCGAAGCCTGGCAGCGGGGTCATGGACCGTGCGCCAGCGTATAGGTGAAGCGGGCGACGATCGGCGCGGGCTCGCCAGGCACGCGCACGGTGGTGGTGAAGACGTAGCGCCCCGGGCTTGGCAGTACGAACACGGCGCCGTGGCTCATCGAGTCGTTGATCGTCATCGGCGCGAGCGTGCGGCTCACCGTCTGCCCGGCGATCGGCACCGTTGCCACGACCTGCACGCCCGTCGGACGCACGCCGTCGCGCATGCGCTCGACGACGACCAGCAGGTGATGCTCACGCGGATAGTTCCCGCGCGGCAACCCGTGCGCGTCGCGCGGACCGGGGCTGTGGGTTCCGACCGAATCCGCAGCAATCGCACTGGGCACCATGCCGAAATACAGCGTGTATCCATCGATATGCTGGACTGGACCCGCCAAGGGCGCCTCGGTGGCGGACGCGCTGCCGACGGCCAGGAACAGCACGCCGGCGAGGGACAGGACAAGGCGACGGTTCATGGCGGTTATCCTCCGGATGTCAGTGGCGGGATGCGCTTACAGGTGGCCTGACCGTCCTATGGCAACGACGAGCCGCAGCGACAGGAGCGCTGCGCCGGCGAACGCGATGACGGACAGCCATGGCAGATGTCCGGCCAGCAGCGGACCGGTGCTGTGCAGGGCGAGCAGGGCACCGCTGACGTAGAGGCCCAGGGTGACCAGGGCCAGCGCCAGCCGGTTGCCGGTGCGCGCGAGCGCCTCGTGCGTGGGCGCCAGACCGTGGTGGTGCACCGAGAACGCGGGCCGTCCGTCGCTCAGCTGTGCCTGCCGCAACAGATCGGTGGCGATCTGCGGCAGCTGGCGGGCGGTGCGTGCCAGCCGCATCGCGAGCGGTCGGCCCGCGGGTCGGCTGGCGTCGACGATCGCCATGACGTCGGCTGCGCGCGCCGACAGCGTGCCCAGCAGGTCCATGTCGGGGTCGAGGGTCCGCAGCGTGTTCTCGACCAGGAACAACGTGCGGATCAGGGCCAGCAGGTGGGCCGGCAGCCGGAAACCCGCACCCCGCCCGATGCTTGCCACGCGCCAGATCGCCTCGGCGATGGACCACTCCGCCAGCGGACGGCTGGCCATCTCGGCCAGGATCAGGTGGATCTCGCGCACGTGCGAGCGCCGTTCGACCTGCGGCGGGAAGAAGCCCAGGGCGATTGCCGCATCCAGCACGCCCTCGGCATCGTCGGCCGCGATGGCCTCGACCATGCCGCCCAGCGCGAGCCGGGAAGCCGGGTCGAGCACGCCGATCGAGCCGAAATCATGCAGGCACAGGCGACCGTCGTCGAAGAAGAACAGATTCCCTGGATGGGGATCTGCATGGAATACGCCGGCGCCGAACAGCTGATGCACGTAGGCATCCAGCAGCTCCCTCGCCAGCGCGGGAGCGGCCGCTGTTCCGTAGGCGGCCTCGAGGCGGGTGCCGTGGCTTCGATCCTGGACCATCACGTCGCGGGCGGCGTAAGGTTCGACGACGTGTGGCTGGGTGATGCCGGGCAGGGCGTCAAGCACCCTGGCCATGCGACGCATGTTCTGTGCTTCGTGGCGCATGTCGATCTCGTCGCGCAGGAAGGCACCCAGTTCGTCGACGAGCTCGAGCG
>Ga0102832_1001398_pt1 | contig 18992 bp, 20 predicted proteins | sample EBPBio282013_DNA_FD_88942 | JGI IMG/M metagenome (GOLD analysis project Ga0102832, IMG submission 88942) | Wastewater treatment Type I Accumulibacter community from EBPR Bioreactor in Madison, WI, USA - Reactor 2_5/28/2013_ DNA (Illumina Assembly) | ecosystem: Engineered > Bioreactor > EBPR >...
AGGCTAAAACCATAAAGCTTACACAGTTTTTACATAATTTGATACATAACCTTAAATTTTCAAAAAAGAAAGAAAAAAATAATTTTAGAAGAAAAGCACAAAAAAAAAATCGGAAAAGTAAAATGAAAATCTTTAACGGTTTTTGAAAGAAAAACTTTAAGTTAATTTTTCAAATTAAAAAAACAAACATAAAAATCAAAAGTGTTTAGAATTCCATTTGAATCCTAATAAATAAAATTTAATGACTTAGTTTAGGAAAAGGTCCAAGACAATGAATTAGAAGAAAAGTTGAAAACCAACAAACTGATTTTATATTTTTTTGATTGAAACGGTAAATAACGATATTCTGTTAATTTGATAAATTGTAATTTATAGAATTCTAAATTAAATTCTAAGGATAGAATTTGATAAAAATTTAAAGAATTTTCTATTTTTTAATAATAAAAGCTCAAAGAAGAATAGAAAATTATAATCGATAGAATGTTTACAAATCGTCAATAAAGAAAAATACGTCAGAACCAAAATTGGGATCTCGATTTCAAAGAATCATCATCAACAGATGATTCTGACAGCTCTCATGAATGCAGTTTTACTCCATCTAAAATGCAAAGGTCAAATCCAAAGAAATAAAAACTTTAACTCTGCAGAAAATTTATGCAATGTGGATTCTGTCCTTATTACTCCCGCTGCAAATTCGCCCACGGATCTCATTAATTGAGAAAAAACAATGAAGTCAACCTAAAGTACAAAACAAAATAATGCGGAACTTTCTTCGTCGAAGGCCATTGTCATTATGGAAACAGATGCAATTTCCTTCATCACTAAAAAAGTAAACCTTGCGTTCACAAACCATCTCTTGCTCTCTCTAAATTGGAAAACTTCGGAATCTAATTTTTGAACAGTTAACAAATCAACACCCACGATTCAAAACTGTTCAGGATATTGGAGTGAAGCCTTTAATAGAATCGAATGGAATTTCAAAATAACACAATTTTTTTAATAACTTAAATTGATATTTATACTGCCTATTTTCATTACGTTTTTTAACCAATTTTATTTTTAACATCATCTGGAGAGACTTTAGCGATTGAAGAGTTCTTTTCGATATTAAATTCGAGTTTATATTAATCCATGTTCAGTGAAAAAAATATTTCCAATTTCTAAAAATACAGATAAATACAGTTAAATTAGGAACAAAGTTGAAATAACAGAAAATTAAAAAATCATGTAAAAAATCACTCTAACTTTTTTTCATCTTTTTCACCCTAATGTCCTTAATTCCTATTAGATGAAAGATCAACAAATTTTGTATGAATATTGTTAAACTAAACAATGGGTGTAGCAATATAAAGATTGAACGACTTTTAGTCTTGTCTTTTAGGGAAATAAGCATAACGATGTAAAACCTGAAAATGGTCAAAGTAAAATTATTTAAAATAATTCATCACTTCCAGCAATTATTTTTTGTCGAAAACCTTTTGTTGATTTTATGCCCTACTTTGGCCATGAGAAATCATTAGTTTACGCAAAAGATTCTCATCAGCTTATTTATTTTTTACATCTTTGACTAATGCAGGATTATTATTCAAATAAAGAGCCAAAAATATTCCGCAACTTACTCTGACTTTAAGATATTTTTCTTTACTTTGTTAAAAGTTTTCATTTTCATAGATTTTAAAAAGTTTTCTTAAGTTTTTTATGTGGTAAAGCATTTATTTCAGGATTTGTTTTGTCATTTTTTGATCTTTCAATTAAGGGTATTGTTTATTTAAGACTTAATTGAGTTTTTAGTAAACGAAAGAACTTTACTTAACTAAAAAGTCATCAAGAAGCTGGTTAGAGACGGGAAGAATGAGACCAGTGACCAAAGTTTCTGCTGCATATTTTTTGCGTTATTATTATAATCTGCGCTCTTACTCTTATCTTTTGAGTCTCTCTTATTACAGTCTTTTTGCTTCTTACTCAAGTTATTTCTTATTCTTTGGTGGCATTGCTGTGTTATCTTTTACTTTGTAAGTTTTGTTTTTAATTAATCTTATAATTATCAAACATTTTATTTTATTTCAAATAATCTCATCAAATTAGTTACAAATGAAAAACAAAATCATTTTATGACTCGACTTTCAATTTCTTTCTCTTTTTTTACATGATAATTTTCTCAGTTGTTGTTGCCAAACAAGCCGTAAGAGTAATTAATTTGATCGAGTTGTTGTAAGGCACCATTTGATGTTTGGAATGAGTCGCCTCCCATTATTTGAATGTTTTGTTGTAACAACTGTGTATCTTGAACAGCTTGACCCTATTTGAGTGTCCATTCAATTTAAAATCTAAAAATTCTTGGATTGTCAGCCAAAATATGTCTTTTTAAGTCATTTAATTGGACTCCTTGAAGAGGTGGTTAAACTCCTTCTTCATATTAATTTCTCACATAGTATCCAACTCTGAAGAATTACTGTTTTTCATATGAGACGGATATAAGAATGGCTGTCGTGCCTAAAAATAAGAGTGAAAATTTACCAACAATTTCTTCCTGAGGGATGAGACTGAAGTCAGGAGGATTTGACTCAGTTTGGAAGTTCATGACTCCAGGATGGAGGTTGTCCATATCAAAGGAATCAATAACTTGGTCATATTGATTGTTTGTGGGTGAGCCAATATAAATGATCTTCCAATCCAAGGTGCCTTAAAGTTAAGTAAAGCATTCGAAAGTAATGTCGAATTGGAATGGAGCCAATACATTAGCTGGGTTATTTCCGACGGTTATGTTATTTATATGAAGCTGAGCCATTATGATTTATTTTCCCGCTTTACACTTTTTTATTATTATTTTACTTTAAATACATACAAAATTTTACTTTCACATTTTCCTCCATTTTTTATTTCGCTGTATTTTACTCAGTAATTTATTTTAGACCCTCTATAGGAAAAAAAATGAAAATCTTTTAATTTATTAATTTAAACTTTTAATTTGTCTTAATCTTTATAAATTTATTTTTAATTTTTTAGATTTTAGAAGTTTCAAGTTTATAGGAAGAAATAAAGAACCAAAGCTTATTGAGTTCAACCATCTCGCGATTCATCAATTGAAAAGGATTACAAATTTCCCACTGATTCTTTGAGTTCGTCATTTTACTGTAATTTGGCTTCACTATTTTCTCCAATTTTAATTTTATTTGTCTTTTTAGATTTTCCTTTATTTGGACTTTCAGAAAGCTCGATTTCATTTGATGATCTTTACTCAGCCATTTTCAATCTTTAGTCAATGACGCTTGTACCGTCATCAAGACCGAAGACACGATTAAGGACCTTGTCACCAAGAACTGTTTGTGGATCAATTTTAGCTTGAATTGCTTTATAAATTTTGGTTTATTCGAAAGGAGAAAGTTTATGCTTTCTGGATTATTTAGCGATTATGGGGATGCTGTTATTTAAAGGTTCGGGATTGAATATTTGTTTGATGTAAACATTGGTTAAATTGATAGGAAGCTATTAGCCTTGGGGTGTTTTTAATTTGATATTTTTATTAAGAAGAGTCTTAAATGTGAACAAACTTTTGTACACATTGTAAAGATTGATATCGTGTTCGACTCGATCGATCATTAATGTGATTCTTCTCAAAGTTTTGCTAAAGTTGTAATTATCTCTGATGTAACCGATAGGATTGAGTACCCACGCAAAGAAAATTTAAAGTTAATTGTAATTATTAATTTTTCTCAGAGCTGCTTAGATTTTCTTTGTGTTTATTTTCTTTCCCTTTTATTTTGAAAGACCAGAAAGCTTTTTATCAAAAGTGTACAATCTCTGACCGATCAAATACTTCATCCTGTATTAATTAAAAGATGTCACGCAGCTGTAACAAATGAAAGTAAAAAGCAGAATAACACCGCCTACCAATCCGAACAACTCTCCTCCTCCTGGATAATCCAAAACGTAGTGATCCAACATTCCATTATAATAGAAAGTCAAATTGCGAGTGTTTTCGCTTGATAAAGTGTTAACGTCCAATCTTTAGTTCTTTCTTGAGGTTCGATCATTGTAGGTTTCTATGCTTCTTGAATAATACTTATTGGTGAAGATCATTTTAGAAAACGTGAGATTTCTCTCAAAAGGAAAAGAATAAGGGTCAGTAAAGTAGTTAAACTTAGTCATTTCATATTGGAAATTTTTAGCAAATGTGTCCATCCTTGGTACTGACATGTAGTAATTAACTAAATAAATCTTAAAGAAACTGTTCAAATATGAACGTCCTGTGGCGTTTCCAAACTTATTGTAAATACTTACCTTAAAATAAGTTCGACGATTATCACTTGGCGTACCTTGCAAGGAAAATGATTTTCCGTCGGGAAGACAGTATCCTAAAGTTAGATTTTAGAAAGCTGCAGGGTCATTATAAGGACTTAGAAATCCATTCAAGTAAGTTTAAGAGCATGGCTAGAATTAAGTTTATTAGAAAATTTATGTGATGTTTCCATTTTATTTTGTTACTGTATATTGCATCATTCTGATTCCAATCGGTCCTATGTACTGGGAAACATCATGGGGGAAATATCTGTCTTTTTTGTTAAAAGATATGGCAAATTTAAAGTTTTGTCCTGTAACCAAACTAATTCCTGGGTTAAGTTAACCCAAAGTGTTACTGTTATCAATTTTGTCAAGATCCCCATCAATCAATCGTCTATGACTGACTGTGTAATCTGTACCATCCAAATAAATCGTCAGGAACTGCTTGCAAACAATTGCTATCAAAGTGACCAAAACTCCAAACATTAATCCTCCAATTATTGACTTTACATCTCTCTGACCATCCAAAGTCAACTCAGCTGGGTTTTTGAAAACATCCAAAGATTTTATTATCCTTGAAACTGCATTTTACTTTTTGTTTGGAATTTAAGGATCGTAAAGTGGTACCTCATCTTTGGATTTGTTCATATTAAAAATTTTGTCAATATCAATCTGGTGATCAGCAACAGAATTTTCAGGTAAAAACGCATTGCTTGCATTCATAACAGATGATTGTTATGATTGTTGTAATTTAATCTCATCATTGTCAAGCTCCAAAAACTCATCATCCTCAAATTACTAATTTTAAACTTCTGAGATTCTTTTTGGTTTTACCAGTTAAGATTCATCAATTTTTTCACGGAAATAAATCATGGCCAAATTCTTTTCAGTTAAAGATGGATGAAGAGAACTGGAAAGTCTGTAACACGTATCGATTTGTTTTGTCATTTGCAAATAATCCAAATCACGGTACATTTTATTGTCAACTTTTTCGACTCTTTAAATGTCTCCTTTTAACTTTGAGCAACAGCATAAATATGATAATTTTGTGATGTATAAAAATTGAACCCTTATCGATTAATCGTAAGCATCTTATCTGTGAAGAATTTCTGCTAATTTGGCTCTAACTTTAAAAGAATTGTAAACTTTGGCAAAAAAGTGTATGAAAAAATACCAAAATGCAAACACTCCTCCAATCAGACCCAACAAAAAGTCAATTTTGTACGATCTTAAAATAATCTGCTGCAATTTTCCATTTGGTCTGAATTCTAAAACATATCCAGGATCACCTTGTGGATCACCTTTTCTTTGTTAATTTCGATCACCAAAGCTTGAAAAAGTCATTGTTTTTACTAAAGATTTTGGATCTTCACGTGAGAATGCTTTTGAAGTATCATCCAACAACTCGATTGCTGAAAGATAAATAGTTTCAGTCCTGAGAAGACTGGCATTAAGAACGTAGTCTGATTCTGAGACTTCATCTCCTGCAATTCCAGATACAATTTTTCCTTCTTCAGGAGAATATTTATTTTCACTTAAATAAATTCCATAAGTATTGTAATTTACAAAATTTAAAAAGTCAGTATTGGTTTTATTTTTTCTTAAAAGGCATTAAGAAGGAGTCCCACTGCAATAAGGATCAAGTCTTACACCAAAATAAGCTTAATTGATAGTTTCATAAGATCCTCCCATTTGAACTTTTTGACCATCCTCAGGTTTGAAACAATACGATGCAGGAATCTATGAAAATGGATCCTCAGCAGTTAGTTGAAAATATGTCAAAAAGTCTCCTTAATTCATCTTTTATATACGAAGTTATTCATATCCATTTCTTTTACTTTTTTTAAAAAAAGTTAATTGCACTGTTTTTGTAGCGCCTGTTAAAAAATTGGTCGAAGAAGGTACACAAAAAGCGAATCTAAAATTTTATCCACTTGTCATTTCATAATTATGTTATAGAGGCTTTTCAAACTTTTAGGTCGTAATGATTTTAATGCTATTCATATTTTTTATTGTAAGTAAGAAGGTCAATACACTCAAAGTAATAATTACAAGTGTTAAGAAAAATCCACAAAAGCTTGAGTTTTAAGGTTCTGAGTCAAGCATGGGCCTGGCCCCGAAAATATCAAAGAATTTAAAAAATTATGAAAGTCCATGCAATATTTTTTCTTTTAAGCTTCTGTTTGGCCTTCTCTCTTTGTCATAAACTTCATCTTACATTACAACATCAATTTTTTCTCGATTATTTTATGTTAAAGCTAAAACAGGTGCATTGTTTTAATAAATTTATACGGTATTTGAAGCCGATGTAAGAGCTTGATAGGAGTCTAAAGTGATTTCGTAGTTTTATAAAGACGGACGATCAGGGACAAATTCTTAAGGTTAATTTGATTATAAATCGATATCTCGAGTTTTAAAGGTAAGATCGAACCCTCTAATACGAAGATTACGATGAATGACTTTAATCTTTTTAATAAGACGGACAATATCGATTTAATTTTAGGCTGCTGATATGATGGCTGATTATCTTTTGTTACCTGGTAAAAATCTCGTGACAACATAGTAAAAAGGTAATTTAATTTTATGTAGATCTTCGTGAGTGGTAATTGTTGTGTTTTTTTAAAGTAGAAGTTATTATGCGTTTTTCATTTGTTGAATGGTTCTGTTAACACAACTTAGAACAGTCCAAAATAGCAGATAGAGTAAAGATACGGCACCACCTATCATACCAAGTAAAAAGTCAAGTTTTTTGTAATATCTATAAGAGTAGTGATAGTCAGTAAAAACATAATAATCGCTGTAAAAACCGTTGGCAACGACAGATCCAGCAGATGCATCAGTACCAAGTGCTTTTCCCTGCCAAAAAACATTTACATAAGTTCTATTGTTCCACCAAGGCAGTATTGAGTCATCGACAAAATACTTTTTTTGAGAACCTTCTACTTTAAAATATGTTGATAATCCATCTGGTGATGTGTATTCAGTCGAATAAAGTTTATGGAACTGATTGGTCTGTTTACCTTTTTCATCCAATACCTTTGAGTTAAACACGAACTCATAATAGAAATTATTTGCTATGTCAACAATAAACTTTTGCATTTAGGTTTTGAAGGGACTGTTATCATTACACTTAAAAATATCGTCACATTTCATACGAAATCTCATTTCTACAATGGGGATTACTGCAGTAACAGGCATAATATTAAATTCAAGACCAAATGGAATCATTATACAATCTTGAATTTCCATCGGATTGATAGCGTCGAGAAAGACTTCAGGCATACATGGTACCAAATCTACTTTGAAGGTGGTATTGGCTGCAAGATAATACCCATTGCCATTGATTTTCTATAAAATTTAACTATGATTGGCATATTCTCCTGTTTTCTTGTTTTTAAATACCATTGCTAAAATTACATCATCTCCTGTGCGATAAATGTTTTTAGGAAATTGAGCTGATACAAACTAAGATTCAAAATAATTTCCTTTAAAATACTGATTAACGGGAGGAATCAAAATTACTAATGAGATCACTATAAAGGCTAGTGTGGCTAAAAAGCCCCAATAAGATCCCGTGCTATTTGTGAGAACTGTTTTAATTGATAAGCGATCAAATATACTCACAATACTTCCATATCCCATTGCAAATACGGTTTATATATTAACTTATAAAATATTGACAACATTTCATTGTAATAAAAATCCATATTTTGAAAATCCTATCGAAATCAATTTATTTATTTTTCCTATCAAAATCATGGTTATTGCTCGAAAAAGACGATCTTTACAATTATAAATCGTATCGGTCGAAATGAAGATATTTTTCATAAAAAAGATGAATATTGTTTTAAAGAAGGTATAGTATTTTAAACAACAAATTTTATTTTAAAAAATCTATTGAAAATAAGAAAATAAAAATGAACGATTTTAACAAATAAAAATAAACCAAAATTGGATTAAGTTAAACCGTCATAAAGATTAATTGACAAGATCCATAAAATATTATTATCTTAAATTCTTAATAAATAAATCAAGTATTCAAAATCGACTAATAAACAAATACAAAAAATGCAAGTGCAAACCAAGCCTCGCCTTTATTCCGACGTCAACAAAAAAATGGATTAAAGCTATTATAATTATGAAGCCTTCGAAATTTAGTACGGGTACGATATATTCCTGAAATTAGAGATATCGAAAAATATTAAATCATCACCAAAATTGGAAAAGGCAAATACTCTGAAGTCTACACCGGAATGTCCACTCAGGATGATAAGCACATCGTCATCAAGGCTCTCAAGCCTGTCAAAAAAAGCAAAATGAAAAGATAAATCAAAATCTTACAAGCCCTTCGAGGCCATCCTAACATTATCGAACTCAAAGATGTTGTCAGAGACCCTGCATCAAAAACTACTTGCATCGTAATTTTTACATTAAAAAAGATATTTGATCACCTGTAAAATGTCGATTTCAGATCGTTAATACCTGATATGGTCGATATGGAGGTCAGGTATTACCTGTATGAATTGCTTAAGGTATTTGATTAATAATAAAAAAGGCTTTGGACTTTTGTCATTCGAAAGGTATCATGCACAGAGATGTTAAGCCTCAAAATATTATCGTAAACCCAAAAAAGCAAGTCTTGAAGTTGATTGATTGGGGACTGGCTGAGTTCTATCATATGGGACAAGATTACAACGTAAGAGTAGCTTCAAGATATTTCAAAGGACCTGAACTTCTCATTGATTACAATTACTACGATTACTCATTGGATATTTGGTCAACAGGTGCAATGTTCGCTTCAATGGTAAATTTTTTATAAAAGAAGATTTTCAAAAAAGAGCCATTTTTCATGGGTGATAGTAACAGAGATCAATTGGTTAAAATTTGTCAAGTTTTAGGAACTGATGGATTGTTCAAATACCTCAAAAAGTACAATGTCAAACTCGATGATGATTACTACAAAATTATAGGAAAACACACGGTCAAACCGTGGTCAAAGTTTATTAAACCTGATAATCAGAGTTTATGTTCATAAGATGCACTCGACCTTTTAAGCAGAATGTTGCAGTATGATCATGCTGAGAGAATTATACCAAAGGAAGCGTTGCAACATAAATATTTTGATCCTGTCAGAAAATGATTTTCTTTTTGGCTGCTATTTTAATATTTGTGTTTATTTATCATATGTTATGTTATCCTCATATTATTTTTATCCTCGTTTATTTTTTTATTATTTTCAGTTAAAACTTCTTGCTTAATCTTAATAGTTTGATATTTTCTTAAGAAATCTCTAAAATTACAGTAAAATAAAATTAAAAAAATTGTCAAGTTTACAAAATCCAACTTTTGAAACTAAACTCAAATTGATTATGATTTTGAATCTTTTATTCATTTATTAAAAAAATTAAAAAAACAATAAAAAAAACGTAAAGAGATTAAAAACTGAAAAAAAAAATAATATCATTTACTTAAAGTTTGCATCATAGGGTTTCTATGTCTCAAACTATCCCATAGTCCAGGTTGATTCAAACTGTTACTGCAGTCATTTAAAACACTATTAAACTTATTTACTTGTTGTCTCTTTTAATTTACTGTCAATGTTTTTGCCTTCTCTAAGATCTTTTTATAAAGATTGTAACTGATATTTGAAGTCGAACCTTCAACAATATCTTCGATACGACTCTTCTTCGAAAATAAGAAGAAGTCTTCATTTCCATTTTCAAACATTTCCAATAATTGTTTGGATGTCATCAAGTAATCGACAATCACAATGTCTTTACTAAGTTTCTGAACTTCATTCTAATTATCTTCCATACTGTTAACTAAATCTTCAATGTAGTTACTCATCAAACTAATTAGCTTCGTAGTTTATTATGAAGAAAATCTCCCTGAACTTTCATCATTTTCATCTCCTGGCCAGTATGCTTTCAACTCGGTAATGTATCGCTCATTGTACTCATTCGAAATTTTCATCAATTTCGTGTAATCAGAAGATTCTTTGTACTTCTCATAAGATTCAAGCTTCAAAAAATCTTTTTTTGGGAAGTTTGTTAATAATCCAATCAAGTATTTTATTGTTTGTGTGTAAGCATAATAAACTCCATGAACCTCAAAGTAGCCAACCTGTTTCAAAATGCCACAATTTTCAGACTCTTTTATTCTTGTTATCAGCTTGTACAAAAATCTACAAAAGTGAACGATAGAAATCAACATTTTTGATACTGATTTTTTATCTTCAGGTCGATATGCTTAAGGATTGGAAGGATTTTTTTTAGAATCATCTTTATTAGTCAAAGGGTTTGTATTCTCATTGATTTATTTCATCGTTTGAGATTACTTTCTAACTTTTGTAACGATTTGAGCATTATGGCTTCCAAGAACAATATTTTTTTATGAATTTTGTTTATGGAATAAATTTTTATCGATTGATTGATTAAAAACGTGTTTTGGTGAAATAAAATTTTAAGCGTTTTGACTTTTTACTGAGTTAAATCTTGTATTTCTTTGACTTACGCTGTTAAGTAGCCTTTAGGTTAACACATTTCCTTCTAATTGAGACTTGAAGTTATAACGAGAAAGTTCTTAAGGGGATAATCTGGAGTTTTTATCAAAAGAAAGAATTTTGATGAGAAACTCTTAAGTCATTTTAGAGAAGCGTTTTTTTTCAAGGATTTTATTGATGGTTTCTCCTTCAATTTTTTTGATAAGCTCTTTTTAAGTTTTGGCTCTCCATGGGGTATCTCCAGTTAGCATTTCATAGAATATGATTCCAATCGACCAGAGATCAGTTTTGAAAGAGTATTCGTTTCTCTTAAGAGATTATGGGGCCATATAAAGAGGAGATCCAACATTGTACTTGCTGGGTTTGGAAAGTTATTTTATTTTGATTCCAAAACCGAAATCAGCGATTTTGAGTATTTTATTTTCGGTAACCAAGAGATTAGCAGGTTTAAGATCTCTGTGGACAATTTAATGATGAAAAATTTGGGCATAACCATCCAATAATTGCGACATGTAATGATAGGCTTATGGTTCAGTCAGTTTGGATTTGATGACTTGATTCATGTCAGAAGAACAAAGTTCAGTTATGAGGTAAGTATTGTTTTTAGTCGTGAATACGTCGTATAAAGTCAGTATGTTGGATTTAGTTTTTAGCTCTTTGAGGATGTCAATTTAAGACTCAAGTAAGACGCGGTTGATTTCGTTCTTAAGCATTTTGAGGTCGATGACTTTAACTGCTACTGGGATGTCTACATTTATGAGAGGTGTACCTGATTAGTCATTGCGGCCCTTATAAACCTGACTCGAATAACCTTTGCCAATTACATCATTGAGTCCATATGAGTAATTTTATATTTTCTTTCTCGTATATTGAGTTGTCCTCGTTTGGAGTTTTTGAAGGGAACTGCTCATTTAGTATTAAAAATTAATTTCCTTTTATTCTATTTTATCAATAAAAACATCCTTTTTTACTTTATTATATCTTAAAACTTTATGCCAAAATTTTATAAACTTAAAATTACATAAACCTAATCATTTAATTTTTCAAGTTAAAATTTTTATACAATTTAATAAACCCCAAATGCAATTTTTTCATCCCGATAATTCATTGTGTTTTAAATTTCATCATTGATATAAATTAATAAAATTTTATATTTTAACTCCAAATAGTAAGCATTCCATCAATCTATATTATTTATCCTTTAAAATCATGCTTTCCAAGTGCCTTAATAATATCTCACGATATTCTTTCTCCACTCCAAGAAGTTTCTATAAAAACTCTGTCCTTTAAACTAACATTTCATTGAACGATCCAGTACTTCTCCAAAATAAAAAAAATATGGATGAAGTCAACAATCAATATATTGATATCTTAAAAAAAGTACCTCCTTTCTTACAAAAAGACAACTACCAAACACGATTAAAAAGTCTTAAAAAAACTCCATAAATCAGGCAAACTTGTAGTTAGAGAAAGAATCTAAAAACTCCTCGACCCAGGATCACCTTTCCTTTAGTTCTCACCATTGGCTGGATACGAGCTTTATGGAAAATAATAAGTTAATTCAGGAGGTATTGTGACTGGCGTCGGCTTGATTCACGGCAGATTCTGTATGATTGTCGCAAACGATCCAACTGTCAAAGGGTACACATTTTTTTATTCAGAGGAACATATTATCCAATCACTGTTAAAAAGCATTTAAGAGCTCAATAAATCGCACTTGAAAACAAACTTCCATGCTTTTATCTCGTTGATTCAGGAGGAGCCAACCTTCCAAGACAAAGCGATGTTTTCCCAGCTTAAGGACATTTTGGAAGAATCTTTTACAATATGGCCCAGTTGTCTTCAAGAGGAATTCCTCAAATCTCATTAGTTTTGGGAAGCTGTACTGCTGGTGGCGCCTACGTCCCAGCTATGGCTGATTAAAACGTTATTGTAAAGTAAAATGGAACAATTTTCTTGGGAGGACCAGTAATTTATTTCTTAAATTTAAGCCATTGGTTAAAGCTGCTACAGGTGAAGTCGTCACAAGTTAATAGCTCGGAGGTGGAGCAGTTCATACAAGAATTTCAGGTGTATCTGATCATTTGGCAGAAAGTTAATAAGAAGCACTTTTTATTGGAAGAAAGATCGCTGCAAATGTAAATAATTTTATTATCAAAGCTTAACACACCAAAGGTCAATCTTGACTTGTCTGGAATCAAAGAACCATTGTACGACATTGAAGAATTAAACTACATTGTATCTCCTGACCATAAGAAAACATTTGACAGCAGATATGTTTTGGCCAGAATTCTTGATGGTTCTGAATTCCAATAATACAAAAAAGAATATGGTCCAACTTTGTTGACAGGATTTGGTAAAATCTTCAACCAAGAAGTTGGTATAGTTGCCAATAACGGTATTCTTTTCAGTGAAAGTGCACAAAAAGGTGCTAACTTTGTTTAAATTTGCTCACAAAGAAAAATTCCACTCATTTTCTTACAAAATATTACTGGGTTCATGGTCGGAAAAAAATATTAACATGAAGGTATTGCTAAACATGGAGCTAAAATGGTTAATGCTGTCTCAACAACTGGAGTTCCTAAAATTACTTGCCTTATTGGTGCCTCATATGGAGCTGGAAATTACGGAATGTGTGGAAGAGCATATGGACCAAGAATGCTTTACATGTGGCCAAGTGCTAAAATCGCAGTTATGGGAGGAGAACAAGCAGCCGGAGTGTTGACTCAAGTTAAAAAGTCTCAATTTGAAAGAGAAGGAAAACAATTTTCTGAGGAATAAGAACAGAAGATGAAGAAGACAATCACTGATACTTACGAGAAAGAATCAAGCTGTTACTTTTCAACAGCTCGTCTTTGGGATGATGGTGTCATTTTACCAACTGATACAAGAAAAGTCTTGGGTTTGTCAGTTATGATTGCTTCCAACAACATCCAAGAAACAAAGCATGGTGTTTTCAGAATGTGATTTTAACTGTTTCTATTTAAATTTTAGATTTTTCTTTTCCTTTATCATTTAATTATCGCAATAAGTCGGTTTTTAACTTGAATAAAATGATTAGAAAATATTTAGTGAGGATTAGTATTTGTTTAAATAAAGTGAAATGCAGAATTTACAAAAATAAAAATTTTTATTAAAAGGTAAAAAATTTGACTTATTTTTGTTAAAATAATAAATTGATGGATGAATGAATTTGGTTTTAATAAAGACATAATTTTAATATTGAATTAGTTTTTGAAATTTAAAATTCATGCAGAAAGCGAAAATTATTGTGGCAGTCAGAAAAAGACCTCTTTTTGAAAAGGAGAAAAGCAAAGGCTTTAATGATATCATCGGCATTCATAATGGTAACCAAGTCGTCGTCAGCGAAATGAAGTAACTTCAATATTAACTTCAGACAAAAAGTTGATCTCACCAAGTACATCGAAGAAAGCGTTTTCAATTTTGACCACGCTTTTGATGAACAAAGTACCAATTAATAAGTAAATTGAGATTAAAACAGATTTACAATGTAATAATGTCACCACTCATGGACTCTGCTTTTTAAGGCGCTAAAGTTTCCTGCTTTGCATACGGTCAGACTGGTTCGGGTAAAACCTACACAATGAACGGTGTCATGTCAAAAAATCTTCCAGGTTTGTACACTCTTGGAGCTTATGACATTTTTTAGAGACTGACACAAGTAATTAATTTATTCTAACAAGCCTTAAAACAGTCATCTTTCAGCCTACCTTTCATTTTACGAAATTTACTGCACAAAGTTGTTCGATCTTTTAAACAAGAGAAACTAATTGATTTTGAGGGAAGATGCAAAAAGTAACATCAATGTCGTTGGACTTTCATAAATGCCAATTTCATCAGTTTAATAATTCGAAAATTACCTGAAAGTTGGAAGCGCCCAAAGAGTAACCTCATAAAACTCAGCAAACAGTGAATCTTCTCGTTCCCACGCAATTCTTCAAATTTCATTAAAAAACGGGAAGAAAGGTTTTGGAAAAATTTACTTCATTGATCTGGCTGGTAATGAAAGAGGGGCAGATCATATGAATATGAAAAAGCAAACACAAATCGATGGTCAATAAATTAATAAATCGTTGCTTCAATTAAAGGAGTGTATCAGAGGTTTGGATCAAGGCAAGAATCATGTTCCATTCAGAGGTTCAAAACTTACCATGTGTTTGAAAGATTCTTTCATCGGCTTTTGTCGAACAGTCATGATTGGTAACATTTCTCCATCATCAGGAAGCTCATAAAATACTTTAAACACTTTGAGATATGCTGACAGAGTCAAATAATTGAAGAACTCAGATGATATTTCAAAGTAAGAACTTAAAAGTAGAGAAATGATGCTTCCAAGAGGAAATAAAAATGCCATTAAAATCGCCATTAGCAACAGCGATGATTAAGATGATATTGCAGAAAAAAAGAGAAAAGCTTTACAAGATTATGGTATAAAACCTGATTAAAAACGGGATGATAAAAGGACAGCTTCACTGAAAGAGGATAATTTAAACAGTGACCGAAGATTATCAATGGGAACTTCACTTAAAAATCCTGGAGGAGTGGGAGGAGCGAAGGGTAATTCTTTGGCAAAGAATGGTTTGACCAACGTATCGAATCGTCAAATTCCACCAGCAAAAATAGTTGAGCCAAAAAAACAAGCCACGATAATTGGTGGCCGCAAATAATCGATTACTCCTCGTGAAGAAGCTGAGTATGGACAAAGACAGCAGTATAATCAAATGGACAGCCAGAGATACAGAAATGAGCCAATGGAGATTGAAAGGCCTCATGGCAACAGTGTTGATATGAGAAAGAACCTGTCAGGAATCGTTAATTACGAAAAGCAACAGAATTTTATGCCAACTAACGGGTCAAATGTTTACACTCATCATCACAATCAAAGCTACAGTATGGGAGACTACAGTAATGGACAACAGCAGCCTCCTTACAACAATCAGTACGGAGGGTACAATCAGCCACCCCAAAATAGCATGCAGAATCCCATTTATAAGCCCAATAATTTCTTTTCCAATAATCAACCCAATAACAATAACAGACCTGTTCAACAACCACAACAACAGATGAATCTTCGTCAGCAAAATACCCTCAATAATTATCCAAATAACACCCAAAACATGCAAAATCCTTACAATCAACAAGGATACAGACCTCAACAGTCTTTCTAATAAAACAGAATCAATATGGTGAACAAAAATAATGATATTGAGCCTCCACAAATCAATTATCAGTCATGGAACCAGATGATTGACTGCATTACAAACACAAGAGACCCCCGACTCAAAGATTAACTCAGGTAAAGACTCAACTCTCATCTCTTTGGAGAGGAAAATTAACTCATTAATATGCACTCCAACACACTGCAAAATGAGATTCAAAAAATCAAATCAGAAATGGAAATCATCAAAATGATTGAACAGGACAGATCGCAACTTTCAAGCAGAGAGTACGCTCAGATGATGCTTGAATCAATTGATGATAAAATTGGCCAGTTGTAAATGTTGAGAGAGAAGTAATTTTTTTGTTATTTTTAGAGTTACAACGTTCACATATAAACTTGATGACATGGAGGCCATTGAAGAGAGTTTCAACTAAAACAGAAGGTAACACAATGGAGAAGATGAACAGTTATTGGACGATTTCTAATGATCAATAAATGGACAAAAAGGAAAAAAGCCAGTAAAATTAATTATTTCGGTTTTAATTAGATTGAGAAAGTTTTACAATTCTCTTTATTTGTTTCAAATATATTTTATTTATCTTCTGTTTAAAAAAGTTACTTACTCCAGACTTATTTAACGATCATGTTAAAATATAAAAATCATTAAAAAACCAGTAAAATTTTATCTTCCTGAAAAAATCTTCATTTTTGATTTTGCTAATCACGATTTGGAAGGGTTCTTTACTCCTTTTGACTTAAAGCTATCAATTACTAGAATTTAAAATTCAATAAAGCCATATTCCCCCGAATACGACTGCATAGTTACTAAGCTGAAACTGTCTTGTTTTATTTGACTGTCTTTTGAGAAACTGCCTGTGATTTTATACTTTTAGTTTTTTAAATTTGTGATTCAACAGATTATTTTAAAGAGTTCATTTTTTATATGTTTTTATCATCCTTATTTTTAATTTTTTACTTGGATGTTATGATCTCTGCATTTTAATTTTTTCTAAGTTTGATTTTTTCTATAATTTGAGGATTTTTGTTGTTGGCTTCTTTATGAACTGATAAGACATTTATAAGTGCAGGTTTTGATGGTGTTTTGGTCTTAAAATGGGAGGAAATTTCCATGAGTTTTTTATTTTAAAACTTAATAACACTTTTTTATTAAAAAAGTATGCATTATTAAAAAAACTTCTAAATGCAAATAAAATTCATACTGTTTGAATAAAGATTATAAAATTTCATCAATTAAATTTCTAAATTTCTATATGGAAAACAGTCTCTCTAACACGTAGCCTTCGCAGTCAAGTATGATGAGGCATCGAAAGTCCATCTTTGCCAACTAAAAGCCAAAGCCGGATGATTAATAACCGAAACTTCTCCTCAATGGGGAAACATTGACTGACTGGCGTCCTGTAAAATCATCCACTTCTCCCAACTTTTATACTCCCAAAATAAATGAAAATTCTTAATCACGCACAGACGGATTCGTTTAAAGTAAGTTCGAAACTCGTCCTCTCAAAGGATCTTTTTATTTACCATAAAATTCTTACAACAGAGTCATAATCACTGATTCGAACCATCCTCAGTGTATCAGACCCTCTTCGGTGGGTAAAAGATCAGTCGTTTTCAACACTCATCAAATCATACAAAAGCCAGCACCAATCATTAATTCCCAAATGATGCCACAACAAAAACAGGTTTTGGCAAGTTCAATAATTGTTCCATCTCAATCTTCAAATATTTTCAGTCACTAAATTTCAAACCTGACGAAAACATCAGGGCTGAAAAGAAAATGTATTTTAATGGAAGGAAAACCTCATGAAAGTGTAATTTTTAGACATTCTCCAATAAAATAGCAACCATTGCAAATAATCAAATAGCAACCTGTTCAAATAATCAAATAAATCCGCCCTTAAATCAACAGAATAATAATTCGAGATGACCCTAAAACGATAAGCGAACTGAACAAACTCAATTCTCTGAACCAATTTTTAACTCAGCAATACAACCTGATTAATAACGAATTGATTGAAATAAAAAACAAAACAAGCGAAAAAGAAGTTGTTGAGTAAAAAACTTTTTTGGAAAAATCTTTGAACAGAATCGATGATATTTTTATGCGGTAAACTAATCAAGCTCTTTTTAAATTGGATGAAATCTCAAGATGTTCATCAAGCAAAGGTTTTACTGGATTCTCACAATAAAAAATGAAGAGAAATCCCTCACCAGGTATCAATAAAAGAAGTAAAAATAATCAATAAGAAGGGGTTTTTACACCAATAAAGGTTGTATAACAAATGCAGAGCTCAAGCTACATGGAATGTCCTCATCACGACTACCTGAATGTTTGAAAGTGCATAAATTTCCAAAGGTAAATGATAATATTTTATGTTTTTTCTTTCCTTAAATCTTATTTTTAATAAAGCAAATGAATTATTTTTATTAGATTGATACAAATATTTAATCGAAATATCAAGTAATAGAAACCTGTCAAAATTTTAGGCTCCTTTTTTTCTCAGAGATTCCATACATTAATCACTCAATTAAAAAAGTAATATCCTTGAAGTATTACATAACGAATATCTGACAACTTAATCTTGTCTTTTATTGGTCGTAAGAATTTTCTTTTATCACTGTTAATTCAGATTCTGACATTGGTTGATCTTTTAATAACTTTTCAAACTGTTCTTTGTTCTCAATTATCACCGGGCATGTCCCACAACTGCAAGAGTATCCACACTCAAATTATAAAGGCACATGGGCCTTTTGTAAATTTACTGCAAACTTGCCGAAAAGTGGAAAGTTGTATTTAAACACTTCTCCATCAAATTTTACTTTCACTTAAACAAATTTTTGTTATGCTTTTTTTGGTTATTGTTTAGGAGCAGAAGAACAAAAGAATCTTAATACTTGCTTGGCTCTCATTTTTTAGTCAAGAACTTTTTATTTTTGTTTATAAAAAAATAAATCAAATATCAGAAGCAAAGCTTTTTTCAACACAAATAAATTAAATTCAAATAA
>Ga0102832_1001399_pt1 | contig 18965 bp, 13 predicted proteins | sample EBPBio282013_DNA_FD_88942 | JGI IMG/M metagenome (GOLD analysis project Ga0102832, IMG submission 88942) | Wastewater treatment Type I Accumulibacter community from EBPR Bioreactor in Madison, WI, USA - Reactor 2_5/28/2013_ DNA (Illumina Assembly) | ecosystem: Engineered > Bioreactor > EBPR >...
CTGATCGACTTCGGCGCGTCGCGCGCGGCGATGGCCGGCCGCACCACGGCGATGACGGCGATCTTCACGCCGGGCTACGCCGCGGCCGAGCAGATGACCGCGGCCAAGCAGGGACCGTGGACCGACATCTACGGCCTGGCGGCGACGCTGTACCACGCGATCACCGGCGCCCCGCCGCCGCCCGCCTTCGACCGCATGCTCGACGACGACTACGTGCCGCTGTCGAAGCTCGCCCCCGCCGGCTTCCCCGCCAACCTGCTGGTCGGCATCGACGCCGGCCTCGCGGTCCGGGCGACGGAGCGGCCGCAGACGATCGCCGGCTGGCGCGGCCTTCTCACCATGAGCGGCGGTGTTGCCGGCGACGTCACGCAGCGCGTGGCGACGGATCCGGCGGCCACCGTGATGGCGCCGCGCACAGCGCCGCCTCCGCCCGTCGCCGCTCCTGCGCCTTCCCCCTCTTCCGCGCCCGCCGCGCGCAGCGGCAGCAAGGCGCCGCTCTATGCCGGCGCGGCGGCCGCCGTCCTGCTGCTGGCCGGCGGGGGCGGCTACCTCGCGATGCGGCCGTCCGCCCCTGCGACCCCGGCGGCCGCGCCGACGAGCGCGCCGCAGGCCGCGGTGCCGCAGTTGCAGGACATGAAGGTCGAGGACCTCGAGCGCGTGCTGGCCGAGCGCCGCGCCGCCGAGACCGCCGCGGCCGAGAAGCGCAAGGCCGAGGAAGACGCCAAGCGCAAGGCCGACGCCGATTCGGCCGCGAAGGTGGCCGCCGATGCCGAGGTCGCCAAGGCGGAGGCCGCGCGCCAGAAGGCGGAAGCCGAGCTCGCGAAGCTCAAGGCCGAGCTCGAGGCCCGCCGTCTCGACCAGGAAACGCAGGCGCGCAAGGCGGAGGCCGAGGCGGCGCAGCGCAAGGCGGAGATCGAGATGGCCGCCCTCAAGGCCGCCGAGGACGCGGCGCGGCGCAAGGCGGAGATCGAGGCAGAGGCCAAGCGGGAAGCCGACAAGGCGCTGGCCAAGGCGCAGGAAGAGCGCCTGAAGGCCGAGAAGGACGCGCAGGAGAAGGCCGCCGACGAGGCGAAGAAGAAGGCCGAAGCCTCCGCCAAGCAGATCGAGGAAGCCGAGAAGAAGGCCAAGGCGGACGCCGAGGCCAAGGCGAAGGCCGCCGAGGCGGAGACCGACAGGAAGGCCGCCGAGGCCGCCGAGACCGCGCTGCGCCTGGCCCTCGCGGATCGCCAGAAGGTGCAGGTGGCGCTGACCTCGCTGGGCTTCGATACGCGCGGCACCGACGGCGCGTTCGGGCCGCGCAGCCGCGAGATGATCACGGCGTGGCAGAAGGCGCGCAACCAGCCGGTCACCGGTTTCCTGAACGGCACGCAGCACCAGGCCCTGCTGCGCGAGGCAGCGCCGGCACTGCAGAAGTACGAGGACGAGCAGAAGAAGAAGGAAGAGGACGCGAAGAAGAAGGCGGAAGACGACGCGAAGGCGAAGGAGGCCGCCGCGGCGACCGCTCCGGCCACGCCGCCGGTGGCCGGCGGCGCGGGCCCGATCCCCGATGGCGCCTACAGCGGGGCCTTCAACTCGACGATGACCGTCAACACCGGCGGTTCGGCGATCAACCTGCGGGTCACCGGGACGTCGGCCAGCGGCACCCTCTCCAACCCGCGCTGCGGCACCGGGCCGATCAACCTGAAGCTCGCGCCGACCGGCGACGTGACCGGCGAAATGGTCTGGATGGACGCTACGTGCGGTCGCATCCCGCTCAGCGTGCAGGGCCGGGCGAGCGGCCAACAGCTTCAGTTGCGCATGACCGGGCCCGGCAGCAGCGGTTCGGCTCTCCTGACACCCGGCACGGCGGCGGTGCCCGCCGTGGCCGCGCCGCCTCCGCCGTCCTCCGCGGCGCCAGTCCCCGCCCAGCCGGCCCCCACCCAGCCGGCGAGCGTCGCGCCGTCGACCGGTGGCGGCTGGAGCGGCGGCGGAACCTGCTCCGGCTGGGGTGGCACGCTGCCGCTGCAACTTGCGCCCGGCCAGACCTCCGGCCGGTGGACCGGCAACTACGGATCGACGGTCACCCTCACGATCAACGGCAACCAGTTCTCCGGCACGATCGGCAGCAAGAACCGCTCGGGCAGCAAGACCTACACCAGCAGCTTCTCCGGAACGATCTCGGGCGGCCAGATCTCGGCCCAGACCGTCGCGCGCGCCGACTTCAAGAACAACGAAGGGCCCAACGAGATGCACTGCACCGTGAACCTCACCGCGCGCTGAGAACGGTCCGATCCGGACCCGAGCGGGTCCGCGGCGGACCCGATCCGCCTTTCGCGACGCGCCATCCGGCCGTAGTCACTCCCGCGCAATGACAGCGAGGGAACGACGTGCTGTGGCTTCTGCCCTGGGTGGTCCTGGTCCTGACGATCGTCGGCTTCTGCATCGGCGCGGAGAGCTGAGCGCGCAATCCACGGCTCACCACATGGCCACCGGCCGGGGGACGGATTCCCTCTGGATTCGGGGCATGGTTCCCCAGCCTTCCGCGTTGATCTGCAACATCTCGAGTTGATCGTCGTCGACCAGAGCACCGACAACGAGACGCGCGACCGGCTCCTGGCGCTCGGCGAGCCGCGCCGGTCTCACTACGCGACGAACACGGTCGGCGTGTCGGTGTCGCGCAACCTCGCGATCCGCCGAATCATTGCGCGATTCCGGGTGACGTGGCCACGCCGCGATCCCCTCGTTCGCCAACATGCTGGCGCGGACGTGGGATTTGTCACACCTCTTCCGCTGGCCATGTGCATCATCGAAGCATGTCACCCGAGTACCTGTCTCCCGGCGTTTACGTCGAGGAACTGAAGACCGGCCTGCACCCGATCCCCGGCGTGCCGACCTCGACCGCCGCCTTCGTCGGCGCGAGCGCGCAGGGGCCGCTCCATGTCCCGACCCCGGTTTCCTCCTTCGCGGACTTCGAGCGCGTGTTCGGGCGATCGCCGGGCAACCCGGATCTCGGTCACGCGGTCCGCCAGTTCTTCGCCAATGGCGGCCGCGCGGCCGTGGTCGTGCGGGCCGACGGGCCGACCGCCGAAGCGGCACTCGCCAGCCTCGACGCGACCGCCTTCAACCTGCTGTGCCTGCCGCCGCCGCAGCCCGGCGTCGATCTCCCGGTCGCGACGCGCGTCGCCGCGGCCGCGCTGTGCCGGCGCCGCCGCGCCCTGTTCATCGTCGACCCCGCCGTCGCGTGGGCGAGCGCGCGCGAGGCCGAGGCCGGTCTCGAGGCCTACATGCCGCAACAGGGCGCCGAGTCGGCGCTCTACTTCCCGTTCCTGCGCGGCCCCGATCCGCTGGCCAACGGCCAGGTCCGGACCTTCGCGCCGTGCGGCGCCATCGCCGGCGTGATGGCGCGCACCGACGTGCAGCGCGGCGTGTGGAAGGCGCCGGCCGGCACCGACGTCGCGCTGAAGGGGGGCCTGTCGCCCGCCATCGCGCTGGCCAACCGGGACAGCGAGATCCTCAACCCGCTGGGCATCAACGCGCTGCGCAGCTTCAGCCCGGTCGGCACGGTTCCGTGGGGCGCCCGCACGCTGGCCCGCCCCGGCAGCGCCGACGCCGAGTACAAGTACGTGCCGGTGCGGCGCTTCGCGATGTTCCTCGAGGAAAGCCTGTCGCAGGGCCTGCAAGGCCTGGTCTTCGAACCCAACACGGCGGCGACCTGGGCGCGCGTGCGGACCGCCGTCGCCGACTTCCTCTACGACCTGTTCCGGCAGGGCGCGATGGCGGCGAACACGACGCAGGATGCCTTCTTCGTGAAGTGCGACGCCACGACGACGACGGAAGCCGACATCGCGGCCGGGCGGGCCAACCTCCTGATCGGCTTCGCGCCGCTCAAGCCGGCCGAGTTCGTGATCCTGCGCCTCGAGCTGAGGCTGGCCGGCGGCGACGCCTGAGTCGCGTCAGGAGAAGCGCAACGCGTCGTATCCCTGCGCCGCCACCGCATCGGTGCGGCGGCGGTACTCGACCGCGCCGCCGTAGTAGCCCAGCACGCGCCGGACCTGCCGTCCCTCGACGTTGCGGTTGATGCCGGTCTGCCACGAGTTGACCTCGGCGAACAGCAGTCCCTCGACGGCCTGCTCGACCTCGGCCACCCAGCGATCGACTTCCTCCGGCCGCGTCTCGACGCGGTGAAGGCCGTTGCGCGTCATGAAGGCCACCAGCCCGGTCAGCCAGTCGACGATCTCCTCGATGTTGCGCGGGATGTTGCCGCGGGCGGTATGCGGGCCCAGGACCATCAACAGGTTGGGAAAGCCGTCGATCAGCATGCCGAGGTAGGTGCGCGGCACGCCATCCGCCCAGTCGTCCTTCAGGCGACGGCCGCCGGGGCCCCTGATGTCGATGCGGTCGTAGGGGCCCGTCACGCCATCGAACCCGGTGGCATAGATCAGCACGTCGAACTCGAACGTCTCCGCCGTGGTGCGCAGGCCGCTCTCCGTGATGCGCTCGATCGGCGTTTCCCGGATGTCGACCAGCCGCACGTTGTCGCGGTTGTAGGCCTCGTAGTACCCCGACTCGAGGGGCAGCCGCCGGGTGCCGAAGCCGTGGTCCCTGGGGATCAGCTTCTCGGCCACCGCGGGATCCTTGACGCGCTGGCGAATCTTGCGCGCGGCGAAGTCGCTCGCCAGCGCGTTGGCCCGCCGGTCGGTCAGCACGTCGGCGAAGTTGCCGACCCAGATGCCGAAGCCGGGCTCGGCGTAGAGCTTCTCCCAGAACGCCTCGCGTTCCTCCGCCGATACCTCGAGGGCGCGACGCGGATCGGTCTGGTGGATGAAGCAGGTCGCGGTCTGCCGGCAGCGCTCGAAGATCTCGGCGTAGGACGCCTTGATGCGGCGCTGCTCCTCCGGGGTGATCCGCCGGTTGTGCAGCGGCGCGGCCCAGTTGGGCGTGCGCTGGAACACGGTGAGCGAGCCGACCTCGGACGCGATCGTCTGGATGACCTGGATCGCGGTGGCGCCCGTGCCGATGATGCCGACGCGCTTGCCGGCGAGCGACACGCCCTCGCGCGGCCAGCGCGCGGTGTGGAAGGCCTGGCCGCGGAAATCGTCGCGGCCCGGGATCTCCGGCAAGGTGTAGGCCGAGAGCGGCCCCAGCGCGGTGACCAGCAACGGCGCCGTCGCCTGCTCGCCGCTCTCCAGCGTCACCGTCCAGCGGCTCGACGCATCGTCGAAGGTGGCGGCCGACACGCGGCAGCCGAAGCGGATGTGGCGGCGCAGGTCGAACTTGTCGGCGACGAAGTTCAGGTAGCGCAGCGTGTCGGGTTGGGCCGCGAAGTGCTCGGGCCACTCCCACTCCTGCAGCAATTCCTCGGAGAAGGAGTAGCCGTAGGACCAGCTCTCCGAGTCGAAGCGGGCGCCCGGATAGCGGTTCCAGTACCACGTCCCGCCGACATCGCTGCCGGCCTCGAAGACCTGGACGCGAAGCCCGAGGGCGCGGAGGCGGTAGAGCTGGTACAGGCCGGCCACGCCGGCGCCGATGACGATGACATCCGGGGCAGCCATGCCCCAGCCTACGACGCGGCTAGCGGCGAATCACGGCCGGCGATACGCGCGCGATGCGAAACGGCCGTGCCACGCCGTCGTGCTCGGTTACCGTGACGTACTCGCCCTCGACGAACAGGTGGCGGTCGAAGCGGAAGATCGGCTCGTCGTCGTCGTCACCCGGTTCGTAGGAGAACGCCCAGCTGCCGTCCTTGCGGTGGACCAGCGACCCGTGCTCCTCCGGGTCGCGTGCCCAGAAGCGGCGCACCGTGCAGGCGCCCTTGGACTCGGTCCATTCGCGGGACTCGAGGTGACCCTTGGCATCGAGCGGGGCCACGAACTCGTAGCCGTGCGCGGGACTGCCCTCGGGAAACTCCGGCGTGCGGGCGAGTTCGAGACGGATGCGCTTCAGCGGCATGATCTTCCCCGGAAAACGAGTGGTCGGTTCAGCCGAACATCAGGGCGTCGCGCGGCAGCACCACGACCTTGTTCACGACGCGCTGCACGCCGGGCACGTTCTCGGCCGCGACGCGCACCGCCTCGCGCACCGTCGGCGAGGCGACGTTGCCCCAGACATGGACGACGCCGTTCTCGACCACGACGTTGCTGACGCCGGCGCCCCAGTCGTGCCCGGCCAGCACCGCCACGACCTCGGCGCGCAGGGCGTCGTCGGCGGCCGGGGCCGTCGCCGGCTGCGGCTCGCGCGCCAGCAGCCCCTGCAGCAGGTTGGCGCGGCTGACGATGCCCACGACCTTGCCGTCGCGCACCACCGGCACGCGCTTGATGCGATGCTTCTGCATGAGAGTGGCAATTTCCTTGAGGTCGGTCCGCTCCTCGACCGACACGACCTTGCGCGTCATCACGTCGGAGACGCGGTGCGAATGCGAGCGCAGGTAGTCGCGGGCGAGGATCGCCTCGTCGGTGAGCAGCCGTTGCAGCCAGCTGCGCGCCGGCACCGTTCCCAGCTCGGGACGGTTCAGCAGGTCGGCCTCGCTGACGATGCCCAGCATGCGGCCGTCGGCATCGACCACCGGCGCGGCGCTGACCCGCGCCCCGAGCAGGATATCCGCGGCCGCCCATACCGTGGCGTCGGCGGGAACCGTCACGACCGTCCGGGTCATCACCTTCATGGCCTGCATCTCGTGCCCCCTGTGACCACTGCGTGCCAAGCCGGGCCTTGGTCGCACGGTGCGCCGGCGGGCTCCTTGCTCCAGATCAAGGGGGCTGTTCCGGACCGCCGCTAGCGTTGCCGTTCCGCAATCCCGGAGGAAGCCATGGCCAAGATGAAAGCCGCCGTTTTCGTCGAACGCGGCCGGATCGTCCTCGAGCAGGTCCCGGTCCCCGATGTCGGGCCGAACGACGCGCTGATCCGCATCAGCACGACGACGATCTGCGGCACCGACATCCACATCCTGAAAGGCGAGTACCCGGTCCGGAAGGGCCTGGTGATCGGCCACGAGCCGGTCGGCATCATCGAGAAGCTGGGCAGCCAGGTCGTCGGCTACAAGGAAGGCCAGCGGGTCATCGCCGGCGCGATCACGCCGTGCGGCCACAGCTATGCCTGCCTGTGCGGCCAGCACTCGCAGGACGGCGGTGCGTCGCTGCACGGCTTCAAGCCGGCCGGCGGCTGGCGCTTCGGCAACACGATCGACGGCTGCCAGGCCGAGTTCGTGCTGGTGCCCGACGCGATGGCCAACCTCGCGCCGGTGCCGGCCAACCTGACCGACGAGCAGGTCCTGATGTGCCCCGACATCATGTCGACCGGCTTCGCCGGCGCGGAGAGCGGCGGCGTGCGGATCGGCGACACGGTCGCGGTGTTCGCGCTGGGACCGATCGGCCTGTGCGCCGCGCTCGGCGCCCGGCTGATGGGCGCGGCGCAGGTGATCGGCGTCGATTCGGTACCCGAGCGGCTGGCGGTCGCCCGCAAGCTCGGCATCGATGTCGTCGTCGACCACAAGAAGGGCGACCCGGTGGCCGCGATCCGCGACCTGACCGGCGGACGCGGCGTCGACGTCGCGGTCGAGGCGCTCGGCCGGCAGGAAACCTTCGAGAACGCCCTGCGCGTGCTGCGGCCCGGTGGCACGCTGGCCAGCCTCGGCGTCTACTCGTCCGACCTGCGCATCCCGCTCGATGCCTTCACCGCCGGTCTCGGCGACAACAAGATCGTGACCGCGCTGTGCCCCGGCGGGAAGGAGCGCATGCGGCGTCTCATGGCGGTCGTCGCATCCGGCCACGCCGACCTCGGCGCCCTGGTGACCCACCGCTTCAAGCTCGACCAGATCGAGGAGGCCTACGACCTGTTCGGCCACCAGCGCGACGGCGTGCTGAAGGTCGCGATCACGCCCTAGCGTTCGGCCTGCTACACTGGCAGCGGAGGACAACGCATGGACAAGACGAACGGGCGGCTGCCGCCCGACTTCGTATGGGGCGTCTCGACCGCCAGCTACCAGATCGAGGGCGCGGCCCGCGAGGACGGCCGCGGCCCGAGCGTCTGGGACACCTGGAGCCACGAGCCGGGCCGCATCCAGAACGGCGACACCGGCGACGTCGCCTGTGACCACTATCACCGGTGGGCCGAGGACGTCGCCCTGATGAAGCAGTTGGGCGTCGGCGCCTACCGCTTCTCGGTCGCGTGGCCGCGCGTGCTGCCGCACGGCACCCCGGACCGCGGCATCAACGAGGCCGGCCTCGCCTTCTACGATCGGCTGGTCGACGGCCTGCTCGGGGCCGGCATCGAGCCGTGGCTTTGCCTCTATCACTGGGACCTGCCGCAGGCCCTGCAGGACCGCGGAGGCTGGACCAACCGCGACATCGCGGCATGGTTCGCCGACTACGCGCGCCTCGTCGCCAGCCGGCTGGGCGATCGCGTCAGGCACTTCGCCACCTTCAACGAGCCCTCGGTCTTCACCCTGTTCGGATACTCGTTCGGCTGGCATCCCCCCGGGACCAAGGACCTGCCCTCGCTGTACGCCGCGTTCCACCACGTCAACCTCGCGCACGGAGCGGCGGTCGACGTGCTGCGCGCCAACGTCGCCGGGGCGCGGATCGGCGCGGTGCACAATCGCCAGCCGTGCCGCGCCGTCGGCAAGGACGGGGCGCCGCCGAGCGCGGCCGACCGCGCCGCCGCCGGCATTCTCGACGACATCTGGAACAAGGCGTTTCCCGACCCGCAGGTGCTCGGTCACTACCCCGAGTCGCTGCGCGCCGGCATCGCGCCGCACTGCCGCGACGGCGACATGGAGCGCATCCGCCGCCCGGTCGACTGGTTCGGCATCAACCACTACGGACCGATCTACGCCCGCGAGGACCGCGGCACGCCGCTCGGCTTCGCCTGGGCCGACGCGCCGGCCGACGCGCCGCGCTCGTCGATCGGCTGGTCGGTCGATCCCGACGCCTTCCGCGACACGCTGCTCGAGGCCGCTGCGCGCTACCGCCTGCCGATCTACGTCACCGAGAACGGCGCCGGCGCCGTCGAGAAGCCCGACGCGACCGGCGCGGTGAACGACAGCGAGCGCATCGAGTACCTGCGGCGCTACACCGGCGGGCTGCGCGAGGCGGTGGCGCGCGGCGCCGACGTGCGCGGCTACTTCGTGTGGTCGATCCTCGACAACTTCGAGTGGGGCGCGGGCTACGCCAACCGCTTCGGCCTGGTCTACGTCGACTACCCGACGCAGCGGCGCATCCCGAAGGCCTCGGCGCACTGGTACGCCGACATGATCCGGCGCGAACGCGCGGCGGCACGGGGCGAGGCAACCTCTTGAGCACCTGGCTCCTGGCCGACATCGGCGGCACGCAGGCCCGCTTCGCGCTGCTGGCCGACGGCCGCATCGGCGCCATCGAATCGCTGGCGACCGGCGCCTACGCCCAGCCGATCGACGCCATCCGGCACTTCCTCAAGGACCGGCCGGCCGGCCGGCTGGCCGGCGCGGTGATCGCCGCCGCCGGTCCGGTCGAGGCCGGGCGCTGCCAGCTCACCAACGCGTCATGGCTGATCGACGGGGCGGCGATCGCGCGCGATCTCCGGGCGCCCGACGTGCAGCTCGTGAACGACCTGCAGGGGCTGGCCTGGGCGGTGCCGCATTTCGGCGGCGACGACCTCGCGGCGCTGGGCGGCGGCCACGAGGTGGCGGGCGAGCCGGTCGCCGTCATCGCGCCGGGCACCGGCCTCGGCATCGCCTGCTACGTGCCGGGCGGCGATCACGCCCACGTGCTGGCGACCGAGGGCGGCCACGCGAGCTGGGCGCCGGAGGATGCGGAGGAAGACGCGGTGCTGCAGGTGCTGCGCCGCCGCTTCGGCCACGTGTCGGTCGAGCGCGTCGTCTCGGGCAGCGGCATGGTCGCGGTCCACGAGGCGCTGTGCGAACTGGCCGGGCTGCCGCCGCCGACGCTGTCGCCCGGCGAGATCACTGCCGCGGCCCGGGCCGGCGGCGAGACCGCCGCCACGGCGATGGCCAGGCGCACGGTCGCGATGTTCTGCGCCGCACTGGGCGCGACGGCCGGCAACCTCGCGCTGACCTTTGGGGCGCGCGGCGGCGTCCTGGTCGGCGGCGGCATCGCGCCCCGCCTGCTCGACGACCTGCGGCGGTCGGCGTTCCGGGAGCGCTTCGAGGCCAAGGGCCGGATGGGCCGCTACACGAGGCCGATCTCGACCCGCGTCATCCTGCACGCCGATCCGGCCTTCCTCGGCCTGGCGGCGCTGGCCCGGCGGAGCGCCGATCCGGCGCCATGAACGGCGACGACGCGCCCTCCGCGGTCGGGCGGAAACCGGTTCGTCGCTTCTGGCGCACGGCGCTCGGCTTCTGGAAGGGCGAGACCGCCTGGCTGCCGTGGGCGCTGATCGGCCTGCTGGTCGTGCTGGTGGTCACGCAGCTGCTGGTCCAGTACCGGCTGAACCTGTGGAACCGCGACTTCTTCAACGCGCTGGAGCGGCGCGACGGCCGCGACATCGTCAGCCAGACCTGGCTGCTGCTGGCGCTGGCCGCCGCCAGCATCGCGCTCGCCAGCACCGCGGTGTGGGGCCGCATGACCTTCCAGCGGCGCTGGCGCGAATGGCTGACGCGCCGGCTGATCGACCTGTGGCTGGCGCACGACAACTACCGGCTGCTCGACGGCGGCCCGGGCGAGCCGCAGCTCGCCGAGTACCGCATCGCCGAGGACGCGCGCATCGCCACCGACGCGCCGATCGACCTGGCGGTCGGCCTGCTGTCGTCGATCCTGACGGCGGCCACCTTCGTCGCCGTGCTGTGGAACGTCGGCGGCAGCCTGCACTTCCACCTGCTCGGCCGGGCCGCCGAACTGCCGGGCTACCTCGTGTTCGCCAGCATCGCCTACGCCATGCTGACGACCGGCGCGATGATCCTGGTCGGCGGCAACATGGCCAACGTCATCGAGCGCAAGAACCAGGCGGAGTCGGAACTGAAGTTCGCCGTGACCCGCCTGCGCACCGGCATCCCGCTGGCGCTCGCGGGCCCCGCCGCCGACCCGGCGGCGCCGGCCGCCTTCGCGCTGGCCGAGGTCATCCGCAATTGGCGGCGCCTCGGCGCGCAGCACGTCCGCACGACGCTGGTATCGCATGGCAACACGCTGCTGGCGCCCCTGATCGGGCTCATCCTGTGCGTGCCGCAATACATCCAGGAGACCATGTCGCTGGGCGAGGTCACCCAGGCCGCCGCCGCCTTTGCCGCGGTGCAGGGCGCCTTCAACTGGCTGGTCGACAACTACCCCCGGCTCGCCGAGTGGGCTTCCTCGGCCAGCCGCGTCGGCATCCTGCTGATGGGGATCGACCGCCTGGAGGCCGGCCGCGCCCGGGAAGACGCACCGCCCGGCGACTGATCCGGGACAGCAAGTCGCGTCGACGCCCGGCGGGCCGTGCTATCATGGGCGCGTGACGCCCCCGCTTCCTTCATGACCCCTGCTCCTCAAGACGTCACGGCGCTGCTCGCCGCGTCAGGGCAGGCGGAACTCGCCGTCACGCCCGATCTGAAGATCATCGGTTGCACGGCGGCCTATGCCGGCCTGCACGGGCTCGATGCGACGGGCCTGGTCGGCCGGCCGCTCGAGGCGGTGTTCGGCGGCAGCGCGGGACTGGCCCCGCTGGTCGAGTCGTTGCGCACCGTCGTCGCCTCGCGCCGCCCGCACCGCCTGTGGGGATTCCTGCCCTCGCCCAGCGATGCGGCCGCCCGGGCCGACACGCGCGGCGCCATGTTCAACCTGCCGGTGGTGGGAACCGACGGCGCGGTGCGCTGGATCCTACACCGCTTCGAGCCGACGCCGGCGCTGGGCGACCGCGACCCGGCCGAGATGGCGATGGCGCTGGAGGCCGCCGAGGCGCGGCTGCGGTCGATCCTCGAGACCGTGCCCGACGCGATGATCATCATCGACGATCGCGGCCGCATCGAATCGCTCAGCACCACGGCGCAGAAGCTGTTCGGCTACCAGCTGGACGAGCTGGCGGGCCGCAACGTCAGCCTGCTGATGCCGTCGCCCGACCGCGCGCAGCACGACGGCTACCTGAAGCGCTACCTCCACACCGGCGAGAAGCGGATCATCGGCATCGGCCGCATCGTGGTCGGCGAGCGCAAGGACGGCACGACCTTCCCGATGCACCTGACCGTCGGCGAACTGCGCATGGGCGAGCGCCACTACTTCACCGGCTTCATCCGCGACCTGACCGACCAGCAGCTGACCGAGATCCGGATGAAGGAGCTGCAGTCCGAGGTGGCGCACATGTCGCGCTACACCGCGCTCGGCGAGATGGCCTCGACGCTGGCGCACGAGATCAACCAGCCGCTGACCGCGATCAGCAACTACCTGCGCGGCAGCCAGCGCCTGCTCGACCGGCTCGACGCCGACACCACGCCGATGCTGCGCGACGCGCTGGGACGGGCGGCCGACCAGGCCCTGCGCGCCGGCCACATCATCCGCCGGCTGCGCGAGTTCGTGACCCGCGGCGAAAGCGACCGCCGGATCGAGAGCCTGTCCAAGCTGATCGAGGATGCCAGCACGCTGGCCCTGGTCGGCGTCCGCGAGGCCGGCATCTCGGTCTCCTTCCGGCTCGACCCGGAGGCCGACCTCGTGCTGGCCGACCGCATCCAGATCCAGCAGGTCCTGGTCAATTTGATTCGCAACGCCATGGAAGTCATGATCGAGACGCCGAACGAGCGGCGGCTGGAGATCGCCACCGCGGTTGCAACCGACGACCTGGTCGAGGTCAGTGTCTCCGATACCGGCGCCGGCCTGGCGCCGGAGGTCGAGCGCCAGCTCTTCCAGCCCTTCGTGACGACGAAGCTCAAGGGGATGGGGCTGGGTCTCTCGATCTGCCGCACCATCGTCGAGGCGCACGGCGGCAAGATCTGGGTCGAACCGCGGCCCGGCGGGGGTACAGTGTTTCGTTTCACGTTGCGCAGCGCGGACATCGGGGAGGCCGACCGTGACCACTGACCGGGTGGTGCATGTCATCGACGACGATGCCGACGTGCGGCAGTCGCTGGCGTTCCTGCTGACCTCGGCGGGCCTCACCGTGCGCATGCACGACTCCGCGCTGGCGTTCCTCGACGTGCTGCCCGAGATCAAGGACGGCTGTGTCGTCACCGACGTGCGCATGCCGGGCATGGACGGGCTCGAGCTGCAGCGCCGGCTGCGCCAGCTCAAGGCCCGCCTGCCGGTGATCGTCATGACCGGCCACGGCGACGTGCCGCTGGCGGTCGAGGCGATGAAGTCGGGCGCCGTCGACTTCATCGAGAAGCCGTTCGAGGACGAGACGCTGCTGTCGGCGATCCGCTCGGCGCTGGCCCGCCAGGCTCAGGCCAGCGACCGCGACGCCCGGGCGACCGCGATCCAGCAGCGCATCGCCAAGCTGTCGGAGCGCGAGCGCGAGGTGCTCGACCGCCTGGTCGCGGGCAAGGCCAACAAGGTGATCGCCTTCGAGCTGGGCATCAGCCCGCGCACCGTCGAGGTCTACCGCGCCAACGTCATGACCAAGATGCAGGCCGACAGCCTGTCCGAACTGGTACGGATGGCCCTGATCGACGCCGGCAGCGCCTAGCGGCCGGCCATCACCTGTTCGTGAAAGCCCCGCAGCGGCGCCGGGACATTTGCGCTGGATCAAGGCAGCCTTCCATCCGCATCGCGATGCTGGCCGGAATGCTGGCAGACTCGGGAACCGTTCTGGTCGTCGACGACGATGCCGCCGTTCGGGCGGCGTTGAAGTTCGCCCTGGAAGTCGAAGGCTTCGAGGTCCGCGTCTACGACGGCCCGCAGGCCCTGCTCGACGACGGCCGGCTGCCCGACCGCGCCTGCCTGGTGATCGACTACCGCATGCCCGAGCTCGACGGCATCGAGCTGGTCGATGCCCTGCGGCGGCGCAACGTCACCCTGCCGGCGATCCTGATCAGCGGCCGCGTCAGCAAGCAGCTGCAGACGCTGGCCCGCCGTTCCGGGCTGACCCGGGTGCTGGAAAAGCCCTTGTCGGACACCACGCTGGTCGAGAACATCCGCGGAGCGCTGGCGACCGCCGGCTGATCGGGAATGTCGTCTTCATGCCGCGGACCATCTTTGCCTACGTCCTGCAGTACACGGGCAAGCACCAGGTCGGGCTGGCCCTCCTCTCGATCGCCACGTTCCTGCTGAGCGCCGCGCCGCTCGAGCTGCAGCGGCGCATCATCAACACGATCGTCGAGCACGGCGCCTTCGCCACCCTGCTGTGGCTGGCGGTCACCTACGGCGGCGTGGCGCTGGCCGAGCAGAGCCTCAAGCTGGTCCTCAACATCTACCGCGGCTGGGTCGCCGAGGATTCGGTGCGCTCGCTGCGCCTGCGCGCCGGCGACAGCGCCCGCGGCGCCAGCGCCTCGTCGGCGGACGATACCGGGATCGAGATCGCGGTGATGCTGGAGGAAGTCGAGCCGATCGGCGGCTTCACCGGCGTCAGCGTGTCCGAGCCGCTGCTGCAGGGCGGCATCCTGACCAGCGTGGTCGGCTACATGGTCTACCTCGACGCCCGGCTCGCCCTGCTGGCACTGCTGTTCTTCGTGCCGCAGATGGTCTTCGTGCCGCTGCTGCAGGGCGCCATCAACCGCCGGGCGCAGCATCGCATCCTGACCAAGCGCGGCATGAGTGGCGACATCGTGCGCGCCGCCACCATGTCGCACCAGGAATGGGACTGGGTGCGCGACCCGATCAGCCGGGTGTTCACGCTCAACATGGGCATCTACAAGCTGAAGTTCACGATGAACCTGCTGATGAACGTGATGCACCACCTGTCGGTCGCCGTGGCGCTGGGCGTCGGCGGCTGGATGGCCCTCGAGGGCAAGATCGAGGTCGGCACCGTGGTGGCGATCGTGAGCGGCATGGGCAAGCTCAACGACCCGTGGGGCGACCTCGTGAACTGGGCGCGCGAACTGTCGGTGGTCGACGTCAAGTACCGTCTCTATGTCGACGCCCTAGACCGCCTGTCGGCCAGCGCCTTGGCGCAGGCCAGGAGCGCCGCGTGACCGGATCGACCGGGCCCGAGGTCGGCCTGACCTCGGCCGAGGCGGCGGCCCGCCTCGCCGCCGAAGGCTACAACGACCTGCCCTCGGCCGACCGACGCACCCTGCTGCTGATCGTGCGCGACGTGCTGCGCGAGCCGATGTTCGCCCTGCTGCTGGGCGCCGGCGCGATCTACCTGGTGCTGGGCGACCTCGGCGAGGCGCTGATCCTGCTCGCCTTCGCCACCCTGTCGGTCGGCATCACGATCGTCCAGGAACAGCGCAGCGAGCGCGTGCTGGAGACGCTGCGCGACATCGCCAGCCCGCGCGCCCTGGTGGTGCGCGACGGCGAGCGCCGGCGCATTCCCGGCCGCGAGGTCGCGCGCGGCGACCTGATGGTCCTGCTCGAGGGCGACCGCGTGCCGGCCGACGGCCGGGTGGTCTCCGCCAGCGAGCTGGTGATCGACGAGTCGCTGCTGACCGGCGAGTCGGTCGCGGTGCACAAGCTGCCCGCGGAGGGAACCGACACGGCGACCGCGCGGCCCGGCGGCGAGGGCACGGCCTTCGTCTACTCGGGCACGCTGGTGGTGCGCGGCGAGGGCCTCGCCGTCGTGCAGGCGACCGGCGTGCGCAGCGAGCTCGGCCGCATCGGCCAGTCGCTGCGCGGCATCACGAGCGAGCCGCCGCGCCTGCAGACCGAGACGAGGCGTCTCGTAGGGGTCTTCGCCGTGGTCGGGCTCGTCACCAGCCTGCTGGTGGTGCTGCTGTACGGCCTGTCGCGCGGCGACTGGCTGCAGGGCCTGCTGGGCGGCATCGCGGTCGGCATGTCGATGCTGCCCGAGGAATTCCCGCTCGTGCTGACGGCGTTCATGGTGATGGGCGCGTGGCGCCTGTCGCGCGCCCGCGTGCTGACGCGGCGCGCCGCGACCATCGAGATGCTGGGCGCCGCCACGGTGCTGTGCACCGACAAGACCGGCACGCTGACCGAGAACCGCATGACGGTGGTCGACCTGGTGAGCCCGTCGTCGCGGTGGCGGCGGGCCGACGGCGGACCGGTTCCCGCCGCCCTGCAGGACGCCGTGCAGGCAGCCCTCGGCGCCAGCGCGCCGCAGCCCAGCGACCCGATGGAACGCGCGATTGCCACGGTGGCGACGGAAATGGCGGTGCCGGCGGACCCGGCCGCCACGCTGGTCCGCCGCCATGGCCTGACTCCTCGGCTGCTGGCGGTCACGCAGGTCTGGCAGGCCGACGGCACGACGGGCTTCCGGGTGTTCAGCAAGGGCGCGCCCGAGGCGATCGCCGGCCTGTGCCGGCTCGACGACGCGACGCGGTCGTGGCTGCGTGCCACGGTCGACGAACTGGCGGCCGCCGGCACGCGCGTGCTGGCGATCGCGCGGGCCGATCACACGGCCGAGCCGCTGCCGGAGACGCCGGAAGGCTTCCGCTTCGAGCTGCTGGGCCTCGTGGGCTTCGCCGACCCGTTGCGCGCCCACGTCCCCGACGCGATCGCCGAGTGCCGCTCGGCCGGCATCCGGGTGGCGATGATCACCGGCGACTATCCCGCCACCGCGCAGGCGATCGCCCGCCAGGCCGGGCTGGTCGACGGCGGCGTCACCGAGGGCACGACCCTGAAGGGCCTGTCGCCCGAGGCGCTGCGCGAGCGCGTCGAGGCGACCAGCGTGTTCGCCCGCATCCTGCCGGAGCAGAAGCTCGATATCGTCGAGGCTTTCAAGGCGCGCGGCGAGATCGTCGCCATGACCGGCGACGGCGTGAACGACGCCCCGGCGCTGCGCGCCGCCCATATCGGCGTCGCGATGGGCGGGCGCGGCACCGACGTGGCGCGCGAGGCTTCGTCGATCGTCCTGCTCGATGACGATTTCGGCTCGGTCGTGCGGACCGTGCGGCTGGGTCGCCGCATCTACGACAATCTGCGCAAGGCCATGGGCTACATCGTGGCCGTCCATGTGCCGATCGCGGGCATCGCGCTGCTGCCGCTGCTGACGGGGCTGCCGCTCATCCTGTTGCCGGTGCACATCGCCTTCCTCGAAATGATCATCGATCCGGCCTGTTCGGTCGCCTTCGAGGCCGAGCACGAGGAGCCCGACGTGATGACCCGGCCGCCGCGCGCGCCCGATGCCCGGCTGTTCTCGCCGTCGATGCTGGCGGCGAGTGTGCTGCAGGGCCTTGCGGCCCTGCTGGTGACGGCGGGCGTCTATCTGCTTGCCGTGCAGCGCGGGATGCCGGAGGAGGACGTTCGCACGCTCACCTTTTTCACGCTGGTGCTTTCCAATCTTGGATTGATCGTCGCGAACCGTTCCTTTCGCGGGCGGGCGTTCGATTTCCTCACCGGCGGCAATCGGGTGCTGCTTGGCATCCAGGTGCTCACGATCGCGTTTCTGGCGGCCACCGTCACCGTGCCGCCGGTGCGGCGCCTGTTCGGCTTCGGGCCGATGCACCTGCACGACGTGGCCATGGTCGCTCTGGCCTGTGCCCTGCTGGGACTGACGCTCGCCCTGATGCGCAGGGCGGGGCGGAGCTGGGGCCGGCGCTGAACGCCGGCGACCTTCCCCCGTCGAGGCTTGCTACACTGGGCCGCTTCCGGAGTTCAGCCATGCGTCCTGCCGCCTTCGTGCCCTTCCTCTGCCTCATGCTCGCGTGCTTCGGCGCGCAGGCGCAGCCGAGGGCGCCGGATTTCTTCGCTTTCGTTCTGTTCGGCGAGGGAAGCGACGGCCAACCCCTGCCGATGGTTCGCAGCGTGGCCGAAGGCGCCACGGCCTGTCCGGTCCTGCGCACGTCGGCGGGTGGGGGATCGACGACGATGAGTCCGCGCCGCCGTCCGCCGGGCGGTCACTTCGACGCGGTGATGGTTTGCGAGGCCCGCTATCCGGTCGGCGAGGCGGCCAGCGTCTTCCTGGGCGATCGGCGCATCGACCTGCCGACCGTTTCACTCGGCACGCCGCGCCGCGTCGTGCTGATCGGCGACAGCGGCTGTCGCGGCGAGACACTCGCCAAGCCGCAATATTGCGGCGGCGACGGTTTCGCCAAGGTCTGGCCCTTCGGCATCCTGTCGGAGGAGGAAGCGCACAAGCGCCCCGACCTGATCGTGCATGTCGGCGACTACAATTATCGCGGCACCGAGCGTGGCCTCGTGCTTCCCACGAGCCTCACCGGCTATGCCGCACCGCTCAAGGTGAGCGTGTACGACACGGGCGACCTCGACGACGAAGACGAACCCGATCTGCCGATCGGCGCCGCCTACTGGAGCCAGAACATCGAGGGCAGTCCGAATCCGGACCGGTGGACCAACTGGCGCGACGATTTCTTCCGGCCGGCCGCCCGGCTGCTGGTCGCCGCGCCGTGGCTGTTCAGCCGCGGCAACCACGAACTCTGCAGCCGCGGCGGTCCCGGCTGGTTCTATCTGCTGGATGTGAATTCGCCCCTGCTCGGTCCCGGCCGCCAGCAGAAGGAGTGTCCGCCCCAGCTGCCGGCCGACTGGCGGCCCGGTGCATGGCCCAGGCCGCCCGCGCTGCCCTTCGCCGGCCAGCCGTTCCCGATCGTGTCCGACGCGCCGTTTCGTCTCAAGCTCGGCAGGCTCAACATCATCGCCGTCGATTCGGCCAATGCCGCCGATGCCGTGCTCTACAATCTCGAGACCTACCTCACGCAGTATCGCGAGGTGGCGAGGATGCTGGCCGATGACTCGACGCCGACCTGGCTGGTGACGCACCGGCCCATCTGGGCCGTGGTCAGGCGCGACAAAGGCGGTCCGATCGGACTCACACCCTACGGCTTCATTAACGAGACGCAGCGCGAAGCGATCCATCGCGTGTTCCGCGGAAGCCTGCCCCGTCACGTCACGGCGGTCATCGCCGGACACATGCACCGGTTCCAGGCGATCGGCTTCGACGGACCGCACCCGCCGCATCTTGCCGTCGGCACAGGCGGCATGGAGCTGTCGCACGTGCAACCGCCACCTTCGCCGGAGAACCCC
>Ga0102832_1001400_pt1 | contig 18964 bp, 14 predicted proteins | sample EBPBio282013_DNA_FD_88942 | JGI IMG/M metagenome (GOLD analysis project Ga0102832, IMG submission 88942) | Wastewater treatment Type I Accumulibacter community from EBPR Bioreactor in Madison, WI, USA - Reactor 2_5/28/2013_ DNA (Illumina Assembly) | ecosystem: Engineered > Bioreactor > EBPR >...
TGCTCGCGGCTGTCCTTGTACTTGTGCGGAGAACGGATCACGCAGAACACGTTCTTCTCGGTCGGCAGGGGCACGGGCCCCGCAACCTTCGCGCCGGTACGGGTCACGGTGTCGACGATCTTCTTCGCCGAGGAGTCAATGACCTCGTGGTCGTAGGCCCGGAGTCGGATCCGGATCTTCTGTCCCGCCACTGGTTCGTCCTTCTTCTCGTCTGTCTCGCGCCGGCTGCATCTACCGGACGAGGTGTTGCACCGACCCCCGCGGTCGGGCGTGTCGAACCGTTCAGGGCCGCGCATGACCATTCATTGAGGTCGTGGTAGGGCCCGGCACTCGAGCGCCAGACTTGCCGGAGGGCCGCCTGGGCAGGCGTCCCCGTCGGAGCAACCTGTCGATTCTTTCATGTTGGGCGCTGGCTTGCCAAATCATCGCGCTGCGGCAGCATTGCCCGGGTGACCGCGTCCAGCCCGTCCCCGTCCCCGGCCGTCCAGCCCGGGCGGATGGGGCTGGGCATCGTCCTCGGACTCGCCGCGTCCCTGGCCTTCGCGACCTCGGGCACGTTCGCCCGTCCGCTGTTCGCCCTGGGGTGGACGCCGGGCGCGGCGGTGTTCTGGCGGGTGACCTGCGCGGCGGTCCTGCTGCTGCCGGTCGGCCTGTGGGTGATGCGCGGACGGCTGCGCGAGGTGCTGGCCGAGTGGCGGACGCTGGTGGCCTTCGGCGCGCTGGCGGTGGCGATCGCGCAGCTGATGTACTTCGCCGCCGTCACCCGGATCAGCGTGAGCGTCGCGCTGCTGCTGGAGTACATGGCCCCGGTCGCCCTGGTGCTGCTGGCGTCGGTGCGCTCGCGGCACGCGCCGTCCCGGCTGGTCGTGGCCGGGACGCTGACCAGCGTGGTCGGACTGCTGTGCGTGCTCGACCTCACCGGCGCACGGCTGGACGCCCTCGGCGTCACGTTCGGACTGCTCGCGATGGTGGGCGCGGCCGGCTACTTCGTGATCGGATCACGGCCGACCCGGCTGCACCCCCTCGCCCTGCCCGGGTTCGGGCTGCCGGTGGGGGCGGTGGTCCTGGGCCTGGCGATTCTGGTCGGGGCACTCCCCTACTCCGCGCCCCTGGTGGACGTCGACCTGATGGGCACCCGGGTGGGCTGGTGGGTGCCGCTGGCCGTCATCGTGATCTGCGCGACCGCGCTCGCCTACGCGCTCGGTGTGGCGGCGATGCCGCTGATGGGCGAACGGCTGAGTTCGTTCGTCAGCCTGTCGGAGGTGCTGTTCGCCGCCCTGGTGGCCGCGATCGTGCTGGGCGAGCTGCCGACGCCCATGCAGTTGGTCGGCGGGGCGCTGATCATCGGCGGCGTGGTGCTGATCCGGCGCGCCTCCGGCACCGCACCCGCCGGCATCCCGGCGCTGCCCGACGAGGTCGAGGCCGCCGAGGGGCGGTGACGCGATCCTGCCATTCGCCGCGTGAGGTGTGGCACTTCGCGACCGCTGGGACACGATCGGTGGCCAGATCACGACACCGACCTGCGCCGTTGGCGTGTCGCGGTCTGGCCACTATCCGCGTCACTTCCCGGCGTCCACTCTCTTGACGCAATCCGGCCGCGCATCGCGTCCCAGATATCCCCGGCTGTCACAGCCTCGCGAATGCGTGGCCAGATCAGGTCATAGCCGATGGAGCGCCGAAGTCGTACGACATCCTGCGGCGCCCGCCCGGCTGGGGCGGTTCGTTCCTAGCGTGAAGGCATGTCCTCCTCATCACGGCGTGTCGCCGCCTCTTCCGTCGCGGTCCTGCTGACCTGCGCCAGCTGGGCTGCGCCGGCCGTCGCACCGGCGGTGGCTGCGCCAACCACTCCGTGCGCGGCAGGCACCCCGGTCCCGTCCGACGTCAACGGCGACGGCTCGGCCGATCTTGCCGTCACTGTCGAGATGAACGACTTCGAGGGCGGCCAGCTCTTCGTCTCACTGGACCGGAGCGCGTCCGGCGCCTGGCTGAAGGACATCGGCGATCGCCTGCGCGGCGTCGACCTCAACAACGACGTGTGCGCGGACGCGGTCGTGACCGATGACACCTCGGGCACGGTGCGGATCGTGCTCGGCGGCCCCGACGGGCTCGACGCGTCGACGGCCGTGGCCGTGGACCTGCCGCAGGCCACCGGCGAGCGGACGGTGCACGCCCGGGCCACCGACTTCCACCACGACGGGCTCACCCAACTGGTGGTGGCGGTCACCGCGTTCGAGTGGGGTGAGCCCGTCGGCACCTTCGTGGACGTGTACACCCTCGACGCGACCGGCGCCGTCGGCACGCCGAGCGTGGTGGAGCTCCCGGGGACAGCGATCGAGGACGCCCCGAACGCGATCGTCGCCGGCAGCGGCGACGTCGTCCTCGGCTTCGCCGACGAGGTCGTCACCAAGGTCCGTGGGGCGGGTGCGGTGCACGTGTTCACCCCGGTCGCCACCGATCCGGCGACCCTGGAGGAGACCGCGCGGCTCACGCAGGCCAGCGCCGGCATCCCGGGCAGCCCCGAGCGCAACGCACGCTTCGGCATGGCCCTCGCCCTGCGGGACGGACGGCTCGCCGTCGGCAATCCCCGGGCCACCGTGAACGGGGCCCAGCGGGCCGGCCGCGTCCACCTCCTGGAGTGGAACGCGCAGACGCGACGGTTCACGATGACCCGCAGCCTGAACCAGGACACCCCGGCCTTCCCCGGGACCAGCGAGACCGGCGACCAGTTCGGCAGCTCGGTGGCCTTCGCGCGCGGCCTCACTGCTGCGGGCTCCGTCGACCTCGTGATCGGGACCCCCGGTGAGACCGTGGGCAGCGCGAGCCATGCCGGGGCGTTCAGCGTGGCCTCCCTGAGCGGGGCGAGGTACCGGACCTTCACCCAGGACTCCCCCGGCGTGCCCGGGAAGGCCGAGACCGGGGACGCGACCGGACGAGCCGTCGACGTCCTGCAGCAGCCGAGCGGTGCCGACCTCCTGCTGGTCGGTTCACCCGACGAGGAGGAGTCGTGCGACGGACTCGTCGGCGCCGTGACGACGACGGACGGTCGCCCGCTGGCGACCACGGCCTGGCACCGGATCGCCAGCCCGCACTGCGGCGACGAGGACTCGGACTGGTTCCTGGGATGGGGCTCGGACTTCTCCGCCGGGCAGCACCCCCGCTTCTACAGGTGGGTGTCATGAACAACGCACACATCAGCCGAACCGTGGCCGCCGGCGTCCTCGCGGCGGTGAGCCTGGTCGCTCCCCTGCACGCCCTGCCGGCGGACGCCGCCGAACCGCTGCCCTGCGCGGCAGGCACACCGGTGCTCGGCGACTACAACGGCGACGGCTCCCCCGAGGCCCTCATCCAGCAGACCTTCGGTTCGTCGCTGCGCCAGTGGTCGGTCGAACGGGACGGGTTGGGCACCAAGGTGCTCACCGCGTTCGGGGAGTACGGCATCGAGACGCGCAACGCCGACCTCAACGGCGACCGCTGTTCGGATGTGATCGTGGTCGCGTCCGCGCTCACCTCCATCGACGTGAAGCTGGTGCTCGGCAGCACCTCCGGGCTGGACGCGGTGTCGGCGCGGTCGCTGACGATCCCCCAGGCGGCCACCCTTGGCGGCGAGAACGAGGGACGGGCGAACGCCGTCGGGCTGCGCCATGACGGGGTCAGCCAGGTCATCGTCGGGGTCCGGACGACCGAGCAGGGCACGGCGATCGACGTCTTCACCCTGGATGCGTCCGGCACGCCGCTCGGCGATCCACAGGTGATCCGGCCCGAGGACGTCGGCTCCCGCGGCTTCGGCGTCGAGGGAGGGCTCGACGGCTCCGGCGGCACCTTCGTCGTCGGAGCCGCCGCGGACGAGGTGGACGGCAAGGTCGCGGGGGCGGTCCACGTCTTCGGCGCCGATTCGGTCGATCCCACGAAGATGGTCCCGCAGGCCCGGCTCACCCAGGACAGCCCGGGCGTCCCCGACAAGGCCGAGGACGGCGACAACTTCGGGCAGACAGTCGCGTTCCGGGACGGGTGGCTCGCCGTTGGTGTGCCGTACGAGAACATCGGGAGCACCACGTCCGCCGGCCTCGTCCAGCCGTTCCACTGGGACGCCGCCACCCACACCTACACCGCCTATCGCGCGATCCAGCAGAACGCGCCGGGCGTCCCCGGGTCCAACCAGCGCAACGAGAACTTCGGCGAAAGGGTGATGGTCACCAGGGGCCTCACGGCGAAGGGTTCGCACGACATCGTGGTCAGCTGGAACGACCGCGACCTCGCCGGCTACAACGCTCCCGGACGGGTGCTGGTCGCCAACGCGACCCGGTCGATCTACCGCGCCTACACCGAACTCACGCCGGGCGTCCCGGGTTCCACCCTCGACTACGACTTCGGCAGTTCGCTGGGCTACCTGGCCACGTCCACCACCACCGACACCCTGCTGATCGGGTCCCCCTACGAGTCGGTCGACGACTGCGACTACTCCGGTCGGGTGCTCCGCTCCGACGGCGGGCGCCTCACCAACGCGACCCGGTGGCGCGACGTGCCCTCCCCGGGTTGCGAGGTGCAGTTCTGGGGCCAGACCATCGGCCGTTGAGAAGGCCATCACCCAGTGAGAAGGAATGACATGCCCCGCACCACGCAGCACCGCACTGCCCTGGCCCCGACGACGCTCACCCTGGCGATCCTCGCCGCCGGTCTCGTCGCGGCCCCACCCGTGGCGAGCGCGGCGCCCACGACGCCCTGCGCCCTCGGCACCCCGATCCCCGGCGACCTGGACGGCAACGGGGTCGCCGAATCGCTGATCAGCCAGACGGTCGACGGCGTTCGCCGCTACTGGTCGGTGGCCGCCGACGGCAGCCTGGCCGAGGAACCCGTGACCGGGGCGCAGACCCGGTTCGCCGACCTCAACGGCGACGTCTGCTCCGATGTCCTGGACATCGACCAGGAGCCCCGCACCACGCGGTTCCTGCTGGGCAGCCCCGACGGCCTGACGCCGGCCGGGATCACGATCCACCCGCCCGAGGTTCCCGACACCGAGTCGACCTACCTCACCTCGCCGGTCGCGCTGCGCCACGACGGCCTCAGCCAGGTGGTGTTCGCCGGCTTCGGGTACAACAGCGACACCCCGGGCATCGGTTCGGAGAACCGCACGGTCGTCTACGTCTACACCCTCGATGCGGACGCGAACCCGGGCGAGCCCCAGGTCATCGCCGGCGCCACGTTCGGGGCGCAGGCGAAGCACACCGCGCCCGCCGTCCTCGACGGCTCCGGGGACGTGGCGGCGTTCGGTTCGCCGGCCGACAGCGTGGGGAAGGCCTCAGGCGCCGGCGCGGTCTACCTGTTCAGCGCCGACCCCGCCGACCCCGGAAAGCTGGTGTTCCGCGTCCGGCTCACGCAGGACAGCCCCGGCGTGCCCGACCGGGCCGAGTCGGGCGACGGGTTCGGCGCCTCGCTGTCGCTGCGGGACGGCCGGCTCGCGATCGGCGTGCCCGAGGAGCAGCTGGGACGGGCGCGCGCCGCCGGTCTGGTGCAGCCCGTCCGCTGGAGCCAGGTGACGATGCGCTACCGCGCCCAGCGGGCGATCCACCAGGGGACGCCGGGCGTGTCTGGCTCTAACGAGACCGCCGACCGCTTCGGCACCGCCGTCCTGGTGACCCGCGGCATCACGGCCTCCGGCAGCTACGACATCGCCATCGGGACGCCCCACGAGGGCGTCGGCCGCGCCCGCTACGCGGGCTCGGTCACCGTCGCGAGCTTCGACAAGGCGACCTACCGGACGTGGACCCAGGCCTCGGCCGCCGTTCCCGGCGTCGCCGAGGACGGCGACCTGTTCGGCGCCTCGCTCGGTGTCGTGACCACTCCGGGCCGGCCCGACAGCGTGGTGGTCGGAGCGCCGGCCGAGGACGTGACCGACTGCCCCGACGCCGGCGCGGTCACCCGCAGCACCGGACGGGTGCGCAGCACGTCCGCCTGGATCCGGCTCAACCCGCCGCCGTGCAGCGCCACGTCCGTCAGCTGGGGTGGGTGGATCACCCGCTGAGGCCGGCCCGGACAGCGCCGAAGTCGTACGACATCGGCGGCGGACGGTCCGGCCGGCACCCGGCTGCCTAGGCTGGAGTCATGTCGCAGAACTCCTCTCACCGCGCGGCCCACGCGGCCGCCCTCGGCGTGTCCTTTCTGCTGACCTGCGCCGGGCTCGTCTCGGCCTCCGCCCCGCACGCAGCAGCTGTTTCCGATCCCCCGTGCACCGCCGGCACGCCTCTGGCGTCCGACTTCGACGGCGACGGCACCCCCGAACTGGTGGCCGGGGGTGAACGTTTCGACGGCCTGAACTACCGGGGCCAGCAGCACGTGCAGACCGGCACCGGTGACGCCGGCCAGTGGCTCACCGACACCGACGGCGTCCGGTCGGCCGACCTGAACGGCGACGTCTGCGCCGACGCCGTCCTGTTCAGCACCGGGTACGAACCCTCGCTGCGGGTCGCCCTCGGCACCCCCGGCGGGCTCGACCTCGACGGCGCCACCACGATCACCATTCCGCAGGCGGCCGACATCGCCGGCGACGACGACCGGGCACTCGTGTTCGAGGCCGGCGCGCTGCGCCACCACGGGATCAGCCAGGTCGTGATCTCCGGCCACCACACGTGGGACGACGGCTCCGAGCGGTACGGGGGCTACATCGACTTCCTGACCCTCGACCCTGCCGGCGTCATGGTCACCGGGACGCAGGTGTTCTCGTTCCCCGGCGTCGAGGGCGAGATCATCGGCTTCGGCGTGCTGGCGACGTCCGGCGGCACCGCAGCGATCGGGGTGCCGAGCGCGAAGGTGAGCGGCCACGGCGGGGCGGGAGCCGTCCGCCTCTACACGCCCGACACCAGCGACCCGACCCAGATGGTGCTGCGCAAGGTCCTCACCCAGAACAGCAGCGGCGTGCCGGGCAGCGCCGAGGCCGGCGACGGCTTCGGGGGCAGCCTGTCCATGCTCAACGGGCGGCTGGCCATCGGCGTCCCGGGCGAGGCGGACGGTTCGATCCGCCGGGCCGGGCTCGTCCAGCCCATCGTCTGGCACGAGTCGAGCCGTACCTACACCGCGTACCGGGCGATCACCCAGGACACCAAGGGCGTCCCCGACAAGAACGACAAGGACGACGTGTTCGGAACGGACGTGGCCATGGCGCGCGGGCTGACCGCCAGCGGCTCCTACGACATCCTGATCGGCGCGGAGGACGGCTACGGCTCGCTCAAGCAGGCCGGCTCGGTGACGGTGGCGAACTTCACCAAGTCGCTGTACCGGACGTTCACCCAGGCCAGTGCCGGGGTCCCGGGCAATTCGCAGGCGTACGACCATTTCGCGGTCGTCGGCGTCCTGCCCGGTACGAGCGGTGTCGACACCGTGTTGATCGGCTCGCCGGGCGAGGACAGCAACGGCACCGACAACGTCGGCCGCGTGATCCGCAGTGACGGCAAGAAGCTGGGCTCGAAGACGGTGTGGACCAACATCGACATCGCGGCCGGCGCACCGTCCGGCCTGGTCGGTTGGGGGCTCACCGTCGGCGCCCAGGGCTGAGGTGAGGGTGCCAGCATGACGAAGTCGTACGACATCGGGAGGATCTGGTTCCTTCGGTGACGCTCCTTCCTAGGCTGGAGTCATGTCACAGACTCATCGTCGACTGGCACCCCCAATCGCTCTCTGCGTCTCGCTGCTGACGTGCGCCGCCTTCGCCGCCATGCCCGCACCCGCGGCGATCGCAGCCGGCCTGCCCTGCGCGGCAGGCACGCCGCTGGCGTCCGACTTCGACGGGGACGGTCTGGCCGACCTCGTCGTCGGCGCCGACCGCCCGCACGTCTCCGACTTCACTGACCTGAACATCCAGCCCGGTGACGGCTCGGCCGGCAGCTGGCTCCTCAATGCCGGCGCGCTCAGGTCCGCTGACCTCAACGGCGACTCGTGCGCGGACGCGATCCTCTACCACGGCGGTCACGAGCCCTCCCTGAAGGCTGTCCTGGGCACGCCGGACGGACTGGACGTGGCCGGCGCCACCGCCGTCACGATCCCGCAGGCAGCCGACGTCGCCGACGACGTCCGGCGCTCGCTCGCCTTCGAGGCCGCTGGCCTGCGGCACGACGGCATCAGCCAGATCGCCCTCTCGGGACGGCACGTCATCGACCTCGAGGAGGACGGCCCCGAGGACTACGGGGCGTACGTCGACCTGCTGACCCTCGACGCATCGCTCGCGGTGACCACGACCCAGGTGTTCACCTTTGCCGACCCAACGCCCTGGGACTTCGGCAGCGCGCTTGCCACCTCCGGGCGGACGGTTGCGGTCGGTGACCCGTCGGCAACGGTCAGCGGCAAGGGCGGCGCGGGCGCGGTCCGCATCTACACCACCGACACCGCCGATCCGACCCACATGGTGCTGCGGAAGGTCCTCACCCAGAACAGCGCGGGAGTGCCGGGTTCGGCGGAGGAGTTCGACGCGTTCGGGTCGAGCCTGGCGATGCTCAACGGGCGGCTGGCGATCGGGGTACCGGGCGAGACCGACGGCAAGCACTACCGCGCGGGCCTGGTGCAGCCGGTCCTGTGGCACGAGTCCGCCCGGACGTATCACGCCTACCGGCCGATTTCCCAGAACACCTCGGGAGTGCCGGACAAGAACGAGGAGGGTGACGCCTTCGGCATGGACGTCGCCATCGGTCGTGGGCTGACCGAGAAGAACTCCTACGACATCGTGATCGGTTCGCAGGAGAGCGTCGGCAGCATCGACTACGCGGGTTCGGTGACCGTGGCCAACTTCAGCAAGTCCTTGTACCGCGCCTACACCCAGGCAGGCAGCGGCATCCCTGGCAACCCGCAGACGAAGGACTACTTCAGCTTCGTCGGTGTGCTGCCCAGCGCAGCCGGAGCCGGCACCGTCCTGATCGGGGCACCCGGTGAGGACAGCAACGGCATCGACGACCTCGGCCGGGTGATCCGCAGCAACGGCACCAAGCTCACCTCCAGGACCGTCTGGACGAACGTCACGATCCCGTCGGACGCCCCGGCCGGGTTGCGGGACTGGGGCCTGAGCGTCGGAGCCGACGGCTGAGCGCCGAAGTCGTACGAGAAGGCGCGGGCGGCTCCCCGGAGCCCCCGCGCCTTTCTACGGTGGCGGTATGCCACTCACTCCCTTCGCCCGCGGCGCCGGCCTCGCCTTGGCGGCCGTCCTCAGCTTCGGCGGTCTCGGATCGCCCACCGCGGCCGTGGCGGCGCCCGCTCCGGTCACCACGCCGTGCCCCGAAGGGACGCCGCTCGAAGCGGACTTCAACGGCGACGGCAGGCCAGAGCTGGTCATCGGCGCCGACGAGGGCTGGACCGCGGTGGGGAACGGTGACGATACGTCCGCCTGGACGTTGGCGCGAACCGGCGGCCGCCCGCTCCGCTCGGTCGACCTCAACGGCGACACCTGCGCCGACGCCGTTCTGGGCCCAACCGACAATGACGAGTTCCAGGAGCTCGCGATCGGCACCCCGGCAGGACTGGCGCTGGATGCGATCGTGAAGCTCGCCATCCCGCAGGCGGACTGGGTGGACGGGATCCTTCGGACGCTGTACCTCCAGGCCTCGGCGATTCGCCACGACGGGCTCAGCCAGGTGGTGGTCGCCGGGACGAAGTGGGAGGACGAGAGTGCGTTCGGCTGGTTCCTGGACGTGTTCACGCTGGACTCGTCTCTCACGGTCGTCGGCACCCAGGTGTTCGACTACCCGGACGGCGATTCGCTCAGTTTGGCGACATCGGGGGCCACGGTCGCCGTCGGCGAGCCTTACGTCGAGGTGAAGGGCAGCGTGAGCGCAGGCAAGGTTCGCCTCTACACCCCGGACAGCACCGACCCCAGCAAGCTCGCTCTGCGCACCGTCCTGACCCAGAACAGTCGGGGTGTTCCCGGAACGGTGGAGGCCGGTGACCTGTTCGGAGGGAGCCTCGCGTTCCGGGACGGACGCCTGGCCATCGGCGCGCCGGGCGAGTCGTCGGGTCGCATCAGGAACGCCGACCTCGTGCAGCCGATCCTGTGGCACGAGGCGACACACACCTACGCCGCTTATCGCTCCATCACCCAGGACACACCAGGCGTGCCGGGCGCTGACGAGAAGAACGACCGGTTCGGCACGGACGTCGCGGTGGGTCGCGGAATTACCGCCCCCGGCTCCTACGACGTCGTGATCGGGGCCGAAGAGAGCATCGGGTCGCGCAAGTACGCCGGGTCGGTGACGGTCGCCAACTTCACCCGGAAGCTGTACCGGGGCTTCACGCAGGCGACCGACGGCATCCCGGGGAACCCTCAGGCAGGAGACGACTTCTGCCAGGTCGGGATCCTGCGGGGTGCGAACGGGGTCGACACCGTCATGATCGGAGCACCGGGTGAGGACAGCAACGGCATCGAGGACGTCGGCCGGGTGATCCGCAGCAACGGCACCAAGCTGACCTCCAGGACCGTCTGGACCAACATCGCCGTTCCGCCCGGCCTGCGGATGTGGGGGTTGACCGTCGGCGCCGGCAACTGAGCGCCGAAGTCGTACGACAGCGAGCGCGAGGTCCCCACGGGCACCTTCAGCTTCCTACGTTGATGGCATGTCACAGTTCCGCGTACACCGACTGCTCCTCAGCGCCGCCTCGGCCCATGCCCTCGTCCTCAGCTTCGGCGCCGTCGGCCTGACGGCCGTCCCGTCAGCGTCGGCCGCCCCGGCCGCCGTATGCGAAGCGGGCACTCCGGTGGCCGGGGACTACGACGGGGACGGCGGTGCCGACCTCGCCGTCAGCGTCGAGCGAGCCGTCGCCGGCGAGCACGACACCCCGTTCACCGTGATCCCCAGCGACACGCTCGCGCGCTACTGGGTCGGAGAGGGTGCGACCAACGGCGAGTTGGTCAACGCCGACCTGAACGGCGACACCTGCGCCGACGCGGTGGTCGGCGGAACGACGCTCGTCTTCGGCTCGCACGACGGCCTGGGACGCGCCGGCACGGCCACGTTGGACCTTCCCCAGGCGTCGCTGCCCGGGCCCGAGGAGCGCCTCGAGGTGACCGCCACCGCCCTACGGCACGACGGGATCTCCCAGGTCGCGGTGGCCGGCTGGACCTATGACGCGGAGGAGGGGTGCTGCGAGGCCCACCAGTTCCTCGACGTCTTCACCCTCGATGCGAGCGGGACTCCAGGGACGCCGCGGGTCTTCGACCTCACCGCCCGCGGCGCGGACGGGAACCTCTCGGTGGCGTCCTCGGGTCGCACGATCGCGGTCGGGAACGGCGAACTGAAGGTGTCGGGCAAGATCCTGGCAGGCGGGGTCTACATGTTCAGCTCCAGCGCCGCCGATCCGGTGACGATGACGTACCGCACCACGCTCACCCAGAACAGCCCAGGGATACCAGGGCACGCGGAGTCCGGCGACTTCTTCGGTGGTTCGATCAGCTTCCGCGACGGCCGGCTCGCGATCGGTGCGTCTGGCGAGAGCATCGGCAAAGCCGTCGCCACCGGACAGGTGCAACCTCTGCTGTGGAAGGAGTCCACGTCGACCTGGACGGCCTACCGGGCGATCAACCAGGACACCCCGGGCGTGGTCGGCACCAACGAAAGCGGCGACCAGTTCGGCTACGAGGTGCTGGTCACCCGCGGACTCACCGCGTCCGGCTCCTACGACATCGCGATCAGCGCCACCGAGACCGTCGGCAAGGCCTCAGCCGGTTCGGTGACGGTCGCCAACTTCAGCAGGCCGCTCTACCGCACCCTGACCCAGGACACCAAGGGCGTGCCGGGCACCGCGGAGACGGCCGACGACTTCGGCGCCGCCCTGGGCGTGTTGCGGACGTCCCCTTCACGCGACACGCTCCTGATCGGCGTTCCCGGTGAGAAGCGCCAACTTCCGTCGCCGCCGGTCGGCTTCGCGATGCGCAGTGATGGGAAGAAGATGTCGGCGAGCACCCACTGGTCCTCGGTTCCCGGGTTCGAGGACGGCAACGGAACCACCTACGAGGCGTGGGGGCGCGCCTTCGCCCGCTGAGTCAGCGGGGCATCCGCCGCCAGACCGGACGCGGCACGAACCGGGTGAGCGCCATGACCGCGCCGAGGTAGCCGGGGATCCACAGGTCGACGCCCCGGCCCGACCGGATGCGCGCGACGACCGCGTCCGCGACCTGGTCGGCGGTCGAGGAGAACGGTGCCGGGGACATCCCCTCGGTCATCCGGCCGATCACGAACCCGGGCCGGGCGATGACCAGGTGGACCCCGCTGCCGTGCAGGGCGTCCGCGAGGCCGGACGCGAACCCGTCCAGGCCGGCCTTGGCCGAGCCGTACACGTAGTTCGGGCGCCGCACCCGGGCGCCGGCCACCGAGGAGAACGCGACCAGCGTGCCGCTCCCCCGCGTCCGCATCCGGTCGGCGAAGGTGGTCAGCAGCGCCGCCTGGGCGGTGAAGTCGGTGTGCAGCACGGACGCGGCGAACACCGGGTCGCTCTCGGCCCTGGCCTGGTCGCCGAGGACGCCGAAGGCGAGCACGGCGACGTCGATCGGGCCGACCTCGTCCTCGATCGCGTCCACCACGCCGGCCTGCGCAGCGATGTCGTCGGCGTCGAACTCGACCGTCTCCACCCGGACGGCCCCCGCGGCGCGGCAGGCCTCGACCGCGGCGTCCATCGGTCCGGGGCGGGCGGCCAGCACCACGGTGGCGCCGGGAGCGAGCCGGGTGGCCACCGCCAGCCCGATCTCGCTGCGGCCCCCGAAGACGGCGACGACGCTCACAGCAGTGCGGCCAGGTTCCGCAGCCGGGCCAGGCTCGCGTCCCGTCCGAGCAGTTCCATCGACTCGAACAGCGGCGGCGACACGGTCGAACCCGTGATCGCGATCCGCACCGGACCGAACGCGAACTTCGGCTTGATGTCGAGGCCCTCGACCAGTGCCTCGCGCAGCGCGGCCTGGATCGCGTCGGTCGTCCACTCCGGGAGCGCCTCGAGCGCGGCCAGCGCCGCGGAGACGACCGCCGGCGCGTCCTCGCCGGCCTTCGCCAGCGCCTCCGGTTCGACCACCAGGTCGGCGTCCGGGGTGAACAGGTAGGCGAGCTTCGGCAGCGCCTCGCCCAGCAGCACCAGCCGCTCCTGCACCAGCGGGACGGCGGCGACCAGCAGGTCGCGACGCTCATCGAGCTGCGGGCTCCACCGGCCCTCACGCTTCGCGTACTCCTCGACGCGGCGGGCCAGTTCGGCCGGCGACAGCGCCCGGATGTAGTGGCCGTTGAGCGAATTCAGCTTGGTGAGGTCGAAGATCGGGCCGGTGGTGTTCACCTTCGCCCAGTCGAACGCGCCCACGAACTCCTCGAAGCTCGCCACGTCGCTGCCCTCGTGGACCGGCGGGTAGGCCAGCAGCTGGAGGAAGTTCCGCAGCGCCTCCGGCAGGTAGCCCTGCTCGAGGAACCAGGTCAGCCGCGCGGCGGGGTTCTTGCGCTTGGAGATCTTCGACTTGTCGGTGTTGCGCAGCAGCGGCATGTGCGCGAACGCCGGCTCGTCCCAACCGAGCCACCGGTACAGCAGCAGGTGCTTGGGGGTGGACGAGATCCACTCCTCGCCGCGCACCACGTGGGTGATGGCCATCAGGTGGTCGTCCACGACGACCGCCAGGTGGTAGGTCGGGAAGCCGTCCGCCTTCAGGACCACCTGGTCGTCCGGACGCGGGGCGCTCACCTCGCCGCGGATCAGGTCGGTGAAGGTCAGCTCCACGTCGTCGGGGATCAGCATGCGCACCACCGGCGTCTCGCTGAAGCCCGGCAGCACGGCCCGCTCCTCGCGGGTCATGCCCAGGCACAGCCGGTCGTAGCCGGTCACCGACGCCTTGGACGCCTGTTGTTCGGCCCGCAGCCCGGCCAGCCGATCGGTCGAGCACCAGCAGTAGTAGGCGTGGCCGTCGGCGATGAGCTGCTCGACGTAGGGACGGTAGGTGTCCAGCCGCTCGGACTGCCGGTACGGCGCGTACGGGCCGCCGATGTCAGGGCCCTCGCTCCAGTCGAGGTCGAGCCAGTGCAGCGTGTCATAGATCTGCTGCTCGGAGGTGGCCACGTACCGCGCCTGGTCGGTGTCCTCGATGCGGAGCACGAACGCTCCCCCGGTGGCCCGGGCGTAGGCGAGGTTGAACAGGGACATGTACGCGGTTCCGACGTGCGGATCGCCGGTCGGCGAGGGCGCTACGCGGAGGCGGGCTGGGCTGGCTGAACGGGTCGTCATGGCCGCATCAGACTACCGTCTCGCCGAACGCCACCGTTTCGGTCATTCGCCTCGCCCTGGGCGGGGGCGAATGACCGGAACGGTGGCGTTCGGCGCTGGACGGTGGCGGTGAGGACGGCGGCGGGCAGCGTGCTAACTTCGTCGCCATGACCCAGCCCGTTGCCAACGACTTCATCCGCGACCTGATCCGGCGCGACAACGAGCAGGGGACCTACGCCGGACGGGTCCAGACCCGGTTCCCGCCCGAACCGAACGGCTACCTCCACATCGGCCACGCGAAGGCGATCGCGGTCAGCTTCGGCATCGCCGAGGACTTCGACGGCCTGTGCAACGTGCGCCTCGACGACACCAACCCCGACACCGAGGAGACCGAGTTCGTCGACTCGATCGTGGCCGACATCGAATGGCTGGGCTACCACCCCGCCGCGCTGCTGCACGCGTCCGACTACTTCGGCCAGCTGTACGCCTGGGCCGAGCGCCTGGTCGAGGAGGGCCTGGCCTACGTCGACGACCAGGACACCGAGACGATCTCGGCCCAGCGCGGCGGCTTCGGCAAGCCGGGCGTCGACAGCCCCTACCGCACCCGCAGCGCGGCCGAGAACCTCGACCTGCTGCGGCGGATGAAGGCCGGCGAGTTCGCGGACGGGGAGAAGGTGCTGCGGGCGAAGATCGACATGCAGCACGAGAACATGGCGCTGCGCGACCCGGTGATGTACCGCATCCGTCACAGCCACCACTTCCGCACCGGCGACGAGTGGCGCATCTACCCGACCTACGACTGGGCGCACGGCCAGAGCGACGCGATCGAAGGGGTCACGCATTCGCTGTGCACGCTGGAGTTCGACACCCACCGTCCGCTGTACGACTGGTACCTCGAGCACCTGCCGCTGCCCGGTGACCAGCCCCGGCAGATCGAGTTCGCCCGCCTCGAGCTCACCCACACCGTCACCAGCAAGCGCCGGCTGGCCAAGCTGGTCGCCGACGGCACCGTCGAGGGCTGGGACGACCCGCGCATGCCCACGCTGCGCGGCCTGCGCCGCCGCGGCTACCCCGCGGCCGCGATCCGCGCGTTCTGCACCGAGGTGGGCACCACCCGGACGAACAGCCGGCAGAACATCGAGGCGCTCGAGTCCTACGTCCGGCGCGAACTGAACGCCACCGCGCAGCGCCGGATGGCCGTCCTGCACCCGCTGCGGCTGGTCATCGACAACTGGCCGACCGACGCGTCCGGCGCACCGGTCGTGGAGTACTTCGAAGTGGCCAACAACCCGGAGAACCCGGCCGACGGCACCCGCCAGGTCGCGTTCAGCGGCGAGCTGTGGATCGAGGCCGACGACTTCGCCGAGGTGCCGCCGCCGAAGTTCTTCCGGCTCACGGTCGGACGCGAGGTGCGGCTGCGCGGCGCCTACCTGGTCACCGCCACCTCGGTCGAGAAGGACGCCGACGGCGCGGTGACGGCCGTCCACGCCACCTACGACCCGGCCACCCGCGGCGGCGACGCCCCCGACGGGCGCAAGGTGAAGTCGACCATGCACTGGGTCTCGGCCCCGCACGCGATCGACATCACGGTCGCGCTGTACGAGCGGCTGTTCACCGCCGCGGTACCCGGCGAGGCCACCGGCGAACCCCTCGACGACCTGAACCCGGGCTCCCGGACCGTCGTCACCGGGCATGCGGAGTCCGCGGTCGGCGACACCGCGCCCGGCCAGGTGCTGCAGTTCGAGCGCCTCGGCTACTACGCCGCCGACCCGACCGTCCCGGGGCTGTTCCACCGCACGGTCGGCCTGCGCGACGAGTGGGCGGCCATCCAGAAGCGCCAGGGGTGACGCGGCCGGGTTCGGCCCTAAGGTATGGGCCATGAACCCATCCGTGACCGTCGTCGGTGAAGCGCTGATCGACATCGTCATCGACGTCCACGGCGACAGCGTGGAGCACGTCGGGGGCAGCCCCGCCAACGTCGCCATCGGCCTCGCCCGGCTCGGCCACGACACCCGGCTGGCCACCCACATCGGCACCGACGACCGCGGACGCCGGATCGCCGACCTGATGGCCGCCGAGCACGTCGAGCTGACCCCGGGCAGCACGGACGCGACCCGCACCCCGACCGCCGCCGCGCACCTGGACGCCGCCGGCGTGGCCACCTACGAGTTCGACCTGGAGTGGCGCCTCGACCCGGCCACCGTGGAAGTGGCGGACGGCGGGCACCTGCACACCGGCTCGATCGGCGCCACGCTCTCCCCCGGCGGCGACGCCGTGCTGGAGATCGTGCGCGCGGCCCGCGACCACGCCACCGTCTCCTACGACCCGAACGCCCGGCCGACCCTGATGGGCAGCCCGGACGAGGCGCGTCCGGTGATCGAGCGGCTGATCGCCCTCGCCGACGTGGTGAAGGCGTCGGAGGAGGACGTCCGCTGGCTGTACGGCACGACCCCGGTCACCCAGGTGCTCGCGCACTGGGCGTCGCTCGGCCCGTCCGTCTGCGCGGTGACCCAGGGCGGCGACGAGTTGGTCGTTCTCGCCGGCGGCGAGCTGCAACGGTTCCCGACCCTGCCCACCGTCGTCGCCGACACCGTCGGCGCCGGTGACTCGTTCATGTCGGGACTGGTCTCCGGGCTGCTGGACGCGGGCCTGCTGGGCGGGCCGGACGCGCGGGAGCGCCTGCGCTTCGCGGAGTGGCCGGCCATCACCGCGGCCGTCGAGCGGGCGCTGGCCTGCGCGGCGATCACGGTCTCGCGCCCGGGCGCCAACCCCCCGACCCGTGCAGACCTGGAGATCCAGCTCTGAGGTCTCGCCCTCAACCGAGCCGGTGGTAGCGGCCGCGGTAGTGCACCAGCGGGTCGGCGTCGTCCCCGGTCGTGACCGCCTCGACCACGCAGGTGACCAGCAGGGAGTGCCCCACCTCCGCGGTGCCCTCCAGGCGCACCCCCGCCCAGGTCGGCGTGCCGGTCGGCACCGGACCCCACGCGGTGTCGGTGAACGCGGCCTGCCGGAACGCGCCCCCCGGGGCGGGGGCCTCGCCGGCGAAGATGTCGGACAGCCGTGCCCGGTCGTGGCCCAGGATGGCGACCGCCGCCCGTCCGGACGCCACGAGGGCCTCGACGAGGTCGGCGAGCGGGTCCAGCAGCGCCAGGACGCGGGGCGGCGTGCCGTGCGCGACCAGCACCGAGGACACCGTCAGCCCCGCCGGCCGGCGCTCGCCGTGGGCCGTCCACAGCGTCACCCCGGACGCGAGCCTGCCCCGGAAGGCGCGGACGGCGTCCCGCGCCGACGGCGGGTCGGCGAAGGGGTGGCTGCGGTGGATGGTCACCGCCGGCCCGCGATCTCCAGGCCGATCACCGGCGACCAGGGGGCGGTGAGCAGCAGCGCCAGCGACACCCACAGCGGCGCGCCGGCCGCCGCGGAGCCCACGGCCGCGACCAGCCCCAGCATCCCGATGCCCACGGCGAGGAGGGCGGCCGGCTTCACCTGCCCGTCGATGTAGTGGAACAGCCCGATGGTGAGCAGCACGAAGGCCGCCAGCGGCACCGCCGTCGCCACGATCGTGCCGACCGCGCCGAGCACGCTGTCGCCGTCGACGAAGTACGCGGCCAGGTGCAGCCCCGCGCCGACGGCGGCGATCGCCGCGTAGCCGGGCAGCTGCCCGTAGCCCCAGACGAACGAGCGGCGACGGTCCGCGGCGAGCAGGTCACCGGTGGGCATCGCGAAGTAGAGCCACCACATGCCCATGGTGAGCCCGACGCCGACCAGGGCGATCGCCGCGGCCTCCGGTGCCCAGCCGTGCTCGGCGACCAGCGCCTGCACCGCGGCGGTCGTCCCGATCACGCACTCGCCGAGCGCGATGATCGCCAGCAGCCCGTACCGCTCGGCGATGTGGTGCGGGTGCCACGGCGTCCCGCCCTTCCGCTCGGCGAGCCACGGCGTCGACAGTTCGAGGAGGAAGATCGCGACGAACACGAACGGCCACACCGGGAACGGCGGGTGCAGCCAGATCACCAGCGCCACCCAGGCGGCCTGGGCGAGGCTCACACCGACGGCATAGGTGAGGGCGGTGGCGCGCCGCTCCGGGTGCCCTCTCGCGGCCCGCAGCCACAGCGCGACCATCGCGACCCGCATCACGACGTACCCGGCCACGGTGACCCGCGCGTCGAGTTCCCAGCCGTGCGCGAGCCCGGCGAACATGTCGGGGATACCGAGCGCGAGGATGACCACCCCGACCATCTGGACCAGCACGGCGAGCCGCACGAACCAGTCGTCGGTGTCGTAGGCCGAGGCGAACCACGTGTAGTTGATCCAGCACCAGACGACCGCCCAGATCGTCACGGCGAAGCCGACCACACCGGGCCAGAACTCCCCCGCCGCCAGCGCGTGGGCCGACTCGCTGCCGGCCGCCCCGAACGCGACCACGATCGTCAGGTCGTAGAGCAGCTCCAACGGCGTCGAGACGCGGTGGCCCTGCTCGGGGTCGCGTCCGGCCATGGGACGCAGCGGGTGCGCGGTGATCTGCATGAGTGCCTCGCAGACGATCGGGTGAGGCTCGGCAGCCTAGCGCAGCGTCCGCGCCCGGACGGGGACGCAGAACGGCCCCCGCACCGAGGTGCGGGGGCCGTTCGGAGTGCCTAGGCCAGGATCACTTGATGATCTTGGTCACACGGCCGGCGCCGACGGTCCGGCCACCCTCGCGGATGGCGAACTTCAGGCCGTCCTCCATGGCGATCGGCTTGTTCAGGTGCACGGTCATGTCGGTGTT
>Ga0102832_1001402_pt1 | contig 18952 bp, 19 predicted proteins | sample EBPBio282013_DNA_FD_88942 | JGI IMG/M metagenome (GOLD analysis project Ga0102832, IMG submission 88942) | Wastewater treatment Type I Accumulibacter community from EBPR Bioreactor in Madison, WI, USA - Reactor 2_5/28/2013_ DNA (Illumina Assembly) | ecosystem: Engineered > Bioreactor > EBPR >...
GCAAACCTCTAGTGCACAGCTCGCGCTTGCTGGCTACGCTCCACGATCATGAACGTGTGGCACGTCGTGGGTACAGCGGCCCTCGCAGCTCCCCCGCTCGTATGGTCGAGCCTTCACGCGCATTCTCCTGAAGTTCGGCGGTGGCGACAGGGCACCGGCCAGCGCACCCAGGTCGCGGGCCTCGGGGTGCGCGTGTTTGGATCCGGCGAGGCGGTCGTTGTGCTGCTCGCGGGCCTCGCCTCGAGTGAGCGATTCTGGGGCAAGTCATATGACGTGCTCGGACAGAACGCGCGCGTCGTAGCCATCGACCCGATCGGATTCGGTGCCTCAATCCGCCATCCGGCACTTCGGGAGATCGTCGACGCGAGGGTGCACGTCGATGCGGTGCTCGCGCTGGCCCGCCAGGTGCAGCCGGTGCTGCGCGAGGCTGCGCTCCCGGCCCTGCGCCGGCTCTCCGACTCCGTGGGCGCCACCGCCCATCTCACCGTGGTCGACGGCTCCGACGCCCTCGCGGTCGCCGTGGTCGAGCCCACCCGCTCGGACTTCCACGTGGCCTACCGCGTGGGCGCGCGGCACCCCCTCGACCGCGGTGCCGGCGGCAAGGCCGTCCTGGCCGGCCGCGCCACGGGCGGGCGCCCGTTCGAGCCCGGCTGGGTCGTGTCGACGGGCGAGCTGCAGCCGGGCGCGTTCGGCGTCGCCTCGCCGCTGCTCGGAGTCGCGGGCATCGAGGCCTCCGTCGGCGTGCTGGCGCTGACCGACCTCAACGTCGAGGACGTCGGCCCGAAGGTGCTGCGCGCCGCCGGCGAGGTCGCCCGAGCCCTGCGCTGAACCGCGGGTCGTAGCTGATCCGCGGGCTAGTAACAGCCGGTCGCCGTCGCGGCGATGCGGTCGGCGCTGCGGCGGACGGTGAGCCCGTCGTAGGACCGCGTGCGGTGCACGAGGGTCACGAACACCTTGAGCCGTCCGTCCGCGCCGCGCGCGTAGCCCGCGAGCGCGATGGTGTCGAACAACGATCCCGTCTTGCCCCACACCTTGCCGCGCGCGCACCTCGTGGGCGCGGTGTCGTAGCGGTGGTAGGCCGTGGAGAGCGTGCCGCTGACGCCGCCCACCGGCAGGTAGGTGCGCAGGGGCGCGAGCGCGGGGTAGCTCGGCGAGGCGGCTCGGCGCAGCAGGGCGGCGAGGCCGTTGGCGGTCATGCGGTCCTCGCGCGAGAGTCCGCTGCCGTCACGGATGGTCCACTCCGACGCCGGGATGCGCAGGGCCGCCAGCGTCTCGCGGGCGGTTGCGATACCGCCGTTCCACGTCGCCGAGTGGTCAGCCGCGAGGGCGTTGTTGCGGAACATCATCTCGGCGACGTCGTTGTCGCTCCAGAGCAGCATGTACCTCAGGATCGCCCCGGACGTGTTGCCCGTGACCTGCGAGACGACGGTGGACGCGGCCGGAGCCTTAAGCCGTCCGCCGTAGCCGACAGCCGGGGCGAGGTCGGTGCGCCCCGCGAGCTGCTTCTTCAGGGCCAGGTCGACGCGCGCGGTGAACCACTGGGCCGCCGACTTCGCACCATCCCACGAGTTGCGCAGGTCGCGCACGAGCGGGCGCACCGGCATGACCTCGGTGGGCACATACGTGCTGCGCCAGCCGGAGGCTGCCGTCGGAGACGCGAACAGCGTGTCGTCGAGCCGCACGGAGAACGTCAACGGTGTGGGCGCCGCAGGAGGCGTGACCGGCGCTGACGGCACGAGCGCCGCGAGTTTCGTGGCCGTGCGCACCGCCAGCGTGTCGAGCTGCGCACTGCTGAGCAGCGGGTCCCCGCCGCCGACGATGACCACCTCGCGCGAGGTGCGGCCCGTGCGCACGACGGTAGGGAAGGTGCGGTCGGTGCCCATCAGCCGCAGCGTGGTCGCGGCGGTGAGCAGCTTCATCGTCGAGGCGCCGCGCATCGGCGTCGTCCAGTTGCGGCGGTAGCCCACGGCGCCGGTCGTGGCATCGGCGACATAGATCCCCGGTGCGCGGTCCAGCGCCGGGAGGGCGGCGGCGCGGCGGGGCAGCAGGTAGCGCAGCCGGGCCTGCGCCGACTCGAACGGCACCAGCGAGGGTGCGACGACGGCACCGCGCACGACGCCGCCGGCGACCGGAGCCGACGCTGCACCGGCGGGAGCGACCGGTGCGGCCGTGCCGAGCGCGACCGCGGCCGCGACGACGAGCGGGCCGACGAGGCGGCCCGGCCGAGGGCTCACCGGCAGCCCACCACGGTGGCGACCAGCCCGTCGAGGGCGTCACGGGTCGTCGACGAGCCGGCGGCGGTGTTGTTCACGAGGAACGCGAACGCCTTGAGCCGCCCGTCCTTGGCCTTCGCGTAGCCGGTGAGCGTGATCACGCCGCCGATGGTGCCCGACTTGGCCCACGCGTACCCGATCGCGCAGCGCGAGGCGGCGGTGTCGAAGCGGCCGAACCGGGTCGACAGCGTGCCGGTGCGCCCGGCGATCATGAGCAGCCCGCGCAGCGAGTTCATCCGCTTCTCGGTCGGGCGCTGCGCCGCCTGCATGACCTCGACGAGCATCTTCGCCGTGACGCGGTTGTAGGGCGAGAGGCCGCTGCCGTCGGCGAACGAGACGTTGGTGAGGTCGACGCCGAGGTCCTCGAGCACCGCCACCTCGGCCGCGATGCCGCCCGCGCGGGTCGCCGGCTTGCCCATCGCCAGCGCGATGTGGCGGTGGAGCATCTCGGTGATGTTCGTGTCGCTCCACATGATCGCGGTGCGGATCGACTCGCCCAGCGAGTGCCCGCCGTAGTAGCCGAGCATCTCGGCGCCCTCCGGCGCCTTCTTGCGGCCGTCGTACACGACCTTCGCGCGGATGCCGCGCGACCGCAGCGCCGAGTCGAGGGCGTAGTCGAGCGATACCGCGAACGACCGGCCCGAGTCGCGCGTGGAGTCGTCGGTGCGCTGGCGGTCGAGCAGGAACGCGCGGGTGCGGTTGTACGTCGTGCCGCCCCAGGCCGGCCCGCGGGTCGCGTCGCCGAACAGCGAGTCGTCGGCGCGCACCGAGTACGTGATGGTCTGGTAGCGGTAGGACTCCGGCACGGCCGCGGCGAGCTTCTTCGCGGTGAGGCCCGCGAGGTAGCGCAGGCTCGAGCGGGTGAGCAGCGGATCGCCGCCCGCCACCAGCACCACCTCGAGGCCGCGCGAGCCCTGCCGCACGATGGTGGGGAAGGTGTGCGTCTTGCCGTAGAGGCGCAGCGCGATCGCGGAGGTGACGGCCTTCATCGTCGACGCCGACTTCATCGAGGCCGTGGCGTTCTTGGAGTAGATGTACTGGCCGTCGGTCGCGTCCATCACGCGGCCGGAGTACGTCCAGCGCAGCCGCGAGTCGCCGTCGCGGGAGTTGAGCATCTTCCAGATGCGCGTCTCCGAGACGTTGACGCCGTCCGGCGGCGTGGCCGCCTGTGCCGGCGCGGCCAGCACGAGGCTGACCGGCAGGGCGACGGCGGCGGAGACGAGGGTGCTGATCGCAGTGGTGCGGGCCCGGCTGGTCCGGCGGATCACGAGCATTCCTCCAGGGGAGGTCGGCGGACAGGACGTCGGGACGACGACCACCGTACGTTCTTCGACCGCTCTGGCAAGAACCTGCAGCGACCGCCCGGTGGAGTGTCCGCTGGCCGGTCGGGCTCAGCCGCCTCGCAGGTGCAGGTCAGGACGATGCCGCGTGCGCGCTGTCCGCACCGGCGGCCGCCTGCAGCAGCGGGAGCACGCGGTGGCCCACCTGGGTGGCCAGCGCGATCGCCGTCGAGGTGCGGGTGATGCCGTCGGTAGCCACCACCTGGTCGATCACCCGCTGCAGGTCCGCGTTGGACCGGGCGACCACGCGGCAGAGAAGGTCGCCGCCGCCGGTGATGGTGTGCACCTCGATCACCTCGGGGATCGCGGCCAGCCTGGCCCCGATGGCGTCGTGCCCCGCCTGCGCGATCTCGAGGGTGACGAACGCGGTCACGGGGAAGCCGAGCGCGGCCGGGTCGAGATCCGGGCCCCAGCCGGTGACGACGCCGCGGGCCGCGAGCTTGTCGAGGCGGGCCTGCACGGTGCCGCGCGCGATGCGCAGGCGGCGGCTGGCCTCGAGGACGCCTACGCGGGGCTCGGCGGCGAACAGCGCGAGGATGGCGGCGTCGACGCGGTCGACGGCGGACTCGGACATCTCGACCACTCCCTCGTCGCGGCAGCACGGGCGGGCCACGGCCCGCACCGCGGTGCGCTGGACGATCTGACCAGGGCTGATGCCCACGGTAGCCGCGGCCGGGACGGGTAGCCGCCCCCGTGCGGGTGCGGTCCTGTGAGGGCCATCACGCAAGGCAAGGCTTCGTTGCCTGCGTTCGACGGGCCGCTACGACGTGCGCTTGTCGACCCGGGAGCCCGGCACGGTGCCCGCCGACGCCGTGGCGCGGGGCGCGGTCATGCCGATGAGGGTGACTCCGCTGCGCACCTCCACGAGACCCGCCGGCCCGGACGGTGTGCCGCCGCCCGAGGGGATCTCCAGCCACCCGCAGCGCGCGTACGCCGTGTCGAGCCGGCCGTCGGGCGCCAGGCGCAGCACGCCCGGCCTGCCGGACGGCGTCGAGCTCGAGAGCCCGACGTACGCCGTGCCGCCGGATCCTGCCGACAGCGCCGACAGGGCGACGTCGGTATGCCCGACGTCCGCCACGCCGCCCGTGCCCCAGCCCGGGTCGAGCGCGCCCCCGGCGAGGACGTGCACCACCTGGTTGAGGTGCGTCCCGGCGCCGGTCTGCGCGTGGGCCCCGACGAGGTAGGAGCCGTCGGGAGCGGTCACGATCCGCTCGGCACCGGCTCCGTCCCAGGACGCGTAGCCGTCGGTGCCGAAGGCGGTGTCGACGGCGCCGGCGCGCGTGATCTTGAGCAGCGCCGGAGTGCTGACGTCGCCGGCCTTCCGGTCGACCGAGATGAGCGCGCTGCCGTCGGTGGCCGCACCGACCGCTCGGCACGCGCTCGTCACGGACTGGCCGACGCCGACCGGCAGTGCGACGGCCCGCTGCGCGTGGATGCGGCCCTGGGGGTCGATCTCCGTCAGTCGCGCGGTGCCCGGCGTCTGCTGGCTCCAGCCGCAGCCCCAGACCCAGCCCGACGAGCGCACCGCGAAGCCGAGGTCGACGGTGAACTCCGACGACGTGCCGGGGCTGGTGATCCGCGCGCCGGACGGCGGCGCGAAGGAGGCATCGACAGCGCCGGCTGCGGTGATCCGACGCAGCAGCAGGGTCGGCACCTCCATCAGGTCCTCCCGCCGCTTGGCGACGACGAGCCGCCTCTGGCCGTCGGCGCCGGCGCCCGCCCAGGAGTCGTAGATTCCCGTCGTCGTCCAGGCCCGCAGCACCAGGGCGCGGCCCTGGGCGTAGCCCGGATCGGGCGTGCCGTCCGACCGGTAGCCGCGGATCACGAGGTCGCCCGTGTCATCGCCGGTGCTGCCGTTCGACAGCGCGAGGGAGAGCGTGCGGAACGAGCCGACGCCGGGCTGGCCCGCCGGCGTCACGTCGAGGTGGACGAGGGGCTGGCCGAGGAAGGTGCCGCCTTGGCCGACCCCGGCGGTGTACCAGGGCACGTTGATGCTGCCGTCGCCGCCGCCGAAGCTGGCGATGGGCCGCCCGTTGCTCGCGCTGCACGCGAGTGAGGGGGCTCCGGCGACCAGCGCCGCAGCTGCTGCGCCGATCACGGCGCCGGCCAGCGAGTAACTCCGCCGGAGCATGCTCCCTCTCTCCCCGTCCCCTCTGAGGTGCACCGTACGACGTCCGACCGGGACTGTCGTCGGACTCGCGGCGGACGGCGTCGATCGGACGCAGCGCCGGGGCCCGCGGATCCCGTGGCGCCGGTCGGGGGACCGGGAGGCGCACCGTAGGGTTCGGGCATGGCGATGGCGCCCGGGTGGTACCAGGACCCGTTCAGCAGCAGCGGCTACGTGCGCTGGTGGGACGGGCAGCGCTGGGGCGCGTCCACGACGCTGCCGGAGGGGATGGCCCCGGCCGGCCCCGGCATCCCGGTGCCGCTTCCTCCTCCCGGTGCTGCGGCGGCGGGCGCGCCGGTGCAGCCGCAGGTGCCCGTCCCGCCGTCGTCCCCGTCGGCACCGTCGTCCTGGCAGCAGGCGCCCCCGCCGCAGTGGGGCGCGCCGCAGGCCCCGGCGCCAGGCGCCTATGGCGCCCCTCAGGCGACATCCGGGTGGTCGGCCGGTGCGCCCTACGAGCTGGCCACGTGGGGCACCCGCGCGGCTGCTCGGGTCATCGACGTCATCATCACCACCGTCATCTCCATGCCGTTCGTGATGTGGGTGCTCTGGCCGTCGATCACGGCCGCGATGGACGCAGTGTCGGCAGGCGGCTCGATGGACGCCGCCATGCAGGACTACGTCGCGCAGCTGTCCGACGTCGGCACGTCGACGCAGATCGCGATCATCACGGCGATCATCACGTTCTTCTACGAGGTGCCGCAGAACGTGCTCTTCGGTCGCACGATCGGCAAGCGCGTCCTCGGGCTGGAAGTCCGTCAGCGCGACGACGACCGCAACCTGGGCTGGGGCGCGGCCATCATGCGCTGGGGCGTGTTCACCGTGGGCCAGTCGATCCTCAGCTTCTTCTGGACCATCCCGGACTACCTGTGGCCGTTCTGGGACCGGCCCTGGCGCCAGACCCTGCACGACAAGGCGGCCCGCAGCACGGTCGTGCCGTCGCGGGGCCCGTCGCACCGCTGACACACGGGACCGACGGCGTCAGGTGGGCCTTTCCCCGGCCGGTGACGGATCCGTGCCTGTCCTCGCGTCCTGCCGCCCCGCAGGGCCCGGCAGTGCCAGAGTCTGCGCCGTGACCGACTGGCCCGTCCCCGGAGGTGGCGCATGAGCGTCGAGCAGCCCCAGACCGCGAGCGGGCCGATCGCCCTCGCCGAGCCCACTGCGCGGGTCGGCGTGCGCTACGTCCTGCCGGTGGTGCTGGCGAACCTCGGCATCATGCTCGCGTTCTACACGCCGATCCAGAACCTGCTCCCGAGGCTGGCCACCGAGGTCGCCGGGGACGGCGGCAAGGAGGCCGCGCTTGCCTGGATCACCGGCGTCGGCGCGTTCATGTCGGTGGTGGGCAACCCGGTCGCCGGTGCACTGTCGGACCGCACCACCTCGCGGCTGGGGCGGCGCCGTCCGTGGATCCTCTGGGGCGCGCTCATCGGCGCGCTCGCCATCGCCGCGCTGGCGTTCCAGTCGACCGTGCTCGGCCTCGCGGTCGTGTGGGGCGTCTGCCAGGCCACGATCAACGCGGCCTACGCCGGCCTCACCGCCACGGTGCCCGACCAGGTGCCGGTGAAGCAGCGAGGCATGGTGTCGGGCTGGATCGGCCTGGCGCAGACGGTCGGCATCGTGCTCGGCGTCGCGCTCGTGACGCTCGTGATCCTCGCGCTCGACCCCGGCATCTACCTCACCTCGATCCTGCTGGTGCTGCTGGTGATCCCGGTCGTCGTCACGCTCAAGGACCCGCGGCTCGACCCTGCCGACCGACCCGAGTTCCACTGGGGCGAGTGGCTGAGGAGCTTCTGGGTGAGCCCGAGGGAGTACCCCGACTTCGCCTGGGCCTGGATCACCCGCTTCCTTATGCAGCTGGGCAACGCGCTGGCCACGCTGTACCTGCTGTTCTGGCTCACGGACAAGGTCGGTCTCAGCAAGGACGAGGCAGGCGGCGCCCAGACGCTGCTCATCGGGCTCTACGCCCTGGGCACGATCGTCACCGCGGTCATCGCCGGCGTCATCAGCGACCGCGACGGACGGCGCAAGATCTACGTGATCCTCTCGACCATCGTCATGGCGATCTCGGCCGTGCTGCTCGCGTTCTTCCCTGTGGTCAGCGTGGCGATGGTGGCGGCGCTGATCCTCGGCCTCGGATACGGCATGTACCTCGCCGTCGACCAGGCGCTCATCACGCAGGTGCTCCCGCGCGCCGTCGACCGCGGGCGCGACCTCGGGGTCATCAACATCGCGAACTCGGCGCCGCAGGTGCTGGCGCCGGTGATCGCCGCCCCGATCGTCACGAGCCTGCTGGGCTATACGGGGCTGTACCTCATCACCGCGGTCGTGACGCTGCTGTCGGCCGCGCTCGTCACGCGGATCAAGTCGGTGCCGTAGGCCGCGATCTCAGACAGGCGGGGCGATCCGCGGGGAGGGGTCGGTGCGCAGCCGCGCGTGCAGATGCTCGTCGTGGCGCCGGCCGTCCCCGTAGGTGTAGCTCTGGCGCGCCGTGCCCTCGTGCGCGTACCCGCAGCGCAGCGCCAGCCGGCACGACGCCTCGTTCTCGACGGCGTGGAACAGCTCGATGCGGAACATCCCGAGCTCGTCGAAGGCGAACCGGGTGGCCGCATCGACGATGGCCGTGCCGATGCCGCGCCCGCGCCCCCGCGGTGCGAGCCAGTAGCCCACCTCGCACGTCTCGTTGACGAAGTCCAGCTGATGCAGGGACACCTGCCCGATGATCGAGCCGTCGTGGTCGCGCACGACCCACGACGCGTGGTGCTCGTCCCAGGTCGCCCGCGAAGCGATCCAGAGCGGTGCCCGCTCCTCGACGCCGATCGGCGTGCCGCCGGGCGGGTTCCAGACGGCGATGTCGGGGTCGCGGAAGGCGGCGACGATGTCGGCGAGGTCGGAGTCCGCAGGGGTGTCCATGCGGTAGGGGCCGACGTGGAGGACGACCGGCTCGTAGGCGGCGTCGTCCACCGGGGCGTGGTCGTTCATCACACACCGTCCGGCTCGAGCAGCCCGAGCGACTCGAGCCCCTCGAGCGCAGGCACGACGTGGTCGGTGCCGACCGACACGAGCAGGCGCCGGACCGCGATCGCGTCGGCGTCGGCGAGGACGGCGAGGCGCTGGGCGTCGTCGGCGTCCTCGATCAGCGAGAGCACGTGGCCGGTGTCGCGGGCGTCGAGGGCGGCTGCCGCGGCGGCGAGCAGTGCGATCACGCGCGATGCCGTCCACGTCCCGCCCGCGACCGAGAACGCGAGGCCACGGCGGGCGCAGCCGACGACGAACTCGGCCAACGCCCGGTCGCCGGGGTCGTGCCCGGTCAGCAGCAGCGCACGCTCGGCGCCGTCCTCGCCCAGGACGTCGAGCGCGCGCTCCCAGCCCGGCACGAGCGGGACCGCGACCCAGGCCGGCAGGGCGAAGTCGAGCGTGTCGAGCACGAGGCGGGCCGAATCGGCCGGGTGCCCGTCGAGCGGCAGCGCGACGTGCAGGCCGAGCAGTGCCACACGGTCGTCGTCGAGGAGCACGGCCCGCGCCTCGGCCGCCTCGACCAGCCCGGAGTCGGCCACGAGCACGAGATCGAGCGGCTCGGACCGCGGGTCGGCGTCGAGCGCGTCGAGCACCCCCTCGAGCCAGCTCACCGGGACGACGAGAGGGCCCACCGCGGCGGCGTGGGGGCCCCGTCGCCGGGCGCGGTGCGCGTGCACCGAGCCCACGATGTCGTCGGCACCGGCGAGCTCGTCGACCAGGCCGTCGACGAGGGCGGCACCGGTCCCGGGCGAGACGCCCGCGAGGGCGGCAGGGGTCGGGCTCATGGCCGTCACGCTAGTGCGCCGGGCGCGGCGTCCGGGCACCGGTCGGCGGCGCACCCGTGGCCGGACGCCGTGCCGCGCGCGGTCGTGCGGTGGCCCGCCCGGACCGGCGGGAAGCGGTATGTGGCCGGTCTGGACAGGGGGCGAAACGGACTTCTAGTGTCAACTCGGGCACAGATCGAGGTCGACCAGGTCAAGTCCCGGGACCTGGCCGACGATGTCGGGAGAGGACCCGCCCGACGCACCCAGCCCGCCGCCCGCACGCCCCTCGACCCCGGGAGACCAACCGCATGCTCCGGCACCCCCGCCGCCCGTCGAGCGCCGGCCGATCGGCCCGCCGCCCGGCCCGGGTCGTCGCGGGCGCCCTGGCCGCGGTGCTCGGCGCCGGCCTCGTGGGCGTGGCCCTCCCCGTCACCGCCGAGGCTGCCGACCCGGCGCCCCGCCCGATCATGAGCGGGTGGATCCCGTACTGGGCCACCTCCGACGGCGTCGACTCGCTCGTGGCCAACGAGGACCTCTTCACCGACGTCTCGCCGTTCTGGTACTCCGCCCAGCTGCTGTCGAACGGCAACATCCGCATCGCGCAGTCGGTGAGCTCGGCGTCGAAGACCTACCTGCTCGACAACGTGCGCCCTACCGGCGTGCCGATCATGCCCGCGGTCACCGACGGCATGGCCGCACGCGAGATGGCCGCGGTGATGGCCAGCCCGACCAAGCGCGGGCAGCTCGTCAGCCAGCTCGTCAACGTCGTCGTCGCCAACGACTACGACGGCATCGACCTCGACTTCGAGAAGTTCGCGTTCAGCGACGGCCGCAGCACGTGGGCGACCACCCGTCCTGCTTGGGTCGCGTTCATCAAGCAGCTCTCGTCGGCGCTGCACGCGCAGGGAAAGAAGCTCGCCGTCACGACGCCGCCGCTCTACGACGCCGACTACGACGCGTCGTCCGGCTACTGGGTCTACGACTGGGCCGGCATCGCGCCCTACGTCGACCGGCTGCGCATCATGGCCTACGACTACTCGGTCAGCGGCGGCAACATCGCGCCCTTCTGGTGGGTGGAGAAGGTCGCCGCCTTCGCCGTCACGCAGGTGCCCGCCAACCGGATCCAGCTCGGCATCCCGGCCTACGGCCGCAACGCGGTGAGCGCCGTGACCGGCACGTGCCCCACCAACGTGCCGTCGAACTACCGCAGCACGCTGTCGTTCACGGCCGCCAACGCCTTCAGCTCGATCCCCGACGCGAAGTTCACCAGCTCCGCCGTCGACCGGACCGCCGCGGTCCGCACGTGGGTCGACCAGGACGCCACCGGCCGCTCCATCCGCGAGACCAAGTTCACCTACAACGTGACCTACAAGGGCACCAAGGCCGACGGCACGGCGACCAGCTGCGTGGTCTCGCGCTACGGCTGGTACGCCGGCTCGTCGTCGACGGCGTTCAAGGCCAGGCTGGTCGAGAAGTACAAGCTGCTCGGCCTGGCGCAGTGGACGGTCGGCGGCGAGATGGCGGGGCAGTGGTCGTCGCTGCGCAGCTACGCCACGACGATCGCGCCGAAGCCGACGACGGTCTCGGTCGACGCCACCGACGCCGCACCGCTCGGCGGCACGACGACCGTGCGCGCCCGGGTGGTCTCGGGAGGCGCGGCCGTCGCCGGCGCCAAGGCGACGCTCTACTCCAAGCCGATGGGCAGTGCGACGTGGACGGCGGTCGCGTCCGCCGCGACGTCGAGCACGGGCGCGGTCGCCTTCAACCAGACGCTCTCGCGCGCCACGGACTTCCGGATCCGGGTCAGCCCCGCCTGGGAGCGGCTCGCCGGCTCGGGCGACGACAGCACGCGCGTCCAGGGCGCGGCGTCGGTGCGCGGCACGACGTCGATCGCACAGGGCGCGACCGCGAAGGCGACCGTGATCACCTCGCCCGTGCAGAACGGCCAGGAGGTGCGTCGCCAGGTGTGGTCGTCGACCAAGGGCTGGGTCACGCAGGACATCCGCTCGACCAACAGCCTCGGCAAGGTCTACTTCCAGTGGAAGCCGTGGACCAAGAAGACCTACACGTACCGCTTCGTCGTGGTCGGCACCACCAAGGTCGCCGGCACCACCGCGAAGCTCGCGCTCACCGTGAGGTAGCGGGCGCTAGGACAGGCACTCGGCGGGCAGCTCGAACCAGCGCAGGTGCTCGAAGTCCGCGCTGACCCGTGCCGCGTCGACGTCCTCGCCCGGCTCGGGGAGCGACTCCATGAGGTCGTGCGCCTCGTCGAGGTAGCGCTGCAGGTCCGACAGCGGCGCACGGTCGTCGTGGCGGGGGTAGGTGAGGACGCCGTCGACGTACTCCAGCTGCGAGAGGCGCAGCGGGGGCTCCACGGCGCCGTCGCGGTGGCGCCACCGGCCCGAGGCGATGTCGAAGCGGTACTGCGGCACCAGCTTCCAGCCGTGGTCGGCCACCATCGCGACTGCCTGCACGATGTAGCGGAAGACCTCCTCGGACACGAAGTAGTTGAAGTTCACCCGCACCCAGCCGGGCTTGATGCCCTCGCACCCGTGCGTGATCTCGCGCTCGAACTCGTGGCTGCGCTCGATGTCGATGCCGAGCAGGCGGTGGCCGTACGGGCCGGCGCACGAGCAGCCGCCGCGGCTCTGGATGCCGAACAGGTCGTTGAGCAGCGCGACGACGAAGTTGTGGTGCAGGTAGCGCCCACCCGGACGCCGCACCGTGAACGACACGATCGAGAGCCGGTCGGCCGCCTTGTTGCCGAGCACGTCGATGGTCGGATGCTGGTCCCACGCCGCGATCGCACGTCGCAGGTAGTCGTGCTCGTGCGCGCGGATGACCTCGGTGCCCACATTGCGCTTGAGGTGGAAGACCAGCCCGGCGCGGATCGACTCGACGATGGCGGGGGTGCCGGCCTCCTCCCGGTGGACGGGGTCGGCGAGGTACACGTGCTCGGCCGGGTTGACGTAGGCGACCGTCCCGCCGCCGACGACGACGGGCACGGAGTTGGTGAGCAGGTCCCGTCGGATCGCCAGGACGCCGGGCGTGCCCGGGCCGCCCACGAACTTGTGGGGCGAGAGCACCACGGCGTCCTTGCATGTGAGCGGGTCCTCGCCGTCGCCGCACATCCGGATGTCGAGGTAGGGGCCGGCGGCGGCGTAGTCCCAGAACGACAGGGCGCCGTGCTGGTGCAGCAGCCGCGCGATGCCGTCGACGTCGGTGGTGATGCCGGTGACGTTGGACGCGGCGCTGAACGACCCGATCTTGAGCGGGCGGTCGGCATAGGCGACGAGCTCGGCCTCGAGCCGCGCGACGTCGATGTGGCCGTCTGCGTCCTCGGGGATCGTCACGACGTCGGCGATCGACTCGCGCCAGGGCAGCTCGTTGCTGTGGTGCTCGAACGGGCCGATGAACACGACCGGCCGCTGCTCCGGCGGGATCTGGGCGGAGAAGCCGTGATCCCGGTCGAGGTCGGCCGGGATCCTCAGGTTGAGGATGCCGACCAGCTTGTCGATGGCGCCCGTGGTGCCTGAGCCGGTGAACACGACGACGGCGTCGTCGCCGCACCCGAGGCTCTCGGCGATGATCGCGCGCGCGTCCTCGCGCAGCCGGGTGGTCTGCAGGCCGGTGCCGCTGCTCTCGGTGTGGGTGTTGGCGTAGCGGGGGAGGACCTCGCAGCGGATGAAGTCCTCGAGGAAGCCGAGCGCCCGGCCCGAGGCGGTGTAGTCGGCGTAGGTGACCCGGCGCGGGCCGAACGGCCCGTGCATGACCGTGTCGTCGCCGATCACGCCGTCGCGGATGGCGGCGAGCAGAGGGGGCTCGGGCAGGGACGGATCCCGCGGGGGGATCGGCAGCGGCGCGTCGGACACACGCCGAGGGTACGACGCCGACGTGGGACGATGGCGCCCGTGAGCACCGCGCCGGTCGAGCTGGAGCGCCCGGAGTCCGACGCCGTCGTCGCACCCGACCGCCCGTGGATCACCATCGTGTGGAACGACCCGGTGAACCTCATGTCGTACGTGACCTACGTGTTCATGACCTACTTCGGGTACACCAAGGAGAAGGCCGAGAAGCTCATGTGGGACGTGCACCACGAGGGCCGGGCCGTGGTCTCCCACGGCACCCGCGAGGAGATGGAGGTCGACGTCGCGGCCATGCACTCGTACGGCCTCTGGGCGACCCTCCAGAAGGACGACTGAGGTGGCCGTCCACGGCTTCCGCCGCTCCGGCGGCCGGGTGGTGCTGCGCGTCGACGAGATCGAGCGCGGCCTGCTGGCCCACGTCCTCGACCAGCTGGTCGAGCTGGTGGCGCCCGAGACGCCGGCCGACGCCGACCCCTTGGCTGCTCTGGTGTCGATCGATCCCGACGCCACCCGCCCCGACGACCCCGCCCTCGCCCGGCTGCTGCCCGACGCCTACGCCGACGACGACGAGGCCAGCGCCGAGTTCCGCCGCTACACCGAGCGCTCGCTGCGCGAGCAGAAGGTGGCGCACGCGACCCTCGTCATCGCCGCGCTCTCGGCCGACGAGCGCAAGATCGTCGTCGCCGACCAGGACGTGCCGGCGTGGCTCGGCGCGCTCAACGACGCACGGCTCGCCCTAGGCACCCGCCTCGGCATCACCGAGGAGACCCACCACATCTTCGCCTCGCTGGACGAGGACGACCCGGCGTTCATGGCCTACAACGTCTACGACTGGCTGACCTTCCTCCAGGAGACGCTGGTGCAGGCGGCGTTCGGCCTGCGCTCCGAGCCGCCGCCCGGCGCCGACCTCGACTAGCGCGTCTAGGCTGGGCGCATGCTGCGGATCAGCCAGGAGCTCGTCGACCAGATGGTGGCCCACTGCCGGGCCGACCACCCCGACGAGGCGTGCGGCGTCATCGCCGGCCCCGCCGGCAGCGACCGCCCGGAGCGGTTCATCCCGATGGTCAACGCGGCCCGGTCGCCCACGTTCTACGAGTTCGACTCCCTCGACCTGCTGCGCCTCTACCGCGAGATGGACGACAACGACGAGGTGCCGGTCGTCGTCTACCACTCGCACACGGCCACCGAGGCCTACCCCTCGCGCACCGACATCAGCTACGCCTCGGAGCCCGAGGCCCACTACGTGCTCGTCTCGACCCGGGAGACCGGCGGCGACGACGGCCCCTACGAGCTGCGGTCGTACCGGATCGTCGACGGCGTCGTCACCGAGGAGCCGGTCGAGATCGCCGGCTGAGCCCCTGACCAGCGGCGACGCTGCTGCGAACGGCTTGCAGCGCCGGTCCGGATGGTGGGACGCCGACCGGTCGCCGGTTCGTGCGGGGGAATAGCGGGGCCTACGCTCGGCCTTGCCACGGAGGCACGTTCCCGCGGCCACTGCCGCCCGGCCCGACTCTGGAGACCCACCGCCATGGCCATCGAGGTCCGCATCCCGACGATCCTGCGCCCGTACACCGACGGCGCCCGCGCGGTCGAGGCGTCCGGCGACACCCTGCGCACGCTCATCGCCGACCTCGACGCGCGCCACCCCGGCATCCAGGAGCGGATCGTCGACGATGCCGGCCTGCGCCGGTTCGTCAACGTCTACCTCAACGACGAGGACGTGCGGTTCCTCGACGGGATCGACACCGCCCTCTCCGACGGCGACGTCGTCACCGTCCTGCCGGCCGTCGCCGGCGGCTGACGCGCCGCATGCGCTACGACTCCCTGCTCGCCTCGGTCGGGCACACCCCGCTCGTCGGCCTCCCGCGGCTCTCTCCGTCGGCCGACGTCCGGCTGTGGGCCAAGCTCGAGGACCGCAACCCCACCGGCTCCATCAAGGACCGTGCGGCGCTGCGGATGGTGGAGGAGGCCGAGCGCCACGGGCAGCTGCGCCCGGGCTGCACGATCCTCGAGCCGACGAGCGGCAACACCGGCATCTCGCTGGCGATGGCTGCGCGGCTCAAGGGCTACCGCCTCGTCTGCGTGATGCCCGAGAACACCTCGGTCGAGCGCAAGCAGCTCCTGCGGATGTGGGGCGCGGAGATCGTGTCCTCGCCCGCCGCCGGCGGCAGCAACGAGGCCGTGCGCGTCGCCAAGCAGCTCGCCGAGGAGCACCCGGACTGGGTGATGCTGTACCAGTACGGCAACCCGGCCAACGCCCACGCGCACTACTCCGGCACCGGCCCCGAGATCCTCGAGGACCTGCCGACGATCACCCACTTCGTCGCCGGGCTGGGCACCACGGGCACCCTCATGGGCACGGGGCGCTTCCTGCGCGAGAAGGTCCCTGGGATCGAGATCGTCGCTGCCGAGCCGCGTTACGGCGAGCTCGTCTACGGGCTGCGCAACCTCGACGAGGGCTTCGTGCCCGAGCTCTACGACGCCAGCGTGCTCACCACCCGGTACTCCGTCGGCCCTCGCGATGCCGTCCGGCGCACGCGGCAGCTGCTGGAGGAGGAGGGCATCTTCGCCGGCATCTCCACCGGCGCGATCCTGCACGCCGCCCTGGGCATCGCGGCCAAGTGCGTCAAGGACGGGCGCCCGGCCGACATCGCCTTCATCGTCTGCGACGGCGGCTGGAAGTACCTGTCGACCGGCGCCTACGAGGGCACCCTCGACGACGCAGAGGACGCGCTCGACGGCCAGCTCTGGGCGTAGGAGCGGGCCGGGAGCTCGCTCTGGATGGGTGAGCGACGGCTAGATCGGTCGCTCACCCATCCAGAGCGACGCGCGTCAGGCGGTGGGGACCTTGGTGAACCAGGCCTTGGCCTTCGAGCCGCTCGCGATGGCGAGGATGGCGATGTTGAGCACCAGGGCCAGCCAGCCGTAGGGCAGGCGGAACAGCGCGAAGACGATGTTGATGACCGCGAGCGCCTGGATGATCACCTGGGCGCCGGCGAGGCCGAACGACGTCGCGCGGGCCAGCCAGACGTAGATGAAGGCCAGAAGCAGCGACAGCGCGCCGTTGACGAACAGGTAGAAGCCGGGGATCTCCTGGGAGTTGCCGGCCGGGTCGGTCAGCGTGGGGTTCTGGCCGAAGGGCGCCAGCATGAGCCAGACGCCGATGATCGCGTTGAAGATCGCCGCGATCCAGATGAGCACGACGATGAACGTGATGCCGCCCGGGCGCTTGGTGTCGGGTGACGTGGACGACATGTCCCCTCCGGTCGCTCGCAGGGGGCTCGGTCGCACCCCTCGACCCGAGCATGGCAGAAACGCCCCGCGGGGCGTGGTCTGCGACACAGGGCGTGCGGGGACCCTGCTCGACGTGCCACCCGGCGGCCCGGATGCCTTTACAGTCCCGGGTGTGACGGACGCGCCCATCGGGATCTTCGACTCCGGAGTCGGAGGGCTCACCGTGGCCCGCGCCGTCCTCGACCAGCTGCCCCACGAGCCGGTCCTGTACGTCGGCGACACCGCGCGCGGCCCCTACGGCCCCCGGCCGATCCCGGAGGTGCGCGCGTTCGCCCTCGACGTCATGGACCACCTCGTCGACCAGGGCGTGAAGATCCTGGTGATCGCCTGCAACTCCGCGAGCGCCGCGGTGCTGCGCGACGCCCGCGAGCGGTACTCGGTGCCCGTCGTCGAGGTCATCCAGCCCGCCGTGCGCCGCGCCGTGCGCGTGACCCGCGCGGGCCGGGTCGGCGTCATCGGCACCCGCGCCACGGTCGAGAGCGGCGCCTACGCCGATGCCTTCGCGGCCGCGCCGGATCTGCAGCTGGTGCAGCAGGCCTGCCCGCGCTTCGTGGAGTTCGTCGAGGCCGGCGTCACGGGCGGCCCCGAGCTGCAGGCGGTGGCCCACGAGTACCTCGACCCGGTGGCGGACGCCGGCGTCGACACGCTCGTCCTCGGCTGCACCCACTACCCGCTGCTCGCGGGCGTCATCTCCTACGTCATGGGCGACGACGTGACCCTCGTGAGCAGCGCCGACGAGACCGCCAAGGACGTCTACCGCACGCTCACCGCCCACGGGCTCGAGCGCGACCCGTCGCTCCCGCCCCCGGTGCACCGGTTCCTCGCCACCGGCGACCCCGCACCCTTCTCGACCCTCGCCCGGCGCTTCCTCGGACCCGAGGTCGCGGCCGTCGAGCACGCCACGGAGGTCGTGTCCTGATGCGTCTCACCGTCGTCGGCTGCGCCGGCTCCTACCCCGGGCCGGACTCGCCCGCGTCGTGCTACCTGGTCGAGCACGACGGCGCGGCCATCGCGCTCGACCTGGGCAACGGCGCCTTCGGCGCGCTGCAGAAGCACACCGACGTGTATGCGCTCGACGGCGTGGTCGTGTCGCACCTGCACGCCGACCACTGCCTCGACCTCACCTCGTTCTACGTCTTCCGCAAGTACCACCCGGACGGCCACGCCCCGGTGATCCCCGTGCTCGGGCCGACCGGCGCCGCCGACCGCATGGCCCGCGCCTACGACCTGCCGCCGGAGGAGGGCATGCTCGGCGAGTTCGACTTCCGCGACCACGTCGACGTCACGGAGATCGGCCCGTTCCGGATCACCACCGCCCGGGTCAACCACCCGGTCGAGACGTACGGGATCCGTGTGGAGGCCGGCGGCCGCAGCCTGGTCTTCAGCGGCGACACCGGGATCTGCCCCGAGCTGGTCGAGCTGTCGCGCGGCGCCGACGTCGCCCTCTACGAGGCGTCGTTCCTCGAGCGCTACACCGACGTGCCGCCGAACCTGCACCTCACCGCCAAGCAGGCCTCCGAGCACGCCATGCAGGCGGGCGTCGGCCGGCTGGTGCTCACGCACCTCGTGCCGTGGACGCCGCGGGAGGAGTCCGAGGCCGAGGCCAGGGCGGTCTACGACGGCGAGCTGCTGCTGGCGACCCAGGGCCTCGTCGTCGAGGTGTGACGCATAGGGTCGCCCGCATGACCCGTTCCGACGGCCGCGCCGCCGACCAGCTCCGTCCCGTCTCGTTCCAGCGCGGCTGGCTCGACCACGCCGAGGGCTCCTGCCTCGTCTCGTTCGGCCGCACGCGCGTGCTGTGCGCGGCGTCCTTCTCCGCCGGGGTGCCCCGCTGGCGCAAGGACTCCGGGCTCGGCTGGGTCACCGGCGAGTACGCGATGCTGCCTCGGGCGACCAACACCCGCAGCGACCGCGAGTCGGTGCGCGGCAAGGTCGGGGGCCGCACGCACGAGATCTCGCGACTCGTCGGCCGCTCCCTCCGTGCGGCCATCGACCTCTCGGCGCTGGGCGAGAACTCGATCGTCATCGACTGCGACGTGCTCCAGGCCGACGGCGGCACCCGCACCGCCGCCATCACCGGAGCCTGGGTCGCGCTCTCCGACGCCGTCGCGTGGGCCCAGGGGAAGGGCCTGGTCAAGGCCGGCGTCGAGCCCATCGTCAACTCGATCGCCGCAGTGTCGGTCGGCATCGTCGACGGCGAGCCCCGGCTCGACCTGCACTACGACGACGACGTCGC
>Ga0102832_1001404_pt1 | contig 18938 bp, 19 predicted proteins | sample EBPBio282013_DNA_FD_88942 | JGI IMG/M metagenome (GOLD analysis project Ga0102832, IMG submission 88942) | Wastewater treatment Type I Accumulibacter community from EBPR Bioreactor in Madison, WI, USA - Reactor 2_5/28/2013_ DNA (Illumina Assembly) | ecosystem: Engineered > Bioreactor > EBPR >...
AGGTCGACAGCGGGATGAAGGCGTCGGGGTTGGCGTCGTGCAGCAGGTCGGCGATGCGGCCGCCCCAGCCGGTGTCGGTGTTCGCGGCCGACACCTGCCAGTAGGTCTGCTGGTCGTTGTGCGAGAACAGCTGCGGCGGCAGTTCGACCCGGTTGGCGAGGTAGTCGGCCTTGCTGACCGGGCGGATCAGGGTGCCGACATTGCCGAGGATCGCCATGCGCCCGCTGTTGAACAGCTGCTGCAGGCCGCCGGCGCCGATGGTGTCGCCCGAGCCGGTCGAGGCCTGGATCGCGTACTGCGAACCGTCGGATGCGCCGCCGCCGGCCTGCGGCGTCAGCGGCAGCAGGTTCGCGCGCGGCACCGCCAGCGTGGCGCGCGCCTGCGCGTAGCGCTGGTAGCTGGTGGTGTCGTACGGGATCACCGTGTTCATCGCGTCGTTGCCGCCGAGCAGGAACACGCAGACCAGCGCCTTGTAGTCGCTGAACGCCTTCGGCCCATAGGCGCGCGTGGTCGCCTCCAGCAGCCGCAGGTTGCCCAGCGCGGTGTGCACGCCCGCGCCACCGAGCGCGATGCAGGCGCCGGCCCGCAGGAAATCGCGACGTTTCAGTCCCATGCCGCCGCTCCTATTTCTGCACCACGTATTCGGGCGAATTGACGATCAGGTACAGCGCGTCCTGCACCCGGCGCCGGCGCCCGGCGACGGTATTGCCGGGCACGCCCTGCAGGTACGACAGCACGGTCTGGCGCATCGACGGCGACATCCGCCCGGACAGGAACAGCAGGTCGTAGCGGTCGACCAGCGCCGCGGCATCGGCCGCCAGCGGGATGTCGCGCGCGATGTTCACCGCATAGGTGCCGGTCGCGCCGGGCGGGCCTTCCACGGTCCAGCGCGCGACGCGCGAGTAGAAGTAGCCCTCCATGGCCGGCAGCATGTAGTCGGTCGACAGCTGCAGTTCCGGCGCGACCAGCCCGGCCTGGGCCAGTTCGCCCGGCGGCGCGTAGTCCGGGCTGAAGAAGTTGAACACCGACGGCGCGCGCAGCGGCACCTGCGACAGGTACATGCCGAGCGTCCAGAACTCCTCCGAACGGCCGTTGCCGGAACTGGCGTCCATCGCCCGCAGCAGGTGCATCAGCCGCACCAGCGGTTCGCGCACCTTGCCGAAGTTCGCCGGCGGGATTCCCTGCCGCGCCTCCGGATCGAGCAGGATCGCGCTGACCACCGCCTTGAGGTCGCCGCGCACGCCGTGGCCGTTGTCGTTGAATGCCTGGGTGACGCGCTCGATGTAGGCCGGGCTCGGATTGCTGGTGACCAGCCGCTGGATCAGCTGGCGGCCGACGAACGGGCCGACGTTGGGATGCCGGAAGATGTTGTCGAGCGCCGCGCGCAGGTCGCTTTCCGGCGTGCCGCCGGCGGCGAGCACGCCGTTCGGCAGGACCACGCCCGGATAGACCAGCAGCTGCTTGGACTGCGCCGAGGCGTGGAACGCGGGGAACGCCTTCATCGGCCGCACCCAGGCCGGATGCGTCTGCTCCCAGGGATAGCAGTAGAAGCCGCTGCTGCACTGGTCGAACGACCAGCCGGTGAACACGTGCGCGAAACCCTTCACCGTCTCCTGGCCATAGGTCGGAATCGGCCGGCCGGCGGCATCGAGCATGCGGCTGCCGTCCGGGTTCAGGCGCACGGTGCCGATGCTGAACAGCTGCAGCACCTCGCGCGCGTAGTTCTCGTCGGGGCGGATGTTGTTCGCCGGGTCGGGCTTCTCGTTGCCGAGCATCGACAGGAACATGCCCATGATCGGGTGCAGCGTCACCTGTTCCAGCAGGTCGCGGTAGTTGCCGAACGCGCCGCGTGCGAGCGTGTCGTAGTAGTCGGTGACGCCCAGCGCGGCGTTGCTGATCTTGTCGGAGTTGGCGTCGGACACCACCATGATCTCGCTCAGCGCGAAGGCCACGCGCTGGCGCAGCTGATCGCGATGGATGAGCTGCGGATTGAACGGGTCGCGCCCGCCGAGCGCATTGGTCAGCCAGGCGTCGAGCCGCCACATCAGGTTGGGCCAGTCGTCGCCGGCGAGCATGAACTGCCGCTGCAGCGACACCGGGTGCGCGACCTGCTCGTCGATCCAGGTGCCGTAGCCGACCTGCTGCAGGTGCGCGATGTCCTCGAGCGTCGGCCCGAACGTGGCCTGGGTGAGGAAGCGCGCCGCGTCCCGGGCCGACGGATTCGCCAGCCGCCGGGCCTGGCGGCCGCCGGTCTGGTATTCGATCGCGGCCGTGGGGGTGGCCGCCGCAGACGCCATCGCGGGCGACGACGCCTGTGGCACGGCGGGTGCCTGCGCCGGTGGCGGCGCGCGCGCGACGTCCTGGCGCAGCACGGGTGCGAGCAGCACCAGCACCAGCAGCGGCGTCCAGGGCAGCCGCCGGAACAGCGCAAGAATCCAGATGCCCATCGCTTCCCCTGCCTCCGACTTCCATCGACCTGCCGGTCCGCCGCACGCGCCCCCGGCGGCAGGCCATCATCCCGTCGATGCCACCGGCGGAACATTGCACTGCGTCATGGTTCCGCGCAAACCGGCGGCACGGACCGTAGACTGGCGGCCATGACCCAGGGCCCCGTCCGCCTCGATGTCGCCGTCGGCTACGCCATCCCGCGCAAGGGACTGCCGTCGGCGGCGTCGTTCCGCAAGTGGACGGCCGCCGCGCTGGCCGGGCGCATCCGCGAGGCCGACCTCGCCATCCGCCTCGTCGGCACGAAGGAGGGTCGCGCGCTCAACCGCCACTACCGCGGCAAGGACTACGCGACCAACGTGCTCAGCTTCCCGGCGGAACTGCCCGACGGCCTGCCCGAGGGCGTGAAGCTGCCGCTGCTCGGCGACCTCGTGCTCTGCGCGCCGGTGGTCGCACGCGAGGCGCGCGAGCAGGGCAAGCCGCTCAACGCGCACTACGCGCACCTGACCGTGCACGGCGTGCTGCACCTGCTCGGCTGGAACCACGAGGACAGCCGCGAGGCCGAATGCATGGAGCAGCTCGAACGCGAGATCCTCGCCGGCCTGGGCGTGGATGATCCCTACCGCGATTGAGCCATCCGGCCGGAACCGAGCAACCGACGCCGCGACGCGCTAGACTTTCCCGGCCGCCCCACGCGGCCTCTTGTGAATCAGATACTTACTGCAATGTCCGAGGACGACAGTAGTCCCCACGCCGCCGAACCCCCGGAAAAACGGCGCACCTGGCTGGAACGCATCAGTTCCGCGATTTCCGGCGAACCCAGCACCCGCGACGACCTGCTCGAGCTGCTGCGCGACACCCATGCCGATGGCCTGATCGCCGCGGACACGCTGCGGATGATGGAAGGCGCGCTGGCCGTGTCCGACATGACCGTGGGCGACGTGATGGTCTCGCGCGCGCAGATGGTCGCGCTGCCGGCCGACGCCAAGTTCCTCGACCTGATGAAGCAGGTGGTCGAGTCCGGCCACTCGCGCTTCCCGGTGCACGGCGAGGACAAGGACGAGATCCTCGGCATCCTGCTGGCCAAGGACCTGCTGCGCGGCGTGGTCGCCGACAACGGCCCCGGCACGATCCACGAGCTGCTGCGGCCGGCGGTGCTGATCCCCGAGTCGAAGAAGCTCAACGTGCTGCTGCGCGAGTTCCGCCAGTCGCGCAACCACATGGCGATCGTGATCGACGAGTACGGCGGCGTCGCCGGGCTGGTGACGATCGAGGACGTGCTGGAGGAGATCGTCGGCGAGATCGACGACGAGCACGACGATGCCGAGGATCCCGATGCGCTGATCGCGGCGCAGTCCGACGGCCAGTTCATCGTCGATGCGCTCACGCCGATCGCCGATTTCAACGAGCGTTTCGGCGCCGACTTCGACGACGACGAATACGACACCATCGGCGGCCTGGTCACCGCGGCGATGGGCCACCTGCCGGAGGCCGGCGAGGAACTCACGCTCGGCCGCTTCGGCTTCCGCATCGCGCGCGCGGACGCGCGCCGCCTGCATGCGCTGCACGTGAGCGTGCATGGCGATCGTGCCGAAGACTGAGCCGCGTCCTGCCGCGCGCACCGGAACCGCCGCGATGCGCATCGCGCTGCTGCTGGTGCTGCTGCTCGCCGCGTCGCTGGCCCAGGCCGCGCCGCGCATCGGCGTGGCCACCATGCAGCCTGGCGAGATCTTCTTCGAGCGCTTCGGCCACAACGCCATCGTCGTGGACGATCCGGCGCTCGGGCTGCCTGTGTCGTACAACTTCGGCTTCTTCGACCTCGACGAACCCGGCTTCACCGCCAACTTCATCCGTGGCGACATGCATTACCGCCTGGTCGCGCTGCCGCTGCAGGACGACCTGGCGTACTACCGCGAGGTCGGCCGCGGGGTGACGATCCAGTGGCTCGACCTCAGCGATGACGAGGCCGCTTCGCTCGCCGCCGCGCTGGCCGAGAACGCGAAGCCGGAAAACGCGCGCTACCGCTACGACTATTTTCTCGACAACTGTTCGACGCGCGTGCGCGATGCGCTCGACCGCGCGCTCGATGGCGCGCTGCAGCGCCAGCTGGCCGGCCGTTCGCGCGGCAACACCTATCGCGGCGACGCCGTGCGCCTGGCCTCGCCGGCGCCGTGGATGTGGCTGGGCTTCGACCTCGGCCTCGGCCCGTCCGCCGACCGGCCCAACGCGCTGTGGCAGGCCGACCACGTCACCGGGCTGCTGCGAGTGGCGCACCCCGAGCTGCACGTCGAGATCGCGCGCGCGCAGGGCGTGACGGGCAGACGACTGGTGCTGCCTCGCAGCCGGCTCGCTCGCCTCACGGCAGCGGCGCGCCGACTGACCGACCGGCTACCCGCGTATACTACAGACGAGCCTGATATTTGGGCGTAACCGGAGCACATGCATGCGCGCTCTGCAGGCAATCATTCTGCTGCTGGCCATTCTTGCCGCGCTTGCCCCGGCGAGTGCAGACACGCAGGTTCGCCTCACCGCGCTCAGCAGCTCGGTGCCGTTACGCCCGTTCACCGAAGTTCTCGAAGACCCGGCCGGAGAGCTCACGCTGACCGACATCGAACGGCCGGAGACGGCAACGCGATTCCGGCGGCACGCTGGCGACGGCGATCTCGGGTCTCGGCGGCATCACCAAGGCAGGCAGCGGCACGCTCACCTTCACCGCCGTCAATACCTATGCCGGCCTGACAACCGTCAATGGCGGCACGCTGGCGCTTTCCGGCAGCGGCAGCGTCGCGTCGTCGAGCGGCGTCGATCTCGCGGCCGCGGGTGCCACGTTCGACATCGCGGGCAGCACCGGCAACCAGACGATCCAGGATCTCAGCGGTGTCGCGGGCAGCATTGTGGCGCTGGGCAACCGGACGCTGACCGCGGGGACGGCGAACTCGACCACCTTCAGCGGCGTCATCGCCGACAACGGGCTGGGCGGGGTACTGGGCGGGTCCTTCATCAAGGCCGGCAGCGGCACGCTGACCCTCGAAGGCGAGAACAGCTATACCGGCGCCACCACGATCGGCGCCGGCACCCTGGCGCTGGCCAACGGCGGCCAGATTTCCGAGTCCGCCGTGGTGACGGTCGCCAGCGGCGCCACCTTCGACATCGGCAACAATGTCTTCGTCAGCAGCATCCGGACGCTGGCGGGCGCCGGCACGGTCCAGCTGGGCGCCAATATGTTGCGGATCACCCATGCGTCGACCGAGTTCTCCGGCACGATCGACGATGGCGGCAATGTCGGCGGCATCCTGATCGAGGGCGGCACGCTTACCCTGTCGGGGGTCTCGACGTTCGGCGGGCCGGCGGCAATTAGCGGCGGCGGCACGCTGGCCCTCAAGGGCGCAGGCTCGATCGCCAACACCGGCGTGGGCTTCTACGGTGGCCCGGGGATTGCGACCTTCGACATCTCGCAGACGACGGCGGGCGCTTCCCTCCTCGTCCTGGTCGGCTTGCCCGGCGCCGGCGGCGTCGTTGCCCTGGGGTCGAAGGAGCTGACGATCACGCTCGGCACGTTCTTCTTCTCCTTCGACGGGTCGATCCAGGACGGCGGCATCGCCGGCGGGACGGGCGGCCGCTTGCGCATCGCAAGCGGCGCGATCCAGATCCTGAGCGGCGTGAACACCTACACCGGCGCCACGACCATCGAGGGCGATGCGGCGCTGATCCTCGAAGGCAATGGCAGCATCGCCACGTCGAGCAGCCTCAATCTCACCGGCGCGAATGCATTCTTCGACATCGGCTGCAGCTGCATCTCGTCGGTGACCGTGCAGAACCTGAGCGGCGTCGATTCGTCGTACATTCTTCTCGGCGCCAACACGCTGACCGTCGCCTCTTCGGTCGACACGACCTTCGCCGGCGTCATCGAGCCTTTTGGCGATACGGGCGGGTTGACCAAGACGGGCAGCGCGACGCTGACCCTCACGGGGACCAACCTCTACGCCGGCGCCACCCTGATGGGTGACGGCCGCGTCGCGCTGATCCTCGACGCGAACAGCCTGGCCGGCCGCGCGGGCATGATCAACGACTCGGGCGAGGCCGCCAAGCGGGCCGCCGAGGAGGCCGCGCGCCGCTCCAACAGCGACGCCACCTCGCTGCTGGTCGTCAAGCTGGGCAACGGCCGCCGCGCGGCGCTGCCGCTGAAGGTCGTGGAGCGGCTGGAGGAGTTCCCGATGGCGCGCGTGGAGACCGTCGGTGCGAACCAGGTCGTCCAATACCGCGGGGTCATCCTCCCGCTGCTGCGCCTCGCCGACGACTACGGCAGCTACGAGGCCATGGAGGAGAACGCGCCGCTGCAGGTCGTCGTCTGCCAGCACCGCGGGCAGCTGTTCGGCTTCGTGGTCAGCCAGGTGCTCGACATCGTCGAGGACGAGCTGGCCATCCGCACCCACCTCGACACCGGGGGCAACCTCGGCTCCGACGTCGTCAACGAGCACGTCACCGAGCTGCTCAACATCGACCACGCGCTGCTGGGGATGCTCCCGCCGGAGTTGGAGAACTACGGCCAGCAGTTCACCGACGACGAGTACGCCGGGCTGCGGTGATCGTCATGGCTCACCAGTACTGCACGTTCCGCCTCGGCGGCCACCTGTTCGGGGTGCCGGTCGAGACCGTCCAGGAGGTGCTGCGCCAGCAGGACCTCACCAAGGTCCCGCTGGCCCCGCCGGCGGTCTCCGGGCTGATCAACCTGCGCGGCCAGATCGTCATCACCGTCGACCTGCGCCATCAGATGGGGCTGCCGCCCCGGGATCGGGACAAGCCGGCGACGAATGTCGTCGTCCGCACCAGCGAGGGCGCGACCAGCCTGCAGGTCGACGAGATCGGCGACGTGCTCGAGCCCGACCTGGACCGGTTCGAGGCACCGCCCGAGACGGTGCCCGCGCAGGTCCGGGACATGGTGGTCAAGGTCTGCAAGCTGGACCACGACCTGATGCTCGTTCTGGACACCGAGAAGGCCGCCTCGGTCAACGGCAAGGCCGCCTGAGCGAGCAGTAGCGCTGCCGTGAGCAGTTGCGCTGCCGCGCACGACGTACGGCCTGGGCCGGCCCCCTTCGCGGGGGCCGGCCCGTCGTCGTGCCCGCGCCCGGACGCCCGCGACCTTGGGCGCAGCACGTTCACCACCGGGGAGAGTGCTTGAGAACGTAGCCGCTTCGCCGATGTGAAGAATGACCCGCCGGGCTGCGGCCCGGCCAGCAGTCCCTCCGAGAGAAGAGCGCTCCATGGCGAACCAGTACTGCACGTTCCGCCTCGGCGGTCACCTCTTCGGGGTGCCCGTGGAGACGGTCCAGGAAGTCCTGCGACAGCAGGAGCTGACCAAGGTGCCGTTGTCCTCGCCGGAGGTGCGCGGCCTGATCAACCTGCGCGGCCAGATCGTCGTGACGGTCGACCTGCGCTGCCGGATCGGCTTGCCGGAGCGCGCGGCCGACACCCCGGTCACCAATGTCGTCGTCCGGACCAGCGAGGGCGCCACCAGTCTGCTCGTGGACGAGATCGGCGATGTGCTGGAGCCGGATCTGGACCGATTCGAGGCACCGCCGGAGACGGTCCCGGCGCGGGTCCGCGACCTGGTGGTCCGGGTCTGCAAGCTCGACCACGACCTCATGCTCGTCCTCGACACGGACAAGGCCGTCGCTGTCGACGGCGCCGCCTCCGCTGCCTAACGCGAGCCCGGCCAAGCGGCGCAGTTCGGTCGCCGTGCCCCTCCGCCCTCGCCAGGCGGACCCGCCCAGGCCCGACCGGGCCAAGGAACCTAGAGGACGACAATGCGTGCACTGGTGATCGACGACTCGCGTGCGATGCGCACCATCCTGACGCGGACGATGGACAGCCTGGGCTTCGAGGTCGAGGCCGTCGGCGACGGGGCACAAGCGCTGGAGGCGGTGCAGCGCGGCCCGCTGCCCGACGTCTGCCTCATTGACTGGAACATGCCCGTGATGAACGGGTTGGAGTTCATCGTCGAGGTGCGCAAGAACCGCGACTGGCGCGACATCACGCTGATGATGGTCACGACGGAGGCCGAGCAGGCCAACATCGTGCGAGCGCTGGCTGCCGGCGCGCACGAATACGTGATCAAGCCGTTCACCACCGAGATCATCGAGGACAAGCTCGCGATGCTGGGGCTGCTCTGATGCCCGAGAAAATTCGCGCCATGGTGTGCGACGACTCGGTGGTGATCCGCCGGCTCGTCGCCGACGTGTTGGCCGCCGATCCCGAGATCGAGGTCGTCGGCACCGCCGTCAACGGCAAGAACGCCCTCGACAAGATCCCGCTGCTCAAGCCCGACATCCTCACCCTCGATGTCGAGATGCCGATCATGGACGGCCTGCAGACGCTGATCGAGGTCCGCAAGACCTACAAAAAGCTGCCCATCATCATGTTCTCGACGCTGACCGCGCGCGGCGCAGGCGCCACGCTGGACGCCCTCGAGCGCGGCGCGTCGGACTACGTCTGCAAGCCGGCCAACGTGGGCTCCCTCTCGGAGTCGATGGAGGCCGTCCGCAGCCAGCTGATCCCCAAGATCAAGTCGCTCACCGGCCGCGCCCCCATCGCCCCCGTGGCGCGGGCCGCCCGGCCGGCGTTCGGCGCGCCACCGCCCGGAGCACCCGGTGCCCCGGGTCGGCCCGGCGCCGCCGCGGCGGGGGCCGCAGGCCCGCTCAAGGCCGCCACCCTCGGAAACCGCGTCGATGTCGTCGCCATCGGGGTGTCGACCGGTGGCCCGGACGCGCTGACCACGGTCATCACGGCGCTACCCGCGAACTTCCCGGTGCCCATCGTGGTGACTCAGCACATGCCGCCGGTGTTCACCCAGCTGTTCGCCCAGCGTCTGAACGCCAAGGCGAAGGTCGAGGTGCGCGAGGCCGCCGCGGGCGACCCGCTCAAGCCCGGCGTGGTCCTCATCGCCCCCGGCGACTGGCACATGCGGTTCAAGCAGGCCGCCAACGGTCCCGTCGTGGTGCTGGACCAGGGGCCCCAGGAGAACTACTGCCGCCCCGCCGTGGACCCCATGTTCCGCTCGATCACCGAGATGTTCAGCTCGCACGTGCTCTCGGTCATCATGACCGGGATGGGCAGCGACGGGCATCGCGGCGCCGAGCAGATCATCCGCGCCGGCGGCAGCCTGATCGTTCAGGACGAGGCCACGTCCGTGGTCTGGGGCATGCCGGGCGCCGCCGTCCAGGCCGGCCTCCCGTGCGATGTCCTGCCCCTCGGCAAGCTCGCCGAGGTCATCACCTCCCGCGCGAGCGCGGCCCGTTCCGGCTCGGCCCCGAGGAGGACGCCATGACCATCTCCGGACCCGATATCGACTTCGTCAGCCAGATCGTCCGGCAACGGGCGGCCATCGTGTTGGACCGCAGCAAGGAATACCTGATCGAGTCGCGGCTGCAGACCCTGGCTCGGGAGCGCGGTGACGCCTCCATCACGGAACTGGTCAGCAAGCTGCGCCAGGCCCCGCATGGTCCGCTGCGAGACCAGGTCGTCGAGGCGATGACGACCAACGAGACCTCCTTTTTCCGGGACATCCATCCGTTCCGGGCCCTGTCCGATCAGATCCTTCCCGAGTTGCTCGTCCAGCGCGGCCGGGAACGCTCGCTCAACATCTGGTGTGCCGCCTGCAGCTCCGGTCAGGAGCCCTACACGATCGCCATGTCGATCCAGGAGCTGATCGGCGCCGAACCGAGCTGGCGGGTGCGACTGCTGGCCACCGACATCGACACGCAGATGCTCACCCGCACCAAGGAGGGCATCTATAACCAGTTCGAGGTCAACCGTGGCCTGCCGGCACAGCTGCTGGTGCGCTACTTCGCGCGGCACGGCATGAACTACCAGATCGACGCGCGGCTGCGGAACATGGTCGAGACGAAGTTCATGAACCTCGCGGAGCCCTTCCCGCCCATGCCGCAGATGGACGTGGTCTTCCTGCGCAATGTGCTGATCTACTTCGACGTCGAGACCAAGAAGCAGATCCTCGCGCAGGTCAAGAAGATCATCCGGCCCGACGGCTATCTGTTCCTCGGCGGCGCCGAGACCACGATGAACGTCGACGACCAGTGGATCCGGCACACCGTCGGCCGCGCGACCGTCTACAAACTGCAGTAAGCGCCCGCCACAACGGCGCCGTACGTCGGGGGAGCCCGGCGTCCGGCGCCGTTGGCATTCGCGCTGTTCAGCCCCGGTTTCTTTGGCGGACAACGGGGTTCGGGTGTCCAGCCGGATCGGCTCAGAGCGGACGTCGCCGCGCCGAAGAGAAGGGTGGCCATGGATGGCGCAACCCGCACCACTCGGCACGGATTGCCACGCACGACCTCCTCGCAGAGGGACCGTCCCCACCCGGACCCCGCGACCAGCATCGTCACGTCCGGGGGACCCCAGATGACCAGCCTCATCGGCGACACCACCATGTCGGCCCTGCACCAGGCCCTGTCCGGCCTGTCGCTGCGGCAGCGCACGATCGCGGACAACATCGCCAACATCGAGACGCCCGGCTTCATGGCCGGCAAGGTCGACTTCGAGACGAGCCTGAAGCGGGCGTTCGCCAACGGCGACCCCGGGGCCGCCGCGGTCGGGCGGGCCCGCTCGCTCGAGCCCACCCGGACCAACGGCAGCAACGTCAACCTCGATGAGGAGACCCTCGCCAGCGCACAGACGCTGCTGACCACCCAGCTCGCCACCGCCGCCATGACCAGCAAGTTCCAGCGGTTGCGGATCGCCATTACCGGACAGGCCTGAGCAGCATGAGCATCTTCGGTGCGATGAACGTCGCGTATTCCGGCCTGGTCGTAGACCGCAAGTGGTTGGACGCCGTCTCGGACAACATCGCGAACATGAACAACGTCAGCCGGACGGACGAGAAGGCCTTTCAGGCGCGCTACATCGTCGCGCGGGCCAACCAGTACGGCAGCAACGGCGGCGCCTATGTCGCCGGGAACCTGTGGGGCGATCCCGCCGGGCGCGTCGTGTCCGACCCGACGAACCCGCTGGCGGACGCCGACGGCAACGTGCGGATCCCCGACATCAACCTGTCCGACCAGATGGCGCACCTGATGATCGCGCAGCGGGCCTATCAGGCCAATCTCGCGGTCGTCGACCGGAGCAAGTCCATGTATGAAGCGGCGATCGGAATCGGCAAGTGACCTTCCTCATCCCGGGCATCAGCACGATCCCCGCCTTCGGCATCCAGCCCGTCCGCGATCTCACCGGGGTGGACAAGCTCACCACGCCCAGCTCGGTGTCCTCGCCGAGCGGTGGAGAGTTCGGCTCCATCCTGGCCACGAAGATCGGTGAGCTGGACGCCCTCCACAAGACCAGCGACACGCTCGCGGTGAAGGCCGTCACCGGCGACCTCACCGACATCCACGACTACACCGTCGCCGCCAACGAGGCCACCGCCGCGACCCAGCTCGTGGTGCAGGTCCGTAACAAGGCGGTCGAGGCCTTCAACGAGATCATGCGGATGCCCCTGTGAGAAACGTCAAGATCCAGGCCGTCCTGGGGCGCGCGCGTGGCGCCTTCACCGGCTTCACCGCCGGCCAGCGCGCCGTCACGATCATTGCGGTCGTGGTGGCGGTGGTCGGCCTGGTCGTCTTCGCCCAGTGGGCGGGGCGTCCGACGATGACGCCGCTCTACACCAACCTCAGCGCCTCGGACGCGGCGGCGGTGACCTCGAAGCTGAGCGAGCGCGGCGTCGCCTACGAGTTGCAGGACGGCAGCAAGACGGTCCTGGTGCCCGCCGACAAGCTCGACCAGGCCCGCCTCGACATCGCGGCCGCGAACGTCGTCCAGAACAGCCCCGAGGCCGGTGGCTACGCGCTGCTCGACAAGAGCAGCCTGACGAGCAGCGACTACCAGCAGAAGCTCACGGCCAAGCGCGCCTTCGAGGGCGAGCTCGCCAAGACGATCCGCAAGATCGACCGGGTCCGGGACGCCAACGTGATCCTGGCGCTCGGCGAGGACTCGCCGTACCTCGACGAACAGACCAAGCCGACCGCGTCGGTCCAGGTGAGCATGCAGGACGGGGCGAAGTTGGCCAGCGGCCAGGTGGACGCGATCACCCACCTGGTCGCCTCCGCGATCCCGAAGCTGGACGCCAGCGCCGTCACGGTGACCGACGCCAAGGGCGTGCGCTACACCGACGAGGGCGGCGGCTCGGGCGGCACCGCGGACGCCAAGGCCGAACAGATCCGGGCCATCTCCGCGCAGAAGACCACCCAGATCCAGCGCTTCCTGGACACCATCGTGGGCCCGGGCAACTCGACCGTCGCGGTGCAGGCCGACCTCGACTTCGACAACACCAAGGTGGTCCGCCAGGAGTACATCCCGGTGCCCGCGGGTGCCATTCCGCTGGTCGAGCAGCACAGCACGGAGAAGATGACCGGCGCCACCGGCCAGGTCGTCGGCGGCGTGCTCGGACCGGACAACATCACCGTTCCCGGGCTGGACCAGGGCACGTCCAAGAACGACTACTCCAAGGACGACTTCACCAAGCAGAACCCCTACGGCACGCAGACCACCAGCAAGGACCTGTCCAAGGGCGCCGTGAAGAAGCTGAGCGTGGCCGTCGCGGTCGACGCCACGAAGGCCGGCACCTACAGCACGGCAGAACTGCAGAAGCTGATCGCGGTCGCCGCGGGCATCGAGACGCCTCGCGACCAGATCCAGGTCAGCAAGCTGGCCTTCGACACCAAGGCCGCCGAGGCCGCCAAGGCCAAGTCCGACGCCGACGCCGCCGCCGCGCGGCAGGCCGAGCTGATCGACCTCGGCAAGAATGCCGGCCTGGTGATCCTGCTGCTGCTGGCCCTGGTCATCGGGTTCCGCCGCAGCCGCAAGCAGACCGAGGTCGTCGACCTCGGCGAGCTGCCCTCGGCGGAGCAGATGGGCGAGCTGCCCGCCATCGAGCCACCGCTGGAATACCAGCTCGATAACGAACCCCTCCCGGTCATCGAGGCCACCCCCGTCGACCCGCAGAGCCAGGCCCGCGTGCTGGCCCGCGAGGAGATCGGAAGTCTCGTGGAGGAGGACCCGGACGAGGTCGCGCGCCTGCTGCGCGGCTGGATCTCAGAACGGAGCTGACCCATGACCGCCCTCGCCCAGATGACCGGCCTGCGCAAGGCCGCCATCCTGCTCGTGCAGCTCGGCACCGAGCACTCCGCATCGATCATGAAGACGCTGCGACCCGCGGAGGTCGAGGCGATCTCCGCCGAGATCGCCCGGCTCGACTCCGTCGACGTCGAGACGCTCGATGAGGTGTTGGAGGAGTTCCGGCAGCTCGCCCAGGCCCGGCAGTACTACGTGCAGGGTGGCGTGAACTTCGCCGAAGAGGTCCTGATCGCCACCATGGGTCAGGAGCGGGCCCACGAGGTGATGCAGCGGCTCACCGCCAGCCTCGTGGAGATGCCGTTCGAGTTCCTGCGCCGGGTCGACGCGAAGCTGATCCTGAGCTACCTGCAGGACGAGCACCCGCAGACCATCACGTTGGTGCTGGCCCACATGCAACCCGACGCCGCCGCGATCATCCTGTCCGGGCTCGCGCCCGAGACTCAGGCCGAGGTGGCGCACCGGCTGGCCATCATGGACCGCACCAGCCCCGAGATCGTCAAGCAGGTCGAGGCGCACCTGGAGCGCCGCCTGTCCACGCTCGTGCAGGCCAGCGACTACAGCAACGTCGGCGGCCTGACGGCGTTGGTCGACGTCATCAACCAGAGCGACCGGACGACGGAGCGGTTGATCCTCGAAGGCCTGGAGAAGCGGGACCTGGAGCTGGCCGAAGAGGTCCGCGCGCACATGTTCATGTTCGAGGACATCGTGGGCCTGGACGACCGCGCCGTTCAGGTCGTGCTGCGCAAAGTCGACTCCAAGGACCTCGCGGTGGCGCTCAAGGGCGTCCGCGAGGACGTCCGGGAGAAGATCACCCGCAACATGTCCGAGCGGGCCGCCCTCGCCCTCGCCGACGAGATCTCGATCCTCGGGCCGGTCCGGCTCAAGCAGGTCGAAGAGTCGCAGGCCGTCGTCATCCGGCATATCCGGATGCTCGAGGAGGCCGGCGAGATCGTGGTGAGCCGCGGTGGAACGGACGAGTTCGTTGCCTAACGGCCGGTCCAGCCGCGGGTACGTGCTGCGCGGCGGCGCGCACAACTCGCCGGTCCGCCCGGCGCGCATGTCGTCGGACCTGCTCAACAGCGAGTACGTCGCCCCCGGGGTGGCCGATCCGCGCCTCGTCGACCCGCACCTGGAGGCGGTCGTCGAGCAGGCCGCCATGGAGGCCCGCGCACGTGGTTTCCGTGCGGGGCATTCGGCGGGCTACGCCGCCGGCCGGCAGGAGGGCCTGGCGCTGGTGGACGAACAGCGCCGGCTGATGGCCGAGCGGGACGAGATCGACCGCGCCCGGCGCGCCGACTACCTCCAGGACCTCAGTCAGGCCGTGTCCGAAGCCGCCGCGTCGGCCTTGGCGGTGCACACCCCGACGCTGACCGAGCTCTACGACACCATCGCCACGATGGCCGTCGAACTCGCCGAGGAACTGGTGGGCCATCACCTGGAGCTGGGCGGCCATGCCGCCAAGGACGCGCTGATCCGCGCCATGGCGCAGGCGCCTCGGGGCGTCGAGGTCACGGTCCGCCTTCACCCCGCAGACTTCGCCGAGGTCAGCGCGTATGCCGCGGGGGTGCCCGAGTGGGGCGATGTCAGCTGGGTCGCCGATCCTCGGGTGGAACGGTTCGGCGCGCTCGTCCAGGCCGAGAACCTGGAGATCGACGCCCAATACGGCCCTGCCTTCGAGCGGGTTCGTAAGGTGGTCCGCCCGTGAGGGCCCTCATGGAGCAGCTGCGCGAGGCCGCCAAGCCCACGATCAGCGGCCGCGTGGTCAGCGCGGTGGGCCTGTCCATCGAGATCGCCGGGCTGGAGCTCGGCGTGGGCGAGGCGGTGCGGATCATCGGCGACGAGGGGCCGATCATGGCGGAGGTGGTCGGCCTGGGCGACGGCCGCGCCACCTGCATGCCGATCTCCGACCTGCGCGGCGTACGGGCGGGCTGCCCCGTGCAGTCGACCGGCGGCCCGCTGCGCGTGCCGGTGGGTCGCGGACTGCTCGGCCGGGTCGTCAACGCGCTCGGTGAGCCGTTGGACGGCCGTGGTGGACTCGGGAACGTTCAGCTGGTCGGCTCCGGGGGTACCCCGCCGCCGGCGATGCAGCGGGATCGGATCGACACCCCGATGCCGCTGGGCGTCCGCGCGATCGACGCGATGATCCCCTGCGGACGCGGCCAGCGCCTCGGCATCTTCGCCGGATCCGGCGTCGGCAAGTCGAGCCTGTTGTCGATGATCGTCAAGGGCACTACGGCGCCGGTGTGCGTGCTGGCGCTGGTGGGGGAGCGGGGCCGCGAGGTCCGCGAGTTCGTCGAGGGCGACCTGGGCGAGGAGGGGCTGCGTCGCGCCGTCGTCGTGGTGGCCACCTCGGACGAACCGGCGCTGGTCCGGCTGCGCGCCGCCTTCACGGCGACGCGGATCGCCGAGTGGTTCCGCGACCAGGGCGAGGACGTGGTGCTGTGCATGGACTCCGTGACCCGCGTCGCGATGGCCCAACGCGAGGTGGGTCTCGCCTCGGGGGAGCCGCCCGCGACCCGCGGATATCCGCCGAGCGTCTTCGGGTTGATGCCGCGCTTGCTGGAGCGAGCGGGTACGGCGCCGCGGGGCAGCATCACCGGCCTCTACACCGTGCTCGTCGACGGTGACGACCTCAACGACCCGATCGCGGACAACGTGCGCTCGATCCTCGACGGCCACATCGTGTTGTCCCGGCGGCTCGCCACGTCCGGGCACTACCCGGCGATCGACGTGCTGGAATCCATCTCCCGAGCGGAGAAGGCCATCACCACCCGGGAGCAGCGCACCGACTCGGTGACGATCCGTCAACTGCTCGCCGCCAAACGGGACGCCAAGGACCTCATCGAGATCGGCGCCTATGTCGCCGGCAGCAACCCCCAGGTCGACCGCGCGCTGCAGCAGTCGGGCGACATCGACGCCTTCCTGCGCCAGGACCTGGAGGATCTCACCCCGGCCGAGCAGACCTGGACCTGGCTGCACGAGCTGGCCGCGGCGGGCTGAGATGAGCGTCCCCTCGGTGTCGCGCGACGAGATCTGAGCCACCCATGGCGAAGAAGACCGCGCGGGAGAAGCAACTGGACACGCTGCTGCGGATCCGCCGACTGCAAGAGGACCTGGCCAAGGGTGAGCTCGCCAAGGCCAATGCGGCCACTCGCGCGGCGTACGGTCGGCTCGAGGCGAGCCGCGCCACCTACGCGACCGAGGTCGTGCCACCCCAGACCTGCGATGTCGCCGGCTTCCGGGCCCATCTGGCGCGGATGAACTCCGTCGCCGGCATGGTGCGCGGGGCCGAGCGCGGCGTCGAGACGGCCGAGGAGGACGCCGCCGCGGCGCGCGTCGAGGTCGCGCAGCGGCGCGTCAAGAGCCAGGGCCTGGAGCGACTGGTGGACAACGTGCGGGCCGCGGCTTTCGCGGAAATGCTCGCGGCCGACCAGCGCACTGCCGAAGAGAGTAGGGCAGGCGTCCGTCCGAAGGGAGCTCGATGAGCGTCGACTTGTCCGGCATCGCCGCATGCCAGGCCCGGATCACCGAACTGCAGGCGCGGTTCGGCGGGGGGGCCGGACCGGTGCAGCCCGGCACGTATACCGCCGACGGCGCCCTCAACGGCAAGACCGCCTGGAACTACAAGCTCCAGGACCTGGTCAACGTTCGCAGCTACGACAACACGACCAAGCCGTGGTCCGGGGTCGATCCGATGATGTCCTACGGCAACATCTCCACCCCCAACGGCATGGGCGGCACGTTCACCTCCGGCACCAACCGCGTCACCAACCCCAAGCCCGCGGCCGCGGTCGCCGGCGCCCTCGCCACGGCACCCGGCGCCACCGGGCAGGCCGTCGTGCAGGCGGCGTCGAAGTACCTCGGGGTCCCTTACGTCTGGGGCGGCACGACCGCCGCGGGACTCGACTGCTCCGGGCTGGTGCAGAAGGCGTACGGCGACCTCGGCGTGACGATGCCGCGGGTGGCCGCCGACCAGGCCCGGATGGGCACCCCGGTCGCCTCGCTGGCCCAGGCCAAGCCGGGGGACCTGCTCGCCTTCGGCAGCCCCGTCGATCACATCGCGATCTACGTCGGTGACGGCAAGATGATCGCGGCGCCACAGCCGGGGGAGAACGTCAAGATTCAAAGCGTCTACACCACGCCGGTCGCGATCCGCCGAGTCGTCTCCGACAGCGCCGCCGGGGTGCGGCTGACCAGCGCGGCCGTGGCCGGTGCGGGTGCCCCCGCCGGTTCCGCGCTGGCCCAGGCGCCCGCGCAGTACGCCGCGCTGTTCCGCGCGGCCGAGGCGAAGTACGGCGTGCCCGCCACCCTGCTGGCCGCTGTCGCCAAGCAGGAGAGCGCGTTCAACCCCAGCGCGATCAGCTCGGCCGGGGCGATCGGGCTCATGCAGATCATGCCGGCCACGGCCGCCGGACTCGGCGTCAACCCCCGCGATCCCGCCCAGGCGGTCGACGGCGCGGCGCGCCTGTTGCGCGACGGCCTCAAGCAGTTCGGCTCGACATCGCTGGCGCTCGCGGCGTACAACGCCGGACCGGGTGCGGTCCAGCGCTACGGCGGGATCCCGCCCTACGCGGAGACCCGCGACTACGTGCGCCGCATCACCGCCGACCCAGGAGTCACCGCATGACGATTCGCATCGCGCCGGACCTGGGCCGAATGGCCGCGACGGCCGGGACGGCCGCGGAGGCCGCCGAGCAGCCGGCGGACGGCGCGTTCTCCCAGGCGCTGCAGGCCAAGCTGCGCAGCGCCGGGACGGCCGACACGGCGCGCGCGACCGCGGCGCGCTCGCGGCAGGCGGGGCACCGGTCCCCGGCGCACGCGGGGCGGACGAACGGTGCGCGCCCCGAGTCATCGGCGGGTGGCGCACACCGCAGCGCCGAGGCTGCGGAGCGAAGCCGTGCGGCGGCCGAGCCGGCGTCCTCGCCACGACCGCAGGATGCGGCGACTCATCAGGCGCAGGCTGCCGCGGTCGTGGCCCAGGTGGCGTCGACACCCGCCGCTGGGAGCGACGTCGCGGGGGCTGGGCAGACCACCATCAGCGGCGTCGCGGCCGTGGGCACGTCGGTGGCCACGCAGGCCCTGGCCGACGCCGCGACGGCGGACCTGACGATGGCCGCAACGTCTGTCGCCGCGGCCCAGCTGAGCATCGGCACCACCGCGCAGCAGGTCGCCGTCGGCCAGGGCAGCCTCGCCCCCGAGATCGGGGCTGCCCAGGCGCCGGTCGCGACAGCGGCCCTCGTCCCGTCCGTTGTCCCCGCCGGTCAGACTGCGGTGGTTCCGTCGATGTCGACTCCGACCGCGACGCCCACCGTGCCAGCTCTCGCCGTGCCTCTCGCGGAGTCCGTTGCGGCGGCCGA
>Ga0102832_1001406_pt1 | contig 18922 bp, 17 predicted proteins | sample EBPBio282013_DNA_FD_88942 | JGI IMG/M metagenome (GOLD analysis project Ga0102832, IMG submission 88942) | Wastewater treatment Type I Accumulibacter community from EBPR Bioreactor in Madison, WI, USA - Reactor 2_5/28/2013_ DNA (Illumina Assembly) | ecosystem: Engineered > Bioreactor > EBPR >...
GGGCAGGCCGGAGGAAGTCGGCGCGCTGGCGGCGTTCCTGGCCTCCGACGCCGCCGCTTATATCAACGGTCAGGCGATCGCCTGCGACGGCGGCCTGCAGCGCTCGATCTAGACGTAGAGACAAAATAAAAAGGCGCGGTTACGTATGTAACCGCGCCTTTCTTCTTATGTGCTGGATCTTATTGACGCGCCGGAACGACGGCTTCGGGCGCCGCGCCTTCATGGGTTGCCACATGCTCGGGCGGATGCTCGAGGTAGGCTTGGCGGAAGGTCACAAGGGTCGTGCCGGAAATGGCGCGGTTCTCGCCGGTCTTCGGATCCGGTTTCGCGTCCGCGAGGCGGCGCATCGCACGGTAGAGCGACGGGGCCGAAACCTGCCCGTAGCTAAGGTGGTGCGTGCTCCAGCTGATCGTGAGGCGGCGGATCCATTCGTCGACATCGGTGTAGCCCGCGAACATGCCTTCAGCGCTTTCGGGCGTGAGCTTCAAGCGGAAGCGCACATCCTGCATGTGCATGATCGTGGACGTATCGAACGTCATCGAATACGGGATGATGAGATCGTGGGAGTCGGTGGTCAGGACACCGTCGACGATCTTGCCCTTGAATTGCTGAATGAACTGCTTGCCCCAGCGCATGTCGATGCGTTGCGTGCCGCCCGAGATGTAAGCGCTGCCGGAGGCGTCGCCCATCAGCTCGTCGAGACCGCGGTAGGTGGTGAGCGTGACGTCCGGGTCATTGACCAAGTCGTCGACGCCCGTGATTTCGAGGAGCATGCGGTTCTGGTTATAGCGGCGCATGTATTCGTTTTCGAAATGCATCTGCGCGCCGTCCGGACCGCGCCAGCCGGCGATGCAGCCGAGCGCGCGGTGCATCTGATTGTCCACGCCCTTCACACCATCCGGGCTGGTGAAATCGTTGGCGTCGACCTTGCCGTCGAGATCCATGCCTTCGGCGATCTTGCCGCCGGCTTCACGGAAGACGAACTGCTCTTCGGTGTTCTGCGGATGCCAGATCTGGCCTTCACGCTCGAGCTGGCTTTCGGCGAGCAGGTGCTTCTTCGGCGCGTCTTCCGGATAGAGGATCTTGAATTGTTCGCGGTTGCCATCGTTGAGGCCGTTCGGGCATTCAACCTTGCCGTCCGGTGATTGCGTCACGGCCCATTTGCGGCTGGTGAGCACATAGCCGATCGTGCCGTTGCGCAAAGTCGGCTCGGTTTTGGCCGCGACTTCAACCGCGCCCGCCGCAGTGGACATACCCATGACAACGGCAATCGCCGCCACGTTGGTGGTGACACCACGCTTCATCGAATCCTCCCTATCGTTGCCGCGCAGGCGCGCGGCATCTCCTCTCTGCAATATATATCAGCCGGGGCCGATGCGGGAGCGAAAGCCTTTCCCACGCTCGGAGCCTAAGCCATTGAAATACATTAATTTCATGGCCGACGACCGTCCGGACGGACAATTATTTTGGCGCCCCACGCCAGCGACGCGGGTTGTGCGGCGCGAAATCAGTTGGCGGTCGCGGCATTGCGCAGCGCGGGAGCGATTCGCCACCACTTGCCGAAGGCCCCCTGCCCGAAGCCCTCGATCACCTTCACGACCTTCGAAAGACCGATACCGCGTGCATAGCACATCGGTCCGCCGCGATGGCGCGGGAAGCCATAGCCGTTCACATAAGCCACGTCGATGTCGTCGATATGGCGCGCGATGCCTTCCTCGACGATCCAATAGCCTTCGTTAACCAGCGCGAACATGGTGCGCTCGATAATTTCGGCATCGGAGACGGCGCGCGGCGTACGGCCGGTTTCGGAACGGACTTGTTCGATGAACGTGAGCGCCGCCGGGTTAGGCGTCTTCACGCCATCCTTGTACGTATAGAAGCCCGAGCCCGACTTCTGGCCGAGGTGGCCGGCTTCGACGAGACTGTCGTGAACGATGGTCGCCATCGGCTCGAACGAACCGGGCACAGCTTCCTTGCGCGCCTTATAACCGATGTCGATGCCCGACAGGTCGGCAACCGCGAACGGTCCCATCGCCATGCCGAACGTTGTGAGCGCCTTATCCACCTGTTCAGGCGTCGCGCCTTCCAGCAGCAGGAGGCCGGCCTCACGCACATAAGCGCGCAGCATACGGTTGCCGATGAAGCCGGGGCATACGCCCGCCACCACGGGAATCTTGTTGGTCGCCTTGGCGACGGAAAGCGCGGTCGCCAACGCGGCGGGGCTCGTTTTCTTTGCGCGTACGATCTCCAAGAGCTTCATGATATTCGCCGGACTGAAGTAGTGCAGGCCCACGACCGCCTCCGGCCGCGAGATCGACGCCGCGATTTCATTGATATCGAGATAGGAGGTGTTGGTGGCGAGGATGGCGCCGGGCTTGGCCACCTCATCCAGCTTCGCGAACACCGCCTTCTTCACATCCATCGATTCGAACACCGCTTCGATGATGAGATCGCAATCGGACAGCGCCGCGTAATCCGTACCGCCGGTCAGCGCGGCCACGCGCTGATCGCGCTGGGCTTCGGTGATGCGGCCCTTGGCAAGCGAATCCTGATAGCTGGACTGGACGCGCGCAAGGCCGCGCGCGATCGCTTCTTCCGTCATCTCCAACATGCGCACTTTCATGCCGGCATCGAGGAAGGTCATGGCGATCCCGGTCCCCATGGTGCCGGCGCCGATGATGCCGACCGTCTTCACGTCGACCGGCTTCGCGCCGGCGATATCGTCAGGCAATTTGCCCGACCCGCGTTCGGCGAAGAAGATGTGACGCAGCGCCTTGGCTTCCTCGCTCGCGCGCAACTGCAAGAACAGCGCGCGCTCTTCCTTCATGCCGTCTGCGAAAGATTTGCCGGCGGTACGGCGGATGAGCGCGATGGCCGCACCGGGCGCCGCGGCGCCTTTGGCCTGTTTCTTGGTGGTCGCCGCGAGCGCGTCGAACTTGGCCGCGTCGAGCTGGAACGATCGCTCTGAGAGACGACGGCCATCGGCGGATTTGGTGGCCGCGAAGGTGATCGCTTCGGCGACATGATCGTCGGCGACCTCATCGACGAGGCCATTGGCTTTTGCTTTACCGGCATCGATAGGCTTACCCGACGTGATCATCTCGGCGGCGGCCACCGGATCGATGAGACGTGGCAAACGCTGTGTACCGCCCGCGCCCGGCACGAGGCCGAGGGTGACTTCCGGCAGGCCGAGCTTCGCGCCCTTGGCGGCGACCCGGTAATGACAGGCGAGCGCGATTTCGAGACCGCCGCCGAGCGCTTGACCATGAATGGCGGCCACGACGGTCTTCTTGGAATTCTCGATCGCCGCAGTGACGTCGGGCAGGAAAGGTTCTGTCGGCGGCGCGCCGAATTCCTTCACGTCGGCGCCGGCGATGAAGGTTCGTCCCCTACACGCGATAACGATACCTTTCACCGCGGCGTCGTTCTGCGCGTCGGTGACGCCGGCGAGGATCGCGGCGCGCACATCCTGCGAGAGAGCGTTCACGGGCGGATTGTCGATCCAAAGGATAAGAGCGCCGTCCTTGGTTTCGCGCGTCACAGTCATCGATAACTCCAACTCATGTCTTGGGACGCCGGTCGATCACACGCTTGGCCTTGCCTTGCGACCGGTCGAGAGAACCGGGGGGTTTTAGATCGGCGGCGATGCTGATGCCAATAATGTCTTTCACACGGGCAACAAAAGCGGCTGCCGCGGCAGCGGCCGCGGATTCGCTTGCATCCGCCCGGCGCTCGACCATGACCGTCACTTCGTCGGTGCGGTTCGGCCGCGTCACTTCGATGACATAATGGGGCGCGAGCTCCGGGCATTTCAGGATCTGCTCTTCGATTTGGCTCGGAAACAGGTTCACGCCCCGGATAATGAGCATATCGTCGGTGCGCGCGTGGATACGGTCCATGCGGCGCATGGTTCGGCCCTGGCCAGGCAAGAGCCGCGTGAGATCGCGCGTGCGGTAGCGGATGATAGGCATCGCTTCCTTGGTCAGCGACGTGAAGACAAGTTCGCCTTCCTCGCCGTCGGCGCGTACGGCGCCCGTCACGGGATCGATGATCTCGGGATAGAAGTGATCTTCCCAGATCGTCAAACCATCCTGGGTATCGGCGAATTCCTGCGCGACGCCGGGTCCCATGACCTCCGACAACCCGTAGATATCGACAGCGGTGATATCAAAGGCGTCTTCGATCTCGCGCCGCATGCCTTCGCCCCAGGGCTCGGCGCCGAAGATGCCGATCTTCAAAGACGAAGCGCGCGGATCGAGGCCCTGCCGGCGGAATTCATCGAGGATCGCGAGCATATAACTCGGCGTGACCATGATGATCTCGGGCGCGAAATCGGTGATGAGTTGGACCTGGCGTTCGGTTTGGCCGCCGGACATCGGGATGACGGCGCAGCCCAGACGTTCGGCGCCGTAGTGCGCGCCGAGACCGCCGGTGAACAGGCCGTAGCCGTACGCCACATGGACCTTCATGCCGGGCCGTCCGCCGGCGGCGCGGATGGAGCGCGCGATGAGCCCGGCCCAGGTGTCGATGTCGCCTTGCGTATAACCGACGACGGTAGGTTTGCCGGTCGTGCCGGACGACGCATGGATGCGCACGATCTGGTCCTGTGGCACGGCGAAGAATCCAAACGGATAGGCCGCGCGCAGATCGGCCTTGGCGGTGAACGGGAACTTCGCGAGATCTTCGAGCGTATTGAGATCGGCGGGAGACACGCCCGCCGCATCCCACTTGGCCCGGTACGCCGCATTGCCCGCATAAGCGCGGGCAATGCTGTCTTTCAAACGCGCGAGTTGGAGTGCGCGCAGGCCCGCAAGCGAAGGAGTCGGGGGATCAAAGGTCATGATCCCTCCGTCATCCTACATCGCGTTCATCGTCAGGAGGTCGTAGGTCGCAACCAGCTCGTCGGCCTGATTGTGGAGTTGCACGTACCAGCGCACTTCGCCGTACTCGTCCTTGCGCGGGGTCTTCGACTTGACCGTGAGCGTCACGCGGATGCTTTCGCCGGCGGCGATCGGCTTCACGAAACGCAGGTGGTCGAGGCCGTAGTTGGCGAGCACCGGACCCGGCGCCGGATCGACGAACAGACCGGCGGCGAAGGACAGGAGCAGGTAACCGTGCGCGACGCGCCCCGGGAAGAACGGATTGGCCTTGGCGGCTTCTTCGTCCATGTGGGCATAGAACTTGTCGCCGGTGAATTCGGCGAAGTGTTCGATGTCCTTGATGGTGACGGTGCGCGGTTCGGTCTTGATGGTGTAGCCGATCGGCAGTTCGCCGAACTTGAGGCGGAACGGATGACGGTCGCCCAGCTTCTGCGCCGCGCCCGGCAGGTAGGTACCGGTGACACCGGCGAGCAGCGTCGGACTGCCCTGGAGCGCGGAACGCTGCATATAGTGTTTGATGCCGCGGATGCCGCCCATTTCCTCGCCGCCGCCCGCGCGGCCGGGGCCGCCGTGTACCAGCACCGGCAGCGGCGAACCGTGGCCGGTGGATTCCTTGGCGCAATCGCGGTCGATGAAGACCATGCGCCCGTGATAGGCGCCGGAGCCGAGCACCGCTTCGCGCGCGACTTCAGGATCGTGCGTGAAGACCGACATCGCGAGCGAGCCCATGCCACGGTTGGCCAACGCAATCGCGTCGTCGAAGTCCTTGTACGGCATGATGGTGGACACCGGACCGAACGCTTCCACGTCGTGCACGGCGCTGGCCTTCCACGGATCGTCGGTACGCAGGAGGATCGGCGAGATGAACGCGCCCTTCGCGACACCTTCGCCTTGCGCCTTCACGTTATTCGGATCGCCGTAGACGACCTGCGCGACTTTCGAAAGTTCGGCGACCTTCGCACGCACGTCCTTCAGTTGGTCCTGGCTCGCAAGCGCTCCCATGCGCACGCCTTCCATGCGCGGATCGCCGATGACGGTCTTGTCGAGGCGCGCCGCGATGGCTTTCTGGACATCGTCCAGAAGATGCGCGGGCGCCATGGCGCGGCGAATGGCGGTGCATTTCTGGCCCGCCTTCACGGTCATTTCCTTCACGACCTCTTTCACGAAGAGATCGAATTCCGGCGTATCGGGCTTCGCGTCGGGACCGAGGATCGAGGCGTTGAGCGAATCGCGCTCGGCCACGAAGCGCACGGACTCGCGGGCGATGACCGGGTGCGCCTGCAGCTTCATCGAGGTGCCGGCGGAACCGGTGAACGAGACGGCATCCTGACAGGTGAGGTGATCGAGGAGATCACCCGCCGAGCCGGCGATGAACTGGATCGCGCCCGGCGGAAGGACGTTCGCGTCGATCATGATGCGAAATGCGGCTTCGGCGAGATAAGCGGTCGATGTGCCCGGCTTCACGATGCACGGCACGCCGGCGAGCAGCGTGGGCGCGAGCTTCTCGAGCATGCCCCACACCGGGAAATTGAACGCGTTGATGTGGATCGCGACGCCCTGCAGCGAGGTGTAGACGTGCTGACCGACGAAAGTACCGGCCTTGCCGAGCACTTCGAGATCGCCGTCCATGAGGATATTGCTGTTCGGAAGTTCGCGGCGGCCCTTGGAGCTGAAGCTGAACAGCGTGCCGGCGCCGCCTTCGATGTCGATCCAGCTATCGGTGCGCGTGGCGCCGGAGTTGTATGAAAGATCGTACAGCTCTTCCTTGCGCGCCATGATGGCGTTCGCGAGCGCCTTCAGGGCCAGCGCGCGTTGATGGAACGTCATCTTGCGCAGCGCAGGACCGCCGGTCTTGCGTGCATACTCGGTCATCTTCTTGAAATCGATGCCGCCAGAGCCGGTCTCGGCCATCTGGTCGCCCGTGACCGCGGAGAAAATCGGCGAAAGCTTGCCTTCGCCCGAGATCCATTTGTCGGCGGCATAGTTCTGAAGACGGATCATCGACATGAGAAGAATCCCAAAAGTTGAGGTTTAGGCGCGCAAAAACAACAGCGCGAGAAACAGACGGTTTAAGCGCCGGTGAACTTCGGCTTACGCTTTTCCATGAAGGCGCTGACGCCTTCTAGATAGTCATGGCTGCGGCCAAGTTCACGCATCAGGTCGCGTTCGATGTCGAGTTCGGCGTCCAGCGGCTTGAGCCAAGCGGCGCGGATCGCCGCCTTGGTGGCGGCGAGGCCGCGCGTCGGGCCTTGGCCGAACTTCGCCGCGAGGGCGTTCACTTCCTCAGCGAGTTTGTCGTCGTCGACGCATTTCCAGATGAGGCCCCAGGCCGCCGCGGTTTCCGCAGGGATCGGATCGCCCGTGAGCGCCATGCCGAGCGCGCGGGCCTGACCCACATGCTTGGCGAGATGCCACGTACCACCGGAGTCCGGAATGAGACCGATGTTGGCGAAAGACTCAATGAACTTCGCGCTTTTGGCGGCGATGACAATGTCACAAGCGACCGCGATGTTGGCGCCCGCGCCGGCGGCGACGCCATTCACGGCGCAGATCACGGGCATGCGCAGGTTCGACAGCCGCTTGATGAGCGGGCCGTAATAGGTTTCGACGGAATGACCAAGATCGACCGGCTCGGCGCCCGGCGCCACGGCGCGGTCGTTCAAATCCTGACCCGCGCAGAAGCCGCGGCCCGCACCGGTGAGCACCAGCACGCGCGCAGCCTGGTTGGTTTCGACTTCCGTCAAAGCCGCCGCGACTTCCTTGTGCATCTGCACGGTGAAACTGTTGAGACGGTCGGGCCTGTTGAGGGTCAGGCGCGCGACACCATCCTCGATCGAAAAAATGATGGTCTCAAATTGCATGGGCGCCCTCCTGAAGAATTCGCAGAATGGCCGGTCGGATTATTATTGGCAAGGCGATTTTGGTGGCTTAAATAAGCGCAAAACGCATAGCCTGTCTTCTTCTTTCACTAAGCAAAAGCAGACATGTCCGACAGTCGCATACTGGCACGGCGCATCGCCGAAACTATGTTGAAGGGCGAAGGCACGGGCCCCGCATGGGGCGTGCGGATCGAAGACGCCGACGTCGGTTACAGCAAGATTTCCATGACCGTAAGCGACGTGATGCTGAACAGCCACAAGATCGCCCACGGCGGTCATATCTTCGCGCTGGCGGATACGGCCTTTGCCTATGCGTGCAATTCGCGCAATCAGGCGACGGTCGCGCAGAGTGCGTCGATCGTCTTCACTTCGCCCGTGCAGAACGGCGAGCGCCTCGAGGCCGAGGCGCGCGAGATCGCGCTGATGGGCCGCAGCGGCGTGTATTCCATCACCGTGCGCGGCGGCGACGGCCGCATTGTCGCGCAATTTCAAGGACAATCCCGCACGATCGGCGGGGCCATAGTCGAGGAGTAACGAGAATGGCTGAAGCTTTCATCTGTGACGGCATCCGCACGCCCATCGGGCGTTACAGCGGAAGCCTTGCCAACGTGCGCCCAGACGATCTGGCCGCGAAGGTGCTGGCCGAGCTGAAAGCGCGCAATCCGCAGGTGGACTTCGCCGCGGTGGACGACATCATCCTTGGCTGCGCGAACCAGGCCGGCGAAGACAACCGTAACGTTGCGCGCATGGCCGCATTGCTTTCCGGAATTGGCGACGGCGTGCCGGGCACGACCATCAATCGCTTGTGTGGCTCGGGCCTCGATGCCGTGGCCATGGCGGCGCGCGCGATCAAGACCGGGGAAGCCGATCTGATGATCGCTGGCGGCGTCGAAAGCATGACCCGCGCGCCGTTCGTGATGGGCAAGGCCGGCACCGCCTTCAGCCGCGACGCGCAGATCTTCGACACCACCATCGGCTGGCGCTTCGTGAACCCCTTGATGAAAGCGCAGTTCGGCATCGATTCCATGCCGGAAACCGCTGAAAACGTTGCGCAGGATTACAAAGTCTCGCGCATCGACCAGGACAAGTTCGCCGCCCGGAGCCAGGAGCGCGCGTCGAAGGCGCAAGCGAATGGCCGTCTCGCCAAGGAAATCGTCGCCGTTACCATCAAACCTGCGAAGGGCGATCCCATCGTTGTGGAGAAGGACGAGCATCCGCGTGCGACCAGCGTCGAAGCCCTCGGCAAGCTGAAGCCCATCGCGCGGGAAGGCGGGACCATCACCGCCGGCAACGCCAGCGGCGTGAATGACGGCGCGGCCGCGCTGATCATCGCCAGTGAGAAAGCCGTGAAGAAATACAACCTGAATCCGATCGCGCGTGTTGTGGGCGGCGCCGTCGCAGGCGTACCCCCGCGCATCATGGGCATCGGCCCGGCGCCCGCGACGCAGAAAGTGCTGGCGCGCAACGGCATCGCCATTCCCGATCTCGCGGTCATCGAGTTGAACGAAGCTTTCGCGGCGCAAGGCCTCGCGGTGCTGCGTGAACTCGGCATCGCCGATGACGCTGAAAATGTGAACCCGAACGGCGGCGCCATCGCGCTCGGCCATCCCTTGGGCATGTCGGGCGCCCGACTCGCCCTGACCGCCAGCCTCGAAATGCAGGCTAGAAGGGGCAATTACGCTCTATGTACAATGTGCATCGGGGTCGGCCAGGGGATCGCGGTCCTGCTGGCGAAGCCCTAAACGGGGCCTGCCGCTAAACTATTGAGTTTGTTGTTTATTTTTGCTTGAAGAGTCTGACGTCGGACGTTGCCCGTCCGGCGGATGGGCTTAGAATGGCAGCCTCGGGGAGTTATTTGGGGAATTAATTGACCGGATGTTCGGTTTATTATTATAGTCCGATACGATCCTCGTCCTAGGAAACGCACATGTACACGACCGAGATGAGCAAAAATCCGACCCGCCAGGGTCCGTCCGCCGCCGAGCCGCCGGAGCTTCTCGAAGCTTTCGAAGCGCGCGTGGCGAACGACGAGTTCATCGAGCCGAAGGACTGGATGCCGGAGGCTTACCGGAAGACTCTGATCCGGCAGATTTCACAGCACGCCCACTCGGAAATCGTTGGCATGTTGCCGGAAGGCAACTGGATCACCCGCGCCCCGTCGCTGCGTCGCAAGGCGGTGCTGCTGGCGAAGGTGCAGGACGAAGGCGGCCACGGCCTTTATCTCTATTCCGCCGCCGAGACGCTCGGCACCAGCCGCGACGAAATGCTCGACGCGCTGCACAGCGGCAAGGCGAAGTATTCGACCATCTTCAATTACCCCACCCTCACCTGGGCCGACATCGGCGCCATCGGTTGGCTGGTGGACGGTGCGGCGATCATGAATCAGGTGCCGCTACAGCGTACGTCGTACGGTCCTTACGCGCGCGCCATGGTGCGGGTGTGTAAGGAAGAAAGCTTTCATCAGCGCCAGGGCTTCGAGATCATGATGCGACTGGCCGCCGGCACGCCGGAACAGAAGGCGATGGCGCAGGACGCGCTGAACCGCTGGTGGTGGCCCTCGATCATGATGTTCGGCCCGCCGGACGAGAATTCGCCGAACACGGCGCAATCGGTGCGTTGGCGCATCAAGCGCGAGACGAACGACGAACTGCGCCAGAAGTTCGTGGACGTGACCGTTCCGCAGGCCGAGTCCATCGGCCTTACGGTCCCCGATAAGGACCTGAAGTGGAACGAAGCACGCGGCCAGTACGATTACGGCGCGATCGATTGGGAAGAGTTCTGGGCGGTTGTGAAGGGCGAAGGGCCTGTCGCCAAGGAACGGGTGAAAGCCCGCACGGAAGCTTGGGAAAAGGGGGCATGGGTGCGCGAAGCCGCGCTTGCTCACGCCGCGAAGCAGGCCGCGCGCAGACAGAAGGAAGCCGTTTAATGGCGAACGAGAAGAAGAACGAATGGCCGTTGTGGGAAGTGTTCATCCGCGCGAAGCACGGCCTGTCGCACCGTCACGCCGGCTCCGTACACGCCCCTGACGCCGACATCGCGCTGCGTCACGCGCGCGATACCTACACGCGCCGCATGGAGGGCGTGAGCATTTGGGTGATCCGCTCTTCGGATATCGCCGCTTCGGATCCGGCGGATGCCGGCCCGATCTTCGAACCGGCGGAATCGAAGGTCTATCGTCACCCGACGTTCTATGTGGTTCCCGACCACATCAAGCACATCTAGTTCGTTCAGAAATTCATGACGGCCAACGAAGCCCTTTTCGATTACACGCTGCGGCTCGGCGACGACGCGCTCATTCTGTCGCAACGCCTCGGCGAATGGTGCGGCCACGCGCCCGCGCTGGAAGCCGACCTTTCGCTCACCAACGTCGCGCTTGATCTCATCGGTCAGGCGACGCTGTTCCTGACCTACGCCGGGGAAATCGAGGGCAAGGGCCGGGACGCCGATAAGCTCGCGTTCCACCGCGACGTCAATAAGTTCCGCAACTCGCTGCTGGTCGAACAGCCGAACGGCGACTTTGGACGCACCATCGCGCGTCAGTTCATTTTCTCGACCTACCAGCGCGCGCTGTATCAAGAACTCATGCGCTCGAGCGACCCCCGCCTCGCCGAGATCGCCGCCAAGGCGCTCAAGGAAACCACCTATCACGCCGAACTCGCGGCGGAGTGGGTCGTTCGTTTAGGTGACGGCACCGAAGAGAGCCATGAGCGGGTCGAAGATGGCTTCGAATGGTGCTGGCGGTTTGTCGAAGAACTTTTCACGGCCGAGCCCGCCGACGCGGGCCTGATCAGCGCCGGCATCGCCGTCGATCCCGCCAAGCTGCGCGCGTCCTTCGACGCGACGCTGGCCGCGACCTTCGCCGAAGCCACCCTCGCATTGCCGAAATACCCGCGCCCGGTGACCGGCGGGCGTAAGGGCCATCATTCCGAACATCTCGGGCATCTGCTCGCGGAGATGCAGTTCCTGCCGCGCGCCTATCCCGACGCGGTGTGGTGAACCGATGACCTGGCGCGAACGCGTCATGGATGTGCTGTCTCATGTTGCCGATCCTGAAATCCCCGTGGTTTCGGTGGTCGATCTTGGGATCGTGCGGGCCGTGAAGGATGACCCGAAAAGCGTCGTGATCACGACGACCTACAGTGGGTGCCCGGCGACGCAGGTCATTACGTCCGATATCCGCAAGGCGCTGGACGAAGCCGCGCTGAACGATGTGAAGATTGAGATCGCCCTGTCGCCGCCGTGGACCACGGATTGGATCACGGAAGCAGGGCGCGACAAGCTAAAGGCCTATGGCATTGCGCCGCCGCCGCGCGGCAGCGGCGCGCCGGGCCTGAAGAACGCCCAGCCGGCGACATGTCCGCGCTGTGGCTCGATCAAGACCCGCGAGGTCAGCCGTTTCGGTTCGACCCCGTGTAAAGCCCTCTGGCAGTGCGAAACCTGCCGCGAGCCGTTCGACCGCTTCAAGTGTCACTAAGAGAGAAACGATGTCCGTTGGATTCCATCAGCTGAAGATCGCCGACGTGCGCCGCGAAACCTCGGACGCCGTTTCGATTCTGTTTCAGATCCCGGAAGAGCTGAAGGGGAAGTTTCAGTTCCGCCCCGGACAGCATCTGACACTGAAGGTCGACATCAATGGCGAGGAAGTGCGCCGCAACTATTCTGTCTGCGTGGCGCCGCACGAGAACGAGCTGCGCATCGCCGTAAAGGAAGTGCCGCAGGGCCGCTTCTCCAGCTGGGCGAACCGCGAGATCAAGGCCGGCCATGTCATCGACGCGATGCCGCCGCACGGCAGCTTCACCTGGACCTTCGAGAAGGGAAAGAAGCGCCGCTACCTGCTCATGTCCGGCGGATCGGGCATTACGCCGATCCTGTCACTTCTGAAGACCGGCCTGCGCGAAGAACCGGACAGCGAGTTCGTGCTGTTCTACGGTAACCGCGCCAGCCACACGATCATGTTTCTGGAAGAGCTCGCGAACCTGAAGGACCGCTACATGTCCCAGTTCGAGCTGTATCACTTCCTCGACGAGGAAGAAGGCGAAGTGGATCTTTTCAACGGCCGCCTCGATCTCGCCAAAACGACCGAGGCGCTGAATCTGCTGGTCGGCGACCGCGCCATTGACGCCGTCTTCATCTGCGGCCCCGGCCCCATGATGACCGCCGCCGAGGAAGCCGCGAAGAAGCACGGCATTCCGCCGGAGAAGATCCTCATTGAGCGCTTCACGGCCGATGGTTTGCCTGCGCCCGTGCGAGACCCCTCGGTCGCCGCGCTGGAAAAAAAGGCGCAAGGCTCGAAGGTGCAGGTGCGCATCGACGGGCGTCTGCGTACGCTGGCCTACGACGCCGACAAGGGTAGCATCCTCGAGAACGCGCGCGCGGCCGGTTTGCCCGCACCGTTCGCCTGCAAAGCCGGCGTGTGCGCCACCTGCAAGGCCAAGGTCATCGAAGGCGAAGTGCAGATGAAGACCAACTACGGCCTCGCGCCCGAGGACATCGCACAGGGCTTCGTGCTCACCTGCCAGGCGTTCCCGGTCTCCGATAAAGTTGTTTTGGACTACGACGTCTAACGCTGTGGATCGGTCGCGCGGCCGTCGGCCGCGCTTCTCGTTTGACCGGTCGCACGGCCGTTGGCCGCGCTGCGCGTTTGACCGGTCGCACGGCCGTTGGCCGCGCTTCTAGCGCCGCGTCTTCTTCGACGGCACCGGCAGGGTCTTTAGCCCGCCGATCATCAGATCGCTCATCAGCTCGGAAATGGAATCGACCGACGCCGGTCCCTTGGGATCGAACCAGGTATGGGTCCAGTTGAGCATGCCGTAGAAAAGCATTGCGGCGGGACGCAGCAGTTCCGGGCGCGTCTTCAGCTGAGGCTGGATATCGGCGACCAGGTCGACCACCAGTTGGATCAGACGGCGCTGACGCCCGACGATGATGTCACGGCGGTTCGGCGGCAGATGATAGAGCTCGTTGATCAGCACTTTGTGACGCGCCGCAGCTCCCACATAGAGATGCATGAAAGCGTGGATCAGCGCGTTGAGCTTGTCGGACGCGCTGGCGCCGTCCATGCCCGCGATGCCGGAGGCCGCGTTGCTGAGGGTTTTGATATGCGAGTCCATGGCTTCGAAGAGGATGTCCTCTTTCGAAGGGAAGTAATGATAGATGAGCGACTTCGATGTTTTGCAGGCGGTCGCGAGGTCGGCCACCGAGGCGCCGAGGAAGCCCTTTTCCGCATAAAGCTGGAGCGCGCGTTCAATAATGAACTCGCGCCGGTCGTTGAAATCTGACGCCTGCGTACGTGCCATATAAGGAAGCCCCCTGGCGGGGATTCGTAGGCTATCTGACCCGAGGGTTCAACCCTGGGAAAGAAAGTTACGAGCCCCGCTTCAGGTCCGTGAGCGGCACATAGCCGCCGGAGCGCTGAGGGCGGTTCGCCTCGACAGCGCTCAAAGGGCTGCATTCCTTCATGGTCGCCCGGCTCTGTTTGGCCAAAATCTGATATTCAACCGTGCCTTGAGCCTTCCACTCGATTTCCTGAGCGGTGAGCGGGCGGATGATCTTAGCGGGAATTCCCGCCGCCAGCATGCGCGCAGGAATTTCGAAGCTGGCTTTGACGAAGCTAGCGGCGGCGACGAAGGCCTCCTCACCCACGACCGCGCGATCCATCACCACGGCGTTCATACCCACCAGCGCGTTCCGTTTCACGAGACAACCGTGCAGGATCGCGCCGTGACCGATATGGCCATTCACCTCCACGCGCGCCTCGGCGCCCGGGAAAGAATGCATCACGCAATTGTCCTGGATATTCGAGCCTTCCTCGAGGGTCACGGTGCCGAAATCACCGCGCAAGGAGGCGCCGGGACCGACGTAGACCCCCGGACCGATGATCACGTCGCCGATCAAGACCGCCGTCGGGTGAACGAAGGCGGTCGGATCGACGACGGGAATGAAGTTCTCGAATGAGTAGACCGGCATGGTTGAACTCTTATGTCTTGGGCATGTTCTCGTCGAAAAAACCGCTTCACATTTTTCCGGAACACGCCCCCTACTAGTCCGCTGAAGTCCAGCCTTCGATGACATCCACCCACTTCTTGAGGAAGGTGTTGGTCTGGTGGCCGTCGATCACGCGGTGGTCGATGGTCAGCGAGACGTAAGCCATCGGGCGGATCTGGATTGTATCCTGCCCATCGACTTCGCGCACGATCACCCGCTTCTCCAGCTTGCCGATCCCGAGGATGGCCGACTGCGGCTGGTTGATGATGATCGGGGCGGCCAGAAGGCTACCCGACACGCCGTGGTTGGAGATGGTGAATGTGCCGCCCGAGACATCGGCGCGCTGCAGTTTGCCGGTGCGGGCGCGGTTGGTGAGATCGGTGAGCTGGCGCGAAATGCCGTTCAAGGACAGCATCTGGGCTTTGTGAATCACAGGCACGACCAAACCTTCGTCGCCGAGCGCGGTGCCGACACCGATGTTGATATCGTCGAACACCTCCACCGCGTCGTCATGCCAGCGGCTATTGATGACCGGCACTGCCTGCAGGGCTTCGACGCAGGCCGCGACGAAATAGGCGGTATAGGTGAGGTTCGCGTAGTCGGCGCCGCCTTTGGCTTTCTTCCTTTTGCGGTCCGCGATGATGGTGCTGAAATCCACCTCGAACACGGCCGTGACGTGCGGCGCGGTCGCGACGCTATTGGCCATGTGTTCGGCAATGGCGCGGCGGATATTGGTGTGCGGGATCATGCGGCCACCGGCCGTCGGCGTGCCTTGCGGCTTGGCGGCTGGCGCAGGCGTACGGGCCGGCGCGGCCTTGGCGCCACCGCCCTGCACATAGGCCAGCACGTCGGTGTGGGTCACGCGGCCGCCGCGGCCGGTGCCCTGGATGTTCTTCGGATCGACATTGTGCTCGGCGATCAGTCGGCGAACGGTCGGCGAGAGACCGAGCGCCGGCCCGGCTTCACTACCAACGTGCGCACGCTCACGCGGCGCGAGCGGCGCCGGCGGCGCCTTCGCGCCAGACGTGGCGACGGCGGCAACAACGGGCGACGGCGCGGCCGCCGCTTTGGGCGCGCCGGACGAAATACGTCCGATCAGCGCGCCGGGTGTCACGTCCGAGCCGACTTCGATGGGCAGATGTTCGAGCGCGCCGGCGACGGGCGCGACGATTTCCATCGTGACCTTGTCGGTCTCCAGCTCGGCCACCGGCTCGTCGACTTTCACTTGCGCGCCGGCGGCCTTCAGCCAGCCTTTGAACTTGAAGCGCGTGCCTTCGGTCTGTTCGGAAGGAACAATGATGTCCGTCATGGCGACCCTCTTAAAACGTCACGAGATCGACAATAGCGTCGCGGATCGTATCGATGCCCGGGACCGCCGCCTGCAGCAGCACCGGATTATAAGGGCTCGGGATATCCGGCATGGTGAGACGCTCGGGCGGCGCGTCGAGATCGAGGAAACATTCGCGGCTGACGACGGCGAGAATTTCGGCGCCGAAACCCGCGGTGGCGTTATCTTCGTGCACGACCAGGCAGCGCTTGGTCTTGCGCACGGATTCGATGACCGCGTCCTTATCCCACGGCATCAGCGTGCGCAGATCGATGACGTCCGCCGTATAACCCGAAGCTTTCGCCGCTTCTTCGCAACGGTCGACCATCGCCCCCCAAGCGACCAGGGTGATGTGCTCGCCGGTCATGGTCTTGGCGGCCTTGCCGAACGGAACGACATAGTCGTCGCCCGGATACGGACGGCGCGCCCAAGCATGGTCGAGCATCGCGCGGTGTTCGAAGAACACCACCGGATCATTGCCGCGCAAGGCCGCGCGTAAAAGACCGACCGCATCCTCGGCATTGGACGGCACCGCGACTTTCCAGCCGATCGCGTGCACCCACTGCACTTCGTTGGTCTGGCTGTGCCACGGATCGCCGCACTTGGAGAATCCGCCCGCCATGCGCACGACCATCGGCGCGGCGAAGCGATTACCGGTCCGCCAGCGAAGCGTGCCGCAGTCGTTGAGCTGCTCGACGGCGGGCTCGGCGTATTTGCGGAATTGGATTTCCGGAACCGGCAGCAAACCCGCCATCGCCATGCCGACGGCGCGGCCGATGATGCCTTCTTCGGAGAGACTGGTGTCGAACACGCGCTGGTCGCCGAATTTCTCCTGGAGACCCATCGTCACGGCGTGCACACCGCCCTTGGGGCCGACGTCTTCGCCGAACAGAACCATCTTCGGGTTGGTCGCGAGTTCGACTTCGAGGGTCTTACGGATCGCCGCGACCATGTTGATGCGCGGACCTTGTGGGTTCGCGATTTCAGTGGAGGCCGGGAACTGGTGGCCCGCGGTGGCGAGGCCGCCGATCTGCTGCAACTCCGGTTTGCCGGCCTCATCGACTTCCGCGAAGACGTGACGCTTCAATTGCTGCGTATCGAGGTTGGGGCGGTTGGAGGCCGCTTCGAGCGCGGCTTCGACATCGCGGCCGGCCTGCGCCTCGAGTTCCGCCCACTTCTGTTCGGAGAAGACGGATGGGACGAGGAAGGCTTTCAACTTCGGCAACGGGTCGCGGGTCCGTTCTTCCGCGATGCGCGCGGCGCCCTTGTAGGTCTGCGTATCCTGGCCCGAGTGACCGGCCAGGCGCGGCACGGTGAGGCGCAGCAGCGCCGGGCCCTGGCGATCGCGCACATGCGTGGTCGCTTCGTTCACGAGGCGCGCGGCTTCGGCCGGATCGGTGCCGTCGCCGTTGAAGATGGTGAGGTTCTTGAAGCTCGCGAGGTTGAGCGCGATGTTCGCGCCCGGTGTCTGGAACGTGGACGGCACCGAGATGCCGTAGCCGTTGTCCTCGATATAGAACAGCATCGGCAGCTTGAGGGTCGTTGCGATCGTGAGCGACGCCCAGAAGCCGTTGGTGGCGACGGAGGCGTCGCCGCCGAGCACGACGGCGATGGCATTGCCGACGTTTTTGTCCTTCAGCACATTACGATAATATTCGATCGCCTGCGCCCAGCCGGCCGTCGGGGTGTACTGGGTGCCGACACCGCCCGCCATGGGCAGGCCTTTCGCGCCGCCGGGATTGGGGAAGTTGAACACGGTGCCGACGTCCTTGCCGTCGCTGTAGCCGCCGACCTTCATCAAGGTTGCCGCCATTACCTCTTCAAGCGGAATACCGAGGCCGAGCAGCAACGGACGCGAGCGGTAGTAACCTGCCGCGGCGTCATAAGCATGCGTCAGGCGCTGCGAGAGGATGATCTGCGCGAGGTCGTGACCGCGGCCCGAAAACTGGTAGAACATCTTGCGCTCGGGAAGCAGCTTCTGCTCCTCGATGTCGTCGAGGCGGCGCGACAGAAACAACGCGCGGGCCACCTTCTCCCAATCCACACTCGCCGTGACGTTATGATCGGCTTTGACAGCCTGTGCTTTGGCCATGCGGTATCCTCCCAAACATTCCGAACCGTCTGAAAAGTGTAACGGGGGAACGGGGGGCGATCTCGGCGAAATCGTGAGCATTTTCATTTAGATAATGATATAATCACACTAATTTGTTAAAAATGGTGTGATTTTCACTATGATTGAGCTTGATAGCACCGATATCCGCATTCTGAAGGTCCTGCAAAGCGAAGGCCGGATTGCGATCGTTGATCTGGCCGAACGCGTGAACCTCTCCGCTACCGCGTGCCACAAGCGCATCGACAAGCTGGAGAGGGCCGGCGTGATTGTCGGCTATGGCGCCAACGTCTCCTTGCGCGCCATCGGCTATCAGGTGGAAGCCTTCGTCGCCGTGACGATCGACAGGCAAGCCAAGGTGACCGCCGACAGCTTCATGGTGGAGATCAAAAAGCTGGAGAACCTGCGCGCCTGTTATCTCTTGTCGGGCGACACCGACTTTCTTTTGCATGTGATCGCGCCCGACCTCGACGCTTACACGCGCGGCGTCCTCAACCAGATCATGACCTTGCCCGGCGCGCAGGCGGTACGCACATCTTTCGTCTTGGACAAGATGGTCTCGACGGCGCCCCTGACGCCCCTCGCGCCCGCCTGATCAGCGGCGCGGCAACGGCAGCACGGTGGTCATTTTGACTTCGGAAAGACTGACGAACGTCGACGCCTCCCGCACGCCGGGGATGCAGGAGAGTTTCTTGAAGTAGAAGTCTTCATAGGAATGAAGATCCGGCGTGACGACGCGCAA
>Ga0102832_1001408_pt1 | contig 18900 bp, 16 predicted proteins | sample EBPBio282013_DNA_FD_88942 | JGI IMG/M metagenome (GOLD analysis project Ga0102832, IMG submission 88942) | Wastewater treatment Type I Accumulibacter community from EBPR Bioreactor in Madison, WI, USA - Reactor 2_5/28/2013_ DNA (Illumina Assembly) | ecosystem: Engineered > Bioreactor > EBPR >...
CGGCGACGGCGCCGAGGACGAGCGCCGCGCCCGCCTCGCGCGCCCGCGGCTGTATGCGGAGGCGTTCGAGGCCCTGATCCGGCGGCTCTTGGACGAGCAGCTCGTCGGCACCCGCCACGGTGAGGCGCCCCACGTCTCGCTGCTGGTCTCGGAGGACATCCACGCCGCCGGCGGGCCGGCGCAGCTGCTCGTCCCCGGGCAGGAGCCGGTGACGGTGGCGAACGAGACCGCCGCGCGGGTGATGTGCGATGCGACGGTCACCGAGATCCATGTGAACGGTCTCGTCCCCGACCCGAGAGGCCGCCTCGCCCCCACCAGCCTCACCGCCCTGGCCGAGCAGCACCGGCACGCCCGCGACGCTGCAGCGACGGTGCACCCCGACGAGCTTGTCGCCTGCACCTGCCCCGCCAGTTCGGCCCGCAGTTCTACGTCCACCGCGGACCGCGGGCTGCGCGACCTCAATGCACCCGCCGACCCGGCCGAGGTGCACGACCTGACCGGCATGTGCGCGTCGGTGCACTGCGTCGGACGCCGGTCCCGGACCGCGACCCGCGACCAGCGCGAAGCCCTCAAGGCCGCGCACCGGCACTGCATGTTCCCCGGCTGCCGCGTCGACGCGTCCCGGTGCGAGGCCCACCACGTCCGGCCCTGGGAGCGCGGTGGCGCCACCTGCCTGTCCGATCTGATCCTGCTCTGCTCCCGGCACCACCACCTCGTCCACGAAGGGCGCTGGCGGATCCTCGCCGATGACGGCTACCCGATCGGCGACCCGAGGCACTGGGCCTTCCAGCCACCCGGCACCGGCTACGTCGGCCGCGATGGCGCCCTGCTCGCGGAACGCCTCCGACGCGGCCACCCACCCGACCCACCACCGGGATCACCGTTCGCCGCGTGATCTTGCCTGCCCACTGCCCAGCCTGAGCCCGACGCCCACGAGGCGATCGGGCCACAGGCACGCCCACGCGCATGACGAACCGAGAAAGAACCGGCAGTAGGCGCGGTTCGCCCTGGCATGGTTGGCGGATGAGCGAGTTGAGACTCATCGGCTACTGGTCGAGCGCAGAGACACCGGAGCTGCCTGACCCGGCAACGCAGATCGACCTTGTATGGGACGACGACGAGCGCAGCGCAGTGGCGGTCTATCTCGGCTCGGCAACCCTGTTCCGAACCTTCATGGGCTACGCCCTATGCCGCATCTGCGGACGAGAGAACGGCGACGGCGAATTCACTGACGGCATCTACGCCTGGCCCTCAGGCCTCGCTCACTACGTCGAAGAGCACGGCGTCCGGCTGCCTTCCGAGTTCGTGGAACACGCCGTGGCCCGGCTAGAGGCGATCGAAGCGATGCGTCCGGACCTGTCGTGGTGGATCGCCGTGACGCGAGCCTAGGTGCCGTTCGCGCTCGCCTCCCGGGGTGTCGAACCGGCATTCGGGATCGCCCCAGACTCCGCGCCAGGCACACTTGGGGCCATGGGGATGCATAGACAGTCAAAGCACGTGAACAGAATCTTCGTCGGCCTCGGACTGGCAGTCATGGGGCTTCTCCTCGCGGCCTGCAGCGCCTCGACTGCCCGGCCTGGAATCGCCGTCCCCACCTCAACTTTCGAGCCCGGACCCAATGCTTCCTACCGCGGACTGGTCATAGAGGGCACTCTGGTGCGGGATGGCCTGTGCGTCCGGCTCATCGCGGACGAGGACTCCATGATCCCAGGCACTCTCGACGTGCTCTGGCCTCGTGGCTCGACTGCGGATGTCGACTCCTCCGGCGAAGTCGAGGTGCTCACCCAGGACGGTGAGGTTCTAGGCGTCACCGGCACGCGCGTTCAAGTCACGGGCGGCGCCGGGAGCTCCGGGAGTGGCTCAGACTGCCTAAGCCGGGATAGGTCGCAGATCGAAGTCGAAACGATCAAAGCGGTGAGCTGACCCGGTGCGTGGGGCTGGTGCGCCTATGCGCCGTTCGGTATCGGATCCGCGCGGGCAACGCCGCAGCTGTGGCCGGTCAGGCGGTGACGGCGAACCAGCGGCCTTCGGGGTCGCTGAAGGCGAAGCTGCGCACGCCGGAGTGCTCGCCGATCTCCAGCGCCGTGACACCGCGCTCCAGCAGTGCTGCCCGAGCGGCCTCGAGGTCGTCGGCCTGCAGGGCGATGGACGGTGTGGCGAGGTCGAGGCCGTCGGGGTTGTCGGCCATGAGGGCGAGCGGCACCAGCTCGAAGGCGAACGGCTGATCGGCGAAGCCGACCTGAACGATGGAGAACCCGCCGAACTCCGCCCGGTGCTTCTCCACCATCCCCACCTGGTCGATCCAGAAGCGGCGGCACGCCTCCGCGTCGTTGACGTAGAGGACGACGTAGCGGACGCGCATCATGAGGGAGTCCTTCGCAGGTTCAGGCGGCGGCGGTCTGTCGCTTGAGGGGGGCGACGCTGGGGGAGAGCAGCACGATGCCTAGCGCCAGCACCGGCAGCACCCACAGGGCTCGGCCGAGGCCGATCTCGTGGGCGAGCAGGCCGATGAGCGGCGGGCCGACGAGGAAGCCGCCGTAGCCGATCGTCGACACCGTCGCGATGCCGTCGGCGGGACGGCCCGGCGTCTCCCCGCCCGCGCTCATGGCGGCGGGGAACACCAGGGCCACGCCCGCGCCCCAGAACAGGACTCCGATCATGGCGCCGACGACGCCGGGCGCAGCCAGTGTGATGACGACGCCTGCGAGCACCACCGCACCGGCGATGCGCACGGCGCCGACCCGGCCGAGGCGCTCGATCAGCGTCGTGCCCGAGAAGCGGGAGACCGCCATCGCGGTGGCCCACATGCCGTAGCCGAGGGCTGCGAGCTCGGCGGTGGCCGCGCGCTCGTCGGTGAGGTAGAGGGCGATCCAGTCGGCGGCTGCGCCCTCGAGCAGGCAGCCGCAGAGCGTGATGACGCCGATGAGCACGAGCCGTCGCGTGAGCAGCGGCCCGCGATGGTGCGGCTGGTCCTCGGTCCCGGCGTCGGCGGGCGGGGCCTCGGCGGGCTCGCGGTCGTCGAGGAACCAGAACGCGGCGAGCAGCGCGCTGCCGACGCAGGCGGAGACGGCGACGACGGTGAAGTGCACGCCGACGCCGAGCCCGGCAGCAGCCATGAGCGCACCGACACCGGCGCCCACGGCGGCGCCGAGCGACCACGTCGCGTGGTAGCGCGGCATGTAGTCGCGGCCTGCCTGGCGGTCGACGTAGGAGCCCTGGATGTTCATGGCGACGTCCCACGACCCGAGGGCCGCACCGAAGACGAACAGCACGGCGCCGGTCGTCACCGCGTTCGGGGTGAACGCGCCGGCGATGAGCATCGAGCCGCACAGCAGCGCCGTGACCACGATGACGGGGCGGCTGCTCCACCGGGCGCACAGCCTGCCGACGAACGGCATGGCCACGAGGGATCCGATGCCCGACATCAGCAGGGTGAGGCCGATCGTGCGCGCGTCGAGGTCGAGCCGGTCGCGGGTGGCGGGCAGGCGGGCCACCCACGTCGCGATCATCGTCGCGTTGAGCAGGAACACCGCGGCCGTGATGAGCGCCGGACGCCGCCACGAGCGCGGGTCGCCGGGCACGGGGGCCGGACGCCCCGCGGCACCGGCGTCGTCGACGTGGGCAGCACGAGGCTCCACGGCGGGGTCGTTCGGCACGCCACGATCCAACCACGCCGGGGCGGCCGGCCCGTACCCCGCTGCGGACGCCCGCGAGGTCAGGCGGTGCGGTCGGTCGGCTTGTCGTGGGGCGGGATGCCGAGGTAGCCGCGCCCGATCATCTGCACCCACTGGTGGACGGCGTCCTCGTTGGGCGCGAACGGGCCGGGCGCGAAGTGGGGCGAGGTGAGGCCGCGCTGGACGAGCTCGCAGGCCCGCCAGTCCTGGGTGTTGGTGAGGTCCCAGAAGTCGACGGCGTAGGAGGGGTCGACGTCGGCGTCGGGGAAGTACCAGCTGCACTCGATCCAGGTGCGGTCGGGCGCGAGCGGCAGCACCCGGTGGGTCATGACGTAGTCGGGGTGGCCGGAGAACAGCAGGTTGGGGAAGAGCTGCACGTAGAGCACCGAGTCCTGCGGGGCGCCCTCGATGGGCACGCCCTGCGATGTGCCGTCGAGGCTCATCGTGACGGCGTCGCCCTTGAACTGCATCGTGCCGCCGACCCACGCACCCGGGAGCTCGAAGTTGTCGCCCGAGGTCGGCACCGACACCTGGCACAGCTCGGGGTGGATGAGCGGGCAGTGGTAGCACTCGTGGTAGTTCTCCGAGACCAGCTTCCAGTTCGCCGCGATCTCGTAGGTGTGACGGGCGCGCAGCACCAGCGCCTCGGGGCGGTAGGGGGCGACGAGTGAGTCGAGGACGCCGAGGTGCTCCTCGAACGACGGGGCTGTGCCTGTGGCGTTGACGAACAGCCAGCCGTGCCACTCGTGCGCCGGCAGCGGGACGAGCCCATGCTCCTCGGCGCTGAAGTGCTCGTTGTCGCGGAAGCCCGGCGCACCCTGCAGCGAGCCGTCGAGCCGGAACGTCCACGCGTGGTAGACGCAGAGCACCGAGCGCGACGTCGACGTGCAGTCGTCCTCGAGCAGCACGTGGCCGCGGTGGCGGCAGGTGTTGGCGAACGCACGGACGACGTCGCCCTCGAAAGTCAGCAGAACGGGGATGTCGCCGACCAGCAGCGCGCGCTGCGTGGCGGTGCCGCCGTCGGGGCCGGCCGAGCGCAGCTCGTCGACGCGGCCGACGCACGCCCACGACCCGGCGACGAGGTTGCGCCGCTCCCACGCCAGCACGTCGGGGGAGGTGTAGGCCTCGGCCGGCAGCATCGTCGAGGTGCCGAAGGGCAGCAGGGCCTTGGCCAGGCCGTCGGGGTCGACGGGGGCCAGGGGCTTCAGCGCGGTGAGGTCCACGTGGACCGCCTCCTCATGTCGCTACAGTCGCGGACGTGGTTCGCAGGAAGGTGGAGGTGCGGCGCGAGGAGATCCTCGACGCTGCGGCGGCGGAGGTGACGCGGCGCGGCTTCGCGCGCACGCGCGTGGCGGACGTCGCGTCGGCGCTCGGGGTGAGCACGGCGCTGGTCTTCTACCACTTCGGCACCAAGGAGAAGCTCTTCGCGGCCGCCCTCGAGCATGCGGTCAACCAGGACCTCGAGCGGCTCGACAGCACGGTGGAGAAGGCCAAGGGCCCCGCCGACGCCGTGCGCCGCATCCTCGCGCTCTACTCGCCGCAGGGCAGCGCCGAGGGCTGGACGGTGTGGGTCGACGCGTGGGCCGAGTCGCTGCGCGAGCCCGAGATGCGCGCGACGTCGCGGCGCCTCGACGTCCGCTGGAAGGACGTGCTGGCCGAGCAGATCCAGCTCGGCGTGGCCGAGGGCGTCTTCGACTGCCCCGACCCCGACGCCGCCGCCTGGCGCCTCTCCGCGCTGCTCGACGGCCTCGCCGTGCAGGTGCTCGTGCACCGCAGCCTCACCCGCACGCAGCTGGCCACCTGGGTGCGCGAGGCGGCGGCCCGCGAGCTGGGCTGCGAGCCGGACGTCCTGGCCTGAGGCGGTCACGGCTCACACCATCCAGTGCGGCTCGTACGCGGGGTCGGTGAGCGCGGGCCGGTCGAGGCCGAAGGCCGAGATGTCGGCGTCGGTGCGGCCATCGACGGCGACGTCGGTGAGCAGCCGGCCGAACGTCGCGGCGAACTTGTAGCCGTGCGCGGCGCCGAGGCCGACGACGACCTGCTCGGCGCCCGGCACGGCCGACACCACGAAGTCGCGGTCGGGCGTGAGCGTGTAGAGGCAGCGCTTCGAGCGCACCGCCGGGCCCGACGACGGGAACGTCGCGGCCATGAACGACGACAGCCGCTCGAGCATCTCGGGATCGGTCTCGCCCGAGCGCTCGTCGCCGGTGACCTCCGGGCCGCCGCAGTCCTGCGCCGACTTCACGGTGTCCTCGCCGTAGGTGGGGAAGCCGTAGTACGACGGCTCGTCCATCCAGATCCACACCGGGAACCGGCCGGGCCGGAAGGGCTCGGGGTCGGCCGGCTGGAAGTAGGTGACCTGCTCCTCGGTGACCGTCAGCGGCAGGCGCGCGCCGAGGGGCTCGACCAGCCGGGACGTCCATGCGTCGGCCGACACGACGACGCGGGCAGCAGACACCCGCTCGCCGCCGGCCAGCACGACGTCGACGCCGTCGGACGTGGGCTCGAGGGCCACGACGGGCGTGCGGTCGCGCAGCACCGCGCCGTGGGCGACGGCGAGTCGCTGCATCGCGGCGGTGCCGCGCGCGGCCGGCACGATCGCCGTGCGCTCCTGGTAGAGCGCCGATGTGCCCTCGGGCAGCGCTATCTGGGGCCACCTCGCGACGACGTCCTCGCCGGTGATCACCTCGTAGGGCACCGACCGCGCGTCCATCGACGACGTGTAGTCGTCCATCGGGATCGCCGCACCGGTGGGGAACAGGTCGAGGCCGCCGGTGATGGTGACGAACTGCTCGCCGGCGGCGTCCTCGAGCACGGCCCAGTCGTCGTAGGCGGCGAACGTCAGATCGACGTACTCCGGCGTGTGGTAGCTGTGGCGCAGGATCCGGCTGGTGTCGTGCGAGGCGCCGCGGTCGTGGCCGAGCTCGAACTGCTCGAGGCCCAGCACCGACAGGCCGCGCCGCGAGGCGTGCCACACCGTCGACGAACCCAGGGCGCCGAGCCCCACCACCACGAGGTCGTAGGTCGCCACGTCAGCCCCTCTCCATCCGCGGGAGCAGCCAGCGCCGGATGTCCAGCGAGGCGTCCTCCATCGGCGCGTACCACCCCTGCGTGTAGGCGCGCGACGACATCCCGCGCTGCACCGATTCGCAGATGCCCCAGTCCTGCTTGTTGACCAGGTCCCACAGCTCCTCGGCGTCGGACGGGTCGAAGGTCTGCTTTGCCGCCTCGTCGGGGGCGAAGAGCAGGTCGCACACGATCTCGGTGCGGTCGACGGCGATCGGGCGCAGCACGAAGGCGGCCGCGTGCTCGGCCGACAGCGACAGCATGAGGTTCGGGTAGACCAGCTCGCCCTTGTGGCGCACTTTCTCGGCGTCGTCGAGGTCCGGGAACGGCGCCCGGTCGGTGGTGCCGCTCATCGTGAAGGTCCACGCGCCCTCGCGGTGCGGCACGCCGTCCTCCCACTCGAGGTGCTGGCCGCCGCCGCCGAACGCCGGCACGAGGCGCACGAGCTCGGGGTGCACCGGGCCGCAGTGGTAGCACTCGTTGTAGTTCTCGGCGACGACCTTCCAGTTGGCAGCCACCTCGTAGCGCAGCCGGCGCCCGACCACGAGCGTGTCGAGCGGGTAGCGCACGACGCGCTCGGGCACCGGCGCGAGCGCCTCGAGCAGCGGCACCGCCTCCGCCGGCCTGCCGTGCAGCCACAGCCAGCCGCCCCACGCATCAGCGCCCACCGGGTGCAGCCCGAACGCGGCCTTGTCGAGGTCGACGTCGTCGGTGTGCGGCGCGTGGACGAGCGAGCCGTCGAGGGCGTAGGTCCACGAGTGGTACGGGCAGCGCAGGCTCTTCGCCGCGCACGGTGCGGGGGAGTTGCCCGGCTCGACCGGGACCACCTGCGACCCGCGGTGGCGGCAGACGTTGTAGTGGGCGTGCAGGTCGCCGTCGGTGTCGGTGGTCACGAGCACCGACTCGCCGTGGAGGTCGACGACGGCGAGGCGGCCCGGCAGCAGCGCAGGCGATCCGGGCGCGGTGAGCCCGAGGTCGTCGAGGCGCCCGAGGCAGGTCCACTCGCGCAGCAGCACCGAGGTGCGCTCGCGCTCGTGGACTCCCGCGTCGACGTAGTGCTCGCGCGGCAGCGCCTCCTGCAGCCCGCCGGTCACGACCCGGGCCTCGTGAGGTCGCGCACCTTGTCCTTCCACTGCTCGCGGCGGCGGTCGGCGAGGATCTGGTGCACGACGTTGCGGCCGGGCACACCGGTGACGCCGCCGCCGCCGTGGGTGCCCGATCCCGCCTGGTAGAGGCCCTTGACCGGCGTGCGCAGGTCGGCGAAGCCGGCAGCCGGTCGGCCGTGGAACATCTGCCCCATCGTCAGCTCGCCGTGGAAGATGTTGCCGCCGACGAGGCCGTACTCGTGCTCGATGTCCCAGGGGCCGAGCACCTGCCGGTGCAGCACCGAGTCGGTGAAGCCCGGCGCCACGGCCTCCATGCGCGCGAACAGCCGGTCGGCGTAGGCGTCGAGCTCCTCGCGATGCGGCTCGTCGTTCCACGTGTGCGGCACCCACTGCGTGAACATGCTCATCACGTGCTTGCCCTCGGGTGCGAGCGTGGGGTCGAAGACGCTCGGGATGCAGATGTCGGCGAAGGGCAGCGTCGAGGGCCGGCCCGCGGCGGCCTCCTGGAACGACGCCTCCACCTCGTCGAGGCTCTCCGAGAGCACGATCGTGCCGCCGTGCACCTGCGGGTCGAACCCCGGCTTGGACACGAACTCGGGCAGCCGGTCGAGCGCCACGTTGATCTTCACCGTGCCGCTGCGCGAGCGGTAGCGCTCGATGTCGGCGACGAAGTCCGGCGGCAGGTCTGCGGTGTCGAGCAGGCGCAGGAACGACACCTGCGGGTGCGCGGTCGTGATGACGGTCGGCGCGCTGATCTCGGTGCCGTCGTCGAGCACGACGCCGGTGGTGGCGCCGTTGCGGGTGGTGATGCGGGCGACGGGCGCCTCGGTGCGGATCTCGGCGCCGAACGAGCGGGCGGCCGCCGCGAGGGCCTGGGTCACGCCGCCCATGCCGCCGCGCGGGAAGCCCCACGCGCCGATGCGGCCGTCGCCGAGGTCGCCGATGTGGTGGTGGGCGATGACGTACGCCGTGCCCGGCGTGCGCGGGCCGGCCCACGAGCCGATGACGGCCGACACCGACAGCACGCCCTTCATGGCGTCGGACTCGAAGTAGTCCTCGATGAGGTCGGCGGCGCTGTCGGTGAGCAGCCGTACGAGGTCGACTGCTGCGCGCTCGTCGACGTCCTTGAGCCGGCGCAGCAGCAGGGCCTGGCGGCCGAGGTCCGAGGGCTTGCGCGAGCCGAGCTTGGGCGGCAGCTCCGAGACCATCGGGCCGAGGATCCGGCCGAGGCGGTCCATCCAGTCGTCCCAGCGCTCGACGGCGTCGGCGTCCTTCTCGCTGAACTTGGCGATCTGCGCTCGGCGGGCCGCCTTGTCGTCGGGCAGCTGCAGGTACGAGCCGTCGGTGCGGGGCGCGAAGTACGGGCCCTGCGGGTAGACGTGGTAGCCGTGCTTGACCAGGTCGAGGTCGCGCACGAGCGTCGGCGGCAGCCACGACACGACGTACGACAGCGTCGTGAGCTTGAAGTCGGGGCCGAACGGGGTCTCGGTGACCGCGGCGCCGCCGACGATGTGACGGCGCTCGAGCACGAGCGTGCGCAGGCCCTCGCGGGCGAGGTAGGCCGCGGCCACCAGGCCGTTGTGGCCGCCGCCCACGATGACGACGTCGTACTGCTCGGCCACGGGGCGCCTCCTCGGGCTACTGACTCGTGAGTCAGTAAGTATGCGGTAAGGGTGCCCTCCGCGTCACCGGTTCGGGCGGTGGCGCGCCGGGCAGAGACGGGTCAGGCGCCCGGCAGCGAGCCGGGCAGGTGGCAGGCGGCGGCGTGCGGGCCTGACCCGGGCAGGATCGGCAGCGCCGTGCCGCGGCAGGCGTCCTCGATGCCGAGCCGGGCGGCCTCGCCGGAGGCCACGACGGGGCAGCGCGGGTGGAAGCGGCAGCCCGCCGGGATCTTGGTCGGGTCCGGGGGCTCGCCGGCGAGCACGACCTGCTCCATCCGTTCCATCTCGGGCACGACGGAGAGCAGCGCCCGGGTGTAGGGGTGCTTGGGGTCGCGCAGGAGAGCCTCGGTGGGCCCCTGCTCCACGATGCGCCCGAGGTACATCACGGCCACCCGGTCGGCGATGTTCCACGCCAGCCCTAGGTCGTGGGTGACGACGAGCAGCGACAGGCCGAGCTCGTCGCGCAGGCGGAGCAGCAGGGCGAGGATCTCGCCGCGCACCGAGGCGTCGAGGCTCGACACGGGCTCGTCCGCGACGATGACGTCGGGCTCGAGCGCGAGGGCGCCCGCGATCACGACGCGCTGGCGCTGCCCGCCCGAGAGCTCGTGCGGGTAGCGCAGGAAGAACCGTTCGGCCGGCCGCAGCCCGGCCAGCGACAGCGCCTGCGCGACGCGGGCCTCCTCCGCGTCGACCAGCCCGTGGATGCGCAGCCCCTCCGCCACCGCCTCGTAGACGGTGTGGCGCGGGTTGAGCGCACCGGTGGGGTCCTGCAGCACCAGCTGGACGTGGCGCCGGTAGTCCTTGAGCCCCTTGGCTGATCGCGGCACTGCGGTGCCGTCGAACAACACATCGCCCTCGGTCGAGGGCTGCAGGCCGAGGATCGTGCGCGCCAGCGTCGTCTTGCCGCAGCCGCTCTCGCCGACCAGCGCCACGATCTCGCCGCGGCCGAGCTGCAGGTCGACGCCGTCGACCGCGCGCGCCGTGGCCGAGGAACTGCGGCCGCGGAACGAGACGCCGAGCCCTCGGGCCTCGAGCGCGGGCGGCGCCTGCACGTCGGGCGTCGTCACGACGCACCTCCGGCCAGCCAGCACGCTGCACGGCGCCCGCCGACGTCGAGGAGCGCGGGCTCGTCGGTCGAGCAGCGGTCGAAGGCCTTCGGGCAGCGCGGGTGGAACGAGCACCCGTCGGGCACCTCGCCGGGGAAAGGCGGGTCGCCGGGCAGTCCGGACGGCGCGTACCGGAAGCGCTCGTCGCCGATGCGGGGGAACGCGCCGGCGAGGGCCGCGGAGTAGGGGTGCTCGGGGGAGTCGAAGACCTGGGCCGCGGGGCCCTCCTCCACGATGCGGCCCGCGTACATCACCGCGATGCGGTCGCACGTGCTCGACAGCACCGACAGGTCGTGGCTGATGAGCACCAGGCCGACGCCGAGCTCGCGCACGAGGGAGGACATGAGGTCGAGCACCTGCGCCTGCACCATGACGTCGAGCGCGGTCGTCGGCTCGTCAGCGATGACGAGGCGGGGGTCGCAGGCGAGCGCCATCGCGATCATGACGCGCTGCTTCTGTCCGCCCGAGAGCTGGTGCGGGTAGGCGTCGGCGCGGCGGGCCGGCAGCCCGACCATCTCGAGCAGCTGGCCGACCTTCGCCGCGGCGGACTTCTCGGTCGCCTTCTTGTCGTGCAGCAGGATCGGCTCGGCGATCTGCGTGCCGATGCGCTGCACGGGGTTGAGGGCGTGCATCGCGCCCTGGAAGACCATGGAGGCCTGGCCCCAGCGCAGCGCGCGGACCTTGCCCCACTTGAGCTTCATCACGTCCTGGCCGTCGAGCAGCACCCGGCCGCCGACCTTGGCCGACTTCGGCTGCATGCGCAGGACCGTGCTGGTGAGCGTGCTCTTGCCGCAGCCGGACTCCCCGGCGATGCCGAGGGTCTGGCCGGCGTCCAGCGACAGGCTGACGCCGCGGACGGCAGGGACGTCCTGGCCGCCGGTGCGGTACGTGACGTGGACGTCGTCGAGCTCGAGCAGCGCCATCACGCACGCTCCAGCCGCGGGTCGAGGATGTCCTCGGTGGCGCGCCCGACCAGGTTGAACGCCAGCACCACCAGCACGACGCAGAGGCCGGGGGGAGCCAGCACCCACCAGGCGTCCTGCGAGATGGCGCCGGAGGCGAAGCCCTCCTCGAGGATCGAGCCCCACGAGACCGTCAGCGGGTCGCTCAGGCCGAGGAACGACAGCGTCGTCTCGGCGAGGATGCACAGCGACACGGCGAGCGTGGTGTTGGCGAGCACGAGCGGCATCACGTTCGGCAGCACGTGCTTGGTCATCTGGTGGACGTTGCCGCCGCCGAGGGCTTTCGCGCGCTCGAGGTAGGGCCTGCTCTCGATCGCCAGGGTCTGGGCGCGGATGAGGCGTGCGGTGGACGGCCACGACGTCACGCCGATGACGATGATGATGTTGAGGGTCGACTTGCCGAGCACGGTGGCGAGCACGATCGCCAGCGGCAGGTACGGGATGACCAGGAACCAGTCGGTGACGCGGTCGAGGGTGCCGCCGAACAGGCCGCGGTAGTGGCCCGACGCGATGCCGACGCTGGTGCCGATGACCATCGCGATCACCGTGGCGGCGAGGCCGACGGTCAGCGAGACGCGGGCGCCCCAGACGACCAGCGCCAGCACGCTGCGGCCGGTGTCGTCGGTGCCGAGCGGGTACTCCAGCGACGGCGGCGAGAAGGGCTCGCCCGTCGCCTGGGTGACCTCGAGCGCGGAGCGCGGGAACAGCAGCGGGGCGAGGATCGCGACGAGCGCGAAGAAGATGAGGATCGCCAGCCCCAGCAGACCGCTGCGGTTGCTGGCGAACTGCGCGAAGAACCGCTTCATCGACGCGCGGCGCCGGGCCCGGGCGACCGCGCGTCCGGCGACGCGCGCCGTCGTCTCGGTGCTCATGAGCGCACCCGCGGGTCGAAGTAGCCGTAGAGCAGGTCGGCCACCAGGTTGGCGAAGATGACGGCGCCGGAGAACAGCAGGAACAGCGCCTGCAGCAGCGGGACGTCGGGGCCCTTGAGCGCATCGACGGTGAGCGAGCCGAGGCCGTTGATGGAGAAGACCGTCTCGATCGTGATCGCGCCGCCGACGACGAAGCCGAGGTTGAGGAACACCAGCGTCATCGTGGGGAGCAGAGCGTTGGGCACCGCGTGGCGGCGGCGGACCATGCGGTCCATCAGGCCCTTCGCGCGGGCGGTGCGCACGTAGTCCTGGTTGGTCTCCTCGATGAGCGACGCGCGCATCACCAGCGAGTACTCGGCGAGGTAGATCACGGCCAGCGTGGTGACCGGCAGGACCAGGTGCCAGGCGACGTCGAGCACTCCCCGCAGGGAGCTGGTATCGACCCCTGGGGTCGACAGGCCGCCGACGGGGAAGATGCCGGGGAACGGCCCGACGCCGACGGCGAAGACGATGAGCACGACCATGCCGAACCAGAACTCGGGCATCGAGTACAGGACCAGCGTGGTGTTCGTGGCGCCCTTGTCGAAGCGGCTGCCGCGGTTCCACCCGGCGCGGATGCCGATGCGGACGCCGATGATCGTCGCCAGCAGGGTGGCCGTGCCGACGAGCAGCAGGGTCGGCCAGATGCGGGGGAGGATCACGTCCCACACCGGCGCGCTGTACTTCACCGACGGGCCGTTCCCCGTGAACGGGTTGGCCAGGTAGGACAGGAACTGCTCGCCGAGCGGCTTGTTGAGCTCCGCACGGAGCTTGGCGATCTGCTCGGCGTCGACGTTGCGGCCGCGCGTGTAGAGGGCGATGGGGTCGCCCGGCATGACGCGGAAGAGGAAGAAGTTGAACACCAGCACGAACAGGAACGTGCCGATGGCCGCGACCGTGCGCCCGACGACATAGCGCGCGGTGGGGTTCGACAGTCCCCACGACCCCGTACGACGGGACCGTGGGGACGTGCCGACCTCTTGGAGGATCGCCACGGACGACCTACTCCTCGTCGTCCTCGGACGGCCCGCCCTTGCGGCGGCCGAGCAGGAACGCCACGAGCCCGACGACGAGGATGAGCACGACGCCGCCGACGATCAGCGGGACGTTCGAGCTCGAGCTCGCAGCGGCGGTGCCGTCGCCGTCGCCCTCTCCGCCGGTCTCCGCTGTCACCGGTGCGACGTTCTGGTAGGACCAGGTGCCGTACTGGAAGAGCAGCGAGCCGTCCGGCGTCGGCTGCGGGACGAAGCCGGTGAAGCGGTCGGAGCGGTAGGCCTCGAGGTTGTCGTAGTAGTAGGTGACGATGTAGGGCGCGTCGTCGAAAAGCTGGTTCTGCATCTGCTTGACGATCTCGGCCCGCTTGGCGGAGTCGGTCTCCAGGCTCTGCTGCTCGAACAGGGCGTCGTACCCCTCGTCGCAGTAGAACGAGTCGGAGAGGTTGGCGAGAATCTCGCCGCCGTCCTTGTAGGAGCGGTTGGCGCAGGTGAACGTCGAGAGCTGGTAGTTGGGGTCGGGCTCGACGACCCAGCCCCACTCGAACATGTCGAAGTTGCCCTGGCCGATGATCTCCGTCAGCGCGTCCGACGAGACCGTCTTGACCTCGGTCTCGATGCCCACGGCCTTGAGGTAGCCCTGGATGAACTCGACGCTCTTCACGGAGTTGTCGGAGTCGCTGCGCGCGAACAGGCGGAACGACAGCTTCTTCCCGTCGGCGGTCTGGCGCACGCCGTCCGGGCCCTCGGTGTAGCCGGCGGCGTCGAGCAGCTGCTTGGCCTTCTCGGGGTCGTAGGTGACCGGGTTGGCCGGCTCGGTGTGCAGCAGCGAGTAGATCGGCGGGATGATCGTCGACCCGACGGTGCCGTTGCCGCCGAGGACCTTGTCGACCAGCGCCTGCCGGTCGATCGCCCAGCCGATGGCCTGGCGCAGCTTCACGTCCTTGAGCAGCGGGTTGCCGTCGCCGATGGGGGTGCCGTCGTCGAGGGCGGCGCCGGTGTTGAAGGCAAGCTCGTTGAAGCCGGAGTAGGTGGCGCCGACGGTGGTGATCCCGGGCTTGCCCTCCAGCGACTTCCAGACGTTGGCCTCCATCGAGTCGGCGAAGTCGATCTCGCCCTTGATGAGCGCCTGGCCGAGCGCGTCGGCGTTGCCGTAGATGCGGAAGACGACCTCGTCGACCTTCGGCTTGCCGCGGAAGTAGCTCTCGTTGGCCTTGAAGCGGATGAACTGGCCCACCTGCCGCTCGACCATGACGAACGGCCCGGCACCGACGGTGGGATCGGTCTCGGTCCCCTCGTTCTTGTAGGACTTGACCTCCTTCTCGTCGATGTCCTTCCAGATGTGCTGGGGGAGGATGTAGACCGCGAGCTTCTCCATGATCGGCGAGGGCTTGCTCACCGTCATGACCACCGTGGTGTCGTCGGTGGCGACCACCTTGGTGATGTTGGCCGTGTACGAGCCGAAGTTGGTCTGCTCGTACTCGCCGTTCAGGATGCGGTTGAACGTGTACTCGACGTCCTTGGCGGTGAGCGGCTGGCCGTCGCTCCACGTCAGGCCGGGGCGGATCTTGTAGGTCCAGGTGGTCTTGTCGGCCGACTCCTCCCACGACTCGGCCAGGCCGGGGACGATGGAGAAGTCCTCGGCGGAGTAGTCGAGCAGCGTCGGGTACTGCAGCTGGTAGACCTCGTAGGCCTCGGCCACGATGCCGGTGAACGGGTTCGCGGAGTCGATGTCCTGGGTGATGCCGATCGTGAGCGTCACCTTCTCGCCGCTGGCCGTCGGGCTCGCCGAGGTGCTGGCGGAGGCTCCGGCGGAGGCGCCGAGCCCCAGGCCGAGCACGAGCGCCGCCGCCCCCGCGGCGGCGACGAGACGGGAACGACGGATGGTCCGGGTCGTCACGAGGGAGGTCCCCTTCGGGTCCGGCGAGGCCAGGGCCCCACCGCCCCGGCCGTCCTGACCGGTCGGTCAGGTGCGGCGTGCCGCATTGATACCTCATGCCCGCCCGAATTGGGACATATCGTGACCTCATCGTGCTGATCGAGTCCTGAACCGCCCCCGCAGCCGCAGAATCCGTCGCCGGATCGACGCCGGGACGTAACGTCTCCGTCATGCCCGAGGCCCCCTCCGCCGCCGTCCGCCCCGTCACGACCGTGCTCCACGGCCGTGACCGCACCGACCCCTACGCCTGGATCGCCGACCCCGACGACCCCGAGGTCGCCGCCTACCTGGCCGCGGAGCGCGCCTACTACGAGACGCGCACCGAGGGGCTGCGCGAGGTCCGCCGCGCCATGTCAGCGGAGATGGCCGCCCGGGTGCCCGCCGACGAGCAGGACGTGCCGTGGAACGCCGGCGGCTACCGCTATCGCCGGGAGACCCCGGCCGGCCGCGAGTACGCGCGCCTGCTGCGCCGCCCGGTCTCCGACCCGACGGCGTCCGAGTCGCTGCTGCTCGACCTCCAGGAGGTGCACGACGCCGGAGGCACCGGCTACGCGCACGAGGGGATCCTCGAGGTGAGCCCGGACGGGCGCTGGCTCGCGTGGTCGATCGACCTCGACGGCGACGAGGTCTACCAGCTGCGCTTCCGCGATCTCGTGACCGGCCACGACCTCGACGAGGTCGTGCCGCGCACCTACTACGGCGGCGCCTGGGGGGCGGACTCGTCGTCGTTCCTCTACACCGTCCACGACGAGGCCTGGCGCCCGTACCAGGTGTGGCGGCATGTGCTGGGCACCCCGGTCGGCGACGACGTGCTCGTGCTCGAGGACCTCGACGAGACCATGGAGCTCGAGCTGCACGGGTCGCGCTCGGGGCTGTGGGCCGTGATCTCGTTGGTGGGCAGGGGATTCCGCGAGGAGCACCTCATCCCCGCGCTCGACCTCTCTGTGCCGCCGGTGTGCGTGCGGCCTCGCGAGCACGGCGTCGAGTACGAGCTCGAGCACGCGCCCGGCCTCGGGCCCGACGGCTCCGACGGCTTCCTCGTCACCACCAACCTCGGCGCCGCTGAGTTCCACGTGATGTGGGCGCCGGTCGAGGACCCGACGGCCTGGGTGCCGCTGCTGGCCGAGGATCCCGCGCACCGCGTCCTCGGCGCCGACGCCTTCGTGCAGGGGGCGGTGCTGACGCTGCGCCGCGACGGGGTGCAGATGCTGCGCGTGCTGCCGCGCGACGGCTCGCCCGTCGACATCGTGCCCGCCGACGCCGGCGGCCTCGTGCGGCTCTCGCGCAACGACGACCACGACCAGCCGCGCCTGCTCGTCGCCACCGAGTCGTGGGTGCGGCCGACGGTGTGGGAGGAGATCGGCTGGGACGGCTCGCGCGCCGAGGTGCACCGGCTCGAGTCGCTCGGCACCGACCTCGCGCAGTACGTCGTCGAGCGCCGGATGCTGCCCTCGCACGACGGCGTCCTCGTGCCGGTCGATCTCGCCCGGCACGTCTCGACGCCGCTCGACGGCACCGCGCCGTGCCTGCTCTACGGCTACGGCGCCTACGAGGCGCCGTGCGACCCGGACTGGTTCGAGACCGGCTTCCGCGCCCTGCCGTCGCTGCTCGACCGCGGCGTGGTGTTCGCGATCGCGCACGTGCGCGGCCACGACCTCGACGACCCGCGGACGCAGGCATCGATCCTGCTGACCGTCGCGGCCGCCGATGCCGACAAGGTGCTCGGCGAGCTCGGCGTGCCGATCGACGAGGACGGGCCGCACGCGACGATCAGCCGCCTGCCCGTGCCGGTGGTCCGCGAGATCAACCGTCGGGCCAGCCTGTTCCTCGTCGCGAAGTACGGCGGCAAGCGGCTGGCGTTCTCGATGGTGCGGGCGATCCCCGTGGTGGGGGGCCTGGTCGGCGGCGGCATCGACGGCGCCCTGACGCAGTACGTCGGCAGTCTCGCCGAGCGCACCTTCGAACCGGTCTGACCTGACATGCGGAGGGGCCGCACCTGGTGGTGCGGCCCCTCCGACGTGCAGCGATCAGGCGCGCAGCGCCTCGGCCAGCTCGCGGAACTCGCCGACCAGGATGGCCATGTCGTCGGCGGTGTGCGCCAGCGAGACCAGCCACTGCTCGTCGAGCCCGGGCGGGGTGAGCACGCCGCGGTTGACGCCCCACAGCCACGAGAGCTCGGCGACACCGAAGTCGGTGCGCTTGTAGTCGCGGTAGTTGCGGACCGGAGTCGCGGCCCAGGTGACCGCGCCCTTCACGCCGAAGCCGACCGTGTGGGCGGGCAGCTCGTGGTCGGCGATGATGCCGTTCATCTGCTCGAGGGCGTCGATGTTGAGGCCCTCGGCGGCCGACAGCGCCTCGTCGGTGGCGATCTCGTCGATCGCGACGGCCGCCGCCATGACCAGCGGGTTGCCGTTGTAGGTGCCGAAGTGCGGCATGCGGCCGTCGGTGACGGTGGCCATGACCTCGGCGCGCCCGCCGAACGCGGCGAGCGGGAGGCCGCCGCCGATGCTCTTGGCCAGCGCGACCAGGTCCGGCGTGACGCCGAGGCGCTGCGAGGCGCCGTGCGCGCCGGCGGTGAGGCCGGTCTTGACCTCGTCGAAGACGAGCAGCGCGCCGTGGACGTCGCAGAGACGGCGGACGCCGGCGAGGTAGCCCTCGTCCGGGACGACGATGCCGATGTTCTCGAGCACCGGCTCCATGAACACGCACGCCACCTCGGCGCCGTGCTCGGCGAAGAGCTGCTCGAGACGGCCGAGGTCGTTGTAGGGGACGACGTGGACCGTGCCGGCCTCGACCTCGAACGGCGTGACCGGGGTCGGCGCCTCCTCCGGGCCTGCGTCGGCGACGTCGGGCTTCACCGACACCTGGAGGGCGTCGTAGCCGCCGTGGTAGCCGCCCTCGATCTTGATGATCGCCTTGCGGCCGGTGAACGCGCGGGCCATCCGCAGCGCGTACATCGTGGCCTCGGTGCCCGAGTTGGCGAAGCGCAGCTGGTCGAGGTGGAACCGGCGCTGGAATCGCTCGGCGGCCTCGGTAGCCGAAGGCGACGGCGTGACGAACAGCGTGCCGGTCTCCAGGGCCTTGCCGACGGCGGCCACGACGCTGGGGTTCAGGTGGCCGGCCAGCATCGCGCCGAAGCCCATCGACAGGTCGAGCACGCGGCGGCCGTCGACGTCGTTGAGCCATGCGCCCTTGGCGCTGGTGATGGCGACGGGGTACGGGTCCCAGTGCTGGAAGGACGACGGGACGCCGAGGGGCAGCGAGCCCAGCGCGCGGGCGTGGTGGGCGCCCGAGCTGGGGGTCACCTTCTCGAACCGCTCCCACTCGGCGGCAAGGAGCGACTCGACCTTGCCGCGGTCGAGAGGGGCCGACGACGCCGGCACGGCGCGGTAGGTGGCGGGGTCGTGCGCCGGCCAGGTCACGGGGGTCGGGGCGGCTGCGGTCGCGTTGTCGGTCACAAGATTCCTCCGAGTCACCGGTGCA
>Ga0102832_1001258_pt1 | contig 18868 bp, 17 predicted proteins | sample EBPBio282013_DNA_FD_88942 | JGI IMG/M metagenome (GOLD analysis project Ga0102832, IMG submission 88942) | Wastewater treatment Type I Accumulibacter community from EBPR Bioreactor in Madison, WI, USA - Reactor 2_5/28/2013_ DNA (Illumina Assembly) | ecosystem: Engineered > Bioreactor > EBPR >...
TTCATCCGGTTTACTGAAAACCGCCGCTTCCTCGCCACGCCCGACCATCACCGCCCCAATCGGTTTGTTGAACAACATCAGCGGGGCAGCCATACCACGTTCAACCCCCGCCTCGATGTGTTCGCCCAACCGCTGCGGCCAACGGGCGTAATCATCGACGATAACCAAGCGTGCCTCGCGGGTCGCTGCTCCGGCTAACCCTTCGGTGACATCAATCATGATGTTTCGGGTCGCCGGGTCGCCGGTACCGGATACCAATTGGAGGTGTTCTTTGCTCTCGGTCAACAGCCACACCGCGCAGTAATTCGCATCCAGCAGTTGTAGGAGGTTGTTCGTCAATTGTTGGAGTACCGCGTCCAGCCGGTAGTCGCTCACGACTGCCAACGACGCATCATAAACAGCCTGTAGTTCGTTGGCGTTGGCTTGGGCAACCTTCTGGGCTAAAGCAAGTTCTTCCGTGCGCTGCCCGACCCGCTTTTCAAGGGTTTGGCTCCACATCGAAAGCTGCTGATAGGAGTACGACAGATGACGTTTCATGTCTTCCATCGCGTTCGCCAAGCGCCCAATCTCGTCCTTCTGATCTTGGAAGGCAATGCCGTAGCGTAAATCACCACCTCCGATATGCTGCGCCGCCGTACCCAGCGTCGCCAGCGGTCGGGATACCGTCCGGTTGACGAAGGTATACACCACCCACGAGAGCAGGATCATGCCGATTGCGGTAACAAGCGCCATTTCAAAGATGCTGCGGTTCAGCGGGTTTTGAAGTAGGGATGAAGGCACAACGCTGACCAAGCGCCATCCCGTTTGCGGGAGACGATTAATCAGCACAATCGACTGCTTCTGTTCATCAAAAGGGTCAGTACCCAGATAGAATGTCCCTTGATTGGGTTCCGCTTCCTCCCATAACCGCGAGATTTCCGGCTTTGCTAAAAACGAAGTCAGCAGTTCAGTGCTGTCCGTCTGGGGCATACTGGTATAAAAATCATGGCTGCTTGCCAGCGTACTTTGCTCGTTAAACAACAAGCTGTAACCGCCCCAGTCGGTCATGTCGATGGTTTTATCCATCACACGGGACAAAGTACTCTCAGAAATATCGACCCACACCGCCCCGGCATATGCAGTACCCGGACCGGTGTAAGGGACAGCATAAGAAACGACCGGTTGAATAGTGGAGGGGTCGAACGGTTGGCCCTGCTCCCGCCATCGTTCTTTCCCTTCCTGAATGGCTTGGAGGAACCATGTATCTGCTGGAATATCGCTGTTAAAATACTGCTGAACGATTGCACTCCGCAGCGGGGGAACCGGGGGGTTAAAAATCACGATCTGGTGATTATCGCCGGAAAACCCGTAGACATTGATGCGCCTGACGATACTGCTGGTATCGGCTAGAGCATTACTCGCCATCTGCCACACCTGCGAAAGCGGCGCGACCGGCTGTCCTGCCAACGCAGCCGCAAAGTTACGCGCTGTAATCGCAGCCGTCTGTAGCTGCCCATCCAGCGCGTTCGCGAACATTTGGTTCGAGTTGACGAACGCATCTTCCGACTCACGGCGCAAACTGGTCGAGTAAGCACTCAGCGCAATAATCGCGACAATCACAATCGTCGGGATCGAAATCATCAGGATGATCTGCACCAGCCGGCGACGTATGCTCCAATCAGCAGAGAATAATTTCATAGGGTTGTCCTCATTACAATCCCTCTAATTGTAACGGGGAATTGCATAATCACAGTCTAAAGAAGGTTGTGATTCAATTTGGTTTCTGTTAGATCATGAGACCATTTGCCTATAGGGAATTGTGGGATAGGCTTTTACCGATGGAACAGCCGATGTATAATCGCCCCATACATTGATACGCGGGGCGGGAGTAAGGTGTGCCAATCCTAAAAGAAGGTCAACTCGATATCATCAGCCACAGTGCGGAACAGACGCAGCGTCTTGGCTCACGGTTGGGTGGCCTGTTGACACCGGGAGACATTATTTGCCTGTCAGGTGATATGGGTGCAGGGAAAACCATGTTTTCGGTGGGCATTGGTAAGGGCTGGGGATCAAAAACACCGCTTACAAGCCCGACATTTAACCTTGTTCACGACCATACCCGTTCAACCGATTCGCAGCACCTGTACCATCTTGACTGCTACCGCCTTGAAAAACCAAGCGACGCGGATAGCATCGGAATTGATGAAGTACTGAGTGGACGCGCTGCTGTCATTCTGGAATGGCCGGAGAATATCGTCAGTATTCTGCCAAAACAGCGCCTTTGGATCGAGATACGGGTCGTTGAAAACACGCGCCGGAACTTCGCCTTTTTGGCCGAAGGCAAGCGTTATGAAGACTTAATCGCCAAATTCCGCGAATTTACATTCGGGGTATAAGCAAGACGTTGGTCACTATAAACCGCAATCGCTATTCTGAATCTAGATAAACCTATTATGCTGCTCGCATTGGATACCGCTACTCAACTCATCAGTTTGGCCTTGTACGATGGTCAAAACTTACTTGCTGAACAAACATGGCACACTGCTTTTAATCACAGCACGCAGCTCGCGCCGACACTGCAAACCCTGTTAGACCGCGCGGGCTATGGCACTGATGACCTTACGGCAATGGCGGTCTGCATCGGCCCCGGCTCCTATTCGGGTTTGCGAGTGGGCGTATCCTTCGCGAAGGGCATGGCAGCCGTTCACAAACTGCCGTTGGTGGGTATTTCCGCCCTTGATATTATTGCCGCAGCACAACCTCACTATGCGAATGGGCTCATTGTCGTGGTGCAAGCTGGCCGTGAGCGTATCATCGTTGGGCGCTATCAATGGCGTAAAGGGCGCTGGTCGCCGCGCGGGGATGTACAGCTTATGGACTGGGACTCGATGCTCGCCAGTGTGGACGGCCCAGCCCATATTACAGGCGAAATTAGCGCGGCAGGCCACACTATTTTGCATGAGGCTCAACAAAAGGATATTCCAATTAATATTGTTCCAGCGGCGTTCCGGTTACGCCGCGCGGGATTTTTGGCTCAAGAGGCATGGGAGCGCTATACGGCAGAACCGAGCGGGTTTGATGCTGCTCAACTTGTGCCGTTTTACATCAAAACTCAGGATGTCCCCGAAACCTAATTTACTGTTGCGGTATATGACGGTGGCTGATCTACCCGAGGTCATGGAGATAGATCGGCTGTCGTTTGAGATTCCATGGTCAGAAAAATCGTACCGCTACGAAATGGCCGAGTCCGAGCAAAGTTATATGGTGGTGCTCGAATGGCATCAAGAACGGGCAGCGACACGCTGGCAGCGCTGGCTGCACATTCAACCCTATGCTGAACGGCGCGTCGTTGGTTATGGTGGTATGTGGTTTATCAGCGGGGAAGCGCATGTTAGCAGTATCGCGGTTCATCCGCGCGGGCGGGGGCGAGGCTGGGGTGAAATCCTGTTGGCAGGCATGATCCGGCGGGGATTGATCTTAAGGGCCGAAGAAGTGGCATTAGAGGTGCGGGTGAGCAACCAACGTGCCCAAAGTTTGTACCGCAAGTATGAGTTTAAAACAGTAGAGATCAAACCGCGTTACTACCGCAACAACAACGAGGATGCGTATGATATGCGGATGGATGCACTCGACCCGACCGTTTGTAGGCGCTTTAAGGAACGCTACAATACACTGTTTACACGCTTCCGGCTCACCGACAAATTTAGTGGGCAGTCCCCACCGAGGGGTTAAGCCGATATGTTACCTTAGATAAACTTAACACACGCACGGCCCAGAGCGTTGTACGATAACATAGACTTTATCTCGCGCTGGAAATCTTACATGCACATTCTCTACCTAGTACCGCATGTTCCAAACCCAACTAAAATACGCTCACATTATCAGATTCTTGGCTTAATTGAAGCAGGTCACCGCGTGACTATCGCCACATTAAACCGGAGCTTAACCGACGAAAAATCGATCGCTAAACTCCACGAGAGAGGCTTACAAGTTATTGAGGTAAAACTTCCAAAGCACACTTCATTATGGAACGCTTTTACAGCTTTACTTCAAGGTCTGCCGCTCCAAGCAAAATTTATGTGGTCGTCCCAATTAATGGATGAGATACTTGCATCCATAAAAAATGACCCACCAGATATGATCCATGTTGAACATTTGCGAATGGCGTTCTACGGAATTCGATTACTAAATCGTAGAGCAGTACTTTGGGATGCGGTAGATTATCTATCATCACTATACGGTGAGGCCAGCCATCATTCACACAATATCTTTACTCGCATCATCTATGGCTTAGAAGCGAAGTTGTTAAAGCCCTATGAAAAATATTTATCAGCAAAATTCCCACTTACTTTAGTGATCTCTCAAAAAGATCAATTTCTCTTTCAAGAGAACAGCAATACTCCTCATAAGATTATCTATCAACCACAAGGTTTCCCTCTATCTAAAAATGTGGGCGACTTAATAAGGCGAGCAGATACACTTGTTATAACAGGTACCCTAAACTATCATCCCAACATCGCAGCAGTAAAGTATTTTGTTCAGTCGGTATTCCCACTCGTTCAAGATGCCGTGCCAAACATTCGATTACAATTGGTTGGGGCCAATCCCGATAAAAGTATTCTTGCGCTGCAACTGGAAGATACCTCAGTCGAAATTACTGGCTTTGTTGATTCGATAGCTGCATATTTACAAAAGGCTACAGTAGCACTCGCTCCTGTACTTTATGGGTCCGGTATCCAAATCAAGGTCTTAGAAGCATTTATGACTGGGACACCCTTAGTTGCTACTTCAGTGGCGCTGCGGGGATTAGATGTACAACACGAGCGTGAAGTGCTTATTGCAGATACTCCCGATGCCTTTGCGAATGCGGTTATTCGACTTCTAACTGATACAGAACTACGAGAACGATTAGGTGCAGCTGGTCGCAAATATGTTGAAGAAAATCATAACCTTTATGACACAACGCAGAAACTAGTCGAGCATTATCAACACATAATCAAAACGAGCAGCGAAAATTGATATGAAGATTTCGTTTATTGTTATTACATATCATCGCGGGCAATTACTCAATCGCTGTCTTGAGTCCATATACACTCAGCAAAATATCCCCTATCCTTTCGAAGTGATCGTTATTGACAATGGGAAAGATGTCTTGCTGCCGCAACCGGATAATCCCCAAATCAAACTCCGCGTTGAAACCCCAACGGGAAACCTCGGCGTGGCGGGTGGACGAAATCTTGGTATGCGTTACGCGCAAGGTGACTACTGGATCATATTAGACGATGATGCCACCTGGCATGATAACTTTGATGCTTCAAGATTAGTTGAACATCTTGAACGTGATCCTACAGTTGGAGCAGTCGCAATTCAGATTCTTGACCCGAAAGGCGAACAGGTTGAGTCGCTTTTGACACATCCCGATAAAAAGGCTGTTCGGGAACTTGATAAGCCTATCGAAGTTCCCTACTTTTATGGTGGTGGACACATTCTTCGGGCGAAGGCCATCCAAGAAGTTGGTGATTACCCTGAACGCTTCTTCTACGCGATGGAAGAAGTGGATATCTGTCTGCGAATTATCGATGCCGGTTATAAAATTTTGTATGATCCGGCTGTTGCGGCTTATCACCACACAGACCAAACAGGGCGAACGGTATACGGGGAAAACTATTGGAAGCGTAACGCCTTAAACAAGAGTCGTGTTGGCTGGCGGCTCCTTCCTCTCCCCTATCCAATTACAATTATGATTATTTGGGGTTTAGCCGTTTTGGTCAAAACGCGTCGATTCGGCCCTCTTTGGGAAGTTTTGCGTGATCTTTGGCGGGAACGGCAGTTACTCGCTTCAGAACGAAAGACTGTTAAACCTAAAACCGTCCGTTACCTCAAAAGTATCGGTGCGAGGCTGCTATACTGAATACCGGCGTTCGCGAAGATTTTTAACAACCTTTTGCACAAATGCCACTGACGCAGCAGAATTTATGCCCAACGCCTTCCGGGCTAAAGAAATCCCTGCTAATGGCGAACGCTTCGCTATTAGGGCGGCAGCGGTCAAGATTTTCACAGCAGCATCAATCGAGACATTACGCAATTCACTCGAACTCATCAGGGTTTGGGTTCGGAACACGTTATATGCGTCTTGAATAACTGTTGAGAGTTTGACAACTTGCTCGACACTTGCGCTGCCCAAACGCCCCGAAAGTATTCTTTGCAAATCTAAACCATCTTCAACTGAGAGGCGCGTTTCACCAAATAACACATTGAGCTGGTCAATCATAATGACGGCAGTTGTAGGCGCTTCGGTTTTAGCGTTAACAGTCGATTTACTTTGACTCCAATAACGATAGTGTAAAAGAACTTCAGAGACATTTGAGATCTGTGTTATCTTGCTGGCTCGCACTAAAAAGTCGTAATCCTCAACTGTCATTGACCGATAGTAACCGAGTTTCTCGCCAACACTACGTCGAAACATCCATGTGGGATGTGCCAGACAAGGTGCAAATAACAAGCTCCATTGGATAATCTTGGTCGATGTCGGCGGACACCATTGGCGGGGTTGAAGCTGATCATGCTCATTGATGTAATCGATCCATGTGCCAACAAATCCAACTTGCGGATTTGCGTCCAAATATTGTATTTGTTTAGTAAACCGTTCCGGCAAACTAATATCGTCGGCATCCATACGAGCAATGTAGTCACCAGTTGCTAGCTGGCACCCCGTATTTAATGCCTCGACCAAGCCCTTATTTTGGGGTTGACGATGCACTCTTATACGCGAATCATGTTTTCGATAGGTCTCTAAAATTTCCGGACTGCGATCTGATGAGCCGTCATCGATGATGATGAATTCAAACTCTTTAAAGGTTTGTGCGAGGATACTATCAACGGCTTGTTGAAGAAATTTTTCGCCATTATAGACAGGCATAATGACGCTGATATGAGGCATTAGTGATTAACGTCCTTTTAGGAATTTGGGATTAGCACGAAATTCACGGTTACCTTCTTCAGTAAGAAATCTCCCAAGATGATTAAAAATTTTCCCTAAAATCCTTTTAAAGGGCAAAAGCTTCGCAATAGTTCTAATTAGTTTCATTTGTGAGGATAGGTCTTGACCATCCAAAATTGCTTTATTAGGCCAATTTATAGATTTTATTCTTCCCCAATATTGATCAGGGCTGTCGTGATTAGAAAAAATTGGCAAGGGTAAAATGCCGGATTTATTTAAGATGTATATATCTCCCCGATCACCTCGTAACGTCGGTAAATCAACTTCTGATTTTTGAACAAAAGCACAAACATTATACCCATACTCAATAAAGTGACCCTGCCGCACATCAAAGCCATTCACCGCTAACACATAAAGAAGCTGCCCAACATTCCACCCTACTGATATGTGACCTGCTACAACATAATCTTCATGTGGAGGGACAAAAAGTAAAAGATACCCTGTTGACTTAAGAACACGTCTAATTTCGGAAAGGACGAGACTGATGTTACCAACGTGTTCAAGAATATGGCTCATCACAACCGCGTCAAATGAATTCGTTTTGAACGGCAATACGTTGGCATTCGCTTCCATGATTGCAATATTGTGTTCTGATTTTAATAAATCGACATCAAGATCATATGATCGTAACTCTAACCCTACTCCAGTAACTTGTTTCCCTTTTTGGGCAAACCATTTCGCAAGTTGGCCTTGACCAATTCCGATATCAAGTACAGAGTCAATCTTTTCCAACGGTGCCGACTCAAGCAGCATTAGAACATCTTGCATCCGTTGATCCAGCCTACCTCCTGCTCCACCCATATCTGATGAAATGGCCTCAGGCCGCGTGTATTTGTTGGTCATTATGGTTGTCTCTTCATATTTGCTGCCAACGCTGGGTATATTCAGAATTTGATGTCACAAAAGGGTAACATAATTGTTGCGTAGTCTTACACATGCCGCATTATAATCATACAATGTATGCGATTACAAATCTCAAGAATAGATGTATTAAATGCCTAAACGCACAACTTTCCTTATCACCTTAGCACTATTATTTAATAATGCATTACCGCTTATCACATTTCCTATACTTACCAAAGCATTTGACATCACATCATATGGTATTTGGGTTGAAGCTAATACACTGGTTAGCCTTATAGTTTTATTCGCAAATCAAGGTATTTCTAATGCACTAGGAATGATGATTGCAAAAACAGAAGAAACAAAACATGATTCAATTTATACTAATGCGCTGTATATTTTTTTAACTATATCAGGGTTATTTATGACCCTGCTTATTTTGACCGCCCCCATACTCAATGAATTAACCATGCGGAATCCAACCGGTATTCCAGTGCTTCAGCTTCTGAGCTTACAAATTATTTTCTATGCGCTCAATTCACTTATATTTCAAATTTTCCGAATGAGCCATCAATCATTTAAAGGAACACTGCTTGATGTAACCATGAGCATCGCTCGTTTAGTTGCCGTATTGACAACACTGTTTATTAAAGAACTTATTTTTTTTGCGACGATTTATGTGGTATTACAAACAATTGTTATTTTAGTGCAATTTGCCTTATCCTACCAAAAGCCATACTTCAGTAGGCCATCTCCCAACATTATTAAGGAACTTCTTTCGAGCGGATTCAATTTATCAATCGTCAGCCAAGCGAACTGGCTGGTTATGTACGGTGATCGGCTGATGCTGTCGATTTTATCGTCAAGTGCAGCCGTAGCGATTTATGCAGCGTCTTATCAAATTACGCTCGTAATTAATGCATTAGGCTACCCTTATCTCTACCAGCTTTTACCGATACTTGGTGAGCGATGGAAACAAAACGATATTGTAGGTACGCAAAATGCAGTAAAAAATACAACGCGTATGATTGGCCTATGGGTTATTCCGTGCTTAATTGGAATCGGATTAGTTGGGGATACCCTGCTTCGATTTTTAGCAACTAAAGAATTCGCCCAAGGTGGATTGTTAATCGGGATGATCGCGGCAGGTGTCGTCCTTGACATTTGGGGTACAGCCCTACAGTATATTTTCTACGCACAGGGGCGGCCAGAGGTACTGCGGAATATTTACCTACGGGCAGCGGTTCTTAATATTCTTGCGAACGTAGTCGCTATCCCATTATGGAGTTACAACGGCGCGGGTTTGACTACCCTTCTCACATTTGTTTATATCTTTTACTCACTCTGGCGCAAAACCGAGATGCCCTTTACCGAACTATTTGACGTTAACGCGATGGGACGCTGTTTATTAGCAAGTGCGATTATGGGTATCTGGGTGGTATTTACGGCACAACCCACGATACTTGGGCTTATAGTAGCTATTGGAGGCGGAGCGGTTATTTACGGGATAGCGATCATTCTACTCAAGGTTATCTCGTTGGATGAAGCGCTGGCAATCCCGCGCGGTATTTTGCGGCGGATGAATATTTTTAAAACCGTCTAAACCACGTCCTCGCGGACGGCGATGTGGTCGATGAGTTCGCGGAGGATGGTTTCACTGTCGTAGTGGTACTGCCACGCCGGATAATGCTGCTGGAACTTGCGAACGTCACTCACGTACCAGATATGGTCGCCACTTCGCGCTTGGTCCGTAAGCGTGTAGTCAAGCTGATAGCCACCGATTTCGCGGATCATACGGATAGCCTCCAACATCGACACGTTGGAATGGCGCGAGCCGCCCATGTTATAGACCTCACCCACGCGCGGCTGCTGGAAGAAGTGCCAGAACGCCTCCACCAAATCTTTACTATGGATGTTATCCCGAACCTGCTTACCCTTATAGCCATAGATGGTGTAATGCTGACCACGCACGGCACGCAGCGTTAGGAAGGCGAGGAAGCCATGCAGTTCCGCTCCACTATGGGCGGGGCCGGTCAGGCAGCCACCCCGGAATAAGCCTGTCTTGAGGCCAAAATAGCGCCCATATTCCTGCACCAGTACATCCGCAGCGACTTTACTGGCCCCAAACAGGCTGTGCTTCGATTTGTCGATGGTCATGCTCTCGTCGATGCCATGCTGGGCGAAGGGGTGTGATGGGTCAACTTCCCAGCGTTCCTCCATTTCGACCAGCGGCAGGGTGTTGGGCGTATCCCCATAAACTTTGTTGGTGCTGGTGAAAATGAACACGGCTTCGGGGCAATAGCGGCGGGTCGCTTCAAGCATATTGAGCGTGCCGTTGGCGTTAATCGTGAAATCGGTGAAGGGTTCACGGGCAGCCCAATCATGCGAGGGCTGGGCAGCAGCATGAACGACCAGCACGATTTCCCCGGCATAACGGGCGAAGACCTGCTCGATCTGGGCGAAATCGCGGATGTCATAGTTATAGTGCTGGTAACGCGGTAACTGGTTAATCAACTGTTCGCGGTTCCAAGACGTGCTGGCCTCATTCCCGAAGAAATAGGCGCGCATATCGTTATCAATACCCACGACATCATAACCTTCGGCGTGAAAGCGTTTGACCGTTTCACTACCGATTAAACCAGCCGAACCTGTAACAACCACTATCGCCATACATACTCATTTCTCAATGGCGTGATCAAACAGCAACCACGCCATAACCTTGAACGTTGTTTAGAGGGGTAAAACGGTTTCCCAGAAGGTAGTTAGATCATTCAACAGATAATCGGGATTCGACTCCGCCAACTCGGTTGGAGTGGCGGGAAAGCCTGTTTTGACGGCGACCGCGACCGCACCTAATGCACGGGCGCAGGCAATATCCGCAGGGGTATCCCCAATTACGATGACCTGCTCCGGCGCGATTTTGCGTCCGGTCAATTTCTCGGCGCGGGCGACCGCGAGGGCAGGCAGCGCGTTCCGGTCAGGCGACTCGCTCCCATACGCGCCGACCACGAACCAGTCGGGGTCAAAGCCACCGGCTCGGAGCTTGATAGGCGCAATGGTGGAGGTATTCCCTGTCACCAAACCCTGCAACGGAAACCCACGATGGTGAAGCTCGGTCACAAGCGCATGAGCACCGGGGCAGACTTCAGCGGCATAGTCGGCGATGATGCGGGTCATATGTGAGGCAGCGGCTTGCTCGTAGGCGGGCATTGACGCTTCGATCATCAGTTCAGTAACGCCGAGTGGAGGCAGGAGATCAAGCAGCGTGCGCCAGTCGGTCTTTCCTCCAAAGTAATGATTTTCGAGGCCAATATCCATTTTGAAAACTTCGAGCATCGCCAAGCGGGTCGTTTCCCGACCAACGCCTTTCATGGTCAGCAGGGTTCCGTCAATATCCCACAGGATCAGTTGAATGTCTTTTGGGTTGGTCACCAACGGCAAGATGAGGCTACTTTCTCATGGCTGGACTTTCCCCAATCTTAATACAGGCGTTCCGACATGAGAATATCCGGTTTATAGTGAGGGGCTAAAGAGGCGGGGTAGAGGGCGCAAGGCTTTGCGCCCCTACACCTCAATAAGACCGATTAGTCTTTACTCAGCAGCTTACAAACCTGATCAAGCTGTTCAGCGGATTCGCTGACGAGCTGTTCCCCTAGCAACTTAAGGACGCGGATGTTGGTACGGCTGGCATCATCCATATCGTCCATGCCTTCGTTGAGGCGTGTTTGAAAGCGGAAATAACGCTTCTTGCCACCTGCGTTCGCGCCGAGGACGGTACGCATCTGGTAATCGACCGTTTCACTGTTCCCATCCATCAGGACACTAATGATGGGAATCACCCATTGGGCGGCACCCCAGCCACAAGCCTCATCATAGGGCAGGCGGCGCGTGAGGACACCAGTACCGAGCGACACAACTAAGACATCACTCGGACGCGATTCTTGGGACATGGCATCCACGTAGGCGCACATAGAGGGATTGTTGGCGAACACGCCCCCATCAACCAGTGAGTAATAATCAGTCGTTTGGTCAACATCAATTTTATTGGGTTCGAAATAAGTGGGGGCGGCGGAGGTTGAACGGGCAACCTTCCACATCGGAAAGTCGTAGGTTTTCGGGTCGAGGCGCGCGCGTGAACTGCGGAAGAACCACGGCGAACGGCGCTCGATCTCGTAGCTGGTAATCATGACATCGTTCAGGGCTTGGCGCAGACGGGTTTCGCCAAAGGTTTCTTGAAGGACGGCTTGGACGGAGGCGGTGGGATAACGCTCGTCGGTGATGCCATTCAGCGAGGTTACGCGCTTCCACGGCGAGCGCGAGAAAATACGACTGCCCTGTTCTTCGTAGAGGCGAACGCCATCTTCGGCGGTATAGCGCGGTTTGGTGATGTCTTTCTCGTCGGGGCAGGTGACACCGAGGGTTAGCACACCACCGGTAGAGGTTCCGGCGATCAGGTCGAACAACTGCGAGATGGGTTTACCCGTGCGGCGTTCAATATCAGCCATGACCATGCCGGGGATGATGCCCCGAATACCGCCCCCATCAATCGAGAGAATCTTAAAGAGCTTCGCCATGATATAGCCTCCTATTAAAAGAACGCCGAATAAGGGCAGTATAGCATGAGCCGGTTTTAGGCACTGACTGATGCTTTCATATCTAATGTCAGGAGACCGGCGTTTATTGCAAAATTCGCAACTATTCCGCCGAATTGTCTGGCGGGACGCTCGGCTAGTTTCGCTGAAATGCCATTTTGTGGCGGCGGAAGTGAGGGAGCGCGGCGCTGAAATGGCGCAAGTGCGGCAGATTTACGGGAGCGATCCGCCGCCACGCCATTTGGGTGCCGCCGCAGCAGATATACGGGAGTAATCCGCCGAAAATGCAAAGCGATTGAACCACAGAGACGCAGAGAAAGACAAGATTAACCGCCAAGTCGCCAAGAACGCCAAGAGAATACGGAGAACGATTTAACACAAAGACTCCAAGTCACAAAGGACACAAAGGTAAATACAGCATAGCATATTCGGAGATGATTAGGGTGAACATTTGGTCTCTTTTAAGGGGCGAGTTCACCAACCATTTTGAAGGAGCAGGAATGTTAAAAGCGTTGGTAGATGGTTAGGAAATGGTTTGTTGGGGAAAATTGGGGGAAACGCAAACGCAGCAAAGATCAAATAGTGTTGGTGGTGCGGAGGAGGTGTGCCTCCTCCGAACCAATGGCACACGGTCATTTTGGTACGTACGATAAACCCTTGCCCGAATGCAGGCAGCGTGAATGGATTAAGAAGATGGTTTCTGATGAGACAGGAACCAATCGTAGAGTTCGGGGTTGTCGTAGGTGGTCGTCCATGAGTTATGTTGCAAGTCAGGATACAGAGTGAGCTTGACATCACCACCCGCCTTTTGAAGCGCGGCGACCATATCCCGCGAGCAGTGCGGCGGGACGACATCATCAAGCTCGCCGTGAAATGCCCATACCGGAACATCTTTAAGCCCTGCGACTTCGGAGGCGACTCCGCCGCCGCAGATTGGTGCGACCGCCGCGAACAGTTCGGGATAGGATGCGCCGAGCGTCCACGAACCATAGCCGCCCATGCTGAGGCCGGTGAGGTAGACGCGGGACGGATCAACCGGATAATCGGCGATGATGGTTTCCGTGAGCGACTTGAGCGCCCCGGTATGCAGCGTCCACCATGAGTAGCGCGGGCATTGGGGCGACACGACGATAAAGGGAATGTCTTTTCCCTGCTCGAGCGACTGCGGAAGCCCCGTTACATTCAAAATGTTCAAGTCGGACACATTGTCGCCGCGTTCGCCGAAGCCATGCAAGAACAGGATGAGCGGCCAGCGTTTGGATGTGTCGTTCGCGTCATATTCCGGCGGGAGATAGAGCAAATAGTTGAGGATTGGGCGCTGTGTGAATTTGGAAGTCAGTGTGTGTGGCTGCTGCATGGTGTTACTCGTCTAGAATGATCTAAAGAAAAGTTTAAAGGAGAACGGAATGGTCTGAGGTCATCCCCTACAAGCATACAATATTTGGTATGTGCCATACCAATGATCGCCGTGACAGGATGCAATTCGGTTAGGATGACAGCGGGAGCCAGAAGCCGAATTGACTGCCAATGCCGACCTGACTTTCCACCCAGACTTTGCCCTGATGCCGCTCGACTACCGTTTTAACGAGGCTGAGGCCAACACCCGTGCCGTCAATGTGTTCGGTTCCGGCTTGCTTGGCGCGGTAGAACGAGGTGAACAGTTTGGGTAGGTGTTCCTCACCGATACCAACACCATTATCTTCCACCACAAAGTAGAAGGCCGTGCCACGCGCAAAGGCACGCACGATGATTTGTCCCGCGTCGGGCGTATATTTGACGGCGTTACTGACGAAATTTTCCATCGCCTCGCGGATCATGATGGGGTCGGCGACGATTTGTTCGGGCAGGTCGTGGAAATCCATCAACAACTGCTGCTGCTTTTGGTTGGCACCGGGCAGCGAGTTTTCGATGATGGTTGCCAGCATGGCTTCGACATTAATCGGCTGATAAAGTTCAAGCGGCGAGGACTGAATACGCTCGATCCGCAGTAGGTCGGTCAGCAGGTTATCCATGCGGGTGGTGGTACGGCGCACGGCTTCCAAATAACCGAGCAATTGGGGCATGTCAGGCGGCAAATCCATCTCAATGACATCGCAGTAGCCGGTAATGAGCGCCAGCGGACTGCGGAGGTCATGCGAGGCCATCCGCAGCATATCATTCTTGAAGCGGTCAAGCTCGATGAGGGTAGTCACATCATGCATCATGACGACGAAACCCGATTCGCCCTGCATGGGGTTTTCCCACACGGACATCAATACATCAAAGTGTAGATTACGCTGTTCGGAATGGGCTTTAAAGAGCCAATGATCTTCGCCGCTTGGGGGGGTGGCGATGATGTCGATAATACGGTTAAAGGCGGTGTCGTCCTGCACCGTATCCACGAGCTTGCGTCCGAGTTTTAGCCGGATCTCGGCAGCGGCGAAATAGCGCTCGGCAGCGGCGTTCATCATCTGCACCTGTCCCTCACGGTTCAACACCAGCATGGGGTTGTTGACAGCGTGAAGGACGGCCTGAAATTGATGGCGACCGGAGCGCACATGATTTTCCAAACGGGCATTATGCACGGCGACCGATGCCTGATTCATGGCGATTTGGACGAGGCGGAAGTGGTTGTCGGTGAAGTGTTCCGGCTTGGGGTGCAGGAGCAGCAGCACCGCCATCAAGTCTTGGTTACAGATGAGGGGAACCGCCAGCGCCGACTGCGCGTCCCGCAGTTCGCTGCCGAACACGTAACGGCGGTCATCCATCATCACATCGCGGACGAGAATGCCGCTGCGTTCCTCCACCGCAAGGCCGGGTAAGCCGCTGTCGAGGCCGCCGACACTGGCCGTAAAAATCGTGTCAGGGTCGAGACGGTCGGTCTGAAAGATATTGCGCCAGTCAAGTTCGTAGTTGGGATGCAGGAACAAATGGGCGCGGGAGGCACCCACAGCGTTGGCGATCAACCGGATGACACGCCCCAGCACCCGCTGCATGTCAAATTGGGTTAGTAACTGGGCGACTTCGGCCAACAGTTCTAAATCGGATGACGGATCAAGGCGGCGGAGCATTCGGCTGGACATAAATAGTTTTGATGGTTAATGATGCTCAACAGGTTAGCAATAAAACGCAAGCCGGTAATACCGTTCAAACACAACTTGTTAAAGGACAATTTGGACTTATACGTTACTATAACACACAAGTAGACGGCTTTCACCGCTTTAACCTTAAGGTTAGTATTACATCATGGAGAGGGAATGGGAACTCCCATTCTAACCCTCCCCCGACGTATCAGGGGAGGGAATAAGACCATGAGCGTAGGATGTTTACAAGACGGCGGGTTTGCTGAGTAAGCCCGTGAGCAGCTTGATACAGGCTTCGAGATCGTTGCTGTCGATGGTTTCGCTGGTGGTGTGGACGAAACGGCAGGGAATAGAGATACAGCCGCTGGGGACACCGGCGCGGGTGATCTGGATACCCGCCGCATCGGTCGAGCCGAGGGTGAGCAGTTCCTTCTGGTAGGGAATGCCGTCGGCTTCGGCCTGCGCGACCATCCAATTAACGACAGCGGGCGGGACGACGTGGCGGCTGTCATGCACTTTGATGGCTGCGCCACCGCCGAGCTTGACTTCCATCTTGGCGTTCTTGATGGTGTCCCCGGTCGCGGTCACATCGAGCGCAATCGCAAGGTCAGGCGCGATGCCAAAGGCGGCGGGGCCAGCGCCACGCAAACCGACTTCTTCCTGCACGGTAAAAACGAAATAAATCTCGTTGGCCGATTTCTTTTTCTTAGCTTTTTTGAGGCGGCGCATGGCTTCGATGGCGACCACGCAGCCGATACGATCATCCATCGACTTGGAGATGAGGCGAGTGCCGCGCTGTTCAAAGGTACGCCAGAAGGTAGCGGGGCTGCCGACCTGCACGGGATTACTGCCGCTGCCATCGCTCACGTCGATAAAGAATTCATCGAGGTCGGGGGCGGTGGTACGCGCCGCGCCGAACATATCGGGGGCGGCGATGACACCGGTTACACCGTTTTCAAAGCGGACACGATGACCGAGCAGCGTGGTCGCCAGCACGCCGCCGATGTTGGTGAAGCGCATATAACCGCTGTTGGGTTCGACGTAGTTCGCCATCACGCCGATTTCATCCATGTGGGCGGCGATCATCACCTTCGGGCCGCCCTGCCCGACGCGGCAGATGAGGTTGCCGAGCGGGTCAACGGTGATTTCGTCGGCGAGGTCAGCGACTTCGGCGCGGATGAGTTCGCGGACTTGATGCTCGTAGCCCGAAGGCCCCCACGCTTCCACCAGTTTACGGATTAGTTCGATCAAAGTATACGCTCCTCAAATCAACAATAGGATTTACGTTGCCAATTCGGTTTGCAGGTCCAACTCTACAAACTGAATGGCACTATTCGAAAAGGCGATGACTAACAAATTCCCGTTCTCAAGCAGCCTGACTTCTTGCGGGAAATAGAAATACGGTATCCCCAACGTGTCTGCGGTAAGCGATGACAATACAGAGCCATTTGCGTCTAAGTGAACGAGTATACCGGAATCATCACTAGCGCTATATTTCCCGATAAATAGGTCGCCCAAATCAGTCACATCTAAACTCGTGATATTAGATTGCAACTGCACTTGGCCTAAGGCGAGACCTTCTTTTAAAACATCTCCTTCTGTGTCAAAAATCGTTATCCCTTTTTGACCGTAGCTATCGGCGATGTAGACTTCACTGTTTGAGGTAATCGCTATGCCGTTGATGCCCTGCCCAATATCATACTCTTCGCTGCTCACAGGGAATTGGCGGATCAATTCACCGTCATAACGCATAACCATTACATAGGTGTTGGTCTCCTCACGGCGAACCTCATTCGGTGGTTGTGTTACTACCGGCGCAATTCGATCTGTCACGACCACATATAGGTGTTCATTCTGGTCAGACCGGATGGTGATGGAACCCGCATTATCATTCAACCCTAACGACTGCAATACCTCGCCCTCGGACGAGAATAGTGCGATGTCATAGGTTCCACCACCATAGCCCATACCGCCATCAATAACCGCCCAAAACTGACCATTGGTAATCGGCACGAGGTTGTAAATGAACGGTGTGCTTGCTGATAAAGTTATCGTTCTGAGCACTTCCCCTGTAAAATCCACTTCCAGCAATTTGCTCCTACAATTTCCGCACGGGTCACGCTGGAACAGATAAACACTTTGTTCACCCAAGCCCAGCAACCGCCCTGACATACTCACGGTTTCGTTACGAATTACCGTAGGGTTATCTTGAAAAGTAACTTCACTTCCCTGTTTTAAGGAATCCGCTATCTTAAATAGAAAATCGGAAATCGCTTTCGAATCGGCAAAGGGCATAACCACGTAAAAAACTATAAAACTCTTCGGTTGGAATTCTACGACTGCTATACCTGCGAAAAACCCTTCACTTTTATCCGGTCGTGACGAAATGGCGACCTGTCTGCCATTGGTCAGTGTGCGGATTTCGAGATTTGTAAAATCATTTATCCCGGTATAAGGTGACAGCGCAAACTCACCGCCAACCCAATCCGACATTTCTTCTAAATCTTCGATGGGTTCAAATTGATCCCACATAAAATAGAGAATACCATCAAGCCCAACCAGCATCAGGCCATCATCGCCCTCTAATTCTCTTTGATCAGCCGGTGATTGAAATAAATCCGTATCACTCGCAAAAATAGTGAGACCTACAGACTCTTGAGTAATCCACCCCGCTGGATAATCAAAGGTGAACGCTAAATCACCGACTAGCATATGGTACGTATCAGTCGGCATATTCTCTTGCGCTAAGAGGTTGAGCGGCATAACCAGTAAAAAACCCAATGCCAGCATTAACAGATTACACATCCTAGACATACAAATTCCTCCAAAACCTAGCCATTGGAGATTTCTAAACTACCCTCACCCATGTACACGCATTCGCCACCTACGCCGACGAAGGTATATGCCCCAGCCGCTTGATGGATTTCGATGTGGATGTAGCTCGGCCTGCCCATCTCGAAGCCCTGCTCGCTGATGATGTGGGCGGGGTTGGGGTTGCCGCCAAAGCGCTCGTTGGTGAACACGTCAAGCAGGTGGTAGTGCAGTCGGCGCATATTAGACAAAATAGCCTTTCAAATCTGCTGGTAGATAGTTAATTGCTAAATCTTCTTTTGCAGTCCATCCTTGAGGTTGGTAATCGCCCAGAAAGGTTTGATCATTATGCCAGAAAGAGCCAATCCAAAGTTTTTCATCAAGGTTGATCAAAAATGTCAGACGCATTCTTTGTTCTGTATTTTCTAAATACAGATTAGGAACTTGCTCTATGGTGACTTCTGCAAACATAGACCTCATCCACTGTTCAGCGTTCGTTTCATCAACGATCAATGTGCCATACCGGAACTCACCTTGAGTGGGGTTATGGTCACCATGATAGGACGGATAGTCGAGCAAAA
>Ga0102832_1001411_pt1 | contig 18770 bp, 13 predicted proteins | sample EBPBio282013_DNA_FD_88942 | JGI IMG/M metagenome (GOLD analysis project Ga0102832, IMG submission 88942) | Wastewater treatment Type I Accumulibacter community from EBPR Bioreactor in Madison, WI, USA - Reactor 2_5/28/2013_ DNA (Illumina Assembly) | ecosystem: Engineered > Bioreactor > EBPR >...
GCGCCGCGGTCGTGGCCGCCCTGGCACTGGTGGTGGTGCTCGTGGTGGTCGTGCTCGCGCTCGGCGCCGTGGCCGCGGTGCTCGCCGCCCGGTCGCGCGCCTCCGCCGCGGCCGACCTCGCGGCGCTCGCCGCGGCGCCCGACGCGCAGCTCTCGCCCGCGACCGCGTGCTCTCGGGCAGACGGCGTCGTCCGTGCCAACGGCGCCGAGCTCGCCTCGTGCACCGTGGTCGATGGCGACGTCGTCGTCGTGGCGAGGGTGCGGCTGCCGCATGTCTCGCCGCTCGCGCTGCTGGCCGGGGCCGCGGCGCCCGAGGCGGCGTCGCGCGCCGGGATGCGCTGAGCCCTACGCCGCGGGGCCGCCCGGGGCGCCCGCGAGCAGGACGTCGAGCAGGCGCACGGCGCCGGCCTTGTCGAGCGGGTCGTTGCCGTTGCCGCACTTGGGGCTCTGCACGCACGAGGGGCAGCCGTCGGCGCACTCGCACGAGGCGATCGCCTCGCGCGTGGCGGCGAGCCACGTGCGCGCGGCGGCGTACCCCCGGGCTGCGAACCCGGCACCGCCGGGGTGGCCGTCGTAGACGAACACCGTCATGCGGCCGGTGTCGGGGTGCATCGCCGTCGACACCCCGCCGATGTCCCAGCGGTCGCAGGTCGCCACCAGGGGCAGCAGACCGATCGAGGCGTGCTCGGCGGCATGGGCCGCGCCCGGCACGTCGACGTCGAGCAGCTGCGCGGCCTGCAGCTGCTCGGGCGTGACGGTCCACCACACGGCCTGCGTGCGCAGCTGGCGCGGGGGCAGGGAGAGCGGCTCCTCGCCGAGGACCGTGCCGGTGAGGTAGCGCCGCTTGAGATGGGCGACGACCTGGTTGGTCACCTCGACGTGCCCGTGGACGAGCCCGGCGTCGCCCCACGCCGTGCGCTCGATCTCGCCGACGACGCGGATGTCGGTGGTGTCGCGCGCCGACGTCGTGTAGTCGACGGCCTCGCGATGGGCGACGGCCACGGCGTCGTCGAGGTCGAGGCGGTCGACGACGTAGGTCTGGCCCTGGTGCACGTAGACCGCGCCGTCGTGCACGGTCGAGTGCGCTGCGCCGGGGTCGACGGTGCCGAGCAGCCGGCCGGTCTCGTCCTCGACGACGCGCACCATGCCGCCGCCGATGCCGCGCAGGTCGGCGAGGTCGCTGGCCCGCTCCTGGCGGGTCCAGAACCAGCCGCCGGGCCGCTTGCGCAGCAGGCCGCGGACGACGAGGGCCTCGACCACGTCGGGAGCCGTGGGGCCGAAGCGAGGCAGGTCGTCGTCGGTCAGCGGCAGCTCGGCGGCGGCAGCGCACAGGTGCGGACCGAGCACGTAGGGGTTGGTCGGGTCGCACACCGTCGCCTCGACGGGCGAGCCGAACAGCGAGGCCGGGTGGTGCACGAGATAGGTGTCGAGCGGGTCGTCGCGCGCCACGAGGACGGCGAGGGCGTCGCGGCCGGACCGCCCCGCGCGCCCGGCCTGCTGCCACAGCGAGGCGCGGGTGCCGGGCCAGCCGCACAGGAGCACGGCGTCGAGGCCGGTCACGTCGACGCCGAGCTCGAGGGCGCTGGTGGCCGCGACGCCGAGCAGCCGGCCGTCGCGCAGCTGGTCCTCGAGCTCGCGACGCTCCTCGGGCAGGTAGCCGGCGCGGTAGGCCGCCACCCGGTGGGCGAGGTCGGGCTCCACCTCCAGCAGCGAGTCGCGCGCGGTCATGGCCACGGCCTCCGCCCCGCGCCGCGACCGGATGAAGGCCAGCGTGCGCACGCCCTCCACGACGAGGTCGGTCATGAGCGACGCCGTCTCGGCGGTCGCGGTGCGGCGAGTGGGCGCGTCGTTCTCGCCCCCGTGCTCCTGCAGCGGCGGCTCCCACAGCGCGAAGTGCGTGGCGCCCCGCGGCGACGCGTCGTCGGCGACGGCGACGACGTCGAGCCCGACGAGCCGCGACGCCGAGCCCGCGGGGTCGCCGGCCGTGGCGGAGGCGAGGACGAACGTGGGCGAGGACCCGTACCGCTCGCACACCCGCTGGAGCCGGCGAAGGACGTTGGCGACGTGCGAGCCGAACAGGCCGCGGTACACGTGGCACTCGTCGACGATCACGAACTGCAGCGCGCGCAGGAAGGACGCCCACCGCTCGTGCCCAGGGAGCATCGAGCGGTGCAGCAGGTCGGGGTTGGACAGCACGTAGCCGGCGTGCTGGCGGATCCAGGCGCGCTCCTCGTCGGCGGTGTCGCCGTCGTAGGCGGCGGCCCGCAGGCCGTCGAGCCCGAGCTCCTGGATCGAGCGCCACTGGTCGTGCGCGAGCGCCTTCGTGGGGGACAGGTACAGGGCCGTGGCGCCGCGGCCGTTGGGAGCGCGCGTGCCTTCGAGCACGGCGGTGATCGAGGGCAGCAGGTACGCCAGCGATTTGCCCGACGCCGTCCCCGTCGCGACGACGACGTGGCGCCCGGCCCGCGCGTGCTCGGCGGCGTCGGCCTGGTGGGCCCAGGGGTTCGTGACACCGCGGCGGGTGAGGGCGTCGCGCAGCTCGTCGGGCACCCACCCCGGCCACCCCACCGCGGTGCCCGTCCGCGCCGGCACGTGCTGCACGTGCAGCAGGCGGTCGGGCCGTCCGGCCGTGAGCCGGCCGAGCAGCTGGTCGGGTGTGGGGACGGGCACGAAACCGATCCTCCCCGACCGCCCCGACGCCCGCGCACCTGTGTCAGAGTGCAGAGGTGGACCTCGACGTGAGCACGCACGACCAGGACGGCATCGCGGTGGTCTCCGCCGCGGGCGAGATCGACGTCTTCACGGCCCCGCAGCTCGACTCCGAGCTGTCGGCCGTGACCGGCGGGGGGCAGCACCGCGTGGTGGTGGACCTCTCGCGCGTCGACTTCCTCGACTCCACGGGCCTGGCCGTGCTGGTGAAGACGCTCAAGCGCGTCCGGGAGCACGACGGCGGGTCGCTGGCTGTCGTCGTCACCGCCGACCGCGTGGCCAAGGTCTTCCGCCTGACCGGCCTGGACACCCTCATCCCGCTGCACCCGACCGTCGAGTCCGCGGTCGCCGGGTGACCGTCGTGGGGGAGCAGACCGCGGCGACGCTGACGCTGCCGCCCTCCGTCGAGCACGTCCGCACCGCGCGCCTGGTGGCTGTCACCGCGGCGCGCCGCCTCGGGCTCGACGAGCAGACCGTCGACGACGTCCGCCTCGCGGTGGGTGAGGCGGTCGCGCGAGCCGTGCGCCGCCACGCCTCGGCCGGAGTCGACGACGACGTCGACGTCGTGCTGCGCGACGACTCGGGCGCCTTCGTCGTCGAGATCGACGACCGCGCGCCCGCGAACACCCCGGACGACGACGAGGTGGGCCTCGCGCTGGTCACCGCCGTCGTGCCGGACGCCGAGGTGCAGGGCGGCCGCGTCGTCCTGCGCTGGCCCGCCACCGCCTGACGCCCGGCGCCGCCGGCCGGCGCGGGCGGCCGAGGTGTGACCCATGCCGCACCCCCGCGCGGGTGGCCCAGGTCACACCCCTGCGTAGACTCCGGCGCGTTCGAGGGTCGAAGCCGCTCCTCCGGCGAGGGTGGCGACCCCCACTTCCGCCTGAGGAGCACGTGCATGTCCCCGACGACGCTCGCTGCCGCAACGGTCAGCGTGGATGTCTCGGGCTCGAACTACGCCTTCGTCGCAGTGGTCGCGGTCATCGCGCTGCTCGCCCTCGGAGTCGCGTGGGTTCTGGTCCGGGAGGTCCTCGCTGCCAGCGAGGGCACCGACCGCATGAAGGAGATCGCAGCCGCGGTCCAGGAGGGTGCAGCGGCGTACCTGAGCCGCCAGTTCCGCACCCTGTCGATCTTCGCGGCGCTGGTCTTCGTCCTGCTGTTCTTCCTGCCCGCCGACACGCAGTCGGAGAGGATCGGTCGCTCGATCTTCTTCCTCGTCGGCGCGGTGTTCTCCGCCATCACCGGCTACGTCGGCATGTGGCTCGCCGTCCGCGGCAACGTCCGCGTCGCGGCCGCCGCCAACGAGTCCGGCGAGCAGCAGGCGATGCGCATCGCCTTCCGCACCGGCGGCGTCGCGGGCATGTTCACCGTCGGCCTCGGCCTGTTCGGCGCGGCCGTCGTCGTGCTGGTCTACAAGGGCGACGCCCCCACGGTGCTCGAGGGCTTCGGCTTCGGCGCCGCGCTGCTCGCGATGTTCATGCGAGTCGGCGGCGGCATCTTCACCAAGGCGGCCGACGTCGGCGCCGACCTCGTCGGCAAGGTCGAGCAGGGCATCCCCGAGGACGACCCGCGCAACGCGGCGACCATCGCCGACAACGTGGGCGACAACGTCGGCGACTGCGCCGGCATGGCGGCCGACCTCTTCGAGTCCTACGCCGTCACGCTCGTCGCTGCGCTGATCCTCGGCAAGGCGGCCTTCGGCGACGCCGGCCTCGTGTTCCCGCTGATCATCCCGGCGATCGGCGTCATCACCGCCGTCATCGGCATCTTCGCGGTGGCCCCGCGCCCCGGCGACCGCTCGGGCATGAGCGCCATCAACCGCGGCTTCTTCATCTCCGCGGCGATCTCGATCGTGCTCGTCGCGATCGTGACCTTCGTCTACCTGCCGGACCGGATCACGCTGCTGCGCGGCGTCGTCGTCGACAACCTCGGCCTCGTGGACGTCGACACGTTCAACCCGCGTCTGCTCGCGCTCGGCGCCGTCATCATCGGCATCGTGCTCGCGGCTGCGATCCAGCAGCTGACCGGCTACTTCACCGAGACCAACCGCAAGCCCGTCGACGACGTGTCGAAGAGCTCGCTCACCGGCCCCGCGACGGTCATCCTCGCGGGCATCTCGGTGGGTCTCGAGTCGGCCGTCTACTCGGCGCTGCTCATCGGTGCCGCCGTGTACGGCGCGTTCCTGCTCGGCGGCGGCTCGATCGTGCTGTCGCTGTTCGCGATCGCGCTCGCCGGCTGCGGCCTGCTCACCACCGTCGGCGTCATCGTCTCGATGGACACCTTCGGCCCGGTGTCGGACAACGCGCAGGGCATCGCCGAGATGTCCGGCGACGTGCACGGCGAGGGCGCCCAGGTGCTCACCTCGCTCGACGCCGTCGGCAACACCACCAAGGCGATCACCAAGGGCATCGCGATCGCGACCGCCGTCCTCGCCGCCACCGCGCTGTTCGGGTCGTTCCGCGACACCGTGGTGCAGGCGACGACGAACGCGATCAACAACGGGATCCTGCCGGAGAACGTGCCGGCTCCGATCGACCAGAACCAGTACCGGGCGATCCTCGACATCAGCAACCCGAGCAACCTCGTGGGCCTGATCATCGGTGCCTCGGTCGTGTTCCTGTTCTCCGGCCTCGCCATCAACGCGGTCTCCCGCGCTGCCGGCGCGGTGATCTTCGAGGTGCGCCGCCAGTTCCGCGAGCACCCCGGGATCATGGAGGGCACCGAGAAGCCCGAGTACGCGAAGGTCGTCGACATCGTCACGCGCGACTCGCTGCGCGAGCTCGCCACCCCGGGCCTGCTGGCCGTGCTCACACCGATCGCCGTCGGCTTCGGCCTCGGCATCGGCGCGCTCGGCTCGTACCTCGCCGGCACGATCGCGACCGGCGTCCTCATGGCGGTCTTCCTCTCGAACTCGGGCGGCGCCTGGGACAACGCGAAGAAGTTCGTCGAGGACGGCCACTTCGGCGGCAAGGGCTCCGAGGCGCACTCCGCGACGGTCATCGGCGACACGGTCGGCGACCCGTTCAAGGACACCGCGGGCCCCGCGATCAACCCGCTCATCAAGGTGATGAACCTGGTGGCGCTGCTGATCGCCCCCGCCGTCGTCGGCCTGTTCCTCTCCGGCGCCGACCTCGCCCGCTGGGGCATCGCGATCGTCGCGGTGCTCGTGGTGGTCGGCGCGGTCATCGTGTCCAAGCGCCGCGCGATCACCGTGGGCGAGGAGGAGCCGACCGAGGCTCCGGCCGCGGCCTGATCGTCAGGCACCAGCACCACCCAGCACCATCCAGCACGGCACGCGAGGCCCCGGGCGATCCGCCCGGGGCCTCGCGCCGTGCAGGGCGCTGCTCCGGCCGCCGAGACCGGCAGCCGCGGGTGTTGGTCCGCCGGGCTGAGTCGGCGTCGCCCGTGCGGGAGGATCGGGACGTGAGCGATCCCGACCTCGCCGCCGCCCGACGGCTGCGTCCCGTCCTGCTCGACGCCGGCTACACCGCCGACGGCCTGCTCGCCCTGCTCGGCCCGTCGGCGTACGCCGCCCTCTCGCGCGGCGAGCCGGTGCCCGCCCGGCGCGCTCTCGAGGGCCGCAGCGGCACCGACGCCGCCCTGGCCCGGCTGTTCGTCCTCGGCGAGCCGGTCGCCCGCGAGGACGCCGAGCGCGAGCTGCCGCTCGACGACCTGCTCGCCGCGGGTCTCGTCGGCGGCGCGTCCGAGCTGCGGGCGGTGGTCGACGTCCGCCCCTACGGCGAGCCCGACACCGACTGGTACGTCGTCAGCGACCACGGCCCGGACTCCGCCGGGCACGACTCCGCGGGCTGGGGCGGCGGGGAGGTGGCCGTCGACCACGTGCTCGGCGTCGGCGGCGCGAGCCTCACCCTCGCCCGCATCACGCCGCGCACGCCGGTGGGCCGCGCGCTCGACCTCGGCACCGGCTGCGGCGTGCAGGCCCTGCACCTCGGCCGGCACGCGCGCAGCGTCGTCGCCACCGACCGCAACCGGCGCGCGCTGCGGCTCGCCGCTGTCAGCGCGGCGCTGTCGGGCCAGGAGTGGGACCTGCGCGAGGGCTCGCTGTTCGAGCCGGTCGGCGGCGAGCAGTTCGACCTCGTCGTGAGCAACCCGCCGTTCGTCATCTCGCCCGGCCACCGCTACACCTACCGCGACGCCGGCCTGCCCGCCGACGACCTCGGCCGGCTGCTGCTCCAGCAGGCGCCGTCGCACCTGGCCGACGGCGGCACCGCCGTGGTGCTCGCCAACTGGCTGCACCGCCGAGGCGAGGACTGGCGCGAGCGGGTGGCCTCCTGGTGCGCCCCGACGGGGTGCGATGCGTGGGTCGCCCAGCGCGAGGTGCAGGACCCCGCCGAGTACGTGGGGCTCTGGCTGCGCGACGCCGGCGGCTCCGACGACCGCGACGAGCTCGACCGCCGCTACGCCGAGTGGCTCGACGCGTTCGACGCGATGGATGCCGAGGGGGTGGGCTTCGGCTGGGTGGTGCTGCACAAGGGCGGCACCTACGGCGCGCAGGGCCCGCGCATCGAGGACGTGGCGCACGCGCCGCGCCTGCCCGACGGCGACGAGGTGGCGCAGCTGGTCGCCGCGCGTGCCGCCTGGGCCGACGTCGACGCCTTCGCGCTGCTCGGCTCGCGTCCCCGTCGGGCGGAGGGCCTGCGGCTGTCGGAGGTGGACGTCGCCGACGCCGCCGGCCGCCTCTCGGCAGTGCCGCCGCGCCTCGCGCTCGTCGACGGCTGGCGCCCCGACGTCCTGCTCGACTCCGTGGGCGCCCACCTCGTCCGCAGCTTCGATGGCGCGACGACGGTCTCCGACGCGATCGACGGCGCCGCCACCGTCCACGACCTCGACCCCGACGACGTCCTCCCCGGAGCCCTCATCGCCGTCCGCGGCCTCATCGAAGAAGCCCTCCTCCACCTCTGACCCCCTGGTGCTTTCCGGGTGAAGTCCCCTACTGGCCGCCGCGTCGTTCCTCCGCGCCGACCAGCGGGGGCCCATCCCCTGCTTGCGATAGAAGCAAGAAAGGCGCCCCAGGCTGTCCACAGGCCCCCTGCCGTCCGCATCCCCGTCCACAGGCGGCGGCTCGGGCGGGCACGTCCCCGGCGGCGGAGCGGCACCATGCCCGCCCGCCCCCCCGCACCCGCTCTGACCTGCGGCGATGCGATCTGAGCAATCACTACTCAGGTACCTACCCAGGGGCCCGCGGCACTGTTCCCGTCATGAGCACGCACACCGTCCCGCCGGTCGCCACCGACCCCCGCCGCATCGCCGTCGTCGCCGCCGTCAAGGCGCGCCACGCCCGCCGCCGCAGCTCCTCCGCGCTGCCCCTCACCCGCCGCTACGCCGTCGCCCGCCCCCTCACCTGGCGCTGACGCCGCGCACTCGGCACCGGCCGTGCCCAGCACCGCAGCCCGACGCCGGACCCGGTCGTGCGACGCGCGCCGGACTCGGCCACTCCGCGCGCCCCGCGGCCCTAGCCTGTGGCGCGCGAGCCCGCACGGGGGCGGGGCCCGAGACGACGCCGGCCAGCGCGGCATCGACCCGTACGACGCGCGAGCCGACACCGCCGACCGAGGGGGCCGGATGGGGACGACGACCAGCCTCGACTGGCCGTTGGTGGGACGGGGCAGCGACCTCGAGCGTGTGGTGGCGGCGCTGGCCGACCCCGCCGTCGCCGTCGTGCACCTCGCGGGCGACGCCGGGACCGGCAAGACCCGTCTGGCGCAGGAGTGCCTGCGCAGCGCCGAGCTCGACGGCTACCCCACGGTGTCGGTCGCGGCCACCGACAGCGCCGCCGCCGTCCCCCTCTCCGCGCTCTCGCCCCTGCTGCCCGACGGCGCCGGCCCGTCCGGTCCCGACCCGTCAGTCGTGCTCGACGCCGTCGTCGAGCACGTCCGCGATCTCGGCGACGGCGCGCGCGTCGTGATCCATGTCGACGACGTCGACGCGCTCGACGCCGTGTCGTGCGACCTGCTGTCACGGCTGTGGCGCGAAGGGCTCGCGGTGATCATCGCGACCCAGCGCACGGGGACGCCGACACCGGGCGTGCTCGTCGCCGAGCATCGCCGCGGCGGGGTGCTCCGCCTCGAGATCGGCGACCTGCCCCGGCAGTCCGTGGGCACGTTGCTGCACCGGGTTCTCCGTGGGCCGGTGGCGGCCGAGGCCGAGCATGCCCTGTGGACCGCCAGCCGCGGCAACCCGCTCTACCTGCGCGAGCTCGTCACGGGCGCCGTGCTCGCCGGGCGCCTCGACGAGACCGACGGCGTCTGGGTGCTCTCGGGCGCGCTCGACGTGACGGGCGGGCTCGAGAGCCTCGTGGCCGAGCGGATCGGCGTCCTCGACGCCCAAGCGCGCACCCTGGTCGAGCTGCTCGCGCTGTGCCAGCCGCTCGGCGCCGACGAGCTGGCCGAGCACACGCCGCTGGACGTCCTCGAGCAGCTCGAGGCCGCGGGCGTGATCAGGGTCGTCGTCGACCGCCGCCGTCAGCAGGTGCAGCTCGCGCACCCGGTCTACGCGCAGGTGCTCACCAGCAGCCTGCCGCGGCTGAAGTCGCGCCGGCTGCTGCTCGACCAGGTGGCCCGCACCGAAGCCCACGGCGCGCGCCGGCGCGACGACGTGCTGCGCGTGGCCGCCTGGCGCCTCGACGCCACCGGGACCGCCGACGCCGAGACTCTGGTGACCGGCGCCGAGCTCGCGCGCGCGTCGCACGACTACCCGCAGGTCGAGCGGCTCGCCCGCGCCGCCCTGCTGCTCGAGCCCGACGCCCGCGCCAGCGCGCTGCTCGGCGAGGCGCTCTACGAGCAGGGCCTGTTCGACGAGGCCGACGCCGTGCTGTCGGAGGGCGCGGCCGCTGCCGGCGACGACGTCGCGTCGCCGGCGTCCGTGCGGATCGCGCTGGCGCACGGCATCGTCCGCTTCTTCGGCCTCGGGCGCCCTGACGTCGCCCTGGCGGGGCTCGCCGCCGCGTCGGAGGCGATCGCCGCCTCGGGGGAGCCTGACGACGTCGTGGTGCAGGGCCGGGCCGTCCTCGACTCGATGCGGGCGCTGCTGCTGACCCAGGGCGGCCGCAGCGCCGAGGCGCTCGCCGTGCTGCCGGCCGAGGCGCCGGCCGATCCGGCGATGCGGGCTGTGCACCACCGGGCGCACGCCTGGGCCGCGCACCGGACAGGCGACGCCGAGACCGCCGTGAGGGTGGCGCTGGCCGCATGGCAGGAGGGCACCGACGAGGACCAGCCGGCCGGCCTGCTGCACCCGTCCGGCGACCTCATGGTCGCCGCGCTCGCGAGCCTCGAGCTCGGCCGGCCCGGCGAGGCGCGGTCTCTCGCGGCCCAGGGGCGCGACGTCGCGATCGCCCAGGGCGTGCTGTTCCAGGCCGCCTGGCTCGCCTGGGTCGTCGCGGAGATCGACCTGCTCGGCGGCTTCGCCGAGGACGCGTCGTCGGCGTTCCGCGAGCTGGCGGCGACGGCGGGCCGGCACGGCTTCGGGCAGGTCGAGCGGCTCGCGGTCCTGGGCATGGCCGAGAGCACCTCGCTGCTCGGCGATGCCGCGGCCGCCCACGAGTGGCTCGGCAGGGCCGCTGCTCTGCCAGCGCCCGCGCCGGCCTTCGCCCCGATGGAGACGGTGTCGCGGGCCTGGGTCGCCAGCGTCGACGGCGATCTGCGCACGGCTGCCTCGCTCGTCGTCGAGCACGGCCGCGAGCTGGCCGCGCGCGGCGAGTACCGCGAGGCGGCGATGCTGCTCGACGAGGCGGTGATGTGGGGCGACGCCGAGGCCGCGGCGGAGCTGCCCGACGTCGTCGCGCACGTTCCGACGCCGCTCGGGAACGCACGTCGGCTCCGCTCGCAGGCACTGCTGTCGGGGTCCGCAGCCGACCTCCTCGCGGCGGCTGAGGGCTTCGCCGCGTGCGCGTTCGTCCACTCCGCAGCGACGCTCGCGGCGCAGGCGGCGCAGGTGCTGCGTGCCGAGGGAGACCCGCGTGCGGCCGCCGCGGCCGAGGCGAGAGCGCGAGCCTGGGCCGACCAGTCGCCTGGCATGCAGGTCGAGGGACTCGGCTCGGCCGCGGGCGCGGCGCTGCTGACACCGCGCGAGCGCGAGATCGCGTCGCTGGCCGCGCGCGGCCGGAGCAGCAAGGAGGTGGCGGCCGACCTGGTGCTGTCGGTGCGCACGGTCGACAACCACCTCGCCAACGTCTACGCCAAGCTCGGGATCGCTGGCCGCGCGCAGCTCGCCGCCGCGCTCGGGCTGTCCGAGGGCGGCTCCGGCTCCGTGCCGGCCGCGCGATCGGGGCGCGGCCGATGAGCTCGACGACGTACACGGACCACGGCGCCGATCGGCGCCATCACGCAGGACGGGCGAGGACGGCGCAGGCCGTCGGTGCCGGGGGGCACGCCAGCACGACCACGCCCAGGAGGCACGGATGAACCCGCACGAGATCGACTTGGTGACGGCGAGCGCGCAGCGGCTCGCACCGGTGCTGCCGGACGTCGCCCACACGTTCTACTCGCGCCTGTTCGCCCTCTACCCCGATCTGCGCGACGCCTTCCCCGCCCAGATGGAGGCCCAGGAGAAGAAGTTCGGCGACAGCGTCGCGGCGATCGTGGCGGCGATCCCGGACTTCCCGGCCTTCGCCGAGACCAGTGAGCGGCTGGCCCGCGTGCACGTGGCGCACCGCGTCACGGCGTCGCAGTACGCCGCCGTCGGGCCGGTGCTGGTCGATGCGCTCGCCGCCCACGACCCGGCGTGGGACGCCGCCACCCGCGACGCCTGGGCCCAGGCCTACGACCTGCTCGCGGAGTCGATGCAGCTCTCCGCCCGCCCCTGACGCCGGCGGGGCAGGATCCTGCACGGACGTCGTCGGAGCTCGTCCACGACGGCCCCGCCCTGTGGGCGGATCGGGTGCCTGGCCCCTGCCTGTGGACAGCCTGGGGCGCTTTCCTTGCTTCTATCGCAAGCGGGGGATGGGCCCCCGCTGGTCGGCGCGGAGGAACGACGCGGCGGCCAGTAGGGGACTTCACCCGTTACCGCCGGAGCGGCGGGTTGTGAACTCGGGCTGGCGAGGCTGCGGGGCGCAATGTGGGCGGGGTCTCGATCGGGGGTGCGGGGAGGGGTCTGACCTGGGGTTTCACCCCCGGTGGGGCGGCCGGCGACACGCCGGGCGAGGATGGATGTGTTTGACACAGGCCCCCGGGATGCCGTCACACTCCGCCACGACCGGGCTTCGCAGCGGCGGGACGGCCGCGGCCCGGGATGCCCGGCAGCGAGTGCAGGAGGAGATAGGTGCCCCCCAAGGCGAAGGAGGGTCGTCGGCTCGTCATCGTCGAGTCGCCGGCCAAGGCCAAGACCATCCAGGGCTACCTCGGCCCGGGGTACGAGGTCGAGGCCTCCGTGGGGCACATCCGCGACCTGCCCACCCGGGCGTCGGAGATCCCCGAGAAGCTGAAGAAGGAGCCGTGGTCGCGGCTCGGCGTCGACGTCGACAACGGCTACCAGGCGCTCTACGTCGTCGATGCCGACAAGCGCACCAAGGTCGCCGAGCTGAAGAAGAAGCTCGCCGACGCCGACGAGCTCCTGCTCGCCACGGATGAGGACCGCGAGGGCGAGGCCATCGCGTGGCACCTGCTCGAGGTGCTCAAGCCCAAGGTGCCGGTTCGCCGGATGGTTTTCCACGAGATCACCCGCGACGCGATCCAGCGCGCCGCGCAGGAGACCCGCGAGCTCGACACCGCGCTGGTCGACGCGCAGGAGACCCGGCGCATCATCGACCGCCTCTACGGCTACGAGGTCAGCCCGGTCCTCTGGAAGAAGGTCATGACCGGCCTCTCCGCGGGCCGTGTGCAGTCGGTGGCTACCCGCCTGGTGGTCGACCGCGAGCGCGAGCGGATCGCGTTCCGCTCGGCGTCGTACTGGGACATCGAGGGCCTGTTCGACCCGGGCTCGTTCAGCGCCAAGCTCGTCGCCGTCGACGGCGCCCGCGTGGCCAGCGGCAAGGACTTCGACGACCGTGCGGTGCTCACCCGCGCCGACGCCGCGCACCTGTCGGAGGAGGCGGCGACGTCGCTGGCGGCGGCGCTGCAGGGCGCATCGTTCAGCGTGCGGTCGGTCGAGGACAAGCCTTACAAGCGCTCGCCCGCCGCTCCGTTCATGACCTCCACGCTGCAGCAGGAGGCCAGCCGCAAGCTGCGCTGGGGAGCGCAGCGCACGATGCGCGTGGCGCAGGGCCTCTACGAGCGCGGCTACATCACCTATATGCGTACCGACTCCACCACGCTGTCGGAGTCGGCGCTGAACGCCGCCCGCGCGCAGGCTGCCGAGCTCTACGGCTCCGACCACGTCGCCGAGGTGCCGCGCCGCTACGACCGCAAGGTCAAGAACGCGCAGGAGGCCCACGAGGCCGTGCGCCCCGCCGGCGACGTGTTCCGCACGCCCGCCGAGGTCGCGGGCGAGCTGCGCGGCGACGACTTCCTGCTCTACGACCTCATCTGGAAGCGCACGGTCGCGTCGCAGATGGCCGACGCCCGCGGCCAGACCGCCACGATCCGCCTCGGCGCGACGGCGTCCGACGGCCGCGACGCCGAGTTCTCCGCGAGCGGCACGGTCATCACCTTCCGCGGCTTCCTCGCCGCCTACGAGGAGTCGGTCGACGAGAGCCGCGACACCGACGACGCCGACGCCGAGCGCCGGCTGCCGCCACTGTCGGTCGGCGACGCCGTCACCGCGGTGCGCCTCGACCCCGAGGGCCACACCACCAACCCGCCGCCGCGCTACACCGAGGCGTCGCTGGTGAAGGCGCTCGAGGAGCGCGGCATCGGCCGACCGTCGACGTACGCCGCGATCATGGGCACGATCGTCGACCGCGGGTACGTCACCAAGCGCGGGTCGGCGCTGGTGCCCTCGTTCCTCGCCTTCGCCGTCGTGCGCCTCATGGAGGAGCACTTCACCCGGCTCGTCGAGTACGACTTCACCGCGCGGCTCGAGGAGCGCCTCGACTCCGTGGCCACCGGCGAGAGCGACCGCATCGCGGTGCTCGACCGCTTCTACAAGGGCTACGACGGCTACGCCGGCCTGCAGGCGCTCGCCAGCGACCTCGGCGAGATCGACGCGCGCGAGATCTCGTCCTTCCCGATCGCCGACTCCGACATCGTGCTGCGCGTCGGCCGCTACGGCCCGTACGTCGAGAAGGGCGAGCAGCGCGCCAACGTGCCGACCGACATCGCGCCCGACGAGCTCACGGCCGAGAAGGCGCAGGAGCTGCTCGACCTGCCCTCGGGCGACCGCGAGCTCGGCATCGACCCGTCGACCGGCCGCACGATCGTCGCCAAGACCGGGCGCTACGGCCCCTACGTCACCGAGGTGCTGGAGGAGGGTGCGCCCAAGTCGGCCAAGCCGCGCACGGGCTCGCTGTTCGCGGACATGGCGCTCGACACCGTCACGCTCGACGACGCGCTCAAGCTGCTCTCGCTGCCCCGCGTGGTCGGCGTCGACCCCGCCGACGGCAAGGAGATCACGGCGCAGAACGGGCGCTACGGCCCGTACATCACCAAGGAGAAGGACTCCCGGTCGCTGCCGGACGAGGCATCGATCTTCACCATCGACCTCCCGGGCGCCCTCGCGCTGCTCGCGCAGCCGAAGACGCGCCGCGGCCAGGCTGCGGCCAAGCCCGCCGTCATCGTCGGCATCGACCCGTCGACGAACAAGGAGATCCAGCTCAAGGAGGGCCGCTTCGGCCCGTACGTGACCGACGGTGAGACCAACGCGTCGCTGCGCCGGGCCGACGACCCGTCGACGATCTCGGTCGAGCGCGCGGCCGACCTGCTCGCCGAGCGCCGCGCCAAGGACCCTGCGCCGAAGAAGAAGGCGGCGGCCAAGAAGGCCCCGGCCAAGAAGGCCGCCGCGAAGAAGACGGCGGCGAAGAGGACGGCGGCGAAGAAGACCGCCGCCGCGAAGGCCGCCTCCCCCGAGGCCTGATCGACCCGGTGCCGAGCCCGGACCCCGCGCGGGTCCGGGCTCGGCGCTGCCCGGGTCCTGCCGCTCGGGAACATCCGGCGGGGGCCGGGCGTTGGGAGGGTCCCGCCGCCGACCCCCCGGAGATGCCTGTGCCCCGCACGCCCGTCGTCGCCTCGCCCGCCCCGTCGTACGCCGTCCAGCTCGAGCACCTCGCCGCCCTCGCGGCCGAGGGCGTGCTCGACCCCGCCGCTCTCGCCACCCTCGAGGGGCTCCGGCCCGTGGCCGAGGCCGAGGAGGGCGGCGATCACGACGCCGACCGGCTCCCGGTCGTGGCCGTGGTGACGTCGGGCGCCCTCGCGACCGGCACCGCGATGGAGCGGGTGGTCGCCCGGGGCAAGGCGGGCAGGGTCGACATGAACCCGCTTCAGCCGGAGGACTTCGCGCCGATCGCGCTGGTGGACGTGCCCGGCCCGGCGTACCTGCTCGTCGACGTCGACCTCGGCGCGCGCTACCGCGACGTGCGGCCCGAGGACGCGCTGGTGGCGATCACCGCCGACGGGCGCACCCCGCTCACGATCGACGAGGGCGTGAGCACGCTGCTCCAGGTGCCCGATGCGCTCGTGGCGCGGACGGCGTTCAGCCTGCTGGCCAGCCGGCGCGCCGATCAGCGCGTGCCGGCGCTGTGGATGTCGTACGGCGCGCCGCGCCTCGGCTGGTGCTGGGACCGCAACCCGCACACCTGGCTCGGCTCGGCCTCGGCCGCCCGCCGCATCGGCCCCTGAGGCCCCTCGAGTAACTGGCGTTGTTATCGGTTCCGGGGCCCCGAGACCGATAGCAACGCCAGTTACTCGCGCACGCAGGGGCGGAGCGGGACGGGCTCCGGGGACGGCGGCGTGGGAGCGGCGTCGTAGGGTCGGCGCGTGACCGAGACCCCCGACGCCGCCGGCGGACCCCTGCCCGGGGTGTTCGTGGCGTTCGAGGGTGGCGACGGCGCCGGCAAGTCCACGCAGGCCCGGGCACTGGCCGAGGCGCTGCGGGCGTCCGGGCGCGAGGTGGTGCTCACCCGCGAGCCCGGAGGCACGTCGGCGGCCGAGGCGATCCGCGACGTCGTGCTCGACCCCGCCCACACCGGCCTCGACCCCCGCGCCGAGGCGCTGCTGTTCGCGGCGTCGCGCGGGGAGCACGTGGCGCGGCTGGTGCGACCGGCTCTGCAGCGCGGGGCCGTCGTCATCACCGACCGCTACCTCGACTCCTCGATCGCCTACCAGGGCGTGGCCCGCGGGCTCGGGCTCGAGGTCGTCGAGGAGCTCAACCTCTGGGCCACCCGCGACCTGCTGCCGGATCTCACCGTGGTGCTCGACGTCGACGCCGGCCACGGGCTCGCGCGCGTCACCGACCCCAACCGGCTCGAGGACGAGCCCGAGAGCTTCCACGCCGTCGTGGTGCAGGCCTTCCGCGACCTCGCCGCGCGCGACCCGCAGCGCTACCTGGTGATCCCGGCGTCCGGCGACCGCGACGCCATCGCAGCGCAGGTCCTCGCGCGGGTCGAGCAGCTGCTCGACAGAGCGCCCACCGCCCAGACTGATCCTGTGGCGGTCTCCAGCGCTGCTGCACCCCCGCACGATCAGTCCGAGCCGGGGGCCGCGACGTGAGCGACGTCTTCTCCCAGCTCGTCGGGCAGGACCACGCCGTCGCGCTGCTGCGTGCGGCCGCCGCGGAGGCGCCGTCCGTCCGCGCCGGCCAGCGCGCGCAGGCGATGACCCACGCCTGGCTCATCACCGGCCCGCCCGGATCGGGCCGCAGCACCGCCGCGCTCGCGTTCGCTGCGGCGCTCGTGTGCCCGCAGGGCGGGTGCGGCGTCTGCCAGGAGTGCGTGGCAGTGCGGCATTCCGCGCATGTCGACGTCGAGCACGTCGTGCCCGAGTCGGTCACCTATGCCGTCGACGAGACCCGTGAGCTCGTGCGCCGTGCCGCGATCTCGCCGTCGCGGTCGCCCTGGCACGTCTTCGTCCTCGAGGACGCCGACCGGCTCAACGCCGAGTCGGCCAACACCTTGCTCAAGTCGATCGAGGAGCCCACCCCGGGCACGGTGTGGATCCTGTGCGCGCCGTCGACCGAGGACGTCCTGTCGACGATCCGCTCGCGCTGCCGCCATCTCATGCTCGCGACGCCGACCACGGCCGAGGTCGCCCAGGCGCTCGTCGACGCCCTCGGCGTCGAGCCCGCCATGGCGTCGTTCGCCGCCCGCGCCGCGCAGGGGCACATCGGCCGCGCCCGCGCGCTCGCCACGGACGAGGACGCCCGCCTGCGCCGCCAGGAGGTGCTGCGCATCCCGTCGCAGCTGCGCGACATCGGCTCGTGCCTCGCGCTGGCGGCCGACCTCGTCGCGACGGTCAACGACGATGCGTCGTCGATCTGCGACCCGCTCGACGAGCAGGAGATGGCCGCGCTGCGGGCGGCGTACGGCGAGGGCTCGGAGGGCAGGGGCATCGGCACGGTCGAGCGCCGGGCCAAGGGGGCGCTCAAAGCCTTGGAGGACAGGCAGAAGCGGCGTCGACGCCGGGTCGTCCGCGACCAGCTCGACCGCGCGATCGTCGACCTCATCGCGTTCTACCGCGACGTGCTCGTCGTCCAGCTCGGCGCGGCGTCGCCGCTGGTCAACGACGAGATGCGCCCGCAGGTCGAGCGCGTCGCCGCCGACTCCTCGCCCGAGGACACGCTGCGCCGCGTCGACGCCCTCGAGCGCACCCGCCACCTCCTCGAGGCCAACGTCGCACCCCTCCTCGCCGTCGAGTCGCTCACCGTCTCCCTGCGCGACCCCTCCCTGGCCCAGTAAGGACCCGCTCTGGATGCGTGAGCGACGCCCATAGCCGGCGCTCACCCATCCAAAGCGAGCCCGTCCGGGCGACCCGGGACGGCGTGATCGCGGGCAGGATGTCGCCATGAGGCTCTACCTGGGCGGGGGCGGCAGCGCCGACGACGAGGCGCTGCTGTGGCAGGAGTGGGTGCGGCCGGGGATCCGCTGCGTCTACTGGCCGTTCGCGCTCGAGCCGTCGGCGTACGACGAGGGGCTGCGCTGGTACCAGCGGTCGCTGCCCGACGACGTCGACGTCGTGCTCTGGCGCGATCTGGCCGAGCACGCGCCGGGCGAGCTCGACGCCGCCGACGTGCTGCTGGTCGGCGGCGGCAACACCTACGCGCTGCTCGACCACATCCGCCGCACGGGCTGGGCCGATCCGGTCGCGCAGTGGGTGCGTGACGGCGGGGCCTACTTCGGCAGCAGCGCGGGGGCGGTGATCACCGGCGCCGACATCGACGTCGCGCGGTTCGCCGACCCCAACGACGTCGGCCTCACCGACACCACCGGCCTGCGCCTGCTGCCCGGGCTCGTGCTGCGGCCGCACTACTCGCCGGCCGACCTCCCCGAGCTGCAGGAGCGGGCCGGGACGACGGGGCTCACCGTGCTGGGGCTGCCGGAGGACGGCGGGGTCGCGGTGGTCGCCGGCGAGATCCGCAACCCCGGGCCGGGCGACGTCGCTGTGGTGACGACCGACGGCGCCTGGATCCTCCGGGCCGGGGGAGCCACTCCGCTCGACGGGCCGCACGGCTGAGCGCATCGCGCCCTAGCACTGAGCGGACGCCGATGCTCGCTGAGTGCACCACCCCCACGGGCTGGCCAGGAGTGGCCATTGCCCCTGGCTCGTCGGGGGAGGAAGGTCGAGGTACCAGGGCGGCTCTACCCAGGAGGGGCCGTGACCATCAGCGAGGCGACGACCGGCGGGCGCATCGACGCGCCGGCCGGCAGCCGTGACACCGTCGATCTCCGTGCGGCCGTGGGGGACTCCGTCTCCGTCGTGCCCGACCCGCGCCCGGGCCCGGACGCCGTCGCCGAGCGGCTGCAGTCGGCCCTGCTCGGCGCGCTCGACCTGTGCGCGGTCTACCTCGGCGACCAGCTCGGCTGGTACGCGTGCCTGGCCGAGCAGGGGCCGTCGACGTCGGAGATGCTCGCCCGTCGTACCGGCACCGATGCGCGGATGTGCCGCGAGTGGTGCGAGCAGCAGGCGATCACCGGTCTGCTCGACGTCGTCGAGACGCCCACGCAGACCCGCCGCTACGCGCTGC
>Ga0102832_1001414_pt1 | contig 18744 bp, 18 predicted proteins | sample EBPBio282013_DNA_FD_88942 | JGI IMG/M metagenome (GOLD analysis project Ga0102832, IMG submission 88942) | Wastewater treatment Type I Accumulibacter community from EBPR Bioreactor in Madison, WI, USA - Reactor 2_5/28/2013_ DNA (Illumina Assembly) | ecosystem: Engineered > Bioreactor > EBPR >...
AACCCTGCGCGCGGAACCGGTCGAAGTAGGTGAGGGCCTCGAACTCGCGCAGCGGCGCCACGCGCACGATCGTCTCGAGCTCTCGTTTGCCATCGACGCGCGAGAGCAGGTAGCGCTCGGGCGCAGACAGGTTGAGCGCGCCCATGGCCTCTGCCGGAATCGCCGAGTGCGGCACCAGGCGCTTCGCCATCAGGTCGGCGCGCAGCTGCGGGTGCCAGGCGGTCTCGATCTGCTTGAGCAGCAGCGTCGCGTCGAGCGTCGGCACCAGCTGGTTCGAGCGGCGCGCCACCGAGTACGCGTCGCGAAAGTTCGACTGCGCCAGAAGGCCCGTGCGTTCTGCAGCAGCTGCTCGGGCGAGGGGCTGTCACCGAGGCCGAGGTCGACGTCGATGGCGAACTCGGGCTCCTTCTCGGCGCGCGGCGGCTTCACCACCAGGGCGCCCATCGCGTGCAGCGCGTACAGCCGCTGGTAGAGGAAGAAATCGGTCGCGTGCAGGCCCAGCGCGAGCTCTTCGAGCGTCTTGCCCGACTCGATGCCCTTGAGCAGCTTCGTGTCGAGCGAGCCCTTTCTCGGCGTCATCTCGAGCAGGTCTTCCTTCATCTCGAGCGTGCACTGCGGAGACGGGAAGACCTTGCGAATCTGCTCCCAGGCCTGCGCGCGAAAGTCGGCCTCTTTGTACACGTCCATCAACGAGACGCGCACGTCGAGCCCATCGGCCGGAGCGGGCGGCAGACCCGTCGAGAACGTGAAGGTACCGACGGGCCACTCGCACGCCTCGTGCAGCGTCTCGCGGAACTTGGTGGCCAGCGCCGCGACGACGATGTCCTCCTTCACGAGGCCGATCATCACGAGAATGCGGCCGAGGAAGACCTTCGTCTCCTGTTGCGTCTGCCACGCGCGGTTGAACTGCTCCTCGGTGATGTGCCCCATGTTGATGAGGAACTGGCCGAGGTACTCGCGCGGCAGGTTCGACGACGCGTTGATGATGCGGCCCTGCTCGAGCTGCACCGACTTCTTGAGGCCCTCGCGCTCGAGCGTCAGCACGCCTGTCGCCATGCGGTTGGCGAGGTAGACGATCAGATCCTTCAGCGGCATCGTCTCGAAGTCGCCAGCCAGGCCGCGGGTCGTCACGCCGGGGATTCCACGCGAAACCGAGACGGTCCTCAATGGTTGGTTGGTGAGCGAGTGTGGAGGAACGATGAATCTCGGCGCAGAACCCACGCTGCTGATGCCGTGACGTGCCTCGAGCCTTCCCATGAACGTGATGTGCGCCTGACCGCTACACTCGCCCGCCGATGGAGCTGATCGTCTACCGCAAGCCTGGCTGCCACCTCTGCGACGAGGCGTTGGACCTGATCGACGAGGCGCGCGGGGCGTGGGGCTTCACGGTCGAGGCGCGCAACATTCTCGAGCGAGAGGGCTGGTTCAAAGCCTTCCGCTACCGGGTGCCCGTGGTAGTCGTGAATGGAATCGAGCGCCTCGAGCTGAGGTTCTCGTCACAAGCGCTGCAAGCCGCGCTGCAGGAGTCGTCCGTGAGCGTCGAAGAGCCACACCACATCACCGCGTTCCGCCAGGTGCCGCGCACCGGCGTCATCTACGTCACCACCGAAGCGCAGCGGCTGGGCTTCAGCGCCAAGAACCCCGACTGGTGCAACCTGGGCCAGGGCCAGCCCGAGACCGGAGAGCTGCCCGGCGCTCCGCCGCGCGTGCACACGATTCCCGTCGACGTCGACGATCAGGAGTACGCGCCGGTGCAGGGTTTGCCCGAGCTGCGCGAGGCGAGCCCGGGTCACTGGGTGAGCTGTCACTATCGAGGCTAAGGCCTGTCATCCCGAGCGCAGCGAGGGATCCTTCTTCAGTTGCCGCCCAGCTTCCAGCCGACCTGCTTGGCGAGGTCCTGGAAGAAGTCGATGTCGTAGGCCCGCTCGGGGTCGGCCCGCACCAGCCGGTCGATCTGCTCGGCGTCCTTGCCGACCAGGATGCGCCAGCGGTCGGCCTTGACGCCGTCGAGGATGACCTTGGCCGCCTCGGCCGCCGTCATCGGCGCCTCCTCGAGGAACTTGCGCGCCCGCTCGTGCGCCAGCCGGCCGATGTCGGCGTCGGAGAGCTTGCTCACGTCGACGCCCATCGAGGCGACGCGCGCCCGCATCTGCGCCAGCTCCTTCGCCGTGAACTCGGGCGACTCGGTGTTCGCCTGGATCTTGCGCGAGTTGGCCACGATCGAGGTGCCGATGTGGCCCGGCATCACCACCGAGCACCGGATGTGCGGCGCGTTGATGCGCAGGTCGGTCTGCAGCGCCTCGCTGAAGCCCTTCACGGCGAACTTGGCGGCGCTGTAGGCGGTGTGCGGCATCATCGGGCCGACCGAGGCCCACAGGCCGTTGATGCTCGACGTGTTGACGATGTGGCCGGCGTCGGCCTTCAGCATCATCGGCAGGAAGGCGCGCGTGTTGTAGTACACGCCGCCCCAGCAGATGTTGAAGGTGCGCTCCCACTCGGCGCGCTCGTGCACGATCATGCTGCCGCCGCCACCGATGCCGGCGTTGTTGAACAGCAGGTGGATGCGGTCGGTGTCGTGGTCGCGCGCCACCGCAGCGGCGAAGGCCTTGACCTGGGCCTCGTCGGAGACGTCGGCGACGAAGCTGGTGACGCGCAGGCCCTGCGGCAGGCCGTCGGCGACGCACAGCCGCCGGGTTTCCTCCATAGCCGCCGCCGAAACGTCGCACATCGCGACGTGGCAGCCCTCGGCCACCAGTTGCCGGGCGAGCTCGCGCCCCATGCCGGTGCCGCCGCCGGTGATGACGGCAATTCGCCCTGCGAGATCCTTCATGACGTTTCCTCGTTTCCGTGGCTGGCCGGAGCGTCCCAAGCGGCGGGCCCGATGACAAGCGCCGCGACGGCGACTAGCCTCGCCTCCATGCTGCTCGAAACACTCCTCCCGCTTGGCAAGGTCGATCCCGGCCTGCGCGCCCCCGAGATCCCGCTCGACCTGTCGAGCGTCGCCACCAATGCCCGCCTGCTCGACGAGATCGGCTACGACGGCATGGTGGTCGAGGAGACGAAGGACGATCCCTTCGTCATCATGGCGCTGGCCGCGCAGGCGACCGAGCGGCTGAAGATCGCGACCTCGGTGGCGATCGCCTTCCCGCGCAGCCCGACCGTGACGGCGATGAGCGCCTGGACGTTGCAGAAGCTGTCGAAAGGCCGCTTCACGCTGGGGCTGGGTACCCAGGTCAAGGCGCATATCGAGCGCCGCTTCGGCATGCCGGCCTCGCCGGCCGGGCCGTGGATCCGCGAATACATCCAGGCGGTGCGCGCGGTCTGGGACTGCTGGCAGACCGGCGCCAAGCTCGACGTGCGCGGCCCGCACTACAACATCAACCTGATGGTGCCGCTGTTCAATCCCGGCCCGATCGAGCACCCGCGCATCCCGATCCAGCTGGCCGCCGTGAACCCGGTGATGAGCCAGGTGGTGGGCGAGGTCGCCGACGGGCTGCGCGCCCACCCGGTCTGCACGCCGTCCTACATCGAGAAGGTGATGCTGCCGGCGGTGCGCGCCGGCGCCGCCAAGGCCGGCCGCTCGCTCGATGGCTTCCAGGTCTGCATGAAGCCGCTGGTCGCCACGGCGGCCACCGAGGAGGAGCTGGTGCCCAAGGTGCGCGACACGAGGGCCCGCATCTCGTTCTACGCCTCGACGCCGCAGTACCGCGCCGCCTTCGACCACCTTGGCCTCGGCGCGCTGGCCGACGAGCTGAAGTTGCTGTCGCGGGCGCAGCGCTGGGAGGAGATGCCGCGCTTCATCGACGACAAGATCCTGGAGACGTTCGTGACCATCGGCACCTACGACCAGATCGCGAAGAAGCTGGTCGACCGCTACGCCGGCGTGGTGACGCACTGCGAGTTCTCGATCCCGGTGACCAAGCCCGCCGACAAGGAACGCCTGCGCGAGCTGGCGAAGACGATCCAGTCGGAAAGCCTCGCGAGGGCCCAGGCGGCCATCGCGGGATAGCGGAGCGCGGGCCTCCGGCCCGCCTCATGCGTCATGAGCGGGCCGGAGGCCCGCGCTCCGCTTACTCCGCCGCGGCCGCCGCCTTGCGCGTGTCGATGCCCTTCATCGTGCCGCCGTAGCGGTCGGTGAAGGCCGCGGTGTCGATCTCGTCGAGCACGATCTCGCGGTTCAGCACCTTCTCCTTCCACTTCAGCAGTTCCGGGTGCGCGCCCTGGAACTCGGGCATCACTTCCCTGGCGAACAGCTCGAGCGATTCGCAGATGTGCTCGTGGGTGTTCTTGCCGGCCTGGTTCAGCAGCACGACCTGGTCGATGTTCGAGGCCTGGAACTTGCGCAGCTTGCGCCGGATCGTCTCCGGCGAGCCGATCAGGCCGCCGCGCAGCGCTGCCTGGTGCGCCTCCGGGTTGGCCTTCTTCCACTTCTGGTATTCGTCCCACATGTTGACCGTGCCGGCCGGCGGGCGGCGGCGGTCGGCCGACTGGCCGTAGAAGCGCAGCGCGAACTGGAAGAAGGTGTCGCCGTCGGCCCGCTCGCGCGCCTCCTCGTCGGTCTTGGCGCACATGAAGAACGAGACCAGCGCGATGTTCGGGTTGGCCTTGTAGTCGCAGAGCTTCTTCTGCCGCTTGGTGAAGGCGTTGTAGTAGGCGTGCACCCAGGCGTGCGCGGCGTCGGCCGACACGAACTGGAAGCCGAGCGCGCCCATGCCCCACTCGCCGCAGGTCGCCAGCGTCTGCAGCTGCGAGCAGGCGACCCACAGCGGCGGGTGCGGCTTCTGCAGCGGCTTCGGCACCACCATGCGCAGCGGCATGTCGAAGTGCTTGCCGTGGTGCTCGCTGGGGCCGTCCTTGAACATCGGCATGATGGCCCGCACGGCTTCCTCGAAGATCTCGCGCTTGTTCTCCATCGTGACGCCGAACGGCTCGAGCTCGGTGATCGACGCGCTCTCGCCCATGCCGAACTCGGCGCGGCCGCTCGACAGCAGGTCGAGCGTCGCGACCCGCTCGGCGATGTGCGAGGGGTGGTTGGTGGTGAGCTGCAGGATGCCGTGGCCGAGCCGGATCTGCTTGGTGCGCTGGCTGGCCGCCGCGAGGAACGAGGCGGGCGAGGGCGAGTGCGAGTACTCCTCGAGGTAATGGTGCTCGACCTGCCACGCGTAGTCGTAGCCGAGGCGATCGGCCAGCTCGAGCTGCTCCAGCGCGTTCAGGTACAGGCGATGCTCGTCGCCCTCCTTCCAGGGCCGCGGCAGCTGCAATTCGTAGAAGATGCCGAACTTCATGCGCGTATCCTTCCCGGGGTCCTTCTTATGACCCCCATCCTGCGCGCAATCGGCGGGCTTGCAAACCCGTCCCGGGCGTCAGGCCCGGCGGGAGCGGAACAGTAGTGTTTTTAACGATACGCCGACCACCGAGACCAGCACCAGCAGGGCGAACAGCGCGGCGGCGCTCCACGCGAGGTAGGACATCACCGACCGCCGGATCGAGGCGACCTCGTTGCTGAGCCGCTCCACCGTGCCCAGCTGCTGGCGCAGGTTGGACAATTCCGGCGGCACCACAGCCCGCTGCAACCGGTCGATCGCCGTGTTGGTCGCCCGCTCGACCGCGGCGTTCACCGCGATGGTGACGACGCGCTCCAGGGTGGCCGCGTCGATTCCGGGCACGCGGTTGGCCGATGGCGGGGCGGCGGCCGGCGGCGTCGCCTGCGCCAGCTGCGCGTCGCCGCGCGCGGGACCGACGGAGAGGCCGCCGACGAAACCCGAGCCAAGGAGAACGAGGCCGGCGAACGCGGCGCGAAGGGACAGTGTCATGGTGGGCCTCGCGATGGGTTGGGGCAGGGCTGGTACCCGCTGCCGGACTCGAACCGGCACGGCCTCGCGGCCTCGAGATTTTAAGTCTCGTATGTCTACCGTTCCATCAAGCGGGCCCGGCGCGACCTTAAATTGTCATCGAGGGCGATGAAAGGTCCCTCGCTACGCTCGGGATGACAGGCATTTCCTTGTCATCCCGAGCGTGAGCGAGGGACCTTTCACTTTCTCCAGTCAAACCCCGCGATCATCCCGCCCTCGACCCACGTGCGCAGCAGCGTCGCGGCGCGCGCCGCCGCGGCAGCCTCGCCCGTGAACGGCACGACGACCGCGCACAGGTCCGGGAACGACCGGCCTTCGACCAGCGCATCGAGCATCGCCGCCTCGTCGGGCTCCAGCGAGCGGTACTGCGTCTCGTCGTCCGGGCGCCAGATCGCCCAGGCGACCGGTGCGGGGGAGAGCGGGATCGCGAGCGTGCCGGGCTCGACCGCCTCGCGCTGCTGCCAGGCCTGCGGCACGTCGTGGGCCAGCGTGAGTCGCTGCAGCGTCGGCAGCGCGGTGAAGGCGAGCGTCTCCCAGGCTTCCTGCGGCAGGGCCATCAGCGCCTCGGCCCCGACCGGCGTCGCGTCGGGCCCGTCGAAGGCCAGCCCCAGCGCCCATTCGAAGCGCGCCATCTCGGCGGCGGCCGGGCTGTCGCGGAACGGCGGCGTCGCGGCCAGGAAGTCGGCCAGCCCCGCGCCGTACCAGCGGATCGAGCGGTGATGCGACGGCGTGGCGGCAATGTAGGCGCGCGCCACCGTGTCGAAATCTTCCGGGCCGGCGAAGGCGCGCAGGCCGGGATAGTCGACGCCCAGCGCCTCGACCAGGCGCAGCACGTAGCCGTCACGGTAGACCGCCAGCAGCGTGTCGCGGTCGGTGCGCCAGCCGTCGCGCACCGCCGTCCGGAAGCCGTCGTCGGTGCCGCGCACGAAGGCGAGGAAGGCGCGCTGCAGGTCGGCCAGCGAGCCGCGGTTGCTGCCGGCGGTCGTCATGGCCGCGCCGTCGCCGCCGCTGCCACGCGCCGCGCCTCGTCGAGCTCGGCCACCAGCGTGGCGTAGGGCGGGATGTCGGCGTCGCGCTCGATCATGGTCGGCACGCCGGGGAACAGCCGGACCGCCTCGGCGTAGAGTGACCAGACGTCGGCGACGACCGGACCGTCGTGCGTGTCGATGATGTGCGTGCCCTTGTCGGTATGGCCGGCGAGGTGGAATTGCCGGACGCGTGGGCGCGGCAGGGCCTCGAGGTAGGCGAGCGGGTCGAAGCCGTGGTTGAAGGCGCTGACATGGACGTTGTTGATGTCGAGCAGGATGTCGCAGTCGGCGCGTCGCGCGACGCCGGCCAGGAACTCCCATTCGCTGAGGTCGGAAGCCGCGTAGGTGACGTAGCTCGACACGTTCTCCAGCACGAGGCGGCGGCCGAGATGGTCCTGCACCGCCTTCACGCGGTCGACGACGTGGTCGAGCGCCTCCTCGGTGTAGGGCAGCGGCAGCAGGTCGTGCAGGTTGTGGCCGCCCAGCCCGGTGAAGCAGAGATGGTCGGACACCCACAGCGGCTGGACTCGAGCGGCCAGGGCCTTGAGGTCGTCGAGGTAGGCGCGGTCCAGCGGCTCGGCCGAGCCGATCGACAGCGACACGCCGTGCAGCGCCACCGGGTAGTCGCGGCGAATGCGGTCGAGCCACTGCAGCGGCCGCCCACCCGGCACCATGTAGTTCTCGGACAGCGCCTCGAACCAGTCGACCCGGCCGGGGGCGGCGACGATCTCCTCGTAGTGCTCGGGCCGGAGCCCGAGGCCGAATCCGATGGCGGCGCTCATGTCGATGGAACTCTACTCCCCGGGTCCTGCCGTTCAATTCGGCCGGGGCGGGCCGTTCGTTACGGTCCCAACGAAAAAGGGCGCCGCCTCGCGCGACGCCCCGTGCTCGGCCCGCAGGCCGGCGGCTACTGCTCGACCTTGCCGCCGCGCGTGGTGCAGCTGACGACATCGGTCGTGACGGTCCAGCCCTGGCCCTTGCACGAGTTCATGCCCTTGCAGGACGAGTTGGCCGACTTGCAGGCGCTGGTGCCCTTGCACGAATTGACGCCGACGCACTTCACGCCGCCCGCCGTCTGGGCCTGCGCCGTCGTGACGAGGCCGGCCGCAAAGATCGCCGACGCCGTCGCCGCGAGGGTCTTCCTGTTCATCTCTCTCTCCCGTTGCCTTGCTGCCCACCGGGCGCCCGACCGGCGCCCCGACTGACATCCCCACCGCGCCAGAATGCGCCCGGGCGCGGCAAACGGGAAGTCAGGCCTTGGCGATGGGCCGTGATCGGACGATCAACGCTGCGTGAAGCGCAGCGGCGACAGGGCGCGCTCGCTGACCCCCAGCTCGACGATGTCGTCGGGCAGGCCGCGGCCCTGGGCCAGGCTGGCGGCCAGCCGGCCGGCCGCCGCGCCGGTCTGGATGCCGTAGCCGCCCTGGCCGGCCAGCCAGAAGAAGCCCTCGACGTCGCCGTCGTAGCCGACCACCAGGTTCTTGTCGGCGACGAAGCTGCGCAGGCCGGCCCATTTGTGCTTCACCCGGCGAATCTGCAGGGTGGTCGCATTTTCAATGCGATCGACGGCAGTGGCGACGTCGATGTCCTCGGGCTGGGCGTCGCACGGCGGCGACGGCGTCTCGTCGGCCAGCGAGCCGAGGAACTGCCCGACCTCCGGCTTGAAGTACCAGCTCTCGTCGAAGTCGATGACCATCGGCAGGGCGGCGAGGTCGAGGCCGGCCGGCGCCTCGAAGGTGAAGGCGGTGCGCCGCTTGGGCACCAGCCCGATCGGCCCGGCGCCGGCCAGCCCGCCGACCACGTCGGCCCATGCCCCGGCGGCGTTGACGATGTTGGCCGCCCGCACCGGCTCGCCGGCCCGCAGCGAGACCGTCCACAGGCCGTCCTCGCGGTCGAGCCCGATCACCTCGGAGTCGAGCCGCAGCACGGCGCCATTGGCCCGCGCGCCCTTGAGGAAGCCGCCGTGGATCGCGGCGACGTCCATGTCGTCGGCCTCGGGCTCGAAGATCGCGCCGCCGGCACAGGCCTCCGGTCGCAGCACCGGCTGGCGGCGCCGCACCTCGTCGGGGTCGAGCCAGCGCACGCTCGGCACCAGCCGGGCGAAGTCGGCGGCGTTCTTCTGCAGGTCGGCCTGCTGGTCGACGCGGCCGGCGATGATCGCGCCGCGCGGGGTCAGCAGGGGATGGTCGGAGAAGCCGTGCGGCGGGTCGCGGTAGAACCGGCCCGAGGCCACGGTGATGGCCCGGATCTCGGCGCTGCCGTAGGTCTCCGAGTGCAGCGCCGCGGAGCGGCCGGTGGTGTGGTAGGCGGGCACGTGCTCGCCCTCGAGGATCACCACGCTGGCGTGCGGGGCGAGGTGGTAGGCGAGCGAGACGCCGGCGATGCCCGCGCCGATCACGGCGAAATCGAAATCCTGCATGGCCGGCACATTGCGCGGTCGTCCGGCGGCCTGCAATAGTCTGGCCTCATGATCCTCGAATCGCCATGAACATTGCGAACCTCCTGCTGGGATCGGCCCGCGAGTTCCGCGACCGGCCGGCCGTGGCGCGCGGCGGCGCGGTCCACCTCGACTATCGCGGCCTGTGGCGCCGCGTGTCGGTGATGAGCATGCACCTCGCCGTCCGGTTCGGGCTCCAGCGCGGCGACCGGGTGGCGCTGGCCATGACCAACGGCGTCGAGGCGATCGAGACGATGTACGCGATCTGGCACGCCGGGATGTGCGCCGTGCCGATGAACGCCAAGCTGCACGCCCGCGAGTTCGCCTTCATCCTCGCCAACTCCGGCGCCAAGCTGTGCATCGTCACGCCCGACCTCGCCACCACCATCGCGGAGGCGGCGCGCGAGGCGCCCGAGCTGCGCGAGATCGTCGATACCTCGACCCGCGCCTATGGCTTCATGGCGGTCGGCGACCCCGCCGGCGTGGCCGAGGTCGAGCCGACCGAGCCGGCCTGGCTGTTCTACACCTCGGGCACGACCGGCCGGCCGAAGGGCGCGACGCTCACCCATCGCAACATCCTGGCGATGACGCTCAACTACTTTGCCGATGTCGACCGGCCGCCGCCCGGCGGCTCGATCCTGCACGCCGCGCCGATCAGCCACGGCTCGGGCCTGTGGAACTTCCCGCTGCTGACCCGCGGCGCGGTGCAGGTCTTCCCCGAGAGCGGCAAGTACGAGGTGCCCGAGACGGTGGCACTGATGAACCGCTGGCCCGAGTGCAGCCTGTTCCTCGCACCGACCATGGTGAAGCGCCTGGTCGAGCACCCGGCGGCGGCGGAACTGCGGCCCGACGCGCTGCGGCTGGTCAGCTACGGCGGCGCGCCGATGTACGTCGCCGACCTCAAGCGCGCGCTCGACCTGCTGGGTCCGAAGCTGGCGCAGCTCTACGGCCAGGGCGAGAGCCCGATGACCATCACCCACCTGTCGCGCGAGATGCATGCCGACCGCGACCACCCGCGCTGGGAGCAGCGCCTCGCCTCGGCCGGCCGGCCGGACTCCTGCGTCGTGGTCAAGGTGGTCGACGAGGACGGGCGCGTGCTGCCGGTGGGCGAGGTCGGCGAGATCATCGTCAAGGGCGACACGGTGATGTCGGGCTACTGGAACGATCCCGAGGCCACGGCGCGGTCGCTGCGCGACGGCTGGCTGTGGACCGGCGACGTCGGCGCCTTCGACGAGGAGGGGCTGCTGACGCTCAAGGACCGCTCCAAGGACATGATCATCTCGGGTGGCTCCAACATCTACCCGCGCGAGATCGAGGACGTGCTGGCGCTGCACCCCGGGGTCGCCGAGGTCTCGGTGATCGGCCGGCCGCATCCCGAGTGGGGCGAGGAGGTCGTGGCCTTCGTGGTGGCGCGCGACGGCGCGGCGCCCAGCCCGGCCGACCTCGACCGGCTGTGCCTCGACAACATCGCGCGCTTCAAGCGGCCCAAGGACTACCGCTTCGTAGCGGCGTTGCCGAAGAACAACTACGGCAAGATCCTGAAGACCGAGCTGCGCCAGCAGCTGCACGAAAACACCAGCAGGGGAGACTGACCATGGGCAGCATGATCGACTTCAAGCGTCCCGACGGCTCGACGTGCCGCGGCTACCTGGCCGAGGCCGGGGCGGGCAAGCCCGGCCTCGTCGTGCTGCAGGAGTGGTGGGGGCTCAACGACCAGATCAAGGGCGTCGCCGACCGCTTCGCCGCCGCCGGCTACAACGCGCTGGCGCCCGACCTCTACAAGGGCCGCGTGACCCAGAAGCCGGACGAGGCCAACCACATGATGAGCGGCCTCGACTTCGTCGGCGCCTCCGACCAGGACATCGCCGGCGCGGTGAAGCACCTCGCCGCGACCAGCCGCAAGGTCGGCGTCATGGGCTTCTGCATGGGCGGCGCGCTGACCATCGCCGCCGCCGCGCGGGTGCCGGGCATCGGCTGCGGCGTGCCGTACTACGGCGTGCCGCCGGGCGCGCTGGCCGACCCGGCGAAGATCCGCATCCCGATCCAGGGTCACTTCGCCAACAAGGACGACTGGTGCACGCCCGAGGTGGTGAACGACTTCGAGAAGAAGATGGCGGCGGCCGGCAACCCGCCCGAGGTCTTCCGCTACGACGCCCAGCACGCCTTCGCCAACGAGACCAGCGCCGCCTACGACGCCGCCTGCGCGAAGGCGTCGTGGGACCGCACGATGGCGTTCCTGGGCAAGCATCTCTGAGAAGGGTCCCTCGCTGGCGCTCGGGATGACAGGCAAGGACGTGTCATCCCGAGCGGAGCGAGGGACCTTTCCATGACGACGATGGTGTCGCCAAGAGTGGGACTGCTCATCGTCGGACTGGGCGCCTCGCTGGCGCCGCTCGACATCGCGGTCAACGTCGCGCTGCCGGCGATCACCGGGCACTTCCGGCTGGCGCTGGCCGACGTGCAGTGGCTGGTCGTCTGCTACGTGCTGGTCTACGGCTCGCTGATGCTGGTCTGCGGCAAGCTGGGCGACCTGTTCGGCCACCGTCGCATCTTCCGCACCGGCCTCGTGCTCTCGGCCATCGGCTGCGCGTTGTGCGCGATGGCGCCGGACTGGCCGCTGTTCCTGTGGGCGCGCGCTGGCCAAGGCGTCGGCACGGCGCTGGCGCTGTCCTGCGCGCCGGCGCTCGCCACCGCGGTCTACCCGGCCCACCAGCGGCTCACGGCGCTGGCCGGCTTCTCGATGGCGATGTCGCTCGCGGCGGCCGCCGGGCCGTTGCTGGGCGGCGTGCTGGTCGAGCTGTGGGGCTGGCCCGCGGTCTACTGGGTGCGGGTGCCGATCGCGCTCGCGACGCTCGCTTTGTCCGGCCTGCTGCCGGCGCCGCCGCTGGCCCGCGACCGGCCGTTCGACACGCGCGGCGCGGTCCTGCTGGCCGCCGGCATGAGCGGGCTCCTGCTGTCGCTGGTGCTGTCGCAGCGCCGCGAGGTACCGGGCGCGTGGGCGGCCGGGCTGGCCGTCGTCGCGCTGGCCATCCTCGCCGCCTACGGGCTGGCCAGCCGCCGCGTCGCCGAGCCGATCCTGCGGCCCGGCCTGTTCGCCGACCCGGCCTTCGCGATCCCCAACCTGCTGAATGCGCTGGCCAACCTCGCGGGCTTCGCGATCCTGCTGCTGACGCCCTACTACCTCGCCCGCGTCCTCGGCCTGCCGCCGCTGCTGATCGGCGTCGTGCTGGGCGTCGCCTACCTCGGCAGCCTGGCCGGCGCGCCGCTCTCGGCGCGGCTCGCGCCGCGTCTCGGCCAGCGCACCACGGCCTTCGTCGGCGTGGTCGTGGTCGGCCTCGCGCTGGTGCCGCTGGGCTTCGCCGGCGCGGCGACGCCGCTGCCGGTGGTCGGCCTGCTGATGCTGCTGGAGGGGCTGGGGCAGGGACTTCTGACCGTCGCCTACACCGACTTCGTGATGGCCTCGCTGCCGGTGCGCGACCGGGGCGTCGCGGGCAGCCTCGCCCTGCTGACGCGCACCGTCGGCATCGTCAGCGGCGCGTCGGTGCTGACCGCGCTGCAGGCGATCGGCGCCGAGGGCGGCGATTTCCTCGCCGGCTACCGCTTCGCCTTCCTGGTGGCGGGCGGCGGCCTGCTCGCGGCGCTGGCGCTGTCCTGCCTGTGGCCGCGCGCCTGGTTCGAGCGCGGGCGGGCTATTGCACCTTGATGTTGCCCTTCTGGATGATCGTTCCGAACATCGCCGTCTCGGTCGCGATGCGCGCCTTGAAGTCGGCCGGGTTCAGGTAGGTCACGCGGCAGCCGCCGAGGTGCAGCTTCTGGATCGTCTCGGGCTCCTTCATCGCCTGGGCGATCGCCGCGTCCAGCCGGGCGATCGCCTGCGGCGAGGTCCCGGTCGGCGCCAGGATGCCGAACCACGAATCGCCACCTTCCTTGCCGTAGCCCTGTTCGCGCAGCGTCGGGATGTCCGGGAAGTCGGGATGGCGGCCGTCGGCCAGCGTCGCCAGCCCGATCACCTTGCCGGCCTTCACGTGCGGCAGCACCGTCTGGTCGAACTGGGCCTGGATCTCGCCGGCGACCAGCGCATTGGTGGCCGGCGCGCTGCCGCGATAGGGCACGTGGGTCATCCGGATCCCGGCCTCGAGCTGCAGCATCTCGCCGAACAGGTGGGTGATGGTGGCGAGCCCGGCCGAGCCGAAGTTGATCTTGCCGGGGTTGGCCTTCGCGTAGGTCACGAACTCAGCGACCGTGCGCGCCGGTACCGAGGGGTGGACCGCGAACATGCCCCACGAGGTGGTCATGCGCGACACCGGCACGAAGTCCTTGTCGGGATCGTAGGGCATCGGCTGCAGGTGGCGCGTGATGCAGACCATCGCGGTCGTGGTCGTCACGAAGGTATGGTGGTCGACCGGCTGGTTCTTCACGAACTCCGCGCCGATCAGGCCGGACGCGCCGGCCTTGTTGTCGAACACCACCGGCTGGCCGAGGATCTGCGCGGCGCGGTCGATCACGATGCGGGTCGAGATGTCGGACGGGCCGCCTGGCGGGTAGGGCACCACCATGCGCAGGGGCTTGGTCGGCCAGTCCGTCGCCTGCGCGACGGACGGCGCGGCGATGGCCGGTGTGGCGAGCGCCGCCAGCGAGGCGGCGGTGAAGGTGCGCCGGCGCATGGAGTCCTCCCGTTCTTTGTTGGCGGCAGCATTTCACGACGCGGCAAGGGCCGCCAGCCCCGCCGCGCAATCGCCGCCGGCCATGCTAGGCTGCCTTCAAAGGGAGAGACGAATGGCGGACAGGCTGAAGGACAAGGTGGCGATCGTGGTCGGCGCGGGCTCGAGCGGGCCGGGCTGGGGCAATGGCAAGTGCACCGCCGTCACCTTCGCCCGCGAGGGCGCCCGGGTGATGTGCGTCGATCGTCACCGCGCCGCCGCCGAGGAAACGGTGGCCCTGATCGAGAAGGAAGGCGGCCAGGCCTTCGGCTTCGCGGCCGACGCCTCGAAGAACGCCGACGTCAAGGCGATGGTCGATGCCTGCCTCGCCAAGTGGGGCCGCGTCGACATCCTCGACAACAACGTCGGCATCGGCTCGACCGGTGGGCCGGTGGAACTCAGCGAGGAAGAGTGGCACCTCGTGTTCGACGTCAACGTGAAGAGCTTCTACCTGACCGCCAAGCACGTCCTGCCGATCATGGAGAAGCAGGGTGGGGGCGCGATCATCAACGTCAGCTCGATCGCCTCGATCCGTTCGCCCAAGGGCGTCGCCTACGTCGCCTACAACGCCAGCAAGGGCGCGGTGAACGGTCTGACGCTCGCCATCGCCTCGCAGTACGCCGAGAAGGGCATCCGCTGCAACGCGATCCTGCCCGGCCTGATGCACACGCCGATGATCGACTTCCTCGCCGAGCAGTACGCCAAGCACGAGAAGGATCACAACCAGGCCTACGACAAGATGATCGCGATCCGGAACCGCGCCTCGCCGACCGGCAAGATGGGCACCGGCTGGGACACCGCGAATGCCGCGCTGTTCCTCGCCTCCGACGAGGCGGCCTACGTCAACGGCCACCTGCTGGTGGTCGACGGCGGCATCACCGTGCGCGCGTGACAAGCTTAAAGTCTTGACAATTGGGGCTTTTTCCCTTAAGGTAAAAAGATGCTCCACAACCTCACCACCTGTCGCGTCGACGTCGTCTTCGCAGGAGCCCGCTGTCGCGGGCCGGTGAGCTCGGCCGCATAACGTCGCCGAGTTGAGGTCGGCCGCCGATCCGTGGATCGGCCGCCGAACTTCGATCTTCCATTTCGATCGTCTTCCGCCAGCGGCTTCGCGTGCGCTGTCGGTCGCGTCATCCGTCCTGCTCCGGTTGCGGTCGCCCGATCGACATTGCAACCGGTGCGGGAAACGCCGTCGCCTTGCCCAAGCCCCGAAAGGAGAGAACCCATGTCCATCATCGAAACCCGCGATCCCGACGCCAACCCGGTCCCGGCACCATCGCGCGACCGCCGCCTGTGCGACGCCGCACTGACCGCCTTCCAGTCGCTGCCGCCGGCGCGGTGGCGCGGCCGGCTGCCGTTCCCAGGCGGCGAGATCGTCTTCGCCGATCCCGAACTCGCCCGGCAGTACGGGTTGGCGGCGCGCCACGCGCTGGCCGCGAACGAGGATCCCCGGGCGGCGATCCGGCTGTTCGACCAGGCGATCCGGCTCGACCAGCCGGCGGTGCTCGAGGATGCCGAACACGTCGTGCAACGGGTCGAGGCGTGGAGCGCGCTGGGGGAGGACCGGCCAGCGCGCGCCATCCTGCTCTACAATCTCGGCGTCACGTTCAGCCGCATGGGGCACTGGAAGCAGGCCGCCACGGTCTACCGCGCCGCCGACGAGATCGACCCGGTGTTCGCGTGGTCGCTCAACAACTTCGCCTGGATGGCCGCCACCTTCACCGACCCGCGGGCGCACGCCGGGGACCTCGCGGTGGCGCTCGCGGAGCACACCTGCGCGACGAGCGGCTTCGGCTGCTGGGCGTTCCTCGGCACGCTGGCGGCCGCCCATGCGCGGGCCGGCGACTTCGGGCGCGCGGTGGCGTGGCAGCGCATCGCCCGGACGCTCACCCCGGTGTCCGAGCGCGCCTACTCGGAGCAGAAGCTCGCGACCTACGAGGCCGGCCAACCGTTCGTCGACAGCGATCCCCGTCCGCTCGGCGGCTACGGCCCGCTCGACGAGGCCGTGGCGCGTGGCATGCCCGCCCTGTGGCGCGAGGCCCAGGAACTGATGGGCATCCGGCCGGAAGCCTTGCACTGAGCCGCAGCGAGGGACCTTTCAGCGTCCGCGCGTGAGCACGAAGCGCGAGACGAACGGGCCGGTCAGGATCACCAGCACCAGCCGGAACAGGTGGTGGCACGCCACCATCGCCACCTCGACGCCCAGCGCGAGGCCGATCAGGCTCATCTCGGCGAAGCCGCCGGGCGCGTAGCTCAGCACCGTGGCGTCGATGTCGAGACCGGTCAGCGCGTAGGTCAGTTCGGCGAAGCCGATCGCGCAGGCGATCAGGATGGCCGCCGCGCCGATCGAGGCGCCGACCTCGCGGTGCAGCTGGTCGAGCGCGGCGCCGACGAAGCGGCAGCCGATGCCGCAGCCGACCACGACCTGCGCCGCCGCCACCAGCTGGCCGGGCGGCTTGGAGCCGGTCAGGCCGGCGAGGTGGACGATCGCGCTGGCGATCAGCGGGCCCATCATGAAGGCGGCCGGCAGGCGCAGCAGCCGGCCGCCGGCGGCGCCGACGAGGCCGCAGGCGATCAGCACGCCCCAGTCGCGCCACTCGGCGGTCGGCGCGTCCTTCGCCATCGCGAGCACGCTGGTCTGCGCGCCGTTGACCAGCCGGTACCAGACCGGGATGGTCAGCACGACGGTCAGGATGCGCAGCGCGTGCGCCAGCGCGATCGAGCGCTCCTGGCCGCCCATCGCGCCGCCCAGCATGGTCATGTCGTTGAGGCCGCCCGGCATGGCGGCGAAGTAGCAGGTGACCTTGTCCCACATCGTGAAGCGGCGCAGCCAGAAGTAGCTGAGCGTCGCGCCGGTCACCGTCATGCCGGTCAGCACGACCAGGCTGACCGCCCACTTGCCGAGCTGGTTCACGAGGTCGGGCGTGAAGCTCGCGCCGAGCAGGACGCCCAGCACGATCACCATGCCCTGGCGCAGCTGGACCCGCATGCCGATGCGCAGGCCGGCGAAGGCGGCGAGCGTCGAGAACACGCAGGCGCCCAGCATCCAGGCCAGCGGCATGCGCAGCCAGTCGAACACGAAGCCGCCGACCGTGCCGATCGCCAGCGCCAACGCGAGCGGCTGCCAGCCGGGGTGGCCGATGATCCTGTTACGCTTGGGCTTGCGCGGGGATGTCCCGGGAGGAGCCTTGCCGCCGTCGCTCACGGATCGAACTGTTCCTTGAGGATGCGCTCCTCGAGATCGTGCTCGGGATCGAACAGCAGCGTGATGCCGATGTCGGTCGCCTCGGTGACCGTGACGCGCCTGACGTGGCTGATCTCGACCGAGTCGGCGGCCGCCGCCACCGGGCGCTTGTGCGGGTCGAGGATGGTGAACTCGACCGTCGCGCTGCGCGGCAGCAGGGCGCCGCGCCAGCGCCGCGGCCGGAAGGCATTGATCGGCGTCAGCGCCAGCAGGCCGGCGCCCAGCGGCAGGATCGGGCCATGCGCCGAGAGGTTGTAGGCGGTCGAGCCGGCCGGCGTGGCGACCAGCGCGCCGTCGCAGTAGAGGTCCGAGAGGCGCGGGCGACCGTCGACCGCGACCGCGATGCGCGCGGTCTGGCGGCTCGAGCGCAACAGCGAGACCTCGTTGATGGCGATCACCTCGGAGACCTGGCCGCGCGTCGTCTCGGCCTTCATGCGCAGCGGCGTCAGGCTGACCTGGCGAGCACGCTTGACCCGCTGCAGCAGGCCGGGCGCGCGGAAGGTGTTCATCAGGAAGCCGACGGTGCCGAGGTTCATGCCGTAGACAGGCGTGCCCAGCCGCAGGTAGCGGTGCAGGACCTGCAGCATCAGGCCGTCGCCGCCCAGCGCCACGATGACGTCGGCCTGGCCGGGCGTTACCGCGCCGTAGCGCTTTTCCAGGCGCTTGCGCGCGTCGCGGGCAGCCGGGGTGGCCGCCGCCACGAACGACAGGCGGAGCGGGGAGGAAGAGCGGGGGGCCATCGGGACTTTCTGCAAGGCTGCCTAAGCAAGTTTCGTACTATATCCCGGCCTGCCCCCGGTGGGATAAAATACCCCTGAAAAAGCGCGGAAAGCGCACAGGAGGAACGCGATGGAACTGGTGCCGCTGGGGCCCGGCTTCGGGGTCGAGGTGAGGGGCGTGTCCGTGCTCGACGTCGCGAGCGACGGCGATGCCTACAAGGCGGTGCGGGCCGCCTTCGAGGAACATTCCCTGCTGCTGTTCCGCGACCAGCCGATTGCCGACGATGTGCAAGTCGCCTACAGCCGCGCCTTCGGACCGCTCGAACTGACCAAGGTCGCGTCGGTCGGCGCCGGCAGCTTCTACTCCCGGCTCACCAACCTCGACGCGAACGGCGCGATCGTGCCGCCCGACCACCGCCAGGTGCTGATCGCCCAGGCCAACGCCCTGTGGCACACCGATTCGTCGTTCAAGCAGACCCCGGCTCTGGCCTCGGTGCTGACCGCCCGGGTGCTGCCGGGAGCCGGCGGCGACACCGAGTTCACCTCGACTCGGCTGGCCTGGGAGCGGCTGCCTGCCGACCTGCAGGCGCGGCTGAAGGACGCGGTGGCGACCCACTCCTACGCCAACAGCCGCGACCAGATCCATCCCGACCTCGCCAATGCCGAGGAGCGCAAGGCGCTGCCGCCGGTGCGCTGGCGCCTCAACTGGCGCAACCCGGTCAACGGCCGCCGCGCCCTGTACGTCGCCAGCCACGCCTACGCGA
>Ga0102832_1001416_pt1 | contig 18735 bp, 16 predicted proteins | sample EBPBio282013_DNA_FD_88942 | JGI IMG/M metagenome (GOLD analysis project Ga0102832, IMG submission 88942) | Wastewater treatment Type I Accumulibacter community from EBPR Bioreactor in Madison, WI, USA - Reactor 2_5/28/2013_ DNA (Illumina Assembly) | ecosystem: Engineered > Bioreactor > EBPR >...
GACCTGGATGCGTTGTCGGATCGCGGGAAGCTCAAGGCCCTCGTGGAGGCTGTCGGCGGGTCGTGGAATGAGGACCTGGACTCCGTGTACGACGCGTCGACCAGGGACCTGCGGGTCGCCGGCGAAGTGGTCAAGGTCGGCGTCGTGGTGGATGCCGTAAACCAGTTACTGGGCGGCCGAAGGGACGAGCAGTACACGCAGGAGCATCGCGACACCGTGAAAGCCCAACTCCGAGCGGGATCGGGTCCGTGGGCGGAGGTCAAGCAGCACGGTCTCAGTGCATTCAAGGGCGAGGCCGGCCCGTCGGTCCGGCGACTTCTAGAGCTTCTTGCGGACCAGCACGTCGTCCTCGTCCACGATGGGGAGCTCGAGTCGCTCGCTCCGGAGGTCTCAGCACGCAAGGGACCTGGATGGCTCTCAGCCGCTCTCGAAGCGGGGGCTCACAAGAACAACCAGACACAAGCGCACATCCTGCGCGTCGTGAGCAGTGGCGTGGCGAAGACCGGTTCGTAAGGACCTTCAACGGAGGCCGCACATCACAGGGAATCTCGCGCAAGGAGTGCGCGGAACCGTTTGAGTCGTCGCTGCTGAGGAAGTGCCTGCCGCCTGCTATGGGCCGGAGTCGTTCGCCGAGACGAAGCGGCGAAGACGACAGTCGCCGGACTATCCCGGCGTGATCTCCGCGGCCCTCCCTCCGGTCGGAGCGGCCTGAAGGCTGGGACGGTCTCGGTTCCCGTGTCTGTTGTCGAGACATCATCGGTGCGGCCACGGAGAAGCAGGTGCTTCGAGCGATCAATGGCGGCCCGCCGCCGCGGGGTTGATGTAGTCCGATCTGAAGATCAACCGGCTGGCAGCGCCATACTCTGAGCGGGCTGAAGGGGGAGCGATGGGACTGTTCAACCGCGGTCGTGGCGACAACGCGACCGGAGGTCTTCTGGTCACACCGGTGTGGGGTCAGGGCTGGGAAAACCTCGACGTCGTCGGGGAATCGAACTACTACGACGCCATCCGCGCCCTGCTGCCCACGAGCCTCAGTGAGTCCGGCGAAGAAGCGATCGTCCAGGTCCTTCTGATCCGCGAACCCAACAACAAGTACGACCGGAACGCCATTGCGGTCCGTGCCGACACCGGAACCGTCGGGTACCTCCCTAAGGAAGACGCCAGACGATACGCACCCGTTCTCGATGCTCTCGCCGCCAATGGCCGGGTCGCGCAGACCGCGGCCCGGGTGTGGGGATGCATCCGTGAGGACTGGGACACGACCCGCAAGTCGTTCATGGGCTCAATCCGGATCGCGCTGCCGGAACCGCACATGCTGTTTCCCGCGAACCTTCCGCCCGACGCGCCGCACGAGTTGCTGCCCGTGGGCGGGGCGATCCAGGTCAGCGGCGAGGAGAACTACCGCGACAACGTCGCGCCGTGGTTGAACCAACATGGCGAGGCCTGGGTCCACGCGACCGTCCACCCCGTGGTTGAGACGACTGCGCGCACCAGCAAGACCCTCGCCGAGGTACGCATCGAAGGCCGCCCAGTCGGCAGGCTGACACCCAAGATGTCCCAAGACCTGCTGCCCGCAGTGGATCACCTCGCAGACCACGGCCTCACCACATGTGTTCGTGCAATCGTGAAGGGAAACGCGCTGAAAGCCGACGTAGTGCTCTACACGGCACGTGCCGGTGATTTGTCCGCGGACTGGCTCGCCCGCCTCGACCACCACGGCGGAAGTGCCCAGCCCGCCGAGATCCAGGCCGCGCCCGAGGAAGCGACTCAGACGCCGGCCGAGGCTCTCGTGGATGCGCCTTCGGTCCCGCTGCCCCCGGCCAACTGGTACCCGGACCCGCACAGCATCAAGCGGTTGCGGTACTGGGACGGCGCGACCTGGACCGAGCACACCTCCGACTAGGACCACGGAACTACCCGGCGGTAGGGAGAGCACCACCCGGGGCTAGTTGCCGCCTTCGCCGGCGACCGCTGACGCGGCTGCCGCGACCCGGTTCTGCCAGCAGCTTCAGGACCGGCCCCGACTAGTCTCACGGGCTGGCGGTCGATAGGACACAGTTGGCCATCGAAGTGGACAAGGGTGGCGTGCCTGGCCATCAGCGGCCAAAGTGCTGACAGATTGGCCATTCTGCGTGCCCGACCCAGACGTCCCGTGGCCCGGGACGCGTAACCGCGCTGACACGCGGCCGTAGCCAGACGCGCCCTCTCGCAAGCGGATTCGTACGGTTTGGTCACGATCGCGACGGATTCGGTGGCCCGGCCTCGTCGCGACGACGGAATCTCCGCTACTGTCCCCGGCGCCGGGGAGAGGGGGCGCCGTGGGCGCCCCCCGTGCACCGGCGACCATCGAGCCGAGGGGCCAGCACGGGATGAGCGCGAGCGCAGACGCGGCACACGTGGCGGACGCCGAGGGCGCGGTCGGCGCCTCCGAGACCGCCGTCCGGCTGCGCGGCCTGCGCAAGACCTTCGGCGACGTCGTCGCGGTGGACTCCGTCGACCTCGACATCGCCGACGGCGAGTTCCTCACGCTGCTCGGGCCGTCCGGCTCCGGCAAGACCACGGTGCTGCGCATGATCGCCGGGTTCGAGCTGCCGACCGCCGGCTCGATCGAGCTCGGCGGCCGCGACGTCTCGCAGCGCCCGCCGTTCGAGCGCGACGTCAACACGGTCTTCCAGGACTACGCGCTCTTCCCGCATCTCACCGTGCTCCAGAACGTGGAGTACGGGCTGCGGGTCAAGAAGGTCGCGAAGGCCGAGCGCCGCCAGCGCGCGACCGAGGCGCTGGCCTCGGTGCGGCTCGACGGCTACGGCGACCGCAAGCCGTCGCAGATGTCGGGCGGCCAGCGCCAGCGCGTCGCGCTGGCCCGGGCCCTCGTCAACCGCCCCAAGGTGCTCCTGCTCGACGAGCCGCTCGGCGCCCTCGACCTCAAGCTGCGCGAGCAGATGCAGGTGGAGCTGAAGGCCATCCAGCGCGAGGTCGGCATCACGTTCGTTTTCGTGACGCACGACCAGGAGGAGGCCCTCACGATGAGCGACCGCATCGCGGTCTTCAACGAGGGGCGCATCGAGCAGATCGGTACTCCGGCCGAGGTCTACGAGCGGCCGGCCACGGAGTTCGTCGCGGGCTTCGTCGGCACGTCCAACCTGCTGCGCGGCGAGGCCTCGCTCAAGGTGCTCGGCCTCGAGGGCGTGTTCAGCGTGCGCCCCGAGAAGATCCACCTCGGCGATCCCTCCCAGCCGCTCGCCGACGGCGAGCACGGCGCGGACGGCACCGTCGCCGAGGTCGTCTACGTCGGCGACGCGACGCGCTTCGTCGTCGACCTCGATGCCGGTGGGCGCCTGGTGGCGCTGCAGCAGAACGTGCACCGGACGTCGTCCGACGTCGCCGGGCTGCGCGGCTCGCGTGTGCGCCTCGTGTGGCGCCGCGACCACGAGTACCGAGTCCACGGCTGACCGCTGCGCCCAGGCGCGGCACACAGGTTCCCTCCGGCGACTCCGCCGGGGGGCAGGAGAGGGAGAAGGAGGCAGCAGGTGCAGATCTCGCGCTTGCTCAAGGTGGGGGCAACCGGGGCGGCTGTCGCTCTGCTCGCTGCCGCATGCGGCAGCGGCGGCAGCAGCTCCACGCCGTCCGCGTCGCCGTACGCCGGCCCGGTCGGGAAGGGCGAGGGCACGCTCAACGTGCTCGCCTGGCCCGGCTACGCCGAGGACGGTTCGACCGACCCGGCCGTCGACTGGGTCACGCCGTTCGAGCAGAAGACCGGCTGCCAGGTCAACGTCAAGACCTTCGGCACCTCCGACGAGGCCGTGCAGCTGATGTCCGGCGGCGGCTACGACGTCGTGTCGGCGTCGGGCGACGCCACGCTGCGCCTCGTCGCCGCCGACAAGGTGCAGCCCGTCAACACCTCGCTCGTGCCCAACTACGCCGACGTCTTCGCGGGCCTGAAGGACAAGTCCTGGAACACCGTCGACGGCGTCAACTACGGCATCCCGCACGGCCGCGGCGCCAACATCCTCATGTACCGCACGGACAAGGTCTCGCCTGCGCCCGACAGCTGGGCGATCACGTTCGACCCCAACTCGCCGCAGAAGGGCTCGGTCACGGCGTACGACTCGCCGATCTTCATCGCCGACGCCGCGGTGTACCTGATGGCGACCCAGCCCGACCTCGGCATCAAGGACCCGTACGCGCTCGACCAGACCCAGTTCGACGCCGCCGTCGCGCTGCTCACCGCGCAGAAGGCGATCATCGGCGAGTACTGGTCGGACTACACCAAGTACCTCCAGGCCTCCAAGGCCGGCACCACCACCGTCGGAACGTCGTGGCAGGTCATCCAGAACCTCGCCGCTGCCGACGGCACCCCGGTGGAGTCGGTGAAGCCCAAGGAGGGCGCGACCGGCTGGTCGGACACCTGGATGGTGGCCAAGGACACCAAGAGCATCAACTGCTCCTACCTCTGGCTCGACTGGATCGTCTCGCCCGAGGTCAACGCCCAGGTCGCGGAGTGGTTCGGCGAGGCGCCGGCCAACGAGAAGTCCTGCGCGCTCACGGCCGACAAGGACCACTGCGCCACGTTCCACGCGGGCGAGGAGGACTACTGGTCGGACGTCTACTACTGGAACACCCCGTCCGAGAAGTGCCTCGACGGCCGCACCGACGTGAAGTGCGTGCCGTACTCGGAGTGGTCGAAGGCGTGGAGCTCGCTGCGCAACGCCTGATCCGCCAGGGCTGATCCAGCCCGCTGCACGACGACGGGCCGCGGCCCGGCCGGCACGTCCGGCCGGGCCGCGCACCCCGTCCCTGCACCACCAGATCCGCGAACCCGGAAGGCCCGATGTCGACCGTCACGCCCGAGGCGCCCTCGGACGGCGCGCCCGCCGAGGCGCCGCAGCGCCACCCGCTGGCGTCGTGGTTCTACCGGCACCCGCGCACCCGGCTCTCGCTGCTGCTGCTCCTGCCGCTGGGGTGGCTGCTCGTCGTCTACCTCGGCTCGTTGGCGATGCTGTTCGTCACAGCCTTCTGGCAGGTCGACTCGTTCACCGGCCAGATCGAGCGCGCCTTCACCTTCGACAACTTCGTCGAGATCGCCACCGACCCGGCGTACTACCAGGTGGCTCTGCGCACGATCGGCATCGCGGCAGCGGTGACCGTGCTCGCCGCGCTCATCGGCCTTCCGATGGCGTTCTACATGGCCCGCGTCGCGAGGCCGTCGCACCGTGCGCTGCTCGTGGCGCTCGTGCTGACGCCGCTGTGGGCGTCGTACCTGGTCAAGGTCTACAGCTGGCGCACGATGTTCCAGCCCGAGACCGGCGTGATCGCCTGGCTGCTCAACCCCTTCGGGCTCGACTCGCCCGGGTACGGGGCGCTCGCCACGATCACGACGCTGACCTACCTCTGGCTGCCGTACATGATCCTGCCGCTCTACGCCGGGCTCGAGCGCATCCCCGACTCGCTGCTCGACGCCTCCGCCGATCTCGGCGCGCACACCGGCCGCACCTTCCGCAGCGTCGTCATGCCGATCCTGTGGCCGTCGCTGGTGGCGGGCTCGATCTTCACGTTCTCGCTGTCGCTCGGCGACTACATCACCGTGCAGATCGTGGGCGGCAAGCTGCAGATGCTCGGCAACGTCGTCTACCAGAACTTCACGCTCAACCTGCCGTTCGCCGCCGCGGTGGCCACGATCCCGGTGCTCGTGATGGTCGTCTACCTCTGGGCAGTGCGCCGCACCGGCGCGCTGGACAACCTCTAGGCGGCCGGCGATGACCATCTCCCGCCCCGCTCGCATCGTCCTGCGCATCCTGTTCCTGCTCGGGCTGCTGTTCATCTACGTGCCGCTCGGCGTCGTCGTGGTCAACTCCTTCAACGCCGACCAGACGTTCTCGTGGCCGCCCACGGAGTGGACCACCGAGTGGTGGCAGAAGATGGTGGAGAACCAGGGCGTCCGCGACGCGCTGGTGTCGTCGATCATCGTCGGCCTCATCGCTACTGCGGTGGCGATGGTGCTCGGAACGCTCGTCGCGCTCGCGCTCGGCCGCTACGCGTTCTTCGGTCGCGACACCGTGTCGCTGCTGATCATCCTGCCGATCGCCCTGCCCGGCATCGTCACCGGTATCGCGCTCAACAACGTCTTCACCAGCTACATGGGCGGGCTGACGTTCCTGTCGATCCTCATCGGCCATGCGACGTTCTGCATCGTCGTCGTCTACAACAACGCGATCGCCCGCCTGCGGCGCGTCGGAACCACGTTCGACGAGGCGTCGATGGATCTCGGCGCGACGAGCTGGACGACGTTCCGTCTCGTCACGTTCCCGCAGATCCGATCGTCGCTCGTGGCCGGTGCCGTGCTCGCCTTCGGCCTGTCGTTCGACGAGATCATCGTGACGACGTTCACCGCGCCGCCCAACATCCAGACCCTGCCGATCTGGATCTTCAACAACCTCTTCCGCCCCAACCAGGCGCCCATCGTCAACGCCGTCGCGGCCGCCCTCGTGCTCATCTCGATCGTGCCGGTCTACCTGGCCCAGCGCCTCTCCGGCAACGCAGCCCACGCCGGCGGCCGCATCTGACGAACGGACGCGTGTAACAGCCTGAAGTGGGCCAAAGCCGCACAGGTTTGGCCCACTTCGGCCTGTTACACGCGGACCCCTGCTCCAGGATGGCGGCATGGTCGAGGACGAGTCGGTGCTGGAGCGGGGGGCACGGGGGATCGACGACGTCGTGCGGTGGGGCAACCGCGACGACGACGTCGCCGACGTGCGGTACGGCCGCTCCGACCTGCCGCTCGTCGTGCTGATCCACGGCGGGTTCTGGCGGCCGGCCTACGACCGGGTGCACGTGCGAGCCACCACCGAGGCCCTGGCATCCGAGGGCTTCACCGTCGCGGCGCCGGAGTACCGCCGGATCCTGGGCGACCCGGACGCCACGACCGACGACGTCGCCGCCGCGCTCGCTGCGCTCCCGGGCCTGCTCGACGGGCGGCACGACGGCCGGGTGGTGGTGTTCGGCCACAGCGCCGGAGGCCACCTCGCGCTGTGGGCGGCGTCTGCCGCACCGGCCCCGGGCCTCGTGCTCACTGTGTCGCTCGGCGGCGTCGCCGATCTGCGGCTCGCGGAGGCCCAGCACCTCGGCGACGGGGCGACGACGGCGTTCCTCGGCGGTCCGGCGGAGGCCCGGCCGGATCTCGACCCCGTCCGGCTCGCCCCACCGGCCACACCGGTCGCACTGGTGCACGGGGCCGACGACGCGATCGTGCCGTCGTCGCAGGCCAGGGCGTACGCCGACGTCGTGCCGCACGCCAGGCTGACCGTGGTGGCGGGCACCGGTCACTTCGCCGTCATCGATCCGCTGACCGACGCGTGGGCCGCGGTGGTCGGGGCGGTCCGTTCCGCCCCGTAGACTTGCCCCGTGCGGCGCGGCGACGGACGGCTCAGCCACGACCTCCTCCCCGGCGAGAAGGGCCCCCAGGACGCCTGCGGCGTCTTCGGGGTCTGGGCTCCGGGCGAAGAGGTTGCGAAGCTCACCTACTTCGGGCTCTACGCCCTCCAGCACCGCGGGCAGGAGTCCGCCGGCATCGCCGTCAGCGACGGCAGCCACACGCTGGTGTACAAGGACATGGGCCTGGTCTCGCAGGTCTTCACCGAGGCCTCGCTCGAGAGCCTGCAGGGCCACCTCGCGATCGGCCACACGCGCTACAGCACTACCGGCTCGAGCGTGTGGGAGAACGCGCAGCCCACCTTCCGCGCCACCGCCACCGGCCACCTCGCGCTCGGCCACAACGGCAACCTCACCAACACCCACGAGCTTGCGCGGCGCGTCGCCGAGCGCGCCGAGGAGAACGGCGAGCTGCTGCTCGGCACCAGCCTGGGCAGCTCCAGCGACACCGACCTGCTCACCTCGCTGCTCGCCTCGCACCCGGACCTCTCGCTCGAGGCGGCGGCGATGGTCGAGCTGCCGAAGCTGCGCGGTGCTTTCTCGCTCGTCTTCATGGACGACACCACGCTCTACGCCGCGCGCGACCCTCAGGGGATCCGCCCGCTCACCCTCGGGCGCCTCGAGCGCGGCTGGGTAGTGGCCAGCGAGACGGCTGCGCTCGACATCGTGGGTGCGTCGTTCGTCCGCGAGATCGAGCCGGGCGAGCTCATCGCCGTCGACGAGCAGGGCCTGCGCTCGAGCCGCTTCGCCGAGGCCGACCCCAAGGGCTGCCTGTTCGAGTTCGTCTACCTCGCGCGCCCCGACACCACGATCAGCGGCAAGTCGATCCACGGCGTGCGCGCCGAGGTGGGCCGCCAGCTCGCTCGCGAGTTCCCGGTCGACGCCGACCTCGTCATCCCGGTCCCCGAGAGCGGCACCCCCGCCGCAGTCGGCTTCGCGCAGGAGTCGGGCATCCCGTTCGCCCAGGGCCTGGTGAAGAACGCCTATGTCGGGCGCACCTTCATCCAGCCGTCGCAGACCCTGCGCCAGCTCGGCATCCGGCTCAAGCTCAACCCGCTGCGCGAGATCGTGAGCGGCAAGAAGCTCGTCGTCGTCGACGACTCCATCGTGCGCGGCAACACGCAGCGCGCGATCATCCGCATGCTGCGCGAGGCCGGCGCGCGGGAGGTGCACGTGCGCATCTCCAGCCCGCCGGTGAAGTGGCCGTGCTTCTACGGCATCGACTTCGCCACGCGCGCCGAGCTCATCGCCAACGGCCTCGCGATCGACGAGATCCGCACCTCGATCGGCGCCGACTCGCTCGGCTACGTCTCGCTCGAGGGCCTCGTCGAGACCACGGGCGTGGCCATGGACCGGCTGTGCCGCGCCTGCTTCGACGGCGTCTACCCCGTCGACCTGCCCGAGCCGGAGAAGCTCGGCAAGCACCTGCTCGAGGGTCTTGAGTCGCTCGAGGAGAAGGTGCTCAAGGACGAGACCACGACCGTCGCGCTCGAGCCGGAGGGCCTCACCAGCCTCATCGGCGGCGGCGGCGCGGCCGACGCGCTCGACCGCCCGTGAGCGAGCCGCTGAGCGGGCAGGTCGTCCGCGCGTCGTCAGGCACGCCCGCCACCTACGCCTCCGCCGGCGTCGACGTCGAGGCCGGCGAGCAGGCCGTCGCGCTCATGAAGGCCTCGATCGCCCGCGCGCAGCGCCCCGAGGTCGTCGGCGAGATGGGCGGCTTCGCCGGGCTCTTCGACGTCTCGATGATCGCGCAGTACAAGCGCCCGCTGCTCGCGACCTCCACCGACGGCGTCGGCACCAAGGTCGTCGTCGCGCAGCGCATGAACAAGCACGACACCATCGGCATCGACCTCGTCGCGATGGTGGTCGACGACCTCGTCGTCTGCGGTGCCGAACCGCTGTTCATGACCGACTACATCGCCACCGGCAAGGTCGTGCCCGAGCGCATCGCGGCGATCGTCTCCGGCATCGCCGAGGGCTGCCGCCAGGCCGGCTGCGCGCTCGTCGGCGGCGAGACCGCCGAGCACCCGGGCCTGCTCGCGCCGGACGAGTACGACGTCGCCGGCGCCGGCACCGGTGTCGTCGACGCCGACGACCTCCTCGGGCCCGACCGTGTCGAGGTCGGCGACGTCGCGATCGGCATGCGTGCCAGCGGCCTGCACTCCAACGGCTACTCCCTGGCCCGCCACGTCCTGCTCACCACCGGGCAGCTCGGCCTCGACCAGCACGTCGACGTGCTCGGCCGCACGCTCGGCGAGGAACTGCTCGAGCCCACGCGGATCTACGCGCTCGATGTCCTCGACCTCGCCCGTGCCTCCGACGTCGAGGCGCACGCGTTCTCGCACGTCACCGGCGGCGGCCTCGCGGCGAACCTCGCCCGCGTGCTGCCCGCCCACCTCCACGTGGACATCGACCGCTCCACCTGGGCGCCGCACGCGGTCTTCCGGCTCGTCGGCGAGATGGGGCGCGTACCCCTGCCCGAGCTGGAGAAGACGTTCAACATGGGCGTCGGGATGATCGCGATGGTCTCGCAAGACTCCGTCGACGCCGCCCTCGCCCGGCTGCGGGCTCGCGGCGTCGAGGCGTGGGTGCTCGGCCAGGCCCGCGAGCGCGGCGACGGCGAGACCGGCGACGCTGCTGCCAAGGGTGGCAACGGCGGCTCGGTCAGCCTGCACGGCACGCACGCCGGCTGACGCCGCGATGGAGCAGAAGCTCGTCGCCTTCGCTCTGGTGGCAGGGCTGCTCACCATCACCCCTGGGCTCGACACCGCCCTGGTGCTCCGGTCGTCGCTGGTGCAGGGCCGCTGGCACGCGCTGCTCACCTCGCTGGGCATCTGCGCCGGCCTGCTGGTCTGGGGCGTGGCCGCCAGCGTCGGTATCTCGGCGCTGGTCACCGCATCGCAGATCGCCTACGACGTGTTGCGCGTCGTCGGCGCGCTGTGGATGGCCTACCTCGGCGTCCGCCTGCTGCGCCAGGCGTTCTCCCGCACCCCGCACCTGCCGACCGCCGAGGTGCAGGCGGCGCCGGGGTCCGCGTGGTCGTCGTTCCGCAGCGGGTTCCTCACCAACCTGCTCAACCCCAAGATCGGCGCCTTCTACGTCGCTGTGCTGCCGCAGTTCATCCCGCCCGACGTCCCGAGCGCGGTGGCGGGAGTCGCCCTCACGATGGTGCACGTGCTCGAGAGCCTGCTGTGGTTCGGGGTGCTGCTGCTCGCCGCGCACACGCTCCGCCGCTGGCTCGAGCGGTCGGCGGTGCGGCGCTGGATCGACGGTGTCACGGGCGCGGTGCTGCTGGCCTTCAGCGCGCGGCTCGCGCTCGTGCGCTGAGCCGCCCGGGCCCAGGCATGCCGGAGGGCGCCCGACCGGTGGTCGGGCGCCCTCGGCGATGCGCGGGTGCCGGGCGCGGGCCCGGCGTCGACGTCAGTCCTCGTCGTCGTCGAGGTACTTCGAGTACAGGTCCGACGGGTCGTCCTCGTCGTCGACGACCTTCGCCTTGGGAGCCGCCGGCTCCGGGTGCGACCCCGCGAGCTCGGCCTGGAGACGGTTGAGGTCGGTGTTGACCGTGCCGTACTTCAGCTCGCGAGCGACCTTGGTCTGCTTGGCCTTGGCCCTGCCACGACCCATGGCGCGACCCCCTCTGGGGCCTGCTGCCCCGGATTCGACCGACATGTCAGCCCACCGGGGGTGGTGCCGCCAGTGGTTCGTGCGCCCAGCATAGTCGCAGCCCCGGGGTGCCGACGCCGCGGTTCGCCCGAGGCGGATTCCCGGCGCGCCGCAGCGGCGTCCGGAGTCCGGGCCGGCGGCGGGACGGCGTCCCCGCAGGTCAGCGAGGCGCTGCCGGCCCCGGGCTGGCCGTGGTCAGAGCAGGCCCCGCCGGTCGCCCGTGAAGGGGGGACGCGGCTCGGCGGCCGCGATCCGCTCCTCGGCCAGCGCCTCGGCCGCGGCCAGGGGCGTGGTGCCGCCCGCCTCGGCCCGGCGCAGGACGTCGAGCAGCGTGGTGCCGATGGCCCGGGCACGCTCGCGCGCGGCGCCGTCGTCGTAGGTGCCGCGGCCTGCGTACTCGGCGCCGACCGCGATCACTCCGCCGGCGTTGACCAGGAAGTCCGGCGCGTAGAGGACCCCGCGGGCGGCGAGCGCGTCGACGAGTGAGTGCTCCGCCAGCTGGTTGTTGGCCCCGCCGCAGACGGCCGGGACGCGTAGGCGGCCGACGGCCTCGGCGGTGATCGTCCCGCCGAGCGCGCACGGCGACAGGATGTCGGCCTCCTGGTCGAGCAGCTCGTCGGTGCTGGCGACCACCTCGGCCCCGGGGTGCTCCGCCTGGAGGCGCTCGAGCGCAGCGGCCGAGACGTCGGTGACGACCACGCGGCCGCCCTCGTCGAGGACGTGGCCCGCGAGCCGGCGCCCGACCTTGCCGACGCCCTCGATGGCGACCCGCCGGCCCGCCAGCGACGGCGTGCCCCACAGGTGCTCGGCCACCGCCCTCAGCGCGTGGTGGACGCCGACGGCCGTGAGGTCGCCCGAGTCGCCCGCGCCGCCGAACTGCGGCGAACGGCCGGTGGTCCACGGGTTCACCGCGGCCACGACGTCCATGTCGGCGACGTAGGTGCCGACGTCGCAGGCCGTCACGTACCGGCCGCCGAGCGAGGCGACGAGCCGGCCGTAGGCCTGCAGCAGCTGCGGGGATTTGTCGCGCGCGGGGTCGCCGAGGATCACGCCCTTGCCGCCGCCGTGCGGCAGCCCGGCGAGCGCGTTCTTGTAGGTCATCGCCCGGGCCAGGGCGAGGGCATCGTCGAGCGCGGCGTCGAGGTCGGCGTACGCGACGAAGCGCGTGCCGCCGAGCGCCGGGCCGAGGGCGGTGGAGTGGATCGCGACGACGGCGCGCAGGCCGGACGCGGCGTCGTGGCCGACGACGACCTGCTCGTGCTCGAGCAGCGCGGGGGGCAGGCTCACGCGCCTACCCTAGGCCGGTCGGACGGTGGGATCCGCCCTGCCGCTACGGCAGCTCGGCGAGGGTGGGCGGCTCGGCGCCGGCGCGGGTGCACGTGATGCCCGCGACGACGACGGCGCGCTCGGCGGCCGCGCGCAGGGCGGCCAGGTCGTGCAGGTCGGACCGCGTGCGCCCGGCGTCCACCCACGTGGCCAGGAAGCCGCCGCCGAAGGAGTCGCCTGCCCCCACGGTGTCGACCACGTCCACGGACGGGACGGGCACCGACTCCTCGCCCGCAGCGGTCAGGACGTGGACCGCCTCGGCGCCGTCGGTGAACAGCACGACCGACGGGCCGAGCTCGAGCAGGGCGCGCGCAGCGGCGAGCCGGTCGGACCCCGGCGAGAGGTAGTCGAGGTCGTCGCCCGACACCTTCACCACGTCGGCCCGCCGGAGCACCCGGTGCAGGCGCGCGATGTAGGCGTCGCGGTCCCGGATCGTGAGCGGTCGGCAGTTGGGATCGACGAACAGTAGGACGGCGTCGCCGAGGTCGGCGACGAGCCCCTCCATCGTGGTCGCCATGGGTTCGAACACCAGGCCGAGGGTGCCGACGTGCAGGATCTGCATGTCGGCCGTCGCTGCCGCGTGGGCGTCGGCCGGCGACACCTCGGGGGCTGCCGTGCCCTCGAAGTAGAAGCGGTAGGACGCCGCGCCGCCGGCGTCGAGCTCGGCGAGGGCCAGCGTTGTGGGCAGCGCCGACGGCTCGGGCATGCCGAGGTGCACGCCGTCGTCCTCGAGCCGGCTCCGCAGCTGCTGGCCGAACCGGTCCGCCGAGATGCCGCCGAGGAAGACCGTGCCGATGCCGAGGCGGGCCAGCGTGCGGGCCGCATTGAATGGCCCGCCGCCGGGGATCGCGGCGATCGACCCGTCGGGCCGGAGGATCAGGTCGACGAGGGCCTCGCCGGCGACGACCACGTTCATGCGCTGCGCTCCCGGGGGTGGTGGCGGCGGTCCGGTGTTCCGCCGTACGCATCATGGCAAGCGGGGCGCGCCGCTGTCCGGCCAGGTCCCGACTCGGCCCGCTGCCGGCCGCGCGGCAGGTCGCGCCGCTACCGGACCGGCCGGCGGGGGAGCTCCCAGGGCAGGCGGCCGGTGAACGCAGCGGTCGCCGGAGGTGACAGATCACCGCAGTTCGGTCACGGATCGGCCACGAGGGTGTCGTCCTGTCCCCGGCGGCTGACATAGTCGCGGCCGGACCAAAGCGGACCAAACCGGACACCCGGCCCCGCGGTCCGTGCACCGAACTGTCCCGACGCAAGGGGGATCCATGGCCGGGCGCCCGCCCGAGGCCGACGAGCTGCTCACGCCCGCCGAGGTCGCGGCGCTCTTCCGCGTCGACCCCAAGACCGTCACCCGCTGGGCCAAGGCCGGCAAGCTCACGTCGATCCGCACGCTCGGCGGCCACCGCCGCTACCGCGCCGCCGAGGTGCGCGCCCTGCTGGGCGACATCCCCGGCCAGCGCGCCGGCGAGGCCGACGGCCCCGCCGCCACTGCCTGACCCGCTGCCCCGCCTGACCGGCGAGGGCGTCAGCCGGTCGGGGGCGTGCCCGACAGCACGCCGAGCAGCGCCGCGAGACCCTCGCTCGAGTGCTCGTGGTCGGGCTTCTCGCCGTGGCTCTCCAGGCCCAGGTGGCCGGTGAGCGCCGCACCCAGGCCGGCGTGGGTGATGACCATCTCGCAGATCCCGAGCGCGTGCTCGCCGGCAAGACCCGGCTTGGCCAGGCAGAGCGACACCGCGCCGTGGGTCGCGGCCCACAGTGACGTAGCGACCATGTTCGGATCGGTGCCGGCGGCGAACACGCCGACCTCGATGCAGCGCTCGACCGCCTCGATGAGGTGGTGGTAGGTCGGGCCCGCGACGATGTCCTCGGCGCTGAAGGGCGAGTACGAGTGCTTGTCGAAGTCGTGCGCGGCGGGCATCCGCATCATCGCGAGGCGGTACTGCTCGGGGTTGGCCAGCGCGAACTCCGCGTACGCCAGCCCGCGCAGGCGCAGCCCGTCGAAGGGGTCGTCGGTGGTGGCTGCCGCCGCCTGCATCCGGTCGTCGAGGTCGGCGAACACCGCGCCGCACACGGCATCGAGCAGCGCCTGCTTGTCGGCGAAGTGCAGGTAGATCGACGGCGTCGAGACGCCCACGCGCTCAGCCACGAGGCGCACCGAGACGGCGTCGGCGTCCTGGGTCTCGGCGAGCAGCTCGCGGGCCGCCTCGAGGATCTCCTCGCGCAGACGCTCGCCCTCGCCGCGGCGGGCGCGGCGGCGAGGGCGGGCGTCTGCGGTCGTCATGCGGCTCAGCCTACGACCACGGGGTCGCGGCGGTCGTCGTCCGTGCCGCCGCGGACGAGCTCGACGTCGTCGTCGGCTTCGGAGATCCCGATCCGGGCGTGCAGCCGCTTGAGCGGCGCCGGGGCCCACCAGTTGAGGTCGCCGGCGACCTTCATGAACGCCGGCACCAGCAGGCCGCGGACGATCGTCGCGTCGACCAGGACGGCGAGCGCGACGCCGACCCCGAGCATCTTGATGATCGTGACGCCGCTCGAGGCGAACGCGATGAACACGATCGCGAGCAGGGCTGCCGCGCTGGTGATGAGCCGGCCCGTGCGCTGCATCCCGCGCGCGACGGCCGCGGCGTTGTCGCCGGTGCGGTCGTACTCCTCCTTGATGCGGGAGAGCAGGAACACCTCATAGTCCATCGAGAGGCCGAACGCGATGCAGAACATGAGGATCGGCATCGCGGTGTCGAGCTCGCCCGTCACCTGGAAGTTGCCGAGCAGCCACGACAGGTGGCCCTCCTGGAAGATCCAGACCATCGCCCCGAACATCGCCGACAGGCTCAGCGTGTTGAGCACCAGGGCCTTGAGCGGCAGCACGACCGAGCCGGTGAACAGGAACAGCAGCACGAACGTCGCGATCGCGATGATGCCGAGCGCCCACGGCAGGCGGTCGCCCATGGCGGACTGAGAGTCGGCGAAGGTCGCGGCCGATCCGCCCACGAGCGTCTCGCCGAGCGGCGACGGGACCGAGCGCAGGTCGTCGACGAGCTGGCGCCCGGCGTCGGAGTACGGCTCGACCTCGGACACCACCGACAGCCACGTGCCCGTGCCCGACGCGGTGGCGAAGCGGGCTGCGGCCGGACCGGCCGGCGCCACCTGCTCGCCGTCGGTGTACGAGCCCGCCGCCGAGTCGACGCGCGCGACGCCCTCGATCTCGGACAGCTGGGCAGCGTAGGTGCCGACCAGTGCGGGGGCAGCGGTGCTGCTCGCGGCGACGACGCTCAGCGGGTCGGACTCGCGGGCGTCGAACGAGTCGCGCAGCCACTGGCCGGCCTGCGCTGCCTGTGACGACGCCGGCAGAACACGGTCGTCGGTCTGGCCGAAGGTGACGCGCAGGAACGGCAGCCCGAGCACGACCAGCACGGCGACGCCGCTGATGAGGAACGCCCACGGGCGGCGCATCACGGTGCTGGAGAGCCGGAACCAGAAGCCGTCCTCGCGCACCTCGGTGGTGGAGCGCAGCACGCGGAAGCGGTTGACCCGCTCGCCGAGCGCTGCGAGCGCTGCGGGCAGCACGACGACGGCGGCGATGACGGCGAGCGCCACGGTGGCGATGCCGGCGTAGGCGAACGAGCGCAGGAAGAACTGCGGGAACACCAGCAGCGCCGAGAGCGAGATGGCGACGGTGATGCCGGAGTAGACGACCGTGCGGCCCGCGGAGCGGACGGTGCGGATCACCGCATCGTCGGTGCTGCCGCCCCGGCCGAGCTCCTCCCGGAACCGGTTGACCATGAACAGGGCGTAGTCGATGCCGAGGCCGATGCCGAGCGCGGTCACCAGGTTGATCGCGAACACGCTGACGTCGGTGAACTGGGTGATGACCCAGAGGGCGAAGAACGAGCCGAGCACCGACACCGCTCCGATGATCGCCGGGAGGCCCGCGGCGACCAGGGTGCCGAACACGAGGAGCAGCAGCACCATCGTGATCGGGATGGCGATGCTCTCGGCGCGCGCGAGGTCCTTCTCGATCGTCGAGCCGACCTCCTCGAAGGTCACCGGGCTGCCGCCCACGCGCACCTCGAGGATCCCGTCGGCGGTCGTGCCGGCCAGCTCGTCGGCGATCTCGCCCGCGCGGGTCTGCGCCTGCTCACGGTCGAGGGCGAGGTGGCCCGTGATGAGCGCCATGGTGCCGTCGGTGCTGCGCATGGCGGGCGCCTGCGTGGCCCAGTAGCTCGTCACCTCGCTGACGTCGGCCTCGGCGGCGAGCGCGCCGGCGAGGGCCCGGCCCGCTGCGGCCACGGCCGGCGAGTCGACGGGCGAGCCGTCGACGCTGCGGGCGATGACGACGAGGTCGGCGGGTGCGGCGTCGAAGGTGTCGACGAGGGCGTCGGCCGCCTTCGACGACTCCGAGCCGGGGTCGTCGAAGCCGCCGGACTGCAGGCGGGAGATCACCCCGCCGCCGACGACGCCGGCGACGATCACGGCGATGACGGACAGGACGAGGACGAGGCGGCGGCGCCGGACGGCGAACGCGCCGACCCGCTCGATCGGCCCGCGCCGGACAGGTCCGGCCGCGCGCGTGGTGGTCGTGGACATGACGGGCTCCCCTGGTGCGGGCCGGCCCCTGCGGCCGGTCTGGCGTCCGATCGCCGCCCGGACGGCGTCCGGATGACTGAACGGCGCTAACTGAACCACGTCAACTGAACGACGTCAACCTAACGTCGGCAACTCGGGCTCGGGCGGTGTCTGGGGTGGAGGGACGCGGGCACGGGCGCCGTCCTCGGCCTGCGGGCCCGCGGGACCGACGGGCGATCCGAGCCGCTCGGGCGGCGGCGGAGCCGAGGTCAGGCGCGGTCGTCGGGGAGCGTCACGTCGCAGAGGTCGAGCAGGCGCCCGACGGTGCTCGTGTACGCGGCGCGGCAGCGGTCGAGGACCTCGGCCGGCACGTCGACGTCGTGCTGCTTGCGCTCGCGCTTGATCTCGCCCGCGGCGATGTTCTCGCTGGGGTCGCCGTACTTGCGCTTGCGCGTGTTCTCGAACTTCTCGTACGACGACGAGAGCGGCGTGGTCAGCCCGAGGTACGACGTCAGCATGGCCAGCGTCTCGTCGGACCGGTCGATGAGCCGCTCGCCGACGAAGAACGCCGACCTGGCCGGACGCCGCTCGGCCAGTGCCACCAGGGATGCGCAGCGATCGACGTAGTAGTCGCCGACCTTGCCGACGTCGGCCTTCCAGTCCTGCGCCCCGCCCTTGCGCGAGAGCGCCATCGCGACCGTGCTCTTGATCGTGGCCTCGGGCTCGTGGACGGAGAACAGCGCGTAGACGCCGCGGTCGTGCAGCACCGCGTCGTCGATCCTCCACTTGTCGTGCAGCACCTTGTCGAGGACGTAGCGGCCGGACAGCCGGTCGCCGTGCATGCGGGCGACGGCGAGGCGGAGCCGTACGAGGTCGGTGCGGCTCGCGTACTGGCGTTGCATCTCGACATAGCCGTCGATCTCGGGGCTGCTGCCGAGGATGTGGCTGATGAGCGACGAGTAGCTGCGCATGTGGCTCAGCAGCAGGACGGTGCGACGGGGCCTGATCGCTGTCGCCACGAGGCCGGGACTGCGCAGATAGTCGACGGGCGCCACGGCGCGAATTCTAGGAGAGTCGCGCGGCGGCACGGGCCGCCGCGCGGGACGGATCTCGTCGGGCGGGCCGGCTCCCGCGGCGCGCCTCCCCGCAGCCCGGTGGATTCGCGCGCGTTCCGGGCTCGCAGCGCCGTAGCCTCGCGCGACGGCGCCGTCGGGGCCCGTCGGGCGGAGGTGGTGGCGGATGCGGGCGCGTGCATGGGCGCTGATCCCGGTCGTGGCGGCGATCCTTCCGCTCGGCGCGGCGGCACCGGCCCAGGCGGCCGACACCGACGTCGTCGGCCACATCAATGGCGGCCACACCGCGCTGCCGGATGATCAGATCCGCTGCATCTGCGAGGGCTGCAAGCGCGGTCTCGAACTCGTTCACAACGGCAATGAGCGCGCGGCCCTCTACACATTGCGTATCGCGAAGGAGCTCGGCGAGCTGGAGCGCGTTATTCTCGGCACGGACGGGCCGGCGGGGTCGGGAGTCCAGCCGCTCGGCATCATCCGGATGGTTTCGATGCTGTCTTCGCTGGGCGACGTACCGGCCGAAATCGCCTTCTGCTTCGCCACCGGCAATACGGCGCGTATGCGCGACCTCGATTGCGGACTGATCGAGCCGGGCCGCGCGGCGGATTTCGTGCTGCTCGACAAGGCGCAGCACCACCCCGACGAGAAGGTGCGCAAGGAGTGCGACGAGCTGGTGGCGCTGCTGACG